>Ga0070741_10002823_pt1 | contig 45218 bp, 62 predicted proteins | sample Coa_R1_4_FD_66440 | JGI IMG/M metagenome (GOLD analysis project Ga0070741, IMG submission 66440) | Surface soil microbial communities from Centralia Pennsylvania, which are recovering from an underground coalmine fire - Coalmine... | ecosystem: Environmental > Terrestrial > Soil > Unclassified ... | reverse complement strand
GATGATCGGGTGCATGGGGTCTGCTGGCACACATTCCGCCACACCTGGAACTCTTGGCTGGCTCAGCGCGGCGTACCGAAGGAGATCAGGAATCGCCTGGGCGGGTGGGTCGTCAGCGACGACAACGCAGACAGGTACACGCATCTCGACATCGACAGCCTGCGCCCATATGCAGCGGTTATCGACACGATCCTGTCACAGGGAGTTGACGGCAGAGAAGAGAACGCGGCTGCAGCAATAGCTTAGAGCGTCACGCCTTCTGATACACTATCCGCGTTCGTGGAACAGCAAATTACAAACAAGTTTCATAGACTTAACCTAACAATGGCAGCGCCAGCCCACCTGTTTTGTTGCCATGCAACCAAGGGGCAAACGAGGTAAGGCCAGCACAGATTCGTCACGTTCACGACTTCGCCGTCGCCACGTTGGCCGCCCCGCGCTGCCAAGCCGTGACCCCCAAGACCGCGGCTATCGCCATGTAGGCGAACTCCGGGATCGTCGGCACCTGTATTTTCAAGAGCGGCAGGACGAAGTACACCCCAATGATGAACAGCACGAACAGCAACGACTCTATAGCGTGGTGGTTGCGCTGCAACCAGGAGCCGCCCATCGCCTCGGTTTGAAGGGTCTTGTTCACCGCCTCGACCTGCTGAGCGGCCGTCTGCATCTGCACCTTGGCCTGCTCGGCCTCCAGGGTGCGTAAAGCGAGGAGCTGATCTCCGGTGATATTGCCCAAGGCAGCCGCCGCCTGCTCCGGCGTGGCGTCCTCCGCTAGCCCGAGAGCTGAGGCGATGCCCTTGCCCACCAGCGCGCCGCCGGGGCCACCGACAGCACCACCGAGAAGCGGCAGGCCGATGGCCGCGAGCTTCTTTGCGATCGTAGTCCAGTCCATTTATCCCTCCTTGATCATCTGCGCCAAGCGATCGGCGCGTTTTCCTACCTGCCCGGCCCATCGAGAGTCGAGCATCGCGGTCGCGGCTCCTGCCCAATCCTGGCGTTCCACAGCGGCGCGCATATCGTGGAAGCCGGCCAAGCGTTCTTGCCCGAGGTTCAGCGCCATGTTGATGATCGCGGCGCGTCGATTGTCCGACAACGAGTTGAAGCTCGGGAAGAGGATGCGCGCCACGATTTCGGCGTTCGTCACGTCGTTGTCGAGCAGGTAGTCGATCTCGTCGGGGGAGAGCCCAACGTCATCAAGGTTGCGCCCCACGCCGATAGTGAGCTTCCCCACCGTGTCGCGGTAGGGCTTGCCGCGCACGCCCTCGTCGATCCGTAGCTGCGACTTGGCGATGTCGCGGTAGCTCATATGCCAAGACGAATCAGAACGGCCATAGACGGTCCTCCGGCTTGGGATGCATCCGCACGACGTTATCGCCTTCCTCGATCGGGTCCGGTTCAGGCTTCCGGTTTATCAGACGAATGAGTGAGCCGAAGAGGAACGCTACCCCGATCGCGAGCGTCATCGGGACAGAGAGGAGCAGGACCGCGGTGACCTTGAGAACCTTCACGGCGCTCGCTCCAGGCGCCCCTCAATGACCGCGACGCGATTGCTCACCATGCCGATCGTCTCCCGAATGTCGTGGAAGCTTTCGTCGTCAGCCTTCGCGTGTTGCTCTCGCAGACGTGTCTCCTCCGCCTGCTGGCGAAACAGTGTCTTCATGTTCTCGCGCATGGCGAAGAACGACCCGAGCCCGGAGCACAGAGCGATCAATACCTCAAGTACGAACGTCGGGGTGAACCCTTCCATTTTTCGACTCTCCCTGTAGTCGTTTCATTGCATCTTCGCCATCAAGCTGTCCGCAATCGCCTGAGCTATTACCGCGCGCTCCTCCGCAGGCAGAGCAGCTGCGGCGCCAGCTTTGTGAGCTTGGGTAAAGACCTTCGCGAATATCTGTTTTTTGATAAGGTCCGGGGCGGCTTTCCAAGTAGTTGTCTCGACGATCTCGGATAGGATTTGGTGCGCGAGTTGACCGGATGCCGTAGCGAATAGCGTCTGCTGCTCTGGGGATAGCTCGACCTTCCCGGCTCTTTTGTCTCCCATCGCGGGCAGCTGGAGGCTCTTGGGCGCCTTGGTCGTGCTCACCCCGAGGCGAAGCGCTTCCTTAAGCACTGGGTCTTGTGATGGTTCGGACGTCATGATCGGAGCGATGACGCCGACGCGATCCTTGGCCTCCATAGGCTCGCCCGTCAGGGGGTTGATCTTCGGCTCGAGGGTTTCGCGAAGCCCAGGGATTCGCGCCTTAACCGCGTCGACAATCCCGTGGACCTCGCGCTGGAGCGGGTCGTAAATCTGAGCCGGCTGGGCGATGACGGCCGGGACGACGGACCCAGCGTACTGCTCCACGAAGCTCGATCCGTAGCGCTGCGGATCGGCGAGGACCTGGACGATGTTCGTGATGCCGGAGAGGAACGTCTGTTGCGTGACCGCGTTTGCGAAGGCCACCGACAGCATCGTCGCCGCCTTGTTGCCCTCCTCCTCGGTGACGTGCTCCCACACTTCGGCCAAGTCTGCGGCCATGCCCATCAGCGTCCCGAGCGGCTGAAGTCTCTGGTAGCTGTAATATTCCCCGTTGATCTTGATGCTGTACGGCTGCCATCCAGCTGCGGCTGCAACGCGACGCTTGTTCGGGTCGGGACTCCCTTGCCCGGTGATAGTGCCGTCCATGACGAAGGAAGCAACGACACCGGAGATCGCCGTACCCATCGCCATCTCGGAAATCGCCTTCGCCTGCTTCACACCGCCCGCGGCGTAGTCCGCACGCCATTCCCCGATGATCGGGGCGATTGGTGTCATGCGCACCATCTCCTTGAAGATGTTCGCCGGAGTTCGGATGAACGGCACGAGTAGCTGAAGGTGCGCCTTACGCACGAGGTTCTGCACGGCCTGCCCCTTCTCCCCCAGAGGCGTATTGAAGGTGAACCGCAATGCGGCCGCCTCTCCGGCTTCAGCTATCTTCTGGTCGTTCTGCACCAAGTCCGCAACCCGCTCGCGGAACTCGCGAGTCATCACGCTGAAGCCTTCCTTAGCAGCTTGGCGCGATGCCAGGGCATACCGCTCGCCTTGGTCGTTCACGATCTTGAAGAAATCGTCCGCTAGAGACAGGGCGCGAAATGGAAGGCGGATGATGTCGCCCTTCGTCCCCTCGATTGCCTTACGGAATTGCTCCATCTTCTGCGGTCCGGACTCGTTGCCGACCGCTATCTCGCGTAGCAACCCCCTCACCCCGCCATCGCCGTAAGCGGCTCGCAGCGCCCGGCCAGCGAAGATCAGAGCGTCCTTCGCGCCTTGCAGGTTGCCAAATACCCGCGAGAACGGTTCTATAGCGGCTACGCGCTCCTGAGCTCCGGTTACAGCCCCCCCAGCCGAGGCGAGTAAATCGATCATCGGGCGCAGAGCAACGAATGTCCCGTTGCCGACGATGTTCGCAGCGTGAGTTATGGGGCCGGAGACAATCCCCGCCTTCCAAGCTTCTACCACCTTCTCGAACGTCGTCGCCTTGGACGCGTTCTTGGAGAACGCCATGATCTGCGCAGTGTTGTCCAGGCTGAGGACCATCTGCGCGAGCATGTGAGGGTCTTCCCCGTACTTCGCCATTATCTCGGCCATGCTCTGCGAGAGCGCGGCCCGCTGACTCGCCGCCTTCCTGGCGTTCAACGCCCGCGCAATCTCGGCGCCATTTCCCTGGTCTATTGCATGCAACAGTGCCGCGGTCTCGATCGCCTTCGGGAGCGCCGCTATATCCTCCGGTGTGGCGAGAGCGCCCTTCGCAGCGATGTTCGCAGCTGCGGCTCGAGCGTCGAACGCCGCCTTCTGCGCCATCGCCTCGACGGCCATGCTCTGAGCGGCAAGATCGTCGAAGGCCATGCCGGACAATTTCGCCTGCTGCTCTGCGGGCATTCCAGCGAGTCGGTTGCGGATGATCTCCTGCGCCTTGAGTTGCGTTTCCGACCACGACTCCCTTCCTCTGGCGGCCTCGATCTCGGTCTTCAGCACCTCGCTCATGCGAGCGCGGAGCGACACCACGTCCTCGGGAGCCTCGACGTAGTTGTAGTTGATGTGGTTCGGCTGCTTGGTATCGGTGATTACGCCCCTCGGATTGGCGATGATCTCCTGCACCTTCACCGGATCGGGCATAGCGCCGCGCAGCATCTCCTGCTGGGCGAGCCCTTGATACGCTTTCGGCAGTTCGTCTTTGCTGAGATCGGCCGCGATCTCGGGATCGTTCTTCGCATCTGACACGACCTGCTCGGGCTCTACTCCGGTCTTCGCGTATATCTTGGCGATACGACCGGCAACTGCACCGGCCGCCTTCATTCCACCCACGACTATTGCCGCGTTCAGGAAGTCCTCGGGTTCAGGCAGGCGTCCCTCCAACGCAGCCGGGGCTACAGTCATGGTCCCGACCGACGCGACAGTCTCGGCCACATTGGCGGCCCTCATTGTCGCGGTCGTGCCGAGGCTGCCGACGACTGCACCACCTACGGCTCGAGCGGCTACCGTTCCGGCTCCTGCGGTCAATGCTCCGACCGCAGCGCTCTTTCCGGTCTCCTTGATGACGATGCTCGCGCGATTGAGGAAGTCTGCTGCGCTCGTTACCTCGCCCTTGCTGTACGCCTGGACGAGCGATTCGCGTATCAGCGTGGGGACTGCGAATGTTCCAGCGCCGCCACCCAAGATCCCGCCCAGTGGACCAGCTACGGCCGTACCGGCGGCCACGCCTCCGACAGCACCCACGGCCATCTCGGGGATGTCGGAGACCGTGCTGCTGATCCCCTGTACCGCCTTCTCGTACCACTTGGCATGAGACTGATCGAGTACGACGTCGGGAAGCCTGCCGCGCGCTAGCAGTCCTGTCGCGGAGCCCTGATACCCGGCCACGAGCGCATCCCACACGCCGGTCCCTGTACGCGCGGGCTCAGTTGGCCTGGAGAAGTCCTGCCACGGACCCTCGTCAGCAGTCTTCTGGAAATCGTTCCAAGGGCCGCGATCCATTACTCAACCTTTTCCCAGTTGGCCTTTACTGCTGGATCGCCACCATTGAAGCGGTAGCCCTTTTGCACCGTACCGACAGCGATGGCGGCGCTATTGACCTTGGTGGTCGGGCCGCCGATCTTTCCAGCCGTTGCACGAACACCAGCAGCCTCGTTCGCTACCGCCTGTTTCGCGGAGATCATGTAGGGGGCGACGGCCGCTTTCGACAGGATGTAGCTCGGGCTGTTCGGGTCGAGTAGCGGCGTGACGTCCTGCCCCTTGTCCTTGGCCGCCCTGACCTTCGCGAGAGCATCGGTCTCCAGCTGATTCATGCGCACGGAGAAGTCCACCGGGTCGGTCTGAAACAACACCTGCCCTTGGATGCTCGCCTTGATGTTCCGCTCCACGGTCAGGATTTGGTTGTGGACGTTTCGCTCCAGCGGCTTGTCGATGCCGTTGAAGATGCTCAGAGCTGACCCGAATTCGGCTTTGTTTAGCTTGCCAGCCTTAAGGGCGTCGTAAATCGGCTGGTCGCTGATGTTGTTCGGGTCGGTGCGCGCCTTCTCGTGCAGGTCGTTGATGAGCTTGCGCCACTCCTGCGGGTGCGGCGTGTTCTCGGAACGGTCGATCGCCTGCATCGACAGCGTGTGCTGAAGAGACCGAATGTTCTCCTTCACCTCCGGGAACTTGATGAGCCTGGGATCGTGGATGTAATCGCCAGCGGGCTTCCCGTCGAGGAGGTTTGTGACGTAATCGTTCTTGGCGATCTCTGCAGTGTCGTGCTCCTTCCTCTTCTGCTGCTCGTACTCGTAGGTTTCGTTCGTCCTCTTCTGGGTCTTCACCTCGTCGGCGAATTTGCCGAGCCGGATCTGCTCCTCGGCGTTCAGGTAGCCGTTGAAGTCCCCGCGCTTGATGGCGAGCTTCGTTTCGTCCGGGTTCGCTTGGGCCATCCCGTATCCGGCGCTCTTGCCAAGGTTGGTCAGGAGCTTCGGTACGAGCTCGTCCTTGATCTTCGCCGCCTGCCCAGAGGTGATGTACGGGCTCGCTTCTATCATGGATTGCACGTCGCCCCTGACCGAGTCAGCGACATGGGCCAAGGACGACGGATCGTTCACCAGGACGTTGCTGTAGTTCCGCTCCATGTCGGAAAGATTCTTCTCGACCGCGGCCCCTGCACGCGTCGCCATGTCGGCCGTGGTCTTCTCGAAGAAATGCTGGCGCAATTCCTCAGTGCGCCTCTGTGCCCAGCGCTGCGCCTCAGGCGATCCGCTATCGTCGAACGGTTTCTGGAAAGCATCCAGCGCCGGCCGTAGAACCCTCTCCTCGAACCCTTGCTTGATCGACGTGTCGTTCGGGTCGGTCTTGGCGGCGATCTCGTTCCACTGCTGGGTCAGGTTCCCGTACAACGAAGAGTAAGTCGCGGCCCCTTGGCTGATCTGCTGGTTCGCGATGTGGCGATTGATCTCGTCGCCGATCTGTCCGCCAGTGCGCGCAATCGCGCTACCCATCGCCGACCCGGCCTGACGTGCGAGTCGGTTCTGGATAGATCCGGCCTCGCGCGCTGTATCCGCCGCACGGTCGGTAGGCTCCGGAACGAGATTGACTGGGGCGCGCAGCTCAGTGATGTTGGGCATCAGAATAGCGCCGCGATTGCGCCCACGATAGAGATGACGCCTGCGGCCTCCTGCCCCTTAGAAGAGGCTTGTGCCGCCTTCTGCATGCCGCCAAACATATTGGCCTGCTCGAGATAACTCTGCTCTTGGATGAAGCCGTTCTCTTCGTTGACGGCCTTCATGATGGCGCCCTGGGAAGCGCTCGAGCGCAGTATGTCTAGAGCGCTACCGCTCTCTGCAAATCCGGCACCTCCGACCTGCGCCTTCTGTGCTCCGATAGCTTGGAATATCTGCCGCTGCGTCTGAATGTTCTTGATCTCGGTCGCGCCGCGGACGATCTTCGCGTTGCGCTCCGCGATCGTCGCCGCTGTTCCGTAGGAGCCAGCCGTAGCAGCAGCGCCTTCAGCTCCGTACAGGTCACTCACTGCACCGCCGACTCCCCTTATCGCTGCGCCGTAGTCGGCCATCTCAGCGATCCGTCTGCGTCATGAAGCCACTGATCGATGCGACGCATGCCGGGTATGGTCTATCGATCTCCCAGCACAGCATTCCGTCCAATCCCCACGAGTCGTCAATGGGTTGTGAGTATACGCCCGTGTATAGCTGTAGTACGGTTAGCAGTACCCCACCCCCAGGGGTTGTGAGTTGAGCTTGGTGCAGATTCGAGAAGTCGGTCCCGAACTTTATGCCCTGAGTAGCAACTAGGTTCGCGGAGAAAAACCCTTGCCGTCTTGGTTTCCCGGCTCCCGGGCCTGTCGGGCTTCTACCTTGCTCCACCGCATCGGGGCGAAGCAGCTGCCCCTGCGACGTGTAGGTGAAGCCGACGCAGGCCGGCACGGTATAGCGAACACCAGGGCCGTCGATAGCGCAAGCCATCTCTCCGTAGGCGCTGGTCGATGAGATCGAGGCGAGATACGCGGTCGTGAATGGACCATTGATGTCGTTGTCGACAGGCACGGTGATCGCGCCGTTCGAGACCGTGAAATCTCCTACGTCCACTCCTCCGATCAATGCGGTGACTGTCTTCCCGTTCAGGTGCCACAGCCCGTAGAACGTGATGGTCGAGTTGGCTCCGGCAACAGTAAGCACCCCGCCGCTCGGGGCGACCGCGTTGTCGCAGAACCAGCCCGATGTGATGGCGTTTCCGACGTTGAAGATGCTCTCCGTGTGCTCAATGTGACGGATTCCCGTGGTGGGATCGTTCGTCACCATCGTCAGCGTGTCGAGAGTTCCATCAGCCGAAGGTCCGATTGCGATGCTCTCGATGGTTCGAGAGCTTCCTAGATCGTGGCGGTGCCATGCAATGAACTTGGGCGGCTGCGAGGAAAACAGATTCTCGCGCTCGTAAGTGGCCCCGGCGAGCGACCCATCTTCCATGCGGCTCCAGATGATCGGCAGCAATTCCTGCTGATAGCGGACCTCCGAGATACCGGATTTTGTGAGGTGCTTTCCTGTTTCCGTCAGGTTCGGCGCGACGAAACGCCCGGAGAAAACATCTGGGAAATATTCGAGCATCGTCCGATTGAGACGCTGCACGAACGAGATCGTCAGCTGCGTATCGGCGGGCTCCATGTTCGCACTACCGTAGGTCGTGCCGCGGTGCGCCTGGATATTCGTCGGCGTGATCGGCCCGGTAGTCGGAGCAGAGATGAGCCACTCTGCCGCCTGCGTGCCGCAGACGATGCCGGAGTTCATTCCCTTCATCCAGAAGATCGGGTTCACGTCGTCCGAGTTGAACGTGTAGCTGATACCGTTGCTGTCGGAGACGGTTCCGTCTTCAGCGGTGGGCGTCATGTCGAGTTGCGTAGGTGTAATTCCATTCACCACGCTGCTGTCGACTCGGTTCGACACAGCCCCCGCGAGCCAGATGCGGCCCTCGTAGTACACGCCGTTCGTCGGGTATCCGGTCGTGTCGGAATAAACTCCGAGTCGCCACGTATTGATCTGCGTCGTGTAGAGAAGATCAGGGCCGGAAAGGGCGACACCTATTTTCGAGGTGGATGTGACGATGGAAATTGTCCCCCACGTCCACACCGCAACCGCAGTGCTTAGCCCCCATTTCGACGGGAACACGTCAGGCTGATTTCCAGAGTTCGTCCCAACGAGAGAAACATAGAACGCCCCGTTGAACGAAACCGTATTGCCCGCAGCATAGGTCGTCGCTGCAACATACGGAAGCGGCTCAGAGAACAGTCGGATGAGACGCCCCACGTCCGTGCTGACGAAACCTCTGCCGTTGTTGATCGACACAATAGAGGACGCTACGATGCTGACTATGGAAAATGATCCTGTCGCGCTGACAGCTGCCATAGTGCTTCCGCTCGCAACTGCAACGAAGTTGGTTCCGTCGCACGCGATACTGTCCCAGCTTGCGCTTAGCGGCATCGCACGCTGAGTCCATGTGATTCCGTCAGGAGACGTCGCCGATACCGAGCCAAGCGATACGGCGGTAAAAAGCCCAGCACCGTTCTTGGCAATAGCCGTCCAGCTTTGCGACGATGGCAGCGCGCGAATCGTCCACGTCACCCCGTCCGGAGAAGTAACAGCCTGGTTTCCGCTCCCTAGTGCGCAGAAGACAGATCCGTTCCACCCTATCGCCGTCGAGGTGAACGAGTTGATTGGGAATGAGCGCTGCGTCCATGTCGTTCCGTGGTCCGATGATGTCGCCATAATGCTGGCAGTGACCTGTACCGGACCACCGAGGTCTATCCATGTCGCCTTCGAAAGCGCGCAGAGTTTCCCCGCGCCGTCGGTTCCTACAGCAGTCCAGAATCCAGAGACACCTATAATAGGGTCGTTAGGCAGCGCGCCAGAATGAGTCGTCCACGCTATCCCGTCCGGGGATGTCATAACAACGGTCGCCGAGCCCGACAGCGCAACCCCCACGACGCAGAACACCGTCCCGTCCCACGCGATCGAATACCAGCTCCCTGACGTGGAAAGCGTTCTTGCTACCCAGGTGATCCCGTCAGCAGATGTAGCGGCAACCGTTGTGCCGGCATTCGACGTATCAAGCGCTATCGCGCAGAACACACTCCCGTTCCACGCTATGGCCTGCCAGTCCGCGCTAGTCGGCAATGTGCGCGCGACCCATGTAACTCCGTCTGCAGATGTTGCCGCCGCAGTGCCGTTCCCTATGGCGCAGAACACTGTCCCATTCCACGCAACCGCAGCCCACCCGGCCGCACTCGGCAGCGTTCCGAGCGTCGCGGCCGTAACCGACGGGGACAAAACAGTCCCGTCCTTCGGAGCGTCCAGGTACGGGCCGTCCTTGAATGAAACTGTGGCGAGCGAGAAACTTGCAAACGTGCTGGCAGTCGGCAGAGACGAAACGCTCAGGCTCCGCGGTTTCACGCTACCGTGCAGAAGAAGGGTCTCGGTTTCCGCCTGAACCTTGCGAAGCGCCGTCCAGGCACCGGCCGTGTAAGGCGTCGTAATCGCCAGAGCGCGGGCGAAAATTACGGTGTTCGCAGCCGGTGCCGACCATCCGAGCGTGCTGCCGTCGATCGCCTCCCCGGTGATGCCGTCAGCGATCGAGAACGTCGTCGCGCTCAATACCGTGATCGTGAACAGGCGATTGCGCAGGAGCGGCGTAAATCCAGCATTTACCGACGAGTCGAACAGGAACATGCCCTGATCGCCAGTCATCCATCCATGATTTCCTGCGGTGGCAACGACAGCAGGGCTTGCGCTCGATACGCTCGACACTTGCTGGTTGTCGTTCGTCGTGACGATACGGAAGTCGTGCGGTAGTGTGTTGAGCAGGCCCGAGGTCGTGTCGGTAGCCGCGAACATGCGCAGCACCCCATCGGTGAACTCCATCACGTAGGGCGCGTCTTCCTGAAATGAGAACGGGATCACACGCCCAGCTTTCCCCTTGTAGGTGGTAGCCGAGAAGTGCGTTCCCGAACGTCTGACCCATGCCCCTTCCTCAAGGGGATAGCCGTTCCTGCAGACGTTCATCCCTCGGGTATAGGACGGGTCTTTGATCTTGCCTTGCGCGAACGGAGACCATTCCCCGCCTAGGAATGAGTCCTGCACGAAGTTGGAGACGGGCATCTACAGCCTCGTGGCGATGTAGTCGTCTTCCGGCGCTTCGGTCGGCCCAGTCTCGATGCCGTTGACGACTCGTGCATTCGTGATCGCGAGGGCGTAGGCGCCTGCGATGTCACTCAATTTCGCCGAAGGGCCGGCGAGCTTCGGGAAGACTGCGCGCGCGAGCTCGGCGGCAAGCCCCTCGCAGAACATATCGTCCATGGCCCTCACGTCGCGGATGTCGGCAACGAAGCGCAGCATGATCGGGAACGACTCCCGGGATACGATGTAGTCGCCCTCGAGGTTCCAGTCGTTGTACATAAGACCCGATGGGGCCCCGAGGAACGACACGGACCCAGCCTTCGGATCTTGCGGGGCGATGCGCAGGTAGTTCGCCGGCAGACGGAACACGTTCCTCTGCGGATCTTGCATGACCGGCCCCGCCCCGATCGGATAGAAGATGTCCAGGTCGGTAAGCCCTGCGGTGATCTGCAGCCACTCGTCCGCGGCGGTGCCGAACGTGCTCGCAGCTACCCACGGCGTCAGAACGCCGGTATTCGTCCACAGGCCGGTCGTCGTGGTCGGGTTGTTCCCGAGGTTCCCGTTTCCGACCGACGTGTAGTTCACGCCGTCAGAACCGCTCACTGCGGCTCCTAGCGCGTATGTAGTGCTCGCCGACCACGGCGCTGGAGAAGATGTAGGCGTCTGCGCGAGGTTGAAGTCGATCAAGCTCGTGTAGGTCGTCGACAGGTAGGTCACGACCTGGTCCTTCATGTACGTGGTTGTAGCAACCCACGGAGTCGTTATTGCTGGGTCTCCGCTCGTGCCGCTGATGAGCGACATGTAGACCTTGAACGTCCCATCCCCTGGCGTCTTGTAGACGAGTTCTCCAGCGAAGTACCCGGTGGTCACGGTCGAATCGTATGGCTCGACGGTCATCGGCCCGCAGTAGGCGTCCCACGCGGTTGAGGTTCCCGGCCCCTGGTTCAGGTTGTCCTGCATCTTCGACTGCCACAGGTATCCGTTCACGTCTGCCACAATGGCGCCGAACGGGTAGGTGGTCGTGCTCGACCACAAAGACGGGGACAGGAGCATCGTCGATCCTGCCGTGATTGGACGCATCACCGCCCTGCGGATCGCGAAGCGCCACACGTTGCGGCGCATCTCCGAGCGGCGAATCTTGTCGTAGGCGAAGTCGATCTCTCCGAACTGGACAGTGTCCTCACCGAACGTCTTGATCCGAGCAGCGCCGCAGTGCTGGCAGGCGCGGTTGTAGATGTCGAGTGGTACGAGGAACGACATTAGCAAACAGGACTGGAATGCTCTAACATCCCAGGTCGACCTCTTTTGTCGTTATGGCCTTCTCTGTCCTGTTCGCACTTGTGCTGCTTGCGTGGCTCCTGCCATCGCTCTGGATGCGACTGTCGCGACTGACGCTTCTCGACTTCTTCCTGCTCGCGATCGCTATGTTCTTCGGGGCGTACACCATTCTCGACACCATGGCGGCCGAGCAGCCAAACTTCGAGCCGGTCGCGGTCGCCTCGGTGTTCGTCATCGTGTCGGGCGCGACGCTGATCCTATGGTGGTTTGCGAGACGCCCCTCCCAATTCCTACAGGAAACGTCTCTCGCACGCATGCGTGCGGATTGGATAGGGGCGTCTCGCTGGCCCATCATCGGTCTGGTCGGTCTCGCCGTCGTGTATCGGATCATCACGGCCACGATGTACGCGGAGTTGGGGCCCGAAGAGTTGTCTGGTAACGAGCGCGATCTGCCGTACTGGTTCACCTCACTCGGCATGATCGTGAACGTCTCGGTGTTCCCGGCCGCGCTCTGCTGTTGGGGCAAGGCGCGCGCCACGCAAGGGCCGCGCCGACTGTACTGGTTCGCGCTCGCCGGGCTCTGCGCGCTCGTCATCATGGGCATGGGCCGGCGCGCGATCTTCGCTCTCCTCGTAATCACTGGCTGGGACCTGCTCACGCAGTTCCGGGCACGACGCCGGCTCTGGCTGCCGCTTCTGCTGCTAATCATGTTCGTCCCAATGATGCTGATGATCAGCAACGTCTATCAGGCGTACCGATTTGCGACGGTGCGCGGCGTGCCGATGGAGAACATGGCCGAGATGCTTGAGGAAAAGTCCCTGCTTGAGAGCGCAGCGGACGTAAACGAGACCATATCGAATATCGAGCAACGTCAAGCCATGTGGCGCTTCAACTACAGTATCGTGGACGCGGACCTGCGCGGAATGGGAAGCCCGCAATGGGGTCGCATCCTCATTGGTGGTCTGCAGAACCTCGTTCCATCCGCGATCTACCCAGACAAAGTGATCTTCGATACCGAGGCCGAGACTCAGGCAGCCTTCGGTTTGGAGCGCGTCGACCAGTCGGAAAACATCTTTACGAGCACGTATGCGGATTTTGGGTTCCTGAGCATCGTGATCGCGCCGCTGTTCATCCTCCTGATCGTGTGGGCCTGCGCTCATGGAGAGCGGCGCCTGCGTGACCCGTTCCTTCGCGCGCTCCTTCTCGGTGCCGCGCTCTTTCTTGCGTTGAACCTCGAGCAGAGCTACATGACGCCGTTCGGCTTCGCGCGCGACTTCGCGTTTGTAGCCGCAGGATATGTCGCGCTCCGCGCGTTCTTCCGTGTGGCGCGCTCGATAGTACGGTTGGCGATTCAATAGCACTAGAAATTACGCCCCGTCTCAGTCCAAAAGTTCCCGCTCGTCTGCGTGAACTCGATAAACGCCCCGGACGGCACGGGGGCGAGGTTGGCGCCGCCTTTCAGGGAGAAGTGGCCTCCAGTGTTGATCGTGGTGTTGCCGTTGCTGAACCAGATTTTTATGACTTGTCCGAGTATGCCGTCGTCGAAGCCAGTGATGGTCGTGCCCACGCTGTTGGTGCACTTAAAGAGCTTGCGAGCGCCGAGGACTGATGGCGTGGTGTCCTGATCCGTGAATACGAATGCGGAGACATTGGACTCGGTCGAGTAGAGATTGTCGGCGATAGCAGCGTCAAGACTGTCTACCCGAAGATCATTCGTCGTATTGTTCTTGCAAACGTTACCGACCACAGAGCTTCGCGTGATCTTGCCAGCGGTCGATTCCGCGATAATTATTCCTCGCGCTGAATTGTCGTTGCACACATTCCCGTTGATGGTGGTGCTGTCCACGGTGAACGTGGAATTCTGCTGAACGGTGATGCCGGCATTCGTGTTGTTCCTGCAAATGTTGCCGACGATGGCGGTGTTCTTGATGTTGTTGTTGCCGGTATTGGCGACAATGTTGATGCCGTCGACCTGAGTCCTCGAACCACCGGCTCGCGTATCGCAGCAGTAGTTCCCTGTGATCGAAGTCTCGGAAATCTCGTCGCATTGAATGCCGTAGGCGTTACCAACAGCGTCCGCGTTGTTGTTGATGCACACGTTGCCGTTGATCGTTGCACCGTTCAAGTACACGCCGAAAATTCCGCTGCCGTTGTTCAGCTCGCAGACGTTATTCGCTATGACTATTCCGACAGGTACGTCTGCAATCGTCGTATAGCTCACGTCGCTCTGGATGCCGTGGGCGGTATTGCTCCTGAAGGTGTTACCAACGATTGTTACGTTCTTGGAGGAAAACCCGTTTGCCCCACCGAAGATAATTCCAGAGAAGCATCCGCTTGCCTTGTTGCCGACAACACGGCCGCCTACGCTGCTACAGACGATGCCGTCGCTGCTCATGCTCGTTATTTCGTTATTTGCGAACAGGACGTCCGTCTCGATCTGGCTGGCGCTGCAGTTCCCTGATCTGATTCCAGCAACGCCAGCGCCAACGCTGGTAAATACGGTGTTGCCGATGAACGATGTGCGCGTACCGCCGAATGAGTTCAGCAGGGCTTGTGCACCGCAGTTCGTTCCCGTGTTGTCCTTGACGGCGCAGTCGGTACAGGTATTCAGGCTGACCAAATCGTGCGCGAACCCGCCGCCATCCATCTCGAATCCGGACCACGAGCAGCGCGTGCACGTGTCGAACTTGATAAGACAATTGCCCCCTGCCCCGGTAAGGCTCAGCAAATTCGACTTGGCGCCCCCAAGGATCTTTGCGTGATGTCCGACGAAGTGAACGTCTGTTTTATTGGAGACGAGAAGCCCGGCAGATCCTATTACGTAGGTTTTCCTGGGGGAAAAATGGATCTCTGCGTTCGAGGAGCCAACTGCTGTCGCCACAGTTGCCAGTGTTGCGGCATCGTCCGTGACGCCATCGCCTTTCGCCCCGAACTGATCGACCCTGACGATGCGGTCGTAGACGAGATTCCATCGACCTATACCGCCTGCGTTCGGAGCGATGACCGTACCGCCATTATCCGCAGTCGCGTCGGTCGAGTTCCACCAGAATATTCCGCCGCCGCCATCACCTGAGGCGTAATACCCGAGCAGAGAAGCCCTGACAAGCGTCGTTGGCGGGTCGAGAGCGCGAAGCCCAGCAATTGATGAGATGACGTAATTTATCGCCGCAGAAAGAGAGTCCATCGGAATTGCTTCCGCGTTACCCGAACCTCCAGAGAGACGTCCTATTACAGTCGCCTCTGGGAGGACTATCGGATAGGTGATTCCTGACATGGCTGCCCCTTAAGCTTTGCCGTGTCGTCGCGGCAGACTGTTGTTGGTTAAGGCGTCAGCCCTGCGAGCACGTTCGCCCCGCCCTTGTGCGGGTCGTCCGAGCGGATGTAGTTCTCGATCGACTGGAGCAGCTGGCAGATCGAATCGCGGCTCATGTTCGAGACCGGCTGCCCGCCCGTGCCGATAGCGACGTAGACGTCGGCGGCGCTAGGCGCAGAGCCACCCTCGACGTCGTTCGAGATCATTGGCTCCTGACCATAGTTGATCGAGATGTAATAAGCCATGGCTCACCCAAGCTGACGTTGACCCTTGAAACCGTGCAGGGAAATCGCGACGCCCGTATTACCGGCGCCGGGAGCGCCCAGGTTCAGCGTGATGTCCGTGTTCACGTCCACCGAAGGCAGAGGCGGATTGAACTGCACCGTGAGCGGTGCAGCCGCGACCGTCACCCCGGTAGGAACAGGAAACTTGTACGTCTGCGTCCCGCCCAGAATACCGGACAAGGTCGCGTTGACTACACCGCCGCCCGTGGCACCCCCCGAGGTCACCTCGAATCCGGAGCAGAACCAGAAGGACGCTCCGTCGTGCGTGAGGGAGGCGGCGAGCGTCGTGCTGGTCGTCGCCGACGCTCCCGTCGAGTAGACGGCGTTCGAATTCACAGCGGCGGGAGGTCCGTGCCGGCGCCAATACCCGGAACGCCGTTCGAGAGGACGTACTGCTCGAAGATGCGCAGCGCCTTGACCAAGTCTTCCTTGGTCGAGCCCTTGCCCGTGTCGACTCGCAGCTCGATGTCTCTTGCTGGTGTCGTGGTGCTGACTGCGACGAGGCCGACCTGGTCCTGACCGCGGTTGATGCCGATGAAGTTGCTCGCCATGTCATGGCCTCATTTCAGTTGGTCGGAGCCGAGCCGATCGATGAGCGATTTGCAAGCGTCCAGAAGCTCGCTTTTCAGCTTGATCTTCGTGTTGTCGAACGAGATCGAGACGTCAGCGACAGAATCCCCGACGCGAACGTCGCGCTCCCCGGACTGCCTCCGCGACCCGATCGCTGCGGTGACCGTGATCGTCGCCATCAGAGCACGTAGTCGACTTCCACCCCGATCACGCCAGCGGTCGCCTTCGTCAGCGCAGTGGCCTGCACGACGAAGATGTCGAACTTGCCGCCAGGGTCCTGCGCGGTGCCTTGCGCGTTCACGAACCCGAATGAGTTCCACAGGTCGTCCTCGCGCATCGGCGGCGTGAACGAGTTCTTGAACGTGAGCTCGGTGATGAGCGCGGCGGTCGACACCACGATGCCCGAGCCGAACATCTTGTTGCCGGTGCCGGTCGAGTTGTACGCCGTGCTGTAGCCCGTGCCCGAGACGAAGGCGAGCGAGGTGCCGTCCAGCTTCGAGGACGGGATGGTGCCCTGGAGCACCGCCTGCGTGCCGTCGGTCGTCGAGTCGGAGAACGCGACGTTGAAGTCGAGCGTCGCGGCCACCGCGGTCGTGCCGGTGGTCGTGTCGATCCCGGACAGGTACGTCCAGACGTGCTTGACCTTGGCGTTCGTCGGGAAGCGCGAGAGCCGGTACGTCGACCACTGCGCAGCGCTCGACGTGGGGCTCACGTAGTCGCTGAGCGCCTTCTCGTAGCCGGTCGCGCCTTCGCCGGAGGTGCCGACGACGATGACCGACGCATCGAGGTTGGTGACTGGATTGCTTTTGAGGTTTTCGGCCATGGTCGCTCCTTACGGCGTGATGTCCGCGCCGGTGGTATCGGCGCAGAGGATTTGCAGCACCTTGCCGGGCTGCAGCCGGGTCGCGCCGTACATCACCGAGGTGTAGAGATCCCACGGCTCGCTCGACAGGTCGTTTCGGATCGAGACCCGGTTCGTGACGTCCTTCCACATCCCCAGGTACAGGCCCGATTTCACGAAGGCCAGCACGCCGCGGGTCGTGTTCACGGTCGTCTGCGGCAGGCGCTCGGACACGACCACCTCGTAGCCGAGGAAGCGCGAAATCTTGCCGTCCGTCAGCACCGGCCGATCGTTGAACTCGGTCGACACCACCTGGACCTGGTTGAGCAGGTCCGACTCCTGCTGCGACCCGATGACGACGCACAGCATGTCGGTCTCGAGGTCGTTGTGGTAGTGGCGGAAGACGCGCTTCGCCTCGATCAGCTTCGCCACCGTCAGGCCGTTGGCGGCCGAAGCCCCGAAGGTCGCGGTGATCTGGAAGTTGGTCGTATTGAAGGTCTCGGTCGACAGGCCGTTCGCGTCCTGGCCGATCTGGGCTGAGCCCGTGGCGGCTAGGATCAGGGCGTCGTCCCAGGCGCGACCCACCGCGTTGGCTGCGTTCTGCGCGTACTGCGATTTCGGGTCGACGATCGTCTGGAGCTCGTCGAAGGCATCGATCAGCTGGTCGATCTCACCCTCTTGCGGGAAGACCCAGCGACGCACGAAGTTCGCATCGGTGCGGTCTTTCGGGGAGAAACGGCCGGAGGGGGCCTTCAGGACGATGGAGCCGATCTGGTTGACCGGCGATGCCATCTTGCCGACGTGGAAGCCCTCGCGCGTCTTGCCGCGGAGCTTGGAGCCCATCTGCTGGAGCAGCATCTCGAGGTTGGTCGAGAACTGCGTGGTGTACAGCGGGATCAGTCCCGCGTCTGTTGGATTCGCCATGAGGCACCCTTCTCAAAAATGTTTGAGAACGTCTGTGCCTTGGCCCTCGCGGGGGGCTGAGTCTCACCGAGCGGCTTGTCCTCCAGCGGTCCGAGCGGCTTGTCCTTTCGGGGCCGCCGACCCTTCCATCGGGGCCAGCGAGACTTACTACGATGCGAACATTATGCCGCCAGTTCACTAGTGTCAACGCTAACCGCCCGCGTCGAACACCACTCCCGCCACAACCTGCGGTACTGAGATTCGACCGCCCTACAATACGCAGGGCCGTCGCCGATGATTGAGGACTGGAAGAGCGATCTCAGTCCTTTACGAAGTTCGGCGAGCGCATCCAGATTCGCGCTCTTCTCCACCGCCTTCTGCACGTACTCGTCCAACGACTCGGCGATCCAGTCGGTCATGCCGAGCGTGGTCAGTGTCGACGCCGAGAGCCTTCCTACGATGGTCGGCCAGCGCAGGGTGAGAACGGGGCATCCCATCATCAGCGCTTCGAGCGTCGTCACTCCTCCGCCATGCGGGTACGGGTCGAGGCAGATGTCGACTTCGCGCAGAGTCTCAAGATGCTGGTGCCAGGATTCGGCGGCCGGTAGGAGGATCAGCCGATCTCCCGTCACCTCGAGCGCGCTGAAGAAGGTCGTCACCCTCGCCCGGTGCGACTCGCTCGCGAACTCTGTCGAACGCATGACGAGGCCGCTGTTCGGCACGGCTCGTAGCACCCGCGCCCACAGACGCAGGGTGTTCTCCGTAATCTTGACGTAGCGGTTCAGGCAGCCGAAGGTGATATTGCCGTCGAACTTCGCGGGAAGATCAGAGACGCCAGGGAATGGCTTCATCCAGTACGAGCCGACCAAGCACGGCAGGTCGACTACTCGCTCTCTGTAGAATTGGCGCTCGCCCTCGGGGACCACTACAGCATCGGCGAAGAAGTAGTCCATCGCCTTCATGCCGGTCCCGGTGGCATAGCCCCAGGCGGTGATCTGTACTGGGGCGGGCTTGCGCGCGAACGTTAGGAGCTTGTTCCCGCCGCTGTGCCCGGACAGGTCGACGAGGATGTCGATCTTGTCCTTCTGGATCATCTTCGCGCAATCGTCGTCGGTAACATCGGCGACGTCGACCCAGTGATCGACGCTTTCCTTGAACTTCTTCATGTACTCGTCTTCCTGACGACGGCTGTTGTTGTAGGCGAAGACTTCGAATTGATCCTTGTCGTGGTAGAGGAGCGCCGGACCGAACACGCAGGCTGCCGAGTGCTGGCGCATATCCGCCGACACGTAGCCGATCCGAAGGCGCCGGTTCTCATCCGGGTCGTTGTCGTGCGCCATCCAGGGGACGTTGTCGGAGAACTTCGCGGACCAGGACAGGCGGTCTTCGTAGGCGCTTTGGACGGTCGTTTTTTCCATTAGGTCACGGCCGAACATGAGCGCGTTGTGGACCTCCATGAAGTCCGGCTTGATCTCGAGCGCCATCTGGTACATCCGCGCCCCGCGCTCCTGCTGCCCGATCGTGAAGTAGCAATTCCCCATGTTCAGCTGAATGTTCAACAGGTGCGGCGCGATCTTGATGCCCTCGAAATACGCTCTCAGCGCATCGTAAGGCTGACCCATGTTCTGCAGAGCATTACCAAGGTTGCTGTACGCTTCGGCGTAGTCGGGTTTGAGCGTGATCGCCTTGCGGTAGCAGATCACCGCCTCGTCCAGCTTGTCGTGCCACTTGTAGGCGTTGCCTAGGTTGAAGTGTGCCTGAGCATCATTCGGGAGGAGCTTGATCGCCTCCTTCATCGCCGGGAGCGAGTCCTTCTTCAGCATCTCAAGAGCGGTGGCAAGGGCCTTCCACGCCACGCCGTCGCGCTTGTTCGCCTTCGTGTAGGCATGGGCGAGCGCCTTCATCTCGGCCCAGCGCTCGGCTTTGTAGAGCGCCTGCAGCTTCTTCATCCGCACGTCTGCGGAGCGGTCCTTCCTCGCGTTCTTGACGGCGTTCTTGTCGAAGTCGCTCTGGTGCACGAACTGGTCAGACACGCGGCAATCCTTTCGGCCATCGGATGTTCCGGATCTCGACTGACGTATGCGGCTTTCCTTGCATGAGGGACATGAAGCGGTTATTCTTGATCTTGGTGTCGCATCCGACGCACTTGCCGTAGTCGTTGCAGGCGTGGAATTCCGCCAGCTTGTCCATCGAAAAGGCGGGATCGAGCATGTTACCGACCGGGCGATATTCTCGGCGCCCGAGCCACGCTTGATACAGGTGATAGTGGCAATCCCACACGTCTCCGACTGGGTCGATCAGCAATTCTGTCGTCCGGCATTCGCACTTGAGCGAGGTCGGATGGAGGCCGCGCTCCACGAGATCGGTAGAGTGCGGGTACATGTAATCGCCGTAGAGCTTCCCGTCGTGCATCCCGAGGAAGGGCTTCACCTCGAACATCACGTCGGCGTCGACCTTCGGCAATTCGTTCTCAGGGTGCCCGACCATGTAGATGCATACGTCGCTCTTGTCCCTGTCACGGGACACCATGAAGCCGAAATCTCGAAGACGCTCGCACCGTCTGACAAGCTCGTCGATCCCTGTCCTCCAGACGCGGTTCATCTCCTTCGCGTGGTAGCTCACGCGGATCGACTGATACGGCATTCCTACGTTCGTCCCGCGCTGGAGCTTGTGCTGCTGGTTGTTCAGGTTGCGGACGAACACCTCCGGCTGTAGGGCGAAGTTCGTCAGCAGGTCGAAGTAGTTATCGCTCCTCTCCAGGATCATGCCGATGCCCTTGCCCTTCCAGTACATCATCGGCTCACCGCCCTGGAGGGTGATCGGGAGATCGGAGCGGAACGGGATGCGGCCGAAAATCTGTGCCCACTGCTCCGGTCTCAAGACCTTGCTGTCGTGGAAGATCGCTCGCCGGTCCCCGGCCTGCTCCGGGTCGTTGATGCAGTACGAGCAGTTCAGGTTGCAGTCCATCGTCAGGAACGCGCCGATATAGTTCAGCGAGGCAGGAAGCTGTAGCTGCGGCAGGCGCCGCGGCGCGAAGATGATCCGCTCAGATGAAATCGACATTCGGCACGCCGCCTTCCAGGTCGGTCAAGTAGCGGTTCACCTTGTCCATGCGGCAGTTCAGCCGGCATTCGTGGATGTCTAGGTGCTTCCTCACGTACTCCCAGTTCTGGCGGCGTTTCTCTCCCTGCCAAATCTGCTTGAACGTATGCGTATTCAGATTTCCTAGGTTGAAGCGCTCGTCGAGCAGGTACGCCGAGCAGCTATAGAGGTCGCCGCTCGACATCCAGTACGCCCAGAAGTACGGCGTGGCCTGGCATTTGTCGTAAGGAATTTCCTGCGTCCGCATCGAGTCCGCGCGCACGATCGCGCGCTTCGATTCTGGGACGATCGGGATGAAGTTCTCGTACTGTCGATTGATCGAGAACTTCTGCTGGCTCACCGCCTTGATGACGACGTAGTGAGCCCCAGCCTCCTCGGCCTTGCGCTCGAACGCTTCGACCTCGTGCTGGTTCTCAGGAAGCAGCACCATCTGCACGCCGATCTGGCAACCATTGCTGCGGCGTACTGCGTCCGACACATTCGCCCACACGCGGTCCCAGTCCGACTCTTTCGTGCGATGGACCTTGGCGTAGGTCTCGCGAGTTCCACCGTTGATCGATACCTTGACCCAGGAGACTCCGGCGAGGTCGAGCTTGTGCAGCAGTGTCCCGTTCGTCGTGAAGGCGGAGCGAACGTCCGCGTGATGCGTGGCTCGCACGAGATCGTTTATGCGCTTGTGCAGCAGCGGCTCGCCCTCGCCTGCGAACATCACCGAGCGGATGCCGAGCGCGCCCATCTCCATGATGCGCTCGCCGTAGAGCCACGGGTCGAGCTGCGGAATGCTGCCCTTCGCGTGCTCCTCGATCACGTAGTCGACACCACACATCGTGCATTGATGGTTGCAACCACCGATCGGCGACACCTCGATGTAGATCGGGTAGATGCGGCGAGCGGTTTCCCAATCGTCCTTGTCGGCGACCCACTGCGCCACCCGCATGGGATGGAAGTGCAGCTTGTGCGAGTCGATGCGCAGGCTATCCATAGCGATCCATGCGCTCAACTAGGATCGTCGAGCCCTCGTGCTCTAGGGCGTCCCGGTAGCATGGCACGATGTCGGAGGCGGTCAGGAGTTGCGCGACCTTGACCGTCTTCAGCATCATGCGAAAGGCATCGGTATAGTCCCCGAGGTGCTGAGGACCCGGGTTGAACGGGGCGGTCCGGCCCACGGCGACCCGGATAATGACCTTCGGCTTCCAACCCATCATCGGCAGCTTGTCGAGATGATTCACGAGCTGGTTCGCTGCGAGCAGGAGGAAGTCCCAGCGGCAGTAGAAGCTGACCGGGATATAGCCCTCCAGGGAAAGCCCGGCGCATAGCCCCATCTGGAAATCCTCGGCGACGGGCATCTCGATTCGGCGCTCCATGGGGACGAGCTCGAACGTCTTGAACGCAGCCTGCCCCGGATACTTCACCGACTGCCCGAGGAACAGGGTCTTCGGATTCTCGGCCAGCATGCCCATCGCGTCGCGTAGAGCGTTGGCATAGTCGCTCATACGAAGTTGACCCACTTGCCGGTCCCGTTATGCGGCCACTGCCGCTCATAGGTATAGCGACGCTCTTTGATGAACCTACCCGTGCCCCAGCAATCGCTCGTCGGGCTGTCGCAGGACATCCCGTTGTCCTCGACTACGAAGGTGATCGGCAGGTCTTGGCAGGCCGCGTACCGCGACGCTTCGTGATACGCGCCGATGCTGGCCGCCATGTCGCCGACGAAGCACCAGACGTTCGCCCCTCCGAGTCGCTTGAGCGCAAGGGCTACCCCGGTTGCGATCGGAAGGATTCCGCCGACCATCGCCGAGGTGAAGAAGCGGTACTCAGGGAAGGACAGGTTCATGCTGTGACCGGCGAGAATCTGCTGCATCACCAGGTCTCTCGGGATGCCGTGCAGGAGTGCGTGGTAGTGCGAGCGATAGGTCGAGAACACCCAGTCGGTCGATGGGATGATCAGGCGAAACAGATCAATCAGCGCCTCCTCGTTACCTCCGGAGAGATGGATAGGCGCCCGTATATTCCCGGCCTCGAACTCCCGCGCGACCTGCAACTCGAAGGCGAATAACTCCTCTTTCGTCACGCGATTTCCTTGCCCTTCTCGCCGAAGGGCCGGTCGAAGACGCCAGACTTCAGCAACTCCGTGCAGACCGCGGGCCACAGACACGGTTGCGGCATATCTGCGTTCGTAACGACGCCTTTCCCAAGATCCACCGTGATCGTGCGCAGCGCTTGGCAGCGCTCGCACCATACCGACTTGTCGCGCATGAATTTCATGTCTCGGACCTCGCTCGGTAGTCCTTGTGTATCCACTTCTGGAATTCCGTGAACAGGGCTACTCGGTCCGCATCCGAGAGCTTCAGGTGGTCGGCGAGGCTGCGGAGGTTGTCGCGCACCGAGATCACAGTCCCGACCACCTCGGCCCGTCCCCACACGCCGTTCCTTCTGACAGGAGACACGACCTTGCAGAAGCAGTGATCGCCGTGGTTGCACTCGCGGTCGAGCAGGATGTCGCAGCCGTCGCCGAATGCCGGACCGATCTTGGGTCGTTTCGCAAGCATCGCCATGATGATTAGTCCGCACGTCGTACCGATGGACGCGCGCACGGCGCGCCATTGCCACGCGCGGTGCTGGTCGAAAACGTCAGCGTGAGTGCTGAACGGCACTAGTACTTGTAGGTCTTGACGCGCTTCGCCAGCTTGCCGACCTTCTTTCCGGTGTCGGCCTTGTGGTATTCGTCAGCGACCTTCGCGGGCGCCGGAGTCTTGCCGTGCGTCTTGAGCTTACGACGCCCGGCAGCCGTTCGCGACATCTCCATGAATCCGTGCTGTGCCTGGGATACGCTCGGCATGTCACCTCCGCTGGTTGACGAATTCCATGAGCTCCGGCGGGACGGCGATGCCGGAGATGATGCTGCTCAGCGCCAGCATCTCGCGTTGCTTCGCCTTGTCGCCCTCCATGTAGGACTTCGCCCACACGGTATCGCTCATCAGGTCTTGCTTGCGGGCGACGGCTTGATCTCGGGTCATCACGCCGTTCGTGTTCCCGGGCTGCTGGCCGGTTACGAACTTGTGCTCGCCGATCCGCTCGCCGATGGAGCGGAACATCTCCATGACCTTGGCGTAGCCGACCACTCCCTCGAGCGTGTTCACGATCTCTGGATCGAGGCCGAGGGCCTGAACCGCCCTTGTGGCGACGAACTTGTTCGCCTCGAAGTTCGGTCCCCAGTTCTTGGCGAGGGCGGATTTCTCCGCGGCGAGCTTGCCGGCGAGCTCGGTCTTCTCGGTCGTCTCGGCGCTGTCCAGGTATTTGGCGAACTCCTGGGCCATCGAGACGGCGGCATCCTTCGACAGATGCAGACCGAAGGCTTTCGAGCGCATCTGCTCGACGAAGCCGCCTTCGAGAGCGCTGCCGTCAGCGAACTTGACGCTTGAGAAGTCGTACTCTTTTGCGTCCTTCGGGGCGCCGAGGCGAGAGTAGACGGCGTTCCATCCGGCCTCATCGGAGGCGTCTTTGGGGATGCGGAGCAGTTGATCAGCGGGGACGCCGCGGAACGCTTCCGCAGCCTTCCACGCTTTCGTCGCTTCGCGCGCGACCTCGGGTGCGGACTTCGTGTGCCAGCCGGCGTTCGTCCAGTGGCCCACCATCTCGCTGTCGACGCCATCGACGCCCTGATACCACGGGGTAGTCGGGGTTGGCGCTGGCGTAGGGGCTGGCGTAGGGGCTGGTATCGGATCAGGCATCTTCGGTTTCTCCTATCAGTCGTTGCACGTTGCGCCCGTCATAGAGCGCGTAGAGTTCTTCGGCATTCAGATGCAGATGCTCGGTGATTCTCAGGAACACCTCGCGCCGGCCTTCGGCGATCAAGGTCCTGTCGTGATCCCCCGGAACGGCGCAGGTCGTGGTCGCTCGGCAGAACTTGATGAGGTCCATCAAGACTTCCTGACCCGAGAGCGACCCGAAGGTGAGCTTGTAGGCACGCTTGCGACGCCACAGGAACGCGATAGCCCGGTTGAATTCTGCCGCTCCCAATCATGCCCCTTGCGTGAGCGGCGGCCCGGGTTGTGCCGGAGCTTGAGCGGGCGGAACCATCCCGGCCTTCGCGGCGACCGCATTCGCCTTGATCATCGCGGCCTCTGCGGGCATGCGCTGGGTCTGCATCTGCTCCTGCATGGCGGAGGCTCGTGCCTCGCGCTTCTTCTGCATCTTCTCCTCGCTCGCGGTCCAGGAGGGAGGCGCGCCCATGATGTCGGCGATCTCCGGCATGGCGACTTCCATGTCGGCCCAATCGAGGTGGGACTGATCCTGCGTGATGTTGATGAGCTCTTTCGAGAACTCCACCGCGCGCATGAAGCCCGAGGCATTCTGCGCACGAGCTGCTTTCGAGAGGGGCGAGGTGTACTCGACTGTGTATTCCCCTTTCGCCTCGCGCAGCCTCGGCGGCATGGGCGGGAGCATCCCCAGGTTCATGGCGATGTCGATCTCGCGCTCGATCATGTGCCCCAAATCGTCTTCCTGGTTGCCGACAGTCGGGGCGAGGAGGATGCCCTTCTGGTTCGTGATCTCGATGACCTGGGTGGCGGTCATCTGCGGTAGGTCTTTCAGGTTCAGAGCGAGCTGGAAGAGATTGACGAGGAACGCGTCCTGGATCAACGCGGTTTCCATCTCCATCATCTTCTCGTTGATCTGGATGTTCCCGGACGGGAGCACGCCTACCAGCGGCTTCCCGTCCGGGCTCATCCCTCCCTTGTTGACCGATCCGGGCCGAATCGAGGCACCGTCCAAGATGCCATCGTCGGTGGTGAGGAGCACCGGGTCTGCGGCGCGGTGCCCTTGCTTCAGGAACGTGCGCTTCTGAGCGTTGATGGTCTTCAGTGACGGCAGCACCATCATCGCCGGGGAGCGGCCGTACACCTCCCCAGGAGCCTGCGAGTACCGCGAGATCGCCGCGGGGAACTTGCGGTAGCCGCCTTCGGACAGAAGCGACTTGCCCTCGATCGAGATGTAGTAGCTCGCCCAGGGTTTCCCGCGGGCGTCGAGGCGTTCGCGGTCGTAATCGCTTCTGGGACAGACGCGGTGCAGGAAGTTGTAGGGCGTCTGGGATTGCGCTGCGAGCGGAGCGCGCAGGATCTCCGGGAAGCTCTCCTCGCCGAATTGCTGGTATGCCTGCAACGCCGTGAGCCTGAACCAGCGGATGAAGCCGTCGACTATCCCCTGGTGGTTCTGGCGGATGAAGAGTTCCCCGAGCGGGATCGACTTGTAGCGAATCCCTTTTTGGAAGGGGTGTTGCTTCGTGTCGAATTCATCGACGAACATTCCTTTAGTGCCGAAGGCTCCGAGTTGCGTGTAGCAGTCGGTGATCTGGCCGGCGAACCCGGAGTATGGGGCGTAGCGAAGGCGAAACAGGATCTTCGTCGCCTGCTCGAACCACAGCCTCGTAGCGCGGTCCTTCATCACATAGTCGTCTGAGGCCCGCAGCCCGTGCCAGATCATGTTCTTCGGCGTGAGGAGCGAATTGCAGATGGCGGCGAACTTGTGCAGCGCCATCATTCCGGTCGCGTCGATCTGGCGGTCGGTCTTCTTCGCTCCGGGCCAGTTGAAGTTTCCGTACTCGAAAGTATTGCGACTCTCGGGCAGGATCAGGTTCGCGACTTCTTCCCAGTGCGCGGCGAAGGTGTGGCGCCACGTCTGCAGCTGCGCGAACTCGCGGAACGATTCGTCGAGGATGTCTTGCTCGCGCGCCGTGGGCTGGCGCGGTGATTTGTTGGTCTCAGCCACCGAGACCCGGGAACAACGTAGCGGTGGCGAGGCCCATCGGGGACGAGAGCCGGTTCGCTTGTGCGAGGAGCTTTTTCTTGCGCTGCTCCTCCTCGGTTTCCAGTTGCGACTTGAGACCACCGTAGAGGCCGAGGTCGGTTGCCGCCTGCGAGTATTGCTGCATCGGAATCATTTTTTGTCCTCTAAGCGTCGAGGCCAAAATACTCTGAGTCCGCACCCTGGGCAACGCTAACCGCCCGGCGTTTCAGCACTTTCGAGCCGAGCGGAATCTGTCTCGCAAAGCGTTTCGCCATGATGATTTTTTCGGTAGCCGACATGATGTCGTCTTCGATCGGAACGATGACGCCGTCCTTGCGGTGATACAACCGGAATTCCGAGAACCAGTCGGACAGGTGCGACGCGACCTTGAACCTCCCGGTCTTTGCTCTCTCATCGATCTCGAGGACCGCTGCTTCTCGGGAGTAGCTTCCGTCTGGAAACGTCGCGTGGTCGGCCAGCATCGAAAGTCCGTTCTTGCGGTAGATCCCAGCTATCGCCTCGCCCGAGCCCTTATCCCGGACGTGCCCGTCGTGCGGCCACGCGACGGGGACCGCAGCTGCCACGTTCTTCATCGCAGCGGAATGCATGAGCGGGATCGCGCCTACCATCCGGAAGGCGTGCAGGATGTGGATGCAGTCGACGTCGCGGTCATGCGCCATCAGGACGGCGGCGAAAGGGTGGTCGATGCCGATGTCGATGCCCCACAGCTTCGCCCACTGCGGGGGGATGCGATCGAGCGGAATCGGATCTTCGCGGATCAGGGCCTCGTCGAATCCGTACACCGCCCCGGACCCGAGGATCGGGATGCCGCGGGCGCGCGCATCACGCTCATGCGCGAGGTAGCCTTCGAGCCGGCGTTTCTTTTCCTCGGCCGAGAAGTGCTCCGCCTCGTCCAGGGTCGCGTTCACGACCGATCGATCTTGAGACGCCTCTTCGAGGAACCGCAGCACGACCTTGGAGCGGCCCTTCATCGGCGTGAAGGTCATGAACATCGACCCGCCCTCGGATAGTCGTGTCAGAAATTCCGAATACACGTCCTCGTCGGGTTCCTCGTCCGGCCAGCCCCAGTCGAGGGTTTCGCCCTGGAACTTGGTTCTTCCCTGCTCGTAGGACTTGAAGCGGCCGATCGAGATGCCGCCAGAAACATGCTTTACCTGGATCGTGTCGAAGGCGTCGGTGATGCCACGAGCCAGGGAATAGTCGACCAGGCAGTCTTTCGGGATCATCCCGGTGCCGTGGGCGGAAACCACCCCGGGCTCCCCGCAGAGCTTCTTCTGCTGAACGTCGCGAACGACAAGGGAGGTTTCTCCTGCGATCCATCCCCGGGTCGGTCGGGTCCACTTCTTCCCCGCCCACCACTTCGGGTAGATCCCGGTGAGGTGGCAGGCGGCGATGAACGCCCCGACGTCAGATTTCCCGTACTGGTTCGCGGCCATCAGCATCACCTCGCGCTTGATCCGGGTGAGCTCGATGAACCGGGCCTGCTTCGGGTAGGGGCGGAAGAACGACATCCTGCTTTCCGCCCGAGTCCTGACCGCCTCCTCCAAGACGGCAAGGGTCTGGTCGAGAGTGAGCTTCTTGATTGCAGTTGCTCGCCCGACAATCTCTGCGTTCTTCTCCGCGATAGTGGGCGCGCCCGTGGCCGGAAAGGATTCAGCCATGTCCGTCGCGCCCCGCCGCCGATATGTCCCTCTGAAGCGGCTCAGGGATTGGCAGCGCGGCAGAGGATGTTGCAGCACCCGAAGTTACGCCCGCGTCTACCAGAACCTCGTAATCGCCCTCGATCGCGTCCGACAGGTTCCCGAGTAGCTGTCTCGGATCTAGACCGAGCGACTTCGCAAGGTTCGCCATCCGTTGCAGCTTCGCCACCCGGTCTTCCGGATGCGTCACCGTCACCCGGTGCTCGCTCGCCGCCGGCAACCCCCCACGGTCGAGCAACATCCCGGCCGCCTTGAGCTTGTCCTTGACCGGAACCTTCTTCGCCCCGATCACCTCAACCAGCAACCCGCTCGCCGCAATCGTCCCAGCCTGTATCCGCTTGCCCGCCTCCTCCAGAATCGCCGCCTGGACCTTCGCGTCATGCGCGAGCCGATGCGCCTGGACCTTGTATGAGTTCTTCGTCCCCTGATACCCCGCGATCTTCACCGCCCGCGTGTGGTCGACCCGACTCCCCATGTTCAAGCACGCGAGCACGAAAAGCTGCTGCCGCTCGTTCAACGCCTTCATCGCCGGCCCCAACTCCCCATCCGGCGGCAACGCGGCTCTCAAGTGCTCCTGCCCAGGCCCAAGGCACTTCTTCGGGCTAGGCATATCCGTAAGCCCGTTTTTGAAACACAGCGCGAAAGAGGAGGGGAAGGTCAACGCGCGCACGCCCGGCGCTTCCCGGGGGCACCCGGCACCCACCCCCGGTCTTTTCGCGAGCCTGGATCGTCACGATCGCGTCACGTTCATTACGTAAGTGCATGATTGCGCTGACATTGGATTTGATAGTCCATCAAGTCCATGAGCTGGATGGCATGGATTATGTTAAATCGCAGTTAGCGCGCATGAGCTTTACTTAACCTCTTCCTGCTCTTCCGAGCGTTCTGGAGTGTTTCACGCGGAACAGCGCTATCGAGGATTGCCTTGGCGTCCTCGGCTGATCTGGCGATGCCTGAGATGCCTCCTGCTGCCTTCACGTCATCGAGGAAAGTCTGTTGAGACTTGGTTGCTCGCTCTCTGAGTCGCTTGCACTCGATGGCGAAGAAGCGGCCGGACTTGAGGAATCCGTGGACGTCGGCATGGCCTTCTTCGCCGAAGCGGACATAGCGGCCCCCTATGTTCGCCATACCTGAGTTCTGGCGCCAGGCTCGCTTGACTGCGGGATGGGCGTGGCACAGCTCGAGCACGTCCTTGAGGATCTGGGCTTCGCTCACACATACCCCGCGAACGGTACAGGCTCAGGATCGACCCGGGATTCGTAGATCATCACGCGGTGCGCGTGCGTCTTCTTCGATGCGGCTGGCGTGAAGCTGCCAGTAGGGGTGATGACGCCCTGCCCGACCGCGTAGCCGGCGAATGCGCCCCATGCCTTAGGCGAGCTCGGGCTGGGCTTGTGGTGCTGGTCGCACCAGGCGCGGAAGAACTCCATTGGGAACCTGCGGGTGTGGGCTGCGTATTCCCTGAGATCGAACAGCCGCTCGCGCATCCAGGCCGAGTTCTTGACCCGGGCGAGATCCATGCCCTCGCGCTTCAGTCGCTTCGACTCGACGCGATCCAGGATCAAGGCGAGCTGCGTCATGCGGCCTCCTCCATCGGTTCGGTGCGGCGCCCGCGGGTGAGCTTGGTGATCGCCTCCTTCGCATATTCGTAGGAGATGAACGGCAATCCTGGCGTGTCCACGACCTTGCGCCAGTGCTCAAGCGGCGTAGGCTTCGGCAGCGTAACGATGCGGTAGATTTCGCTCAGGCAGCGCTCGCCTTCCGGGGTTGCCGAGACGTTGGAGTATTCGCGCTCTCGCTTCGCCTTCTCGGTGCGGTTGCGCTGCTCTCGCTCCTCGATGGCGCGCTCGTTCAGCGCCTTCCAGACCTCGTTCGGGACCGGCATCTTCCCGTGAACCTTGGGCCACGAATGCAGGAGCGACAGCACGGACTCGGTCGGAAATTCCCGCAGCGTGTCGAACCACATCTCGAGCGCCTTAGCCGGGATGACCTTGCGATCGAACGTCTCGGCCAAGGCGTTCAGCGCAGCAGCAAGGGCTGGCGCGTCGAGCTTTTGCATGGTCAGTCCTTGAGCCCAGCGTAGACTTCGGAATAGTCGGGAGCGGTCGCCTTGCGGAACTGCGGCCAGTCCTCGCGAATGCAGTTCATGAACGCCTCGTCCCAGTCGGTGTAGCGCTTGCCGTTCGCCTTCATGCGGCCGGCGAAGAATTCGAGATACTTTTCCAGCTGCCCGAAGCCTTTAGATGCGGCCCAGGTTTTGACTCGCTCTGAGACTTCAAACGAATCTGGGAGGAGGGTCGCGCGCGCCTGCGCGCTTGCTTTTGACTTTGCTTTTTCTGGTATCTGGCTTCTGGTATCTGGCTTCTGGTTAGCCGTTGTGTCACGCGTGACAGGTGGCGTGACAGCACCGTTACCTCCGCGTTGCGTCACGGCGTCTAACATGGCCTGCAACTCATCGACCGTGGAGTCCCACGACGGTACGCTGCCATGAACACGCAATGCCTCGAACAGGGCTTTACGACGCTCACGATGCCGGCGCTGCCGTTCGCGCTCATTCTCCTTCTTCGCCGCACGCCCATCCTCGCTCTCCAAGTAGGCCGCGATCTCCTCGTCAGCACGTTTGTTGCGCCACACGTCCCCGTCGCGTTGGAAGAACTCCCCCAGAACGCTATCGACAGCAGCACGCTGCGCCTTAGTGCTGGCTCGCGCTAGCCGGTACTTCTCCGCGTCTGGGATAGGCGCCTCACGGCGGTAGTAGGCCCTCAGGAGGCGCGTGTAGGCCATATCCTCATCCCAGGACAGGTGCGCCGTGGCACCGTCGTAGTCCCCGAGATAGTGCTTGTAGAAGTTCACCCGGAGAAGTCCGCATAGCTCCGCTCGAGCGCGACGCCGCGCTTCTTCCTGTTGGCCCCGGGGAGAACAGCACGTCCCTGCTCGCGCAGCTTGGCTGCCACGGTTTTCGGGTGCATGCCGAGCTCGGCGGCGATTTCCTTGCAAGACTTACGGGGGTACTGCAAGAGGACGAACAGATCGTCGATCGTCCAGTGGATGCGGCGGTACGTCATCTTTTCTCTCCCTTTTGATCCGCGCTTTATTTGCGTCTGATCGGGTAGATCCGGCCTGGACCTCGGCCGGTGCGCTTTCGCACACGCCTCGCGATTTCCTTCTGCACGAGCTGCGTTGCGGCTTCGTCCTCGGTCACGCCATCCCTCTTAGCAATCTGCTGTACTAGCTCCATCTCCTTCTCGGAGAGCGGGAGCTGTTCGGATTTCGTCACTCGTTAACCGTTTAATAACGCCGATTCAACTTCTGAAAAGCGCGTACTGCGCGACTTCGTTTTGCTGCGCGTCGGGGCGAACATTCACGTCACCGGCGAGCGCACGATGAGCAGATTCGATCAACAACTCACGCAGCAGAGGCGCCTTCTCTCCACCGCGATAGTTGTTGATCGCCTCGACCAAATCGGCCTCCGCGTCGTTCAGGTACAGAGTGACCTTGTGCTTTCGAATCTGGGAGGGATCGGAGTACATCAGCGCCGGCGGTTCTTGCCGTTCGATTCGAGGGAGCGGTAGAACCGATGCAGCTTTTCGACGTTGTCCACACCGGGCTGGCCGATGCGGTCAAGGGCGAGGCTTCGCAGCCACCAATAGCCCACGTTGTTCTGCTCCGCGACGCGGCGATAGTTCTTAACTTCGAACGCCCGGCGCACGACGTACTCGCGCATTGTCTCCATGGGCCGTCATTGTGAGTACTAAACCACTCATTTGTCAAGGCGGCGCTTGTCTCCCTGGCGAGCACCATAAGAATCGGCCGACCTAATACCCTACTCAGTATGAAAAAAGGGGGTGCCGCCGGAATTCTCGCAGCCAACCTGAAAAGGCTGATGGCGGGCGATCCACAACTGAAATCTCAACGCAAGCTGGCTGAGAAATGCGACGTGTCGCAAAAGGGAATCAGTAATGTCTTGGCCGAGCGCAGCGATCCACAAGTCTCAACAATTGAGAAGATTGCTGCAGCGTTCAAGCTCGAGCCATATCAACTTCTGCTCCCCTCCGTAGATCAATCTCTATTGCCGATTATTCAGGCGTACAATCTCGGCGACGTGGCGAGGGAGTTGCTTGAGATTGCCGCTGAGACCGCTCGGCGACGAGCAGTACACAAGGATGCAGCCGGAACCAGACGAGCGACTGACGACCGAGGAGAGAGCGCTGTTACAAGCGTTCCGACGCTGCACACCCGAGCAAAAAAGTGGGATGTATCCCTTGACAACAAGTAAGCCATAGTTTAGTATTCGAGCCATAGGGAGTAACGACCATGGCCGACAAGTTCACCTTCAAGCAGTTTCAAGCCCAATACCGGGACGACGACGCCTGCCTTCAGGCCATCTTCCAAAGGCGCTTCGGGGATAAACCGACCTGCCCCGGCTGTGGCGTGATCGGCACGACCTTCCACAAGATCACCAAGCGCCGCGCCTACGCCTGCGCTCAGTGCGGCCATCACCTCTTCCCGTGCGCGGGGACGGTTTTCGAGCATTCCAGCACGTCCCTGACGCTGTGGTTCCACGCTATGTACCTGATGACCGCGACCCGGAATGGCGTATCGGCCAAAGAGCTACAACGGCAGCTTGGCGTGACCTACAAATGCGCGTGGCGCATCGGGCATCAGCTGCGTGACCTCATGGCTAAGAGGGCTAGGGCAATCAATCCCGGGCCTCTAGAGGGCCACGTAGAGGTTGATGAGACTTGGGTAGGCGGGAAGCGCCGCCGCACAAACAAGGGCAAGCACGTCCTCGACAACAAGACGCCCGTTATGGGCCTGCTTCAGCGCGGCGGCCCGCTCAAGGTCCGCGTCATCAAGGACAACTCGGTGCTCGTGCTGGTGCCTCAGGTGATGGACAACGTAGCGCCCGGGTCTACCGTCTCAACTGACGAATGGCGCGCGTACAAGAGCCTCGCGCAACTCGGCTACATCCACGGCACCGTCAAGCACCAATCTGAGGAATGGAAGAATGGCATTCACCATACCAACGGGATCGAGGGTTTCTGGTCACACCTGAAGCGCGGTATTTCCAGCACTCACGTTGCCGTGAGCCGGAAACACCTTCAGCGGTACGTGGACGAATTCGCGTTCCGCTACAACAACCGCGAAGCGCCTGCGGAAATGTTCCACAGGTTGCTGACCCAGATCGCCCCTCCCGCGCGCGGAAAGGGCATGATTTGCAAAGACTGATCCGGTTGGAGTATTGTTGCGACCCTAGGAGGAAGGTATAGGTATAACGCTGTTGCGCCAGCTTGTCTTGGTCCCTGCTCAGGGGCTAAGCATAGTCGTCACGCATCGTCCACAGGTACCCACGTCGAGCGCACTTGCAGCTGGTACCGTCTTTTTCGGAGGTTCACGTCCATGAAAAGGCCATCGGTGAAGAAATCGCGCAAGACCGCCGCGCGCCGGCCGAAGGGGCTCAAGTCCGCTGTCGCAGTCAATGCTGCCGACACCGCTGGCTGGGTCGGGACGGGCAGGACCACTGAGGCGTTCGAAGCAAGAGCGACGACGGCGCTCGGGACAGTCGCTGTCGGCGTTGCCGAAATCCTTGCGAAGGATCGGTGATAGCCGCCCTTGAGGAAGGTCCTGCCGCCGAACTCGACGGCGGTGACATGACGTAACAGTTCCGATACAGTCCACGCGCCCGTCATTTTGTTTGCCGCGAAGAGGAACTCCGCGTGCGGAATATCGATATCAGCACCTGTGCTGAACGGGTGTGCCTGCCGGACCGGCGTGATTCTGATTGAGCTATTGTTCGCTGCGGTAGGCAGGCATTCTGTCAGCCAACCAGATTCCGACATGACACGCTTCGCATAATCGTCGCACCTTTCGGTAACGACGTGATGCTGGATCACCGCGAGCCCGGACAGATCCACCTTGATGACTTCAAGGATGTCGTGGCTCCCCATGCCGTTGAGAAATCCCATGAAGGCTTTCGCGTGCGCGATTTCTCCGGGTGTTTGCGGCAGTCTGGTCAACGTCGCTGGCGCTCGCTCAGGCAGAGCTATGGCTCTGTTGCGATACGGACGCCACAGTGTTTCTGCGGCAGCTGCATCAAGGGGCGGATCGAAAACGCATTCTTGCAGCAGGAATTGAACTGCCTGATCGCGGGAAAGCCATCCGAGCAACACACGACCGCGAACTGAAGCCATGTTTCACCTTTTCCCTGTCTTTCGTGATCGGCGCACGAAAGAGCTAGAATTGCTATTGGTGGTGGAGGACCGGGGTATCGGACCCCGCGCACCCGGACTAGGAAACCAGAGCGGCACCCTTGCGTCCCCCATCGTGAAACCATGAAAAAACAGAAACCGAAGCCCACTCATCGCAAGGCGAAGCGCAAGCGGAATCAAGAGTCGAACAAATCCAACCCGAAGCACAAACAGGACTTCGAGGCGCTGCTAGACCTTGCCGTGAAGGGGCAAAAGTAGGAGAATCTGAGGAGCGGTTAGGCCCTCATAGCATAGGGGTACTAGCCCTATCTGAGCCCTCCATGATCGCTTTCCATGGCGACCTTTGGTCCGGCCTCGCAACCGGAGCGGTTTAGAAAAGAAGGCCCCCTGCAAGGGGCCTTCGCCTTTTCTGGGGTCACGAAGCACCCGCAGAGATCATCCAGACCGTAGAACCGTCTGAATCGGTCCTCTTGGTCAGGAAATCGTCTAGCGCTACATCTTCGTCCTCAAGCGCCTTCCGTAGCTGATAGACCTTCGGGCCGACGCCGTTGCCGCTTGCGGCTCCGATGATCTTGGCCAGCTCGTTGCCGTCCACCTCAGTGCCCGCGTGCTTGCGCAAGTCCTGCAAGATTTTCATGGCTGCGGAATTGCCATTGGTCTTCGGGCGCGGGGTGATCTTTTGCTGTGCAGGCGCGCCCTTGTACGCTCGGAAGAAACGCGCAGCGTCCTCGGGCGTTTCGAACTCCAGCGGGTTGCCGTCGATTATGAGTTTCATAAAGCGCACTCTCCGGTAAATTTGCACGGATTATCCGCGCATTTCCGGACTTCGGCAACTACCCAAGTCCGGGGAAGTTACCTTTTCGGTAAGCCTACTCCCCGGGTAGTTGCCAGTAGAGGGGGTCCTGAGGGGGTACTAGGGGACTTCGGCGGAGGATTCCGGAGCCTGCGAAAATGGCGCGCCAGAGATCAGGGCGGTTTACTTGTCGCTAGGGTATAGATACCAAAAAAGTAACATCTCCGACTTCGCCATCACCGCAGCGCTCCGCTGCATCGTTGTCCCCTTCCTGAACGTCATCCCCCTGAGACGCCGCTAAGGCATTCCCCGAGGCAGTGTCGGGAATCGCCCTACAGGCAGCATTTTTCTTGAGTCGAGTATTAAAGTGCTTGACCTGGGCGCCTTATATGAGTATCGTGATACTCGGTACTCACAAGGAGCCGCCAATGAGCGCAATGCTGAAAGAAGACCTCGACACGAAAGAGCGCACGCGGCGCGAGCAGCTTCACGTCTTGGGATGCTGGCTCGCCCTGGAGGAGGACAGCCTCATTCGCGCTGCGATCGAGTCACACGCGGCCACGCTGCAACTGAAGCTAGCCGAGATTCGGTGGGACAAGAAGTATCCCGGTCCGAAGCCCGCGACCTCCTCGAACGAGACCGGCTACTGGGAAGAGAAGGGCCGCGAGTTGAGGGCCGAGCGAGAGGGGCGGCGCGAGCCTTACTCAGAAGAGTTGGGCGTCGAGAGCGCGTGGCCCCGGTGAAGCTCAAGCCCTCCGGATACATCACCGCAGCAGAGGCGAAAAAGCCGGGTTATCTCGCCAAGCGCATGGCGATCTACCGCAAACAGGTGGAAGAAGAAAAGAACAAGGCCGAGGCGATCAAGGCCGAGGCCGCCCAGAAGGTGAGGAAACTGGGTGGACGTGATCCTAAGTGATCCGTCAGTGAACAAGCTGGTGGATATCGTCATCCTGATTGCGTTCGTGTGGTGCATGAACAGGAACGAACCGAAATGAACGACCGGGCCGACTGGCAAGAGCAACGGGAACAAGAGCGCGAGCGCTGGGAGCTGAGCATGGAAGCTCTGGCGAGGGCTCAAGAATTGGGACTTGAGGAAATGTACCTCAAGCACTTTGCCCGCGAATGCGGAGTTTCGAACTATCAAACCAGAAAGGTAAGTCATGCCGCGCACGAGTGAAATGGTGCAGTCGAAGTACCTGAAGACCGCCGACGTTCCAGACCCGGTCATCGTGACCGTGGTCAAGGTGGGGAAGGTGAACATGGCGAAGGAAGATGCGGCCCCGGAATACAAGTGGGCGATCAAGTTCGCCGAGTTCAATAAACCCATGGTCCTGAACTCGACCAACATCAAGATCGCGGAAAAGGTGTTCGGCTCCGATAACACCGACGATTGGACCGGGAGGGAAATCATCCTGTTCACCGACGACAACGTGACCTTCGGCGGCGAGCTGGTCGGGGGCTTGCGATTCAAGGGCCAGGAGAAGGCGCCGCAAAAGCCGGTAGCGAAGGCCGGAAAATTCGATGACATGGCCGACGACATCCCGTTCTAGGTCATGAGCACCTTCCCCGACAACCCTACGCTCATCGCTCGCGGTAAGTATTCCACCCTGAGCGGTGAGCGCAGGGACCACCTGAAGCGCGTGGCGAAGCTATCCAACACGCTACAGGCAAACATATATGCCTCGTTGCGGGGGCTGGAGGATCGCAAGGACATCGCGCACCACGTCGCAACGATGAGGGCTTGTCTGGAGAATCTTGAGCAGTCAGCGGAGAGGATGAAAGCGATTCACGAAGAACAGGCCGAGCTATCAATGGAAGCGTGGGGCAAGGAAGTAGAGACCGAAGATGCTTAATCCCGACCAGATGTATCACGAAATCGTAAAGGCCGGAGAGGAATGGGCCGATAAGGAAGCCGCTGCCGATCTTCTGGAGGAATCGAAGAAGTCCATTCTGGCTGAGTTGGTGAATGATGCTCCCGGTTCTACGGTTGCGTCCAAGGAACAATGCGCACTCGCCGATCCAGCTTACAAGCTGCACCTGAAAAGTATGGTCGCGGCGAGGAAGGAAGCGAATCGGGCGAGGGTGCGATATGACGCGATCAAGGTTCTTGCCGAGCTTCGCAGGAGTCAGGAAAGCACGCGCCGAGCAGAGGCGATGATCCGATGATCGAGCGCGGCATGTACCGAGACCGGAAGCTCCTGGACCTGTGCCACTACGCGCCCTGCTTCCTGCAGATCCCGGGCGTATGCCAAAACGGCGTCAACCCCTCGGTGCCCTGCCATTCGAACTTCCAACGTCATGGACGCGGCCACTCCCACAAGAGCCACGACATTTACACGGTGCCGGGCTGCGGTCCCTGCCACGACTGGTTGGATAAAGGGCCGGCCTCGCGGCAGGAGAAGGACGAGGCGTTCATGCACGCCTGGGAGCGCTGGATGCTGCATATGTTCCGATATGCGTTTGTGAGCGTGCGACAGGCGCAACGATGACTCAGCGGATATGCCATTGCTGCGGCGTCGGATTCTTCGGCAGCCATCGCAAACTGTACTGTTCAGGCGATTGCCGGCGCTCTCAGCGGGAAATAGACGGCATTGCTGCGTTCTGGGCCAAGGTGGACAAAGGCGGCGCGGGCGGATGCTGGCTCTATACAGGTTTCAGAAAGTGGGACGGTTACGGTTGGCTGAATCGGCACAGGGACGGCAAGGATCATTACATGACAGCGCATCGCTACTCTTGGATTCTGGCGCACGGGCCTGTGCCGAATGGTCTCCATGTCCTGCACAGGTGCGACAACCCGCCATGCTGCAATCCTTCGCACCTATTCTTGGGGACGCATCAGGAAAACATGGCGGATCGCGTTGCGAAGGGGCGAGCCAAGGGGGCTAAGAAGTTGTTCCCTGATCGGGTCCGTCCAATAAGGAAGATCAATGTCACCCCTGACTGACACGGAGGAATGAAAATGTTCTGGATGAAAAAGAAGGAAGCGCACCCGGTCCCGATGTGCGAGGACTGCCGATGGTTCCGTCTCTACAAAGAAACGTGTCCAGAACTCAGCAAATGCGCCAGGCCTGATCTTCAAAACCAACGCTTCGTGACTCGCACCCCGAGTGACCGCGACCTTCAATTTTGCGGGACTGCTCGCATGTTCGACCACCTATGCGGCAACAAGGGGCGCTTCTTCGAAGCGAAGCCGATCGACTCGAAGCCGGACCCGACTGTCCAGTATTTGCAGGACATCAAGACGGATGTCGGGCGAATGGCGGATTCGCTCGCGCTCGTGGCTGTCCGGTGCGGAGGGAAGCGCAAATGACTAGCGCCCGTAGCACGGACGGGAGAGACAGATGAGTGCCTTTAAAAAAGGGGCGGCCGTGAAACTGCGTGAAGCCCAGCAGCTATACGGAGGGCCGATGAAGCTTGAAACGAAGCTGCTGCGCGAAGGGTTGGCGTTCGTGAAGCCTGCCATCCGGACGAACTCCGGAGCGCTGGCCATCCTTCAGCACGTCCGTCTCCGCGCCGAGGGCGGGAGCATCATCCTGACCGCCAGCGACTTGGTTGCCGAGCTGGAATGGCGCGCCGACGTGGACGCGAAAGAGGAGGCTGACGTTTGCATCCCGGGCCAGCGACTTCTCGCCATCGCGGCTGCCGCATCGGATCAGATCGAGTTGAAGATCGGCAAGGAGAGCGTTTCTATCGCTTCGGGCGCCGGGCGGTTCAGGCTGCCGACCCTGCCGGGCACCGATGCGCCTTCCATGAAGATCGAGGGCAACCCATCGGCCGAGGGAGGCTGGTCCGAGATCGGGAAGGAGGTCGATTTCGCTGACTTCGCCGCGCCCAAGGACGACACGCGCAATTGGATCAAAGGCGTCAACGTTCGAGCAAGCGGAGACGCTGTGGAGGTGACCTGCACCGATGGTGTTGGGATCATCCAGGGCACACTCAAGGGAGCGGCGCCGCCAGGGCTGGACGTCACCATCCCGACCGGATACACGGCCATAGCCGCCCACGAGGCGCTGACTAAGTTCCAGGTGTTCGGGCAAACCCTCGTGCTGAGCGGACCGGGCTGCGCGGCGCGCCTGAACTGCATCTCCGACAAGTTCCCCGACGTGAGCCGCATCCTGAAGGCCGAGCGCAAGACCGTCATTCGGGTCAAACGCGCGGACTTGCTTGGCGCCTTGGACCTCATCGAGCCGATGCGCGCAGGCGCCGACGTTCTCGAATTCGCGATGAACGGGAAGGCCCTGAAGCTTTCGCTGTCCGGCCACGACGAATCGGCCGAAGCCACATGCCCAGCGACCGTGACGGGCGGCGAGGTCTCCTTCGGCATGAAAACGCGATGGCTAGCCGACGTGGTGAAGCGCGCGGAGGAGAACATCGAGCTCTACTGGGACGGAGATCCGAAGACGGTAACGATGTTCTGCCAATCGAAGCACCGGCTGATGGGCGCCATGCCCTACCGGATTTAGGGAGACACCAATGCTTGAGATCGTAGGCAAAGACGGAGTCATCTACTACTGCCGGCCGTACTGCCCGGCGTCGCGGGTGGACAAGGACGAACGCGATCTGTCCGACGTCGAGCGCAGGCTGGCCGACGTGCTGAAGGATGCGCCCGGGCTGAAGCGCCCGCCGCGCGTCATCCTGGATCGCTAGCCTGCGTTTGCCACACATTCACCAACGAAAGGAGCATGACCATGAGCAAGGACATGAAGGTTATCGAAATCAACGGTATCAAGCTTGAAGTCGATCTTCGCACCGCGAAGAGAATCGAAGAGTTGCGCGTCGGCGACAAGGTGAAAGTGCTGGTCAAGAACTATGGCGACGACTATTCCGTTCACCCCGGTATTGTCGTCGGATTCGAGCCCTTCAACGCGCTGCCGACCATCATCGTGGCTTACGCCATCATCGGCTACGCATCGTTCGATCTGAAGTTCCTCCATTTCAACGCCAAGACGAAGGAAGGTCACGAGATCATCAAGGCCCTGGATGACGACATCGAGGTCAGCAAGGCCGATGTGATGGCGACCTTCGAGCGGCAAATCGCTAGCCACGAGCGCGAGATCCAGCAACTGCAGGAGCGGCGGGAATACTTCATCCGGCAATTCGGCGCGTACTGGGCCAGCGTATCCAAGGAAGCGCCGGCCGCAGCCGAATAGCGGCATCGTACTTCAGGAGAACGCTAGATGCAGAAGCCCTGCCTGTTTGTTTCCATGGACTACGTGCGGATCATGGTGAAGAACGCCTGTGATCTGCACGGTGGACAGGCGGCCTTCGCGCGCAAGCTCGGCCTCTCGCGCTCGCACATCAACGGGATCATCAGCGGCAGGAAAGAGCCCTACGCCTCTGTGCTTGACCACTTCGGCTTGGAGCGCGCCACCGTCATTCGGAGGAAGAAATGAGCAACGGCGAAGAGAGCGTTCGTACCCCATCGCTGCCACCGTTCGTCGGGTCTCTCGCGTGCAAGTACGCGCATCTGATCGAAGAGTCATACGAAGGCAGCAACCCCGCCGTCGTGATGTATCTGACCGACATGATGCGCGAGGCGCTAGCCGCCATGTCGGAGATAGGAGACAGCATCGGCGCCGCATGGCTCGCCGACAATCTGACCTACATGAAAGAGCCGCTGGTCAACGCCAGGACCGGAGAGGAAATCAAAGGAGAGGCGCGCTGGACGGTTTGGTGGAACGGACCTGACGCGGCGACATTTCGGGAAGCGCTTGCCAAGAGAGGCAAATGAGCGACGAACAGAAGTTCGATAAGAACGGCCCCGCGTTCTGCCATCACGACAACATCGCGGCGACGTGTCGTTATTGCGCCGATGTGACCAAGGCCGCTGAGATCGCCGCCGAGCGCGTCATCGCGCGCCTGCGTGCTGTACTGGCCGACTGCAATATTTGCGGGGGCAAGGTGGACATGACCAACGCGAAAGAGCCCACGGTCGATTGGGGCGGGAGAAAACTGCATGGCTTCTGATCTGCGCGTCGCTCTAAAGGACATGATGGACGCCTATGAGCGACGCATCCGCTCGCTCTGCACGCCGGCCGAGCTGGAGCGGCAGCCGTGGCGCTGCCGCGAGTATGTCGTCGCCGAGGAAGCGCTAGCCGCCCCCTCTGCCGAACCGAGCAATGTCACCGCGATGCGCGCGGCGTTGCAGAAGATCGCGCGCTGGCGCGGCGAGTTCCCGCCGGCGCTGGACCTCGATGGCAAGCCGTGCCCCTACGGCGCCGCCTACGGCAGCAACGGCGAGCGCGACTACATGCGACAGGTGGCGCTCGACGCGCTGAACGCTCCCCCTTCCTCAGAACACACGAATGCAGCCCCCGTCCCGAACGGCAACGCGGAGCCGTCGGAGCGACTTCGGGCGGATAGTTACGCGGGGGCTGCCCCCTCCTCCGAACTGAACACAGCGGCCCCGCTCGGGTGTAGCAGCGAAGGCTCTGCGACGGCAACCGGCGCAATCCCGGTGGACGCCGCTGTGTCCTCCATACCGGACAGCGTCGGCGAGGCGTGGGCGAAACTCGCCATTGACATGTTGCACGAGCTGCGCATGGACTACGCACCCGGCGAGCTGAAAGACGCGGAGGGGGTGAAGGCGATCAAGAAGCTACGGGCGCTAGTCGCCGCCTCCCACGAACGGGGCAGTGTGCCGCCAGCGCCGTGCAGCGACGACCTGTGGGAGGACATCGTGGACTTCCTGCGCGATCACGAGGACGTGGTGGACGGCTCTTACGGCGAGTCGATGCCAAACAAGGCCATGCAGCTCTTGAACCGAATCGAGAACGGAGGGCGCTAAATGGATGATCCCGAGTTCGAAATGCTGATCAACGTTCTGAAGGCCCAAATCCACGTCCGCAACGCCGAGGGCTGGGCGCCGAAAGACCCGGTTACGCGCGGGCGCTTGATGGACGCCAAGATCATGCTCCAAGCGATCGTTGATGATTGCAGCGAGGAAAACCGGCGTCTTGCCGGCATGCAGGTGAACGGATGAACACGACATCCGGGCACGGCGAATTGTTGCCCTGCCCGTGCTGCGGCGGGGAGGCGTTGTTCGGTCGCGTGACGAACCCGGACGACGTGGATTTCAACGCGGAGTTCGTATATTGCGCAGCGTGTGATCTGGCCACGGCTCTTATGTGGCCGTTGAAGGGCGACGTAAAGCGCGAGCTTGCTGAGCGGTGGAACAAAAGAACCGCTGCCGATCCGAAGGAATCAGCGTGATTTGCGAAACGGTATCCGCTCAATGCCGGCCAGATGCCGGTAGAGGCGCAGCATTGCCCGCGGGATTGGCGCCACTTCGCGCTCCCAGTCCTGCCAAGTCCGCCGAGCCACATCGATCAGCTCGGCGGCCTGCTCTTGCGTATGGCCCGCTTGCTCGCGGGAGGCGCGGGGTTCGGTCATTGCTCGGCCTCGATGCTTTCAACCGTCAGCGCAAGATGCTCCGCGTTGAGGCGCTCTATTTCTGCCTCGGAGTCCCTAGCATCGGCGGTCCGTCCGTTGGCGCCGAGGCGCGCATTGATGGCGTCCGCAGCCTGGATGGCGTCCTGCCAGAACATGTCGCGGCGAGTGAGTTTGGTGGTGACGTAGAAGGATTTCATGGTTGTCTCCTTGGGTTAACCTACGATTCCATTATGCACGGATTCCGTGCCTGTGTCAAGAGCCACATTTACGACGGAACGGAGGGGCGATGAAAGGCTATTACAAGGTGCCGGGCCGGCAGGTCTACTGTGACACGATTCGCTGGTGGCTGTGGGAGACGTTCTATTGCCACGTCGTCCTGCGCGTGAGCCCACCGGAGACGCCGACGCAGGTTCCCTACGCGCCGTGGATGGAAGGCGCGAAAGAGGAGGAAATGTGAGCCCGAACCACGAATTGATCGAAACCGTCAGGCATATCTGTGTGAGGTCTGGGGTGCCGTCCACGGTCATGGGGGCGATTTGCCACGAGATTCATCACGCCCCGCTTGCTGCCGAGGGCGCGCTGCGGCTCGCCAGGGCGGTGCTGCGCCAGTGGACGGAGAAGTATGCCCACGAGCTGGAAGAGATGTTCGACCGGCGCAGCGGCAAGGACTGAAGTGTTTACCATCGACACTCAGCAGAATCCAGTCGCGCAGGGTGCCCGTACCCGTAAGGATCGGGGACGCCAAGAGCTGCTAGATGCCTTCGGGCTCGCGCTCGGGCGGTACTCTGCCCCTGCCAACAGGACATTCATATGTCGGTAGAAGATCGATTCTGGAAGAAGGTAGAAAAGACGGATGGTTGTTGGATTTGGAAGGGCGCCATCAGGGGGAAAGGATACGGGTGTTTGCGAGTAGGCACGTGCGACAGTTTTGCCGCTCACAGATTTTCTTATCAACTAGCATACGGAAGCATTCCGATAGGAATGCTTGTTTGCCATAAATGCGATAACCGTGTCTGCGTAAATCCAAGCCATCTTTTTATTGGGACAAATCGGGACAATATGATCGACGCCTCCAGAAAAGGGCGTTTAAGCAAAGGGCACTTGTCTGGCGAAAAGAATGGTAAAGCTAAACTTACCGTTAAGGATGTAGAAATCATCAAGAGCCTTAAGGGAACGATGTCGCAGTCTAAGATTGCGGCAAAGTTTGGCGTCAGCCAGACCGCTATTGGAAAAATACTCAGGGGCGAGTCTTGGGCTGAGGCTCCTGCGAGGATTGGATGCTGACCGCCGCCGAACTCGCCGCGAAGCTGAAGCTGCACCCGGACACCGTGCGCCTGAACGCGAAGGATTATGGCGGCTTCAAGCTGCCCAATGGACGCTGGCGATTTCCTGATGATAGCATCCCGGCCGGGCTGGCGCGGCCTAAGGAGGACCAATGCCTTACAAGCGACCAGATTCTAAATACGTCCAGATCCGTGTTGGAGGAGTACGACAATCTTCTGGGACGACGGACCCGGAGACAGCGAAGGCCATCGAGCACAAGAGGAACCTAGAGCTGCTTCTCGCAGAGCAGTTGGGCATCAAGCCGGCGAAGTCGTTCAAGGAGATGTGCGTCCGGTGGGCGCGGGAGAAGAAGGGCAAGGTAACGTGGCACGACGACGTGAGGTCTATAGCGTTCTGGGACCAGCACTTCGGGAACCTGAACGATATTCGCCTCATCAATAGGGAGAAGGTGGACGAGATCGCGCAGAAGGAATGGGCGATCACCGAAGGGCCGTCTCCGGTCAACAACACGGCGAACCACTACATCTCGGTCCTGACTTCGATGCTGAATGCGGCTTGCCGGGTGTGGGACTGGATCGAGCGTAGCCCGAAGCTGCGGGCGTATCCCATCATTGACGGCAGGAAGGGATGGCTCAGGCTGGAGCAGTGGAGAGCCCTGGAGCCGGTGCTGCAGCGTGACTACCCGCACTACTGGCTCCCGGGTAAGTTCGACCTGGGGTCCGGGTTGCGGGCCTCTAGGGTGTTCCGTGCGGAGTGGCCACAAATCAGCATGAATGATCGCGCCTTAGCGTTCGAGGGCACGGCCAACAAGCTCGGGAACCTGATCCCGCTGAACGATACATGCATGGATGTCCTGCGAGAAATCCGGCGAAGCAAGTTCCTGCATCACCTCCGCGTGTTCACGCGCGGCGGCGTCCCGATGCAGCGCTGGAATGATGGGTGGTATGGTGCGCTCAAGAAGGCCGGACTGCCGTCTACGAAAGATGATCGGGTGCATGGGGTCTGCTGGCACACATTCCGCCACACCTGGAACTCTTGGCTGGCTCAGCGCGGCGTACCGAAGGAGATCAGGAATCGCCTGG
>Ga0070741_10002822_pt1 | contig 45233 bp, 40 predicted proteins | sample Coa_R1_4_FD_66440 | JGI IMG/M metagenome (GOLD analysis project Ga0070741, IMG submission 66440) | Surface soil microbial communities from Centralia Pennsylvania, which are recovering from an underground coalmine fire - Coalmine... | ecosystem: Environmental > Terrestrial > Soil > Unclassified ... | reverse complement strand
GCTCGACCGGATCCTATCTTGATCTTGCATTTCAATTGCTGATCATTGGGGCGGGAATTGGAATTACCGTGCCACCCATGACTTCAGAGCTATTGGGAACTGTGGATAAGAAGGATTCCGGCATTGCATCGGGGGTGTTGAATTCAGCGCGGCAAGCGGGCAGCGTGGTCGGTGTCGCCCTTCTCGGCTCTTTCGTCGCGCAAAAGAGTCAATTCATTCAAGGATTCCATAAGGGACTTGTTGTCTCAGTCGTCGCCGTGGCGGCCGGCGCTTTGGTCAGTCTGATCGTAGAAACTAAACAGACATCCAGAAGCCGTGCGGGGGCTTATGAATAAGAGATCCTCTCGCGTCTGGATTCCGATCGCAGCATATAACCGGCACCGTCATAGGGGCATCGATTGAGCATCAATTGGAGTCTCTGGAGGTGTGAAAATACAAGGTGATGGTCTTTCTTGGAAGGTAGGGATTATGGTCGATGAGATGTTGATGATGGAGTACCGGTCACCCAAGTTGTCAGAGTGCCACCGCTGGTTGGAAGTGGATCTGTGTGTACCGCATTCCACGCTGGGTTGGACACTAATTGGAGGTGGTCGGAGTCGAGCCCAACATGTTTTCTGGCATCAAGTCAGTGACACTGACCTGCTACCAGAGGTCGATGCGAGATTGTTTTTTGAGGATCGGCGGAAGCGGCGGAAAGCGGACACAACAGGTGTGGGGTTTCTGACTGGTTGTTCCTTGGCTGAATACGTCGAAAGACGGCTTGATCGGGGTGGGCTGTCGGCTAGATGCGTTGCGACAATAGGATTGAGGAATGCGCTAAGGATAGGTGATCCTCCAAGCACTGCTGTTCATTCTCTTGGCACGATCAACATCCTTTTGCAGGTATCTCGCCCACTCAGCGAGTGCGCCTCGCTGGAGGCACTGTCGCTTGTGGCTGAGGCGCGAACCTCCGCAGTACTCGATGGACATGTCCCAAGCAGTATCGGAAACACCGTCGCCACGGGCACTGGAACGGATTGTATCGTCGTAGCTTCTCCACTGCCGTCCATCGATGGGGTTGAGCTGGATTACGCAGGCAAACACACCGAACTTGGTCACCTGATCGGCTCATGCGTTTACGACGCGGTGAGTCATGGGGTCTGGCGATCGAAAGGGTTTCTAGAACGCGAACAATGACGGGGATACGACACCGTGAAGACGTTCATCAAAACCATTGTGCTGCTCAAGCCAGTGCAGGAGTAGGGTGTCTTGCTTCAACTTGAGACCTCGCGCTTGACACTGCGCGACTTGCAGGAGGAGGACGTAACGTTAATCCGACGAATGGCCAGCGAGCATGCGATCAAGCGTTATCAAAGCGTACTCAGGCTCGAATCTGAGAAGGCCATTGAGGAATTCATTCGCACGGCGATCTCTCACAACAACCAGAACCCGCGTCACGCGTTCAACCTTATCATTGTCGACAGCAGAGAGAAGCAGTCGATGGGTTGGATCGGTTGGGGACCTTCTAAGAACCCAAGCTCCGCAGAGTATGGAGTAGGCTATGCACTTCTGCCACAGTTTTGGGGAGAAGGATACATGACAGAAGCCTTGCACGCCGGGTTGGCTTTCATGTTTGAGACACTTGGCGCGCAGAGAGTTACAGATTATTGTGAGGCTACAAATGTGGGCTCGGCGCGAGTGATGGAGAAGCAGGGCATGAAACCGATCGCCCGTTGGTCAGGAGTGGCCAACGACGGGTCGAGTCTTAGATATGTCCGATATGCGATTCAACGATCACAATGGCTCCTGCTCAACCCGGCAGAGTTCAAGGGATTGAGTTAATGCAAGAAGAATCTGCTCTCGGAATTCACCATGTTGCCCTATCTCGCTGCCGCCATCATCCTCGTTGGATTGCCGACTATCCAACGCAACCGCACTCCCGGCTAACGCGATTCAGCCGTGATCTTTCCGGGTGATAAAAAGCGCTATTAAGGCGCTACAGGAATTAACAGTTTTGCTAATGCTCAATCTCACTCCATATCAGAAGGCGGCCATTGAAGCAGTGCAGGGCCGTGCAATGGCTCTCAGAATCGCAGCGGGTACTGAGATCGACGCGATTCTGCGACGATCCGCAAGCGACGCCGCACTGCTGGATTCTGCTCTTAAGGCCATGCAAACAGGTGCTCGCATCGGCCTTCATTTCCATCCCGAGCGTCTTAGCCGGGCAGGCGTGAGCGTTGCTGAAGGGCTGCTCAGCAGCGGGGTTTACACAAACCAGTTTGTTGCCGGCCTCTCCAGTGGCAGTCCGTCCGCATTTCCGGGAGGTGAACGGGACCTGTGGGAGCGCCATCTCTTTCAGGGCACATACCATACAGCAGATGTCACACCCGCTGGTCGTCCTAAATATGGCGCGCTCGATGTCATGCACTATCCAGACGGCCCTGCGCCCCGCTTTGGTTCTTGCTACTTCTTGCTGCGCCCGGATGTTGCGAAACGTTCGACCTTCACCTTTGGCGGTAGTCATGAAGAGTGTGCCCTCGACCGTACTGGCACGCTCGATGCCATGGAGCCGGTTTTGGCCCCGCTGCTATCACAACTCGAACGTTGCGGCGGTGCCTTCAATATTGCAGATATGTCAGTGGAGCGTTGTCTGACGTTGATGGCACAGAATTTCTTAACGCCATTCCCTGAGCCAGCATCCCGCCCTCTCGGACGCGCACTGGATAGCTTTATCGAAGTTCAGGTGCATGGAGCGTTGTGCATTCGGGATGATGCAGAACTGCTGGTTGTAGATCCAGCATTTCGGGATCATCCGGTTGGCGAGGTGCTCAGGGCGATTTCAAACAAATATCTCGTGCCGATAAACTGGCACCCGGGATACCAGATGCCTGTCCAGGAAGTTCCCGACGTCTTCCGAGAATATCCTGTGCGCCCTCTTGCCGAGCGCATCGCTGCCGACGGCATGCTGGATGCCGCAACGATCGGCGCCGCCGCCAATTCCGTGAGCCTTGAGCCGGAATCATGGGAAGGTTGGGCTTCTCACGATGATATCCTCGCGCAGTTCAGGCGACTGTGGCACGTCCTCGTGCTGGGCGGTGCCCCACGAAGCGATCGCTTCTAGATGTCCTATAGAAGTGCACCGGGCGGACATGCTTTGGCCGGATAACAGCGGCAAGCACTTACTCAACGTTGCCCTCACCAAATGAGCGGAATCAGCCGCGAGCGTACACGGCATGCAGCATAGTCCGCATAGCCTTCGAGGCCGAGCCGCAGCGTCTTCTCCTCGATGCCGATTCGGATGCTCAGCAAGAGGGCGAAGATGGGGATGCTCGCGAGGCCCCACCACGAGCCCAGCACGACCGAGGTCCCGGCAAAGTAGAACAGCGCGCGAAATACATTGGATGGCGCACGATGGCATACGGACCCGTCGTGATGACCCTCTGTCCGCGGTCCTTCTGTACCTTCACGACGGTCGCCGCAAAGCTGTTCGTGCGCATCGTCCAGTACAGAAGAGGAACGCCGCCAGGAGCAGGCCGCACCCTGCCCATTGGGCGAAAGGCGGCATTCTCGACCAACGCCAGCGCGCTGCATCAGCAGCCATGAAGCCTATGGCCAGGAACACAAGGAGCAGGAATGGAATCAGAACCAGTTTGTCGGCAAGCGGCTGATCCTTCTGCACCGCTGGCTTCAGGCGCTCTCTAAGTAGCCCAGGATCAGCGTGCACCCCATGCGTCTCGAGAACGACGGAGATGACGATCATCTCCCCCCAAATAGACCCATCCTGCGGCATAGTGCAACGTTCCCGCGGCGCTGAAGATGATCACGCCCATGAAGCCGAACCAGACAATGGTCTGGACGATAAGGTTTAGAAGGAGACCCATCTCTTTCTTCTCACATCGAACGCTTGCAAAGCGCGCAGCCGCGGGAATTCTTTATCGCTGCAGCCGCCCCCTTTTCCAGCGGCGCATCGCGTCCTCCATGGCGCCGCGCATCATCCGGTAGAAACTCGCCATCTCCTCTAGACGCGCGCCCACAGCTTTGGATCCGGCGATTTCAGCCCCAGTGCTGAGTTGTTCTGCCAATGCATCGAGTAGGCGGTTCTGCTGCCGAATCATGGCTTCATAGTCATCGGCCACGGCGTAAAGCGCACGCTTGGTTCCTGGTTCACTTTGGCGACGCACAAGCGTGTAGCTCTCCAAGAGCCGCGCGGCCACACTCGCACTGCTCTTGCTGATCCCAAGATCTGCTGTGATCTGGTCGAGGCTGACTGCGCTGGAGCAGAGAAGCAGATGCCCATAGAGACGAGCGGCGATAGGTGGTACGCCCCACGGCATAAGCAACCGAGCGACATCCTCGACGAACCGCCGCTCATCCTTGTTTGTCTTATTTGACATATTCGACATATGCCGAATATTCTATCCATTCTTGGCCTGCTTGGCCACAGTACCCAGGAGATCCTATGTTTCCTTATCTCGTCGCCGCCATCATCCTCATCGGATTGCCGACTATCTACATCGCCATACGATTCCGCGAGTACCGGAAGTTTCTTGCCGGCGCATTCTTCGTAAGCAGCGGGATGCAGTTCTACTTTTTTGTGGCGAAGATCCCGATCCCACTTTTGGGGACAAATGCTGTTCAGTCGCCTGAACTGAGCGGCATACGCGGGATGATCCACTGTGTGCTCTTTTTTATTTGCGTCTATTTCGGCTGGTTCTTTCACCGCAATCGCACTGCCGTCTGAGGCGGTTCTATCGCTCTCCAAGACGGTGCAAGAGGTAGGCCCACTCGGGTGGGGCGAGTGTTACCGCTCCCGCCGCAAGAGCAGGAGCCTCACAAGGAAGGGAGGACGGGCACGTCGATTAGCAGGAGCTGACGTGCATCAGGGCCTGGGCGAGTAGCCCTTTGCTTCGATGCCCAAGCACAACAGGTATGCGTACGCCGAACCCTCTGGCGAGGATGTGGTGAAGAGCCGAAGATCGGCTTATGTCTGCGGCAGTGGAGTTGAGTTCCGGTCGTGGAGTTCTGTATTGACGCGAACTGGCTTAGCCAGACGCAAGAGGCCCGTAGACGTGAGCGCTCTTTTGTTGACATCGAGATAACCGAAATGCATACTGCTGCCGTATCCTGATCCATTTGTCCGCGTTTGATATCCTTCGCGCCATCGCCCCGCACGCCGCGATGCAACCGTTCCGCAGGAGATCCTTCGAACCAGATGAAAGTCGCTTATATTCTAGTTCTCGCGCTCGTTTGCGCAAATCTTGTAACTGCTCAAGACCACGTAACCGCGCCGCGGTGCACATCTAGCCACGTGAGCGACAATATGACGCCAGTGGACCTCTACCCAATGGCCGGGCAGTGTATTCAAGACAGTGACTACGCCGATGCACTTACTCTTTTCGCACTGGCAGGCGCGGACCTTCGTTACGACCGCTCACGTGTTAACGACAAATCAACAAGCGACTTCGCCTCGGTACTGATGATGCGAACGTTCCAGTCTTTGCCTGCGTCAGCCAAGGAGGAATTCGGTCGTGTGATCGATGCGGTTGTGGGCGATAAGTCGGCGGCAGAGTACCTTTGCCGGCGGGTTCAAAAAGTCGGTCCGCCAGCTTACTACCCCGAATATATGATCATGCACGGCATGAATGCGATCACTGCGGGATTGACCAAGGCGACGGCTCCGCAAGAACTTCTGCCCGTATCTGATCCCTCCGGAACGTGGAAGACGATCCTTACAGGTTATCTGCACTGTTCTCTCACTGAACAGAGCGGCCCTTGGCAGGATGCTCAAGGTGCCGATCACTTTCGTAAGACGATCGCCGGTGAAATTGCCATTAGCCAGGCTCAGCTGGCAAGTCAACCGATACAGGCTTCTCATTCGGGAGCCACGCCTTCGAGTCCATCTTCATTCACCGCAAACGAAGATGGAGCAAGAGCGGAGCAAAGTCCAATCTATGGACCGCTGACTTTCAACAGGGAGGGTGCAGATTTCTATTTTGCGCAGGACGGCAAGTTCGCACCTGCCTCGGTCACCGGCCGGATCATTGAGATTCATCTACATCCCAGGAGCTTTCAAATTGGATATAACGGCGAGCAGATGAACATATGTCTCGCACCGGTTCCATTTGAAGAGGTAAGAGCCGATCCAACCGGATATAAGGCTTCGTGTTTGGCTGGAGCAATGAGCGGAGCTAGAGCGCCGAATAGCGATGCTCTCCTGGTCTACAGTGGAAACAAATGGGGTGATGGAAACACAACGGTGACGGACGCGACCTCGTTGAAAGCCGCCCCAATGAAGGGCTTCAAGTTTGCGTACCAGGTAAATCAGTTGCTGTTTCTCACTGATCCCGCTATGAGTTTGAGGAGATTTAGAGGGACGCTGTACGGGTACGTTGTTGTCTACACGCAGCCTCAAAGAAACAACAAGGAAATTATGCCGATCCACCTTATTTTTGAATAGAACCGCTGCTGTACAAAAGCACAGATGGGCTACACAGAAGGGCGTGGCGAAGAAAAGTGCCCGATTCTCGCCGGATCTCGTATGGATGGTTGCGCACGTCGTCCGGGATCACAAGTGCACACTATCTCTGCTCGATAGCGGAAGCCTAGTGGCATCGGCCGAGCCATTTGCCCGGCGGGTGGGCGTAAATTGGTCCGGCATCATCACGCCGGCACACCAAGGGTGGGAAGCCGGGCAAAAGAAATGGAGCCTGCCGATGACAGGCTCCGAGCAGGATGATGAAATTACGCGGCGGTTTTGTTTGCAGACTTGGTACCTGCCTGCGCAACTCGCTTCGCTTTCTCTTTCGCCACAAATTCCTGCTTCACTTTGGCGGCGATGGCGTCGGCGTCCACCTTGTAGACCGTGGCTGCTTCGCGCAACACCTGCGAGGCATTGCCCCGCGATGCCGCCAGCAGAATGGCTGATTCAACCAGAGCACGTCCCAGGGTGTTCTCGTCGGCGCGGCGAAGGTAGGCCGCAAAAGCCTTGGCAATCCCGCCGTCGTCCCGCTTCTCCCGGATGCCATGCTGCCGGGCCAGCATTTGAAGGCGGGATTCTTCCAAGAGGCTTACCAGTCTCTCAGCAATGAACAGCAAGTCCCGCTTCATCAGCCGCACCGGGACCGCCGCGCCAATCACACAGAGAACGCGCAGACCGGTGGTATTGGCGATGGCTTCCTCTCTGCGCCGCTTCTCCTGCTCGGCCTTGTATTGCGCCTCATTTGCGCTTGTGCCGATTTGCTTCTTCGGATGGTGAACGGGACAGGCGGGATTCGCGCACACTCTATGGATGGTGCCCACATCGCTGCCCTCGGTGATGATGGCATCCGCCGTGAACTTGCACACCTTGAACTCCGGACGCTGCGCTTCCTCTTTCGACTTCGGTTTCTCGTCGCGGATCGCGGTGTATTTGTTACGGGGCAAAACCGGGCTGCCTTCCTTCTGTCCGCCGTAAGCCGTGCTGATCTGAACGATCTCGGGTTTGGCGGCAACGGTCTTGGCGACATGTGCCGCGAGTTTCGACTGGTAGCAACCCGGATCGGTACACCGGTCCCCCTGCTTTCCGAGGTCATCCCCGAACAGGAGTTTGTTGTGCCCGGTCCGCTTGGGGCAGTCGGCGCAACTTCCCGCAGAGGACAGAAGCTCGGCATCGCGCTTGTCAAAAGGCGTGTCTTTCAAGACAAGCAACACGTTTGTTTCAATCCAGAATTGCAGATTGCGCACGGGCAGAAGAATCCGCGCGGGTTTCTGGCTGCTGCCGCTGTAGACTTCCTTGAAGCAAGCGGTAAGCGCCTGCGGCTGCACATCGGCGGGCAACTTCGCAATCAAAAGCGCGTGGCCTACGCCGATGTCGTTCGCATAGAAGGCCTCGACCACAGCGGGTACAAGGTCGGTCAGCTTCAGGCGTTGCGCGATAAACGCTGGCGACTTGCCTACGCGGGCGGCGATCTGCTCAATGGTGTACTTCGGCTCCTCAAGGCGCAGGAGCGCGGCGAATCCCTCGGCCTCTTCCATCGGGTGAATTTCCGCTCGGATGAGGTTCTCTACCAACTGCGCCTCGATCACTTCGGCGTCGGTCATGTGCTTGATGCGAACCGGCAGAGTTTCCTGCTCTGCAAGCTGCGCGGCGCGATACCGCCGCGCTCCGAAAACAATCTCGAAGCCGTTTTCGGTCAAAGGGCGTACCAGCAAGGGCGACAATACACCCTGGCTGCGGATGCTGTCGGCCAACTCTTTCAGCGCGGCGTCTTCAAAGACGTGGCGCGGGTTGGTCTTCGATTCATTCAAGAGCGACAGCGGAACGTCGCGGTATTCGGTGGCATTGATGACAGTGGTTTCCATGTGAATCTGCTCCTTTCGAGCGGTGAATGAGTGAAAGCGCACGGAGCGGGTGACACGTGCGACACGGTCCGCTCCGCAGAGCGGACTAGCAGCGAATCGACTTGTCCGTGAACGCTTCGAGAAAACGCTGGTCGCGGAGATTGCGGTCCCACAGTTCCGCGAACTTCTGGTGTTGTTCGTAAAGCTCGGCCACGAAAACGTAATCGTTCCCCTGCCGGAAGCGGGAGTATTGCTCTAGCCCCAAGTAATCGTTGCGGAAGTAGTAGGCTGAGAGTTCCGCTGCGCAGAGCGGCGGTTTCGCCAACTCGAAGCACATCTCCGGGTCGCGCATCAGGTCGCCGTTCTGTTCGCCGTAGTGAGCAACGGAGATGGCAGGGACTCCGAGCGGACCCGGCTCCGGCACTGCTTCGATGACCAAAGCCATGTACGGCGGATTCTCGATTTTGAGGTAGAGCGTGGGCCGGTAGCCGCCGGCCCGCTCAAGGATGCGGAGGAGGGTCTGCATCAAGCCACCTCCGCGACGGGCTCATCGGCTTCGGAAACAGCCGACTGCACGGTGATTGCGCCGAGAATGACGGCGGAGGTACGCTGCACGACCTCAAGGCTTTCGGCCAGAAGCGCCGCATTGCCCGCGTACATCTGGATGTAATCGCTCGACGCGCGGCCCATCTCAAGGCCGATGCCTTGGCCCACGATGAACGCCACGGCCTCGGCTTCCGTTTCCCGCACCGTCGCGGTGGTCTTGGTGCGCCGGTCGGTCTTATGCAGAAGCTCGTGCGCGACCTCGTGAACAAGCGTCACAAACTCCTCGGCCTTCGACTGGCCCGGAAGCAGGGCGATCTTGCCGCCGTAGCTCACGCCGAGAGCGGGCGCGATGTTCTCGCTGTATTCAAGCGCGATATTCTGCGCGGCGAGAAATGCCATGAGCCGGTCCCGATGCCCGCCCACGTCGCCGCTGACGTTGTGCTCAAACTCGGGCAGGTCCGCGCCCTCGGTCTGCGCCACATCGAAGACGTATACGGCGCGAAAGCCAATAAGAGCGGGCACGGGCTTGGCGTCGTCCTGGCTGCTGCTCTGGTCCGAGCCGTCCTTCCTGCGCCGGTGGCCCATCATTGGCGCGAGAATCTGGATACCTTTTTCGCTTTTTTTGACGAACCGGCCCAACCCCTTCCAAGTGGAAAATCCGGCTACGCGGGTCGCCGTCGGGCGCTGCCGCGCGATGGTGAGAATGTTCCCGAAAGAATAGGAGTGGAACCGGGCCATTGCGGCAAGGTAAGCGGTCAAGGTTTCGCTCTTGCCCGCCGCAAGCTGCTGGAGCAGGAAGTCCACGGCCTGCTTGATGATTTGCTGCGTGGGGTTGTCTTTCTGCGTAGTGCGCTGCTGGTAGGGCGATTGGTTGGGAAGCGCCGCATTTTTCCTGTGCGGCGCGCTATTGGCGGATGTGCTGCTGACTGCGTAAGGCATGATGTTCGCTCTCCTGTCGCTGCCCGCGAGGGGCGGAATCTGAAGGAGGGCATCTGCCTCAACCCAAATTTCTTTGTTTGAGTGCCCACGCTTCATGGCTCTTGCGGCTCGGCAGGGGCGAGGAGGGTTCTGTCACAGGTCGCCGCAGGCGCCGCCCCGGCGGCCGGAGCAAAGCGGAAGGACCTTGACAGGTTCCGACCGGCTCTGCCAAAAAGCCGCCTGAAGCGGGGGCACGTGAACGAAGAAGAAATTTAGGAACCCTTCCGCATGGCTTTCAGGTAGGGGCGTTGCGGGGAGGGAAAGGACCCGCTGAGGTGGGTGGCGGAAGACGCGAGAGCGGCTGCAGACAGGGAGGAGTAAAACTCCTCCCCTGAATCACGTAATCTGGATCAGTATGCTTCCAAGACGCCGGGGAGAGCGCACGCAAAAAGGAAATCCGCATCGACTGACGCGCGAGCAACACGTAATTCCTGTAGCTACGCTCCGACGGTTCGCTCAGCCAGACGGCAGGGTTGAAGTCCACCTTCGGGACGGTCGAATGGCTACGCTTTCGATTGATAACCAGCTCTTTTGCGTTGAACGTCTCTGGGATCAGCGCGCGGAAGCTGGATACATGAAGAAGATCGAAGACGAGTTTCAGGCTCTCGTCAACGAACTGGAAGCTGGTCGGTCCGAGGGGCTTTCTTCCAACGAGCACAGATGCATAACGCGGTTCTGGGGATTGTGGCATTGGCGCAATCACTTCATTGACTCGCCACTGGAAGACACGCAGTTGAACGGCATTAAAGGAGAATCGCTGACACTCGATAAAAGAGAGATTTTGGAAAGCCGCTGGTATGCTTTCGCACTTGGCGAGGGTAAGCTGCCTGCAAGGGTTATGATCGGACTTCAAATCCAGATTGCGATTGATCGTTACGAAATGGCCAACGGCGGCAAGCGTTGGGGCGTACTCCGGAGCCCTGTCTTGCCGCTAATCATCGGCGATAGGCCCGGAAACCTCATGTCAATTCCGGCATCCCCAAGGCTCTTGCTCGCGGCCGATAACCCGGATGGCGAGTTGACGCAGTTCGAAGCGTTCAGGGCGAATCAAGCTGCTTTGGCGCTCTCACGAAACTTCGCAGTCATCGGGCGGTTTCATCCGTAGCCCCTAGGAGAGGCGCAATGTTCGATGTCGTAACCGCGCACGATTTTTACGCTATGTTGGTGGAGGATTTTGACGACTTTATGGAAGAACCATCCTCTGCGCGGCTAGCGCTACACTGTGCGATCTCAGCACATCATCTGAAAGACTGGGTATGGCATGACAAGATTGATGGAAGTGAAGAGCTGAAAAAGAAATTGGACGTCGGCAAACTGATGGACTTCTCAGATTGGGTGTATGCACACTCTGTCTGGATGAAATTCGTGAGTGAGATTGCCAATGGGACAAAGCACGTTCGTAGCAGACAAAGTTTCGATACGATGCGTGTCGTTTCTCTGCCTTTCAGTTTCGACGCGCCTCACGCGGGGTTTGATGAGGGTAACTGGGACGGCCCTGTTCGCTACGTGCAAGGGTCTATTCCTCTCGGTAAGGATGGAAAAGGCTATCTACTGATGGACCTTGGTGAGGAAGCAGCCGAACACCGTTGGCTTTATACCGCTGACCTGTTAGAGGTCTCTGTTCGTTTTTGGCGAGACTTCTTCCGACTTTATCTTCCCGAGCAGGAGATTTCCGCAAGCAAGCATCATGTGGGCTGAATTTGAGTTGGCCAAAGGCTAGGACGATGGCGAAGTCTAGGTCGTCCCAGGTGTTTATCGCAGCTTCCGGCCATTCCTATCTTCACTGGAAAGGCGTTGACTATCCGCGCCCGCGTCCCCAATTCGTTTTCCGAATTCGGTTCTCCATCCGATGATTCATCGCTTCAAGTTCCGAGATCTTTTGCTTTAATTTATCGATATATAGGCGGGCAGCTTCAGGGAGAGTTCCGAATTCTGCTGGGGTGATTTCGCCTTCGTCGGCGAAGGATCGATAATAGAGTCGGATTTCTTGACCGAGCCCCAGTTCTGTGAGCAGGGCAAGAAGCGCATCGACTTCGGCGTCAACCTGTGCCCCCGCGACCTGTTGGCTGCGTTCCAACTGGTAGGTGCGGATGTGTCCGGCGTGAAAATCCTTGAGGCAGACTCCAAATGTTTCTGCCCAGTGCTGCAAATGCTCGCTGCGTGGATCGTGCCAGAGAGACGAGGCTTCGCGGATCGTCATAGTCTCAGCAATCCGAAATTGATCTTCGCTCACCGTTGTCGCCCTCCTCTTTCAGCCACTTCCTTTGAATCTTCATCATTTCCAGTCTTCCTTAGAATAGCCACCTTCGGCAGAGCGTTTGGTACGATTCCGGATCAAGCCAGATATCTGCCTTGGTGCCGGAAAACCTTTGAATTCTTTATGTTCGGGAACCGCAGAGTAAAATGAACGCTTGATGGACGACATCTTTAAGGCTTACAGCGACGAGGTTGCGGCATTGTCGGTGTCACAAACGACGACGGAGCCAAGCTACTACCCTGCCATCAAGTCCCTTTTTTCGAAGATGCTGAGTGCTGAGACGCTGCCATTTGAGGTTCGCGCCTCGACCAGCGAATCCAGAGCCGGGGGCGGCCATGACATGCCGGATCTCGCGCTATACGACGGAGACGGTGATTATCTGGTGGTTGCCGGCGAAGTAAAGCTCCCCTCAGATGAAATCAAAAACATTGCCTTTTCCGAAGACCGAAACGATCAAATTGGCAGGTATCTCGCAAAGACCAGTGTCGTCCTCGTCTCCAATGTGAGAGGCTTCGGCCTTTTGACGGTCCGGCATGACACGTCTCGGGACGGGAACAGGGTAGCCCCAGCAAATCGTGTGTTGGAACACGTTGTTGAGCTCTGGCCTTCGACGACTGCGATGGAGCAGCGTCGTCCGATACCGAGGGAGGCGATTGAGGAGCTCTATCTTCTCCTGGAAACGGCTGTAACCCGCTATGCCCCGATTGCGGAGCCAGAATCACTGGCCAAGATTCTTGCTCGCCAAGCGAAACGTGCGAAGGCGCAACTTCCCACGGAGTTCACGCAGGCGGTAAGAGGGCTGGCTGATGACTTTGGGAAAGCGCTCGGGGTGTCATTTGAAGGTGAGGAGGGTGAAGAGTTCTTCCGGTCGTCTCTCATTCAGACAGTCTTTTACGGTTTGTTCGCTGGTTGGACACTCTGGCTTCGTTCAGAATCGAAGCCTCCATTCCGGTGGGAGGACCTGGCGGAGCATTTGAAGATTCCATTCCTGGCGGAACTGTATTACGAATTTCAACATCCGAGGCGTATTCAAGAGTTGGGGCTGCGTCCGCATCTCGATCTGGCGACCGAAACTCTCCACCGGGTTGATACAGCGGCCTTCTTTCGTCATTTCGAACTCCCTAGCGTCCGTCATCGAGAGGAATCCGAAGGCCATGGCGAGGCGACGGCGGCGATCATCTATTTCTACGAGCCATTCTTAGAGGCATTCGACCCTGAGCTGCGCAAGAGCTTGGGTGTTTGGTACACGCCTCGTGAAGTTGTCCAGTACCAGGTGCGCACAATCGACAAATTGCTGCGCGAACAACTCGGCTGCGACCGCGGTTTCGCAGACGAGAATGTGATCGTACTCGATCCGTGCTGCGGTACGGGCGCATACCTGATTGAGGTGATGAGGTCTATAGCAGAACAGCTGGAATCCGAGGGTGCTGAGGCTCTGATGGGGCAAACGCTTCTTGACGCCGCAACTAAGAGACTCGTCGGATTTGAGCTGTTGACTGCACCGTTCGTAATCGCACAGCTCCAAATGTTTCTAATCCTCTCAGAACTGGGAGCGAAGCCAACCGCCACCCATCGGCCGGCCGTCTTTCTCACGAATGCCCTCACGGGCTGGGATGGACCTGAGCAAATGAAGCTGCATTTTCCAGAACTCCAAGCCGAGTACGATGCTGCTCACGCAGTGAAGCGCGCAGGCAAGATTATCGTCGTTATCGGTAACCCGCCTTATAACCGCTTTGCTGGTGTCCCGCTCTCGGAGGAGGCAGATCTTGTTGATCGTTACAAGGGAATTCGACGCGACGACAAGGGCAAGCAGGTCGGTCCCAGCGAACTGTACACCCGTTGGGGTATACGTAAACAGCTTCTCGACGACCTGTATGTTCGCTTCTTCCGCTTGGCTGAGAGGTGTATTGGAGAGCGTGCCGAGTACGGGATCGTGAGCTTTATCTCGAACTACAGCTTCTATACCGGGCGTTCACATCCCATCATGCGCTCGTCGTTGCTGCAATCTTTTGATGAGATATGGATAGATTCTCTCAACGGCGACAAGTATAAGACAGGCAAGGTCATCCCCAATGGATTGCCGGGCGAAGGAACGACCGACCAAAGCATCTTTACGACCGAGCATGATCCTCGTGGAATTCAAGTCGGCGCCGGAATAACGACTTTACTCAAAAGACGAGGACGCAAGCGCGAAAACCATGTTCCAACAGTTCACTACCGCAACTACTGGGGCCGATCACAAGGCAAGCGTGAGGCGCTGCTTTCCTCGCTCAGCATGAACACCTGGTCCTCCGAAAAGATGGCGGCGGCGACGCGCTCACCGGAAGGGCCGCGATCTTTTGAGAGCTTCGTACCCACCGAGCAGTCTCGTTGGAAGCTTGTGCCGTTCGCTGCGCAAGGAGGGTTTGATGATTGGCCGGCGCTCGACCAGTTATTCGTTACGAAATTACAGGGCGTAAACCCGAATAGGGGTCTTGATGGGAGTGTTGTGGCGATGGACCGTGAATCCCTCGCAGACAGGATGCGCGACTACTTTTCGAATATGCCGTTGGATCGTCTGCTGGAACGGTATCCAGTTCTGATGCAGGACCGGGCTCGCTATGCAGCCGCAACCGTGCGGGGGAAGCTAAAAAAACAGGTTGGTTTTGACGAAAACAAGATTGTGCCATATGTGACGTTTCCGCTGGACCAGCGCTGGATCTATTACGAAACAGAATTCAAGTTCTTAAATGAAGCGCGCGCGGAACTCTATAGCAGCCTATCCGACAACGAGTTCCTTGTGACTGTGCCTGAGCCGCGGAAGGAATCAGAAACCCGGCCTATCTTGTTGACAACAGCTTTTGACCTACACCTGCACGATCGGGGATCTGTCAGCTTTCCTGTAACTACGATCTCGGCGAATTCGCTGGAAGGAACATTGTTTGCTGCTCATCACGAGGCACCGAAGCGGCACGCTAATCTCGCCACGGGGCCATGGGAAGCCTTTAGGAACGCATATGATTTTAAGGGCGATCTTTTCGGTAAAGATGCGCAAAAGTTGGCTCGCTGCCTCGCCCGGGTTGCGCTTGCTCTCTGTCACTCTCCCCAATATCAGTCTGAACATAAGGAATCTCTGGCCCAAGACTGGGCGCACATTCCCATTCCGAAATCGTTTGAATTACTCCAGGAGCTAGTTGATGCAGGTGATAAGCTTGCGGTCCTGCTGAATCCTGTCGCCAATTCGGGGAAAGTCCTAAAGGCGGTCTTGGCGGACGAACTCAAACAAATTGCAGTACCGACCAAAATCGGTGGAGGGAATGTTGGTGCACTCGACCTCCTCGTCGAATACTCATTTTTTGGGGGTGCTCAAGGGGGTTGGCGCGGACGACCCGCTAGCGGCGATGAACCAATGCATGGCGAGTGGGGAGCAATGACCGGAGATCTATACATTAACGACGCCGTCTTCTATCGCCACGTGCCGGAGCGAGCTTGGCGTTACGACCTCGGCGGCTATCCGGTAATAAAAAAGTGGCTGGGTTACCGGGACCGCGGTCGGCGACCGGGAGTGCCGTTATCAGTGCAGGAGACCTCGCATCTCCGGGGGATGGTGCAGCGACTTTGTGCGGTCTTGAGCTTGCATGCCAGGCTCGACAGCCTCTACGAGAGCGCTTGCCGAGACTGCTTTTCCGCTGAGGAACTTGGGCTGTGAAATCCGCGACGGTTTGCAAAAGGGTGGTCGGCACGAAGATGCCGCGCCAGGATTTTCTTAGTCTCTTCCATAAAATGGCCTTGTGCAACAGCAGGGCCAATTGCGATTAGCTGAGGCCTAGCTTGCGCATTCGCCTTTTCTTCGCTATACTGTATCGATACATGCGTCCCTCCTCTATCTTATTGATTTTGCGCGGCCTATGATTTGCGTGCGAAAATTGGAAGCACACGAAAAGGTGCTTTCAGGGAGAGGAGAACTGGAGCCGCGCCGTGGCAACAGCTCTACAACCAGCCGCGATCAGAACGCCACTTCTCGCCTGTGGCTACAGGCCCGATCTTCTGCGCTCTGACCTCCGGTTTGGTGCTGGTCAGGTTGCACCGGTCGTCGGTTTTGCACAAGCTCCAACCGATTCTCGATCTGCCTGTGTCGTAGTCACAAACGCCGGAAGTGATCCTCACTTGGCGGCGGAAGAGTGTAGAGCACTGGGTGCACCAATCGTGTTTGTGTGTGCCGGCAATGTGCTTCAGTGGTGGAAACAGGGCAGCAAATCGCCGGAATTCCTGGAAAGCATTCCTGAGATTGATCTCGAGAACTTTTTCGATAGACGCAAAGACGAGCTTTCTCCCGAGACCGTTTATCGGGCGAAGACTTGGGGGCGTTTCAAGACAGAATACCAACTGAGTTTTGTAGACCTTGGGTTAATGCCTCTAGTAGAGGAGGAGGTTGGGAAATCACTTGCCGATCTTATAGAGCACAACCTATCGGACCTTCAGGCCGGCTTAGGTCGCGCAAATACCTCTGCCGCTACCGGGCAGTGGCTACTTCAGAGCATTTTCTGGTTAGTGTCTGCGAAGATTTTGCATGACAAACAGGTAGGTGCTTTTCGTGACTTGACCTTGACGAATGTTGACGAGGTCTTTGCCCGTCTCGGGGCACATTATGGAGCGGTTCCTTTAACGATTCGAACCCGTCGAGAGCGCGAGGGCCTCTATAGCGTGGCCCAAGCGATCAGTCGCTTTAGCAGCCTCGCTCTAACAACGACAGAATCGCTGGCGTATGTGTACGAAAATGCTCTGATTTCGAAGAAAACCAGAACAGAGCTTGGCACACATAGCACTCCGTCGTTCCTTGTGGACTATGTGGTCGGGAATCTTTCCGACTGGATTGCGGAGATCCCGGTTGATGAACGGAGTGTGTTTGAACCCGCTTGCGGTCATGCCGCCTTTCTTGTTTCGGCGATGCGGTTGCTGACTGAACTTTTACCGCCGGATCGGGCGGTACCTCGTAAGCGGGGACCGTATCTAAGGAGTCGGTTGCACGGTTCTGACATTGATTCATTCGCGCTCGAACTGGCGCGACTTTCCTTAACCCTGACGGACATTCCAAACCCAGATGGATGGGATTTGAAGGCTGGCGACATGTTCATCGGCGAAAGTCTGGGTGAACAGGCCAAAGCCAGCACAATCCTCCTTGCAAATCCGCCGTTTGACAACTTTTCACCCAAGGAAAAAGCCTCTTATCAGAGAAAGAACACTGAATTGACTTTTGTCAACAAGTCAGTGGAAATGTTGTGGCGAACGCTTCCGAAGCTGCGAGGACGCGCAGTGTTTGGTCTGGTATTGCCACAATCTTTTCTACAAAACAGCAATGCAAAGGAAGCGCGCAAAGAGCTTTTGAGCACCTTTGAAGTACGTGAGGTGTGTTTATTCCCAGATCGGGTGTTCTCGTTTTCCGACGCCGAATCAGTAGTCCTTCTTGGGCGCCGCAAAATTGCCGGTCACGAGAAACGAGTGCGCTATCGCCGCGTGCGCGAGCGGCAGTTGTCGTCCTTCCGTTCGACCTATGAAGCTTCCAGCACAATAACTGTCAATCAATCCAGTTTTCGAGAACAGCCGGATTATTCCTTGCGCCTTGCTGACCTCCACGAAATATGGAGCTATTGCGCGGAGTATCAGAGACTTGAAGATGTATGCTCCGCCGGACAGGGTTTCTCATTTCACGGTGCCGATCTGCCGGAGAAGAGCTGCACGTTTTCCGACAAGAAGTTCCAGGGCGGCCAACTGGGATTTATTCACTTCGATTCGGGCTTGCAATTGCACGAACTCCCGAAATCTTCTTGGGTCAATCTTGATTCTGAAGTTATTCAGCGTCCTCGAAGTGGAACGGTTAGTGGAATTCCTCAGGTACTTCTCAACTACGCACCGGCAGGCCGTGGGCCCTGGCGCTTGAAGGCTCTCATCGATGCTAAAGGACATCCCGTTTCGAGTCGCTTCATAGCTGTTCGTCCAAACGCTGGTCCATATTCAATTCTTGCCCTATGGGCCATCCTCAATTCGCCTATAGCGAACGCTTTCGTTTTTTCCCATTTAGGAAAGCGCGACAACGTGGTCGGAGATGTCAAGAAAATGCCGATGCCGGTGAAGGCTTCTTTCGGCAGGCTTGAGACGGTCGCGAGCCGGTACCTCAAGGAAGCTTCGTTGAATTCTGGTTCCGCGAAGTTGAAGGGCATGCTGCTCGATGTTGACTGCGAGGTACTCAGTTTGTATGCGCTTCCGGCTGATCTTGAGCGACTCATTCTCGAAAGGTTTACTGGATGGGTGCGGGTTGGTGTCCCATTCAACCAGACATTCTATCTGCCTGATGGTTTCCGCGCCGAAGTTTCTCTGGCGGATTTCAGAAAGATTGAAGAAAGCTGGCCGAGAACTAATCGCGAACGAGGATTGCTGATCGACCAACAGATCGCCGGCAAGTTGGATGACGCCCAACGCGCTCGACTAGAACTTCTACAGCAATATGCGGACTATCACATCAACCAAGTCGCGCCCGTACCGATCAACGAGTTGGATGAACTCGAAAGAACACTTCTCACGAGGTTGATTGATGGGGGTCAGAAGAGTTGATGAATGGTTTTCAGTATCCGAATCAGCCTCATGTTCGACGCCATGGCCCAACCGGATACTCGGACTATGAAAGTTATCGTGACTGGCTTCGCGATGAGTTTCTATTCCGGTGCGTGTATTGTCTTCATCGAGAAAAATGGTGTAATCGCAGCGCGGCCTTTCACATCGATCACTTCATCCCTGTCGTATCGGACGCCGGTAGTATTTGCGAATACACGAACCTGCTGTATGCTTGTGCGGCCTGCAATGAGGCCAAGAACGCTATACTCGGGCTCCCCGACCCATGCGAGATTGCTTTCGGTGATTGTCTTCGCGTTACACCAGACGGACAGGTACAGTCCCTCAATGACCATGGTGAAAAGCTGCTACAAACATTGCGTCTCAATGGTCCGAAAAACGTTGAGTATCGATTGCGTCTGATGCGAATGCTTGACACTCTCCAGAAAAGCGCGCCGGATCTTTATCAGGAATGGATGAGCTTTCCGAACGACCTTCCAGATCTCCGGACAAAGCGGGTGCCGGCAAATACAAGGCCGGAAGGCGCACTTGAGTGTCACTTTGCGTTGCGCGAACGTGGCTTATTACCTTCCACTTACTAAGAGGTGAAAAGCATATGGCTGACCGTCTCTTTATGGCTGTGATCGGCGAGAGAAATGCGGGCAAATCAACGACTTGGAACACACTTTGTGGCAGAACAGTAAATACTGGCAAGAAGGCGCGGAGTCTGAACGCTCTCGCGGCTAAGTCTATCGCTGTTCGTCTTATCAGCGGATCCAATGAAGAGAAGCATCGAAATTTGTCAGAAGTGCTTGCTCCCAGCGAACTCGACGTATTTATTATCAGCGGGTCGAATGAAGAGAAGAAGCATTATGCCCAAAAGGTTCTTGAGAACATCGACTGCAGGATTGTCTTGTGCTCTGTGCAGTATGTAGAAGAGGCGTTCGAGCGGACATGGGATTATGTCTTCTCCGAAGGTTTTTCGATCTACGCGCAATGGCTCAACCCCGGTCATCATGAAGGCGAGACCTGGGACCGACTCGGCTTGGTCAATCGTCTGCTTGCAAATAATGCTGTCGTGGCCATACGAGATGGGAGACAAGATGACACGAGACTCCGAGCACGCGTTGAAGAGATTCGTCAGTATATCCACGGCTGGGCCGCCGCCAGAGGGCTACTGAGATAAGGACATCGAAGCGCAGGTGGCTGGTCGAAGATGTTCTGTTTCACAGAACCAAACCAAGGCCGGCGGGTGGTGTCCTTTTTAATGCCGCGGCCTGGTCCAATCCCACGCCCACCAACGGACCTTGATTCTCGCCGAAGTCAATCGCAGACGCCTTAGACACATCACGGCTGAAACTTTCGGCGAGCGCAGCGGCGCTATTTGTGTAGATCTGGGCATCATGGGAAGCACGCGATACGGATACATACGCAAAGCGCCGGTTAATCAGGTCGGGATGAAGTTCCGTATCCATGTTGACCAATACACGCTCTGCAGTAAGGCCTTGCGAGCTGTGCGAGGTCACGGCGTAGCCATGATCGAAGTGTCGCATCTGGTTGGCGTTGAAGTGCACGATTCTGTCTTTGCTTCCATCCATTCGCACCCTGATGTTCCCGTCCTCGTCAATGTTCTGGATAATGCCGAGGTCGCGATTCGCAACTTGTAAGTCCCTTTGTGGAGCCGTGAACTGGATTTTGTCACCAGTGGCAAACTCGCGCTCAATCTCCCGGTAGGCGGCGATGCCGCGTAACCGGGACGGGTCATAGGTGACTTGCTCCCAATTCTCTTTTCGCACGGTAACAAGGTTTTCCTTTGGGTTTGTCGTAACGACCTGAGAGTAGCTGGCGCGCTCGATTCCATGCTCTTTGCTCCCGCGAACATAATGCAGGACATCGCCCGGATGATACCGCGCAGCCCACGCACGATCCGCGCCGGTCATATCGGAGCGCGGCGTCAGCACGCGCATGGAATGATCTTGTTTATCGAGGGAACCAAGCGTCTGCAATTCTTCGCGCACCGCTTGATTGATTGCGCGCCGGGAAGCGTTGTCGGGAGACACGATGATGGTGTTCTCAGGATGGCCGACGTAAGCCTTCGCAATCGCCACGATGCGCTCTTGCGTGTCTGCGATTTCCGTCACCCTCCCTTGCTCCTGGAGCATCTGAAGACCAATCTCCGTGTCGCTTTTCGACAGATGCTCGACGGCTTTCAAGAGCTGGGGATCTCGCTGTCGCACAATCTGGTCGAGCTGCGCGGTCTGCATCCCGGCTAGCTGCAATTGCTCAAAAGGCTTGCCGGCATCGACGCCTTGATGCTGCCGAATGTCTCCGATGAGCAGCACCTTATCCTGCGAGCCGATCCTGCGAAAAAATTCCCGCATCTGCTGCGTCGATGCGAGTGACGATTCATCGACCATGTAGAGATGTTTCGTGGCCGGGTCCGCGTTTCGACTGCGGGCAAGAAAGCCCTGTAGGGTATCGGCGGCGATGCCAGCGTCGCAGAGCTGGCGCGCGGCGCGCGAGGTCGGGGCGAATCCTTCGACCACGTAGCCGTCATGCTCTGCACACTGTCGTATGCTGACCAGTGTGGTCGTCTTACCCGCCCCGGCAACTCCCTGCAAGCCCTGTATGCGGTCGCGCGATGTGAGCACCTGTTCGATGGCTTTGCGCTGTGCCGGATTGAGCTGCGGTCGCGCCTCAGTCAGCGGAATAGCTTGCTCAACAGGCATGAGCTGCGGAGCGCGGCCCTGGCCGTCGAGCACTCTCCGAACGATCTCATTTTCAGCTTTGATCGTTTGTGTGGTTGTGAACTGGCGGGCTGAGCCGTGTTTGTTCCCGGCGACGAGGCAGAACTCGCCAGAGGCGACGCGCTCCTCGAAGCTAGCACGGACCTCCGGGTACGTCGTCTCTCCCATGCCCCGGCGCATAGCATCGACGAAGATGGCGCGCTCGTCTATGACGGCCTCCCGCTCAAAGCTGCGATCGCGGGCAAAGGTCACGGCGGAGTGCGCCTGCCTGGTACGCTCCGCAGCCGGTCTCCCATGGGCCTGGCTCTGTAGGCGCTCGTGGGCTGCTGCTACCACCCTGTCGGCCTGATTGCCGAACTCGGCGGCAATCTGCCGGTGCGCCGCCAGCACCTTTGCGGGCGAGAGAATTTGCTTGCCATCGCGGGTATTATGCGCGGCAATCTGCGCGGCCTCAGGGCCGCTGAATCCACTCCGGGCAACGGCTTCTACAATCTGCTGACGGCGCGGGCTGGAAGCGTCAAGGTACTCCTGGGAGTAGCCCTTAATCTCTGGCGCACCGCTCTTTCCGGACTCCGTCTCGTATCCGAGGGAGCGCAACCTGTAGGTGAGATGCGACTGATAGACGGCGGTTGCAAACTGCTGGCTCTCGAAGAGACTCCTCGGCTGCAACGCGCGCGTAGTTCCGTTCTCGCGCTCGGTCATATTGAAGACGACGGCGTGCGTGTGGAGCTGTGGTGCGGCATAGCCGTCCACCGGACGCGCGGTATCGTGTTCAAAGGTGGCGGCGACAAACTGCCCCGTCGTCTCGGCGGCTTGATTGCCGCCGATGCGCGCCTGGGTATAACGCTCCAATTCAGTGAGGGCCACGTTCACCGCTTCGCGGTGGGCCTCGCGCACACGGTCGTCGCCGCCGACAAGCGCGGTCAGGGAGACGGATTTGGGCGCGCTGAAAGTGGCATCCCAACCGGCACGATGCTCGACCGGAGAAACCGTGCGCCCGTCCTCAGTTTTGTATTCGTGAACGGAGCGATGGCGCACTAACTGCTCGCCGGTCTTCGGGTGCTGGCCCTCTGAGAGACGGGCGAACTCGTCGGCTCCGACGGCGCCTACGAGTCCAAACCTTTCGGCCAGTCTGCCGCGCCATTCCCCTGGAACGCTGTCGCCCTGTTTCCAATAGTTCTGCTCCGCAGCGGTGAACTCTTTGGCGTGATAAGTCTGAGCCTGGGTCGCGGAGAGCGGTTTCGAGATCGTCAGCATTGATCACCTCAACCGCGCAGAATTAGGTTTTGCGTGTCGTCAGCGTCGGGAGCAATCGCGGGTTCCGGCTGGATCTGCTCGGCCGCCGCGATCCCATCGGTCTGCGCGGGACGGGAGGGTTCCGGCGCCTGCCGCAGTTCCGCCGGGGACGCCTCTGCTGTCCGCATCCGTTGCGGGTCGTAAGGCAGCTTTTCGTCGGGCCGCTCGCGGAGCTCAAATCCATTCGCCACGACCGGCATATCGAAGTATGGGAACGAAAACCGCGTGACGTAGTTCTGGAATTTCATGTAGGCGTGGAGATCGGCGAGGCCGGAGATTTCTGACTCCAGTACCAGCGGCTCCACCTGCCTGTCGAGGGCGAAGTTCCGGCCTGCGCGCGTGCCGTCGAAGTGCGTTTCGCGCAGTCGTTCCACCTCGACTTTGCCAATGAATTCGCTCACCCAGTGGCCCGCTTTTGGTTCCTTCGTAGTGAGCCAGATACTTGTTGCGGGCTGCGACAGCATCACCTCGGCCAGATGGCCGTACAGGTACTCAAGCTGGGCCTTGCCCTGGAAGCCAAGCACGACAGGATTCCGGCTTTTGCGAGCTTCGCAGATGGCCGTGTGGAGCTGGGGCAACTTCTGCAGGCTCGCCAGTTCGTCGATCACAAACCACACGCGCCGCTGAGCCTCAGTCGGCTCGTTCAAGAGACGTAGAACAAGCCAATCAATCCACAAACTCTGTAAGGGCCGAAGCGCCTCACGCTCTGCCGGGAGCGAAGTAAGAAAGATCCAACCACGTCGTTTCTCAGCCCACTCCGTAGCGGTCCATGTTTCGTTACCCGCATCTCGCTTTGGCAGCAGCCGGAGACTGTCTGCGACCAGGCCGAGAGAGGCCAGAACGCCGGCCCGTTGCTGGTGGGCGCGGGCGTCGATCAGGTGGGCGTGCTCGGTGCCTTTGAGCCTGCGGTCGATCTCATCCGGATTCGACATCCACTCGACGAGTTCCTCTGGGGTCGGCCCATAGGCCATCAGGAAGGCAAAGATTTTCTGCGGCGATTCGATAAAAAATTCGCCCTTCTTGTCCTGCGGCGGCTGGAATAGGGATGCGGCGAGCGCCTTTGCCTCGGAACGGCTACGCAACTCCTCGGCTGGCCCCCAATAGGGGCATCGCTTGTCGAGCGGATTCAGGATGACATCGCCACGCTCCGGGTCATAAAACCGCTGCACGAACTCGCGGGCCGGATCGTAGACGATGGCCGAATCCCCGCGGCTGCGGACCTGCCGGAGCACCTGAGCGAGCAGTGCGGACTTTCCGGCTCCAGTGTCGCCGATGATCTGCATGTGCTGGGCCTCGGCGCGTGCCGGAATGCGGAGCATGGCTTTCATGCCGTCGGTTTTGAAACCGATGCCGTCGCCCTTCACGGTGCGGTTGAATTGGCGCGGCGTCAGCATTTCCGGGCCTTTCAGCCTGCGCCCATACTTCAACTGTTTTTGCCGCTGCACATCCTTTATGGTCGTAAACGGAAGCAGGGTGAGAAACAGTGCGGCACCGCCGAGTAGCGGCGGCCGGAAGAAGCCGGGGATCGAAGCTCCGCCATAGACGACAGTTTTCAGATAATCGCGCAGCCGCGCATCCACAAAGCTGCGCTCAGGGCCGCAAAAGAGTAGCGAATATCCGTGCTGCCGCGCATCGGCGGAAAGAGCCAACGGGATCGGTCTGCCGTTCAACTCCGGTGTTCTACCCAACACCACATCGCCGTTCATGGCTGGCCGCGGCACGGCTCCACGCCCACCGATGAAAAGCATTTGGTAGTCGCTGCGGTGGCTTGCGATGAATGCGCCGATCGCCGAGGTGCGCTCGTAGACCGGCAAATAGTACCGCTGCAATGGTGCGGCCAGATGGATGCGGATACAGAGCGCAATGAAGGTTAAAGCAAGAGTGACGAAGGCCAGTCCGTAAGTATAGATCGGCATGTGTCGAGGCCAGATGATTGTTTCCTTGCGTCCCCAGGTTGTCTTTGCCATCGCATTACCTCCGTTTCTCGGACACGAGCTTGCCGGCCAGCTCGTGCTTGGCGGTGCTGATTTCGTCGAGCAATTTGTCAAAGGTTTCCGGTGTGAGCTTCTGGCCGGCGGCCAATGGGCGGAGCACGTTGACCAGGAGCAGCCGCACGCCAAGGATCTCCGCCAAAGACGCATCATTCATCGCGGGTGGCCGCAACTCTCGCAGGATCACGTCGCGCATCCATTCGCTGCGCGGAACACCCTTGGCCGTAGCGATCTCGTCCAACAAGCGAGCCTCTTCTTCGGTCAGCTTGAGGCAGCGCGTCGTCTTGCGAAAGACGGTCTTGTTCGATCCGTTTCGTGAAGGCAGCAGTGCCATTTGATGTGCCTCCGTGCCGGTATACCTGGGTATACCGGCATCAGCGTAATTGCTGTTGTTTGTGCGGGTTTACGTTGGTATACCTGCATGACCCTGCGAGGGGTGGAGTGTCGAAATACACCCGGTGCGCAGCACCGCATTGGTACTGCCTCGGATGTTCTCGCTCAAGACCACGCCGGAGGCATCGAGGCCCTGCCTCTTCTCTGGGGCGGGTCCTGAGCCGTGAGGATAGAGGAGAAGACTGACAAGAAAGCGGCGGCCACAAAAAAACTAAGCCGCACAAATACTGCAGGCGAATCGGTCAGGGCAAACCGATTCACCTGTTTTATAGCGATCCTCGTTATTCCGGACATCCTACTGACCGCTGCTGCCGCCGCTTTGGAATGACTGCTGCAGATGTTGCGCATGTTGCAGATGACCTTGCAACAGAGGTGCTGCGCTCTGGAGCGCCGACTTTAGTTGGGCGTTCTTGGCATTCGGGATCAACGTGTTCGTCGCTGCATCGATAACAGCTTGATGATAAGCAATTTCATGCGAAACGTATTCGCGATCGAACTCCTTGCCTTTGAGGCCACTCAGCTTCTTGCTTTCCTCGGCGGCCTGCTGCTTGAGTTGCTTAGCGGTATCGCTGGGCTCTTCCTTCGCGCCGAGCTTATTCGCCAGGTCGCGGACCGACTTCTCTAGGTTGGTGTGGTCGGAGATCATTTGGTTGGCGAACTCCTTCACCTGCGGGTTGCTGGATTTCCTGAGCGCGAGCCGCGCCTGATCAATATCGATCCGGTTGGCAGTTTGCACGATGCCTACGATTTGTGGATCAGTCGGCGCTTGAGCCTCGGTCATCACCCCCAGCGCAAAGGTTGACAGCAATCCAAGAATTGCAGTTCCAAGTTTTCTCATCAGTGTGCTCCTCGGTTTAGTGGAATAGCCTTCGTTCGTGCTGTTATTGCAAGGTTCAGTTCGATGTCAAGCAGACGCTTTGTCCTCTTGATCCGCAAGTCTGCTGAATACCGCAGCTACAATCAGGTCGCAGCGTGGCGCTTCAAACGCGAAGGCGTACCGTGCCTCCGGCCCAACTAGCTCGTATAGTTGATCCCGAAACGCTGCTCTGGCGCGGTGAACTCGTACCTTGAGGTTTTCTTCGCTGATTTCGAGGACTTCGGCCGCCTCGGAGGTGCTCATCTCTTCCACGTCGCGAAGCATGATCACGGTCAGATGTTGACCGGGCAAGCGCGATAAGGTATCGCGGATGAACCGATTCAATTCTCCACTTGCCGCAATCTTCTCAGGATCAGGTCCATGACTGGGCATGTTTAGCTCCCCATCAACGCTGGCAATCTCATCGAGTGAAGCGGAGCGCTGATTTCGTCTTGCTCGGGCGAGCGATTCATTCACTGCGATCCGTGTAAGCCACGTGGAGAATTTCGAGCGGCCAGCGAATTGAGACAGGTGCTCGAATGCACGCACGTAGGTTTCCTGTGTGACGTCTTCTGCTTCCGTATCATCTTTGAGAATGCTCAATGCGACTCGATACAGTCTCTGGTTGTAGCGGCGCATGATGATTTCGTAGGCGCCGGTCTCACCCGCAAGCACACGTTCGATAACATCCTCGTCACTCCAGCCCTCTCGCACTGCGCGGCTCACGATCGCTGAGGTGCCCATATCCGTCCCTCGGTGAGAATGGTGAGCGAAATGCTCGCCTTCTGTACAGAGTTAGATCGGCCCAAACCGTTACAGCGACGGCACCCCACGAGCCAACGACGGCGTTTAGATCGAGCCGGTTCCCATCACATCACGTTGTAGGAAAGTTCTACAATTCGCACTATTTTCAATGAGATAGATGGCTTATAGAGCATCTGCCGGGCCGAAAACGCTGTGATTACACGACTGTGTGCTGATCCCCTGCTGCTGAAATACGTCATTCACTCGATTGGCTGGCTATCTCTCGTTTTCTATAGTTCTGTTCAGCGATGAGCAGGTCGCTCAGGAACAGCAAAGGGGAGGGAGTTCACCATGGCTACGTCGAATTTGGATACAGCGGCTAGTTGCGGAGCCGTCATACGGTCCGGAGAGGGTCAGATACTGAGGTGGGGACAGGGAGGCAAAGTTCGAATTATTGCCGGAGCGGCGTCGACTGACATGTGCTTCAGCATCGCTGAGGTTACGGATGCGCCAGGAACCGGCGCTCCGTTGCACGTGCACCACAGCGAGGCGGAGGGGTTCTACATCCTGGACGGAACTGTCCAACTGACTTGCGGGAGCGAGGAGATCGTCGCACAAAGGGGAGACTTCGTTTATGCCCCGAAAGACGTTCCGCACAAGTACGTGGTTACAGGCGACAAGCCGGCGCGCTTGCTGCTTTTGTTTTCGCGGCCCGGTTTCGAGAGATTTTTCTCCGAAGGCGGAACACCGGTAGATCAGCTTTCGGCCGGTCCGCCCGATGCGAATGCATTTCGAAAACTGGTGGAGAAGTACGACATGGAACTTCTTGAGAGCGCTCCTTGCCACTAACGGGATGGGACGCCTATGGCAGGTTCGGGTCGTTTGTGCGCACGAAGGGCCCGAACTCCTGCTCCGAGGAATCACGCAGGCCCGCTTCGATAATGCGATCAGTGGCGCGGACCATGGCCGTTAATTCTGCGCGCGAATGGACATTTAGTTTTTCGTAGATGTTCACGAGATGTGTGGACACCGTGCGTTCGCTGATGAAGAGTCTCTCGGCAATCTGGCGGTTGGAAAAGCCATGAACGACATAGCTAACGATTTCGCGTTCGCGATCACCGAGTTTCTCGTCGAGGACTGTTTTCACCTCGCCGTCCGGAATAAGGTGGGCGATGCGGGCCCAGTAAGACTCGTTCTCGCGCCTCACTAGCGTGCGGAGGCCCTCCGATCCATGTTCCGTGAGCAGGTCGATATCATGGAACTTCCGTGCATGTTCCACGGCCTTCGCCATGAGAGTGTCCTCGTCTTCTGCCGTGAACACCTCACCGCACGGTGGACACGCAAGCCGCAGTTTTGTTCGCTGACGTCGTTTGGGCATTCCGGAAGACTCCGGTGTTAAATCTGCAGTTTTTCCCGTCGCTGAATCGCACGGCCACATTGTAATTGTCCCGGACCGCTTCAGACGCCGGTTGCGTGAGGCTTCCGTACCTCGATCTTCCCGCCGTGAGCGCGAACCTCGAGACAAGGCTGTGGGTGGACGGCCGGTCCGTTAACCACATGTCCATCTTCGAGGTTGAAACGTGAGGCGTGGTACGGACACTCGATGCAGTTGTCTACCAGCTTGCCTTCGGAAAGGGGTGCGCCGAAATGCGAACAGGTATTGGCCAGAGCAAAAAGGCGGCCGGCGCGTCGAACGAGAAGAATAGACACACCTTCGACCGTAACCTGCATTGGGTTGTCTTCAACTAGCTCAGATTCGGGAAGAACGGGAACGAAATCGTCTGGAAAGACTTGGCCACTGGTCCGATCCACACCGACGCGGTGTTCGTAGACCAATTTGCCACCGAGGTGCGCCGCATAGCTCATAACGGCGAAACCAAGAACACTGGCAGCGCGGCCACTCTTGCGGTGCTTCTTACGGCGCATCAATAGAGATATGGCAAACAGAGCGGTGCCACCAACGTTCATGAGCCCGTGAATCAGTCCGAGACGGCGGGCTGGAGGGTCCACATCTGACCAATCCGTAATGCCGGTTAGCGCCGCGCCTGCGGCTCCGGCCAATCCCACGCCGATCGAAGCATCGGCTGCTACGGCGAACTCATGCCGCTCGATGCACAGATCTAAGAGATCGAAGAACATCGCGGCTGTCCACGCGCCGATCGGCAGGTCGGTCAGCACGACGTGGAATGGCTCGCCTAACCAGGTCCCGTTCAGGAAGTCTCTAAGCTTCTGCGCTTCGGGGTTTCCGCCAGCGTACAGAGCTTTATCAACGATCTTCTGGAGTCTTTCGTCGATGGGAGGCTGTGTCTCCGATGTGGAACCGCCGTTGCTGGAATCTAGCATGCCATCTTTGATGCTCAGCAGCCCCGTGGATGAAATCCAAAGCAGCAATCAATTTGTACAAACTGAATGAATTTGGCATCGCCCACGAAGCAGGGGAGTACAACGGGGCATTTGGAGCCGATTGGGGTCTCGATGGCCGGCTCTACAAGGATGCTCTGCCATTTTTCCAGAAACATTTCGCATTCCCCCAGAACAAATGATTGAGGATATAAACATGGCCTGACGCAAAATAGTTCTATAGGGTTTGTCTTTGATCTCAATTAGCGCATTATCGTTTGCACCCGTGTGGAGCAGGCTACGAGCAAAAAGCTGGAACGCATAACCACAGCGAATCCGTTGATGCTGCCGACGTGATTATCGAGAGATTCAAGGAGGTCTGCATGCTAAAGCGAGCTTGCCAGTTGATGGTGGTGACATGTCTGTTGGGAGAGGTGGCGTGGGCGGCCAGCGATCGGATGGTCGGTGACTGGAAGCTAAATCCGCAGAAGAGCAAGTTGACGGACGTAATGAAGGTTGAAAGCTTGGGCGGGAATAAGTACTCATTCGACTTCGGCGGTGGCGAACCGGAAATCGCGACGGCGGATGGGAGGGACCAACCCGGCCATTTTGGAACGATGATCGTAGTGAGGGTGAACGCGCCGGACAAGTGGACGTTTGTAAGAAAGAAAGATGGTAAGCCGGTGGTGACGGGGGTGTGGACGCTATCCAAGGATGGCAACACGTTGAACGATCACTTTACCGGTACTCGGCCGAACGGCGATATGACCAGCCTGGATTATGTGTACAGGAGAACGGGACGTGGGTCGGGGTTCGTCGGCACCTGGGTGAGTTCGAGCGAGCAGGTAAACTCGGTCGTTGTGCTCAAGGTTCGGGACTGGGATGGGGACGGACTTTCATTCATCTCACAGGGCGGGGCCGGCACGAGAAATGTGAAGTTCGACGGTAAGGACTATCCAAACGTGGGCGCGATGGTGAATGGAGTAACAGCATCGGCCGAGCGGGTGAACGAGCGCACGATAAATATTAGGGAAAAAATCACAGGAAAGGTGAGGGACACTCAAGAGATCAGCGTTTCTCCCGACGGAAAGATTCTAACGGTCACCATCCATATCCCAGGACGCAGCGAGCCGGACGTGCAAGTCTTTGACAGGCTGACCCAATAGGGCCCATGCTTTGCCTTGCTCCGAGCACAAGGCCACTGCCGGCGCCAGTGTCCTCGGCGACTGAGCTAAGAAAGCGAAACCTTCGCAATCTAAACTGCGGATTCGAGAATGCGAACTCTCTCCGCAGCAGAGAAAGCGAAAGGTGCCAACGTTGCTTCGAATATGAAGCGCAGTTTTACATTCTCGCAGTAGCGGGCTTACCCCTGTTGATGGACGCACGGAGGCATTATGAATGCCACACTGGCGATGCGTAACCTGGGACGAGTTTAGGGCTCGACACCTTTGCCAGTGACCTGCCCGATACGGCACCTTGAACGCTACATCCATGAGTTTTCGATCAAAGACCTGAACCTCGAATCCGACGAGCTTCGAACCTGCCATCTCAAAGCCTATTTCGCAGCTGTTCACGAAACAACTTCGGGCTCCAATGCCAAACTGGCGAGAAGACCAATAGGCCGACTACGGCTCCGCAGGCGGTTCCGAAAAAGCAACACGTGTAGTTCGTCGCGAGCACTGCGAAATGAGTTCATATCCACTCGCCTAGCTGCTATAAATTGGAAAACAACCGCATCCCGTCACCGGGCATCAAACGAGTACCACCTTCGAGCTGGAGTGCGCCTGCGATTGCCGGGAGCCCCTTCCATTCCGCGATTTCTGCAGGTTGAGGGGAACTTTGGGGGAAACCCGAACGTGAGTTCTATCGACCAGTGCCAAGAACCGATTCCGTCGACAATTCGGCCGCCCGAACAAGCTAATGCGGATTTGGGTTACAACGTCTTTGCCGGTGGCGGAGAGATGGGTAACCTGATGCACGCCTTCGATTGGACAAAGACTCCCCTCGGCGCACCTGAAACTTGGCCTCAAAGTCTGAGGACCTCAGTCAGTATTTGTCTAGCCTCGCGATTTCCCATCGTCCTCTATTGGGGACGAGAATACGTCGTTCTCTACAACGATGCCTATAGCCAGATTCTGGGCAAAAAACACCCGTGGGCGCTCGGCCAGACTTGTCGCACCTGCTGGTCTGAGATCTGGGACACCATTGGACCCATGCTGAACGGAGTTGTGGAAACCGGCACCGCTACCTGGTCCGATGACCTTCTTCTCAAGTTAGAGCGATTTGGCTACCCCGAAGAGTGTTACTTTTCTTTTTCCTTCAGTCCCGTCCGCGTCGAGACCGGTTCGGTTGGCGGTGTTTTTACGGCTGTTATAGAGACTACAGAGAAGGTGGTTGGGGAGCGTCGCCTCCGAACTCTCCGAGACCTCGCTGCGCGCTCCGTGGAAGCTACGAGTGAGGAAGAAGTCTGGAGAACCACCGCGGCTCTGCTTGCTCAGAATGACAAGGACGTCCCTTTCGCAGTCTTGTGCAGTTTGACTGAAGACCGATTGCGGGTGGTGGGGACCTCCGGCATCAGTCCCGAACATCCCTTTTGCCAAGAGCTGTGCAACTCCGATTCAGAGTGGTATGGTGAAGCCATGCTCGCGGCGAGGTCCGGCCACGCTGCGGAACTTGATCTATCCCTTTTCGACATAACCTTTCCGTTGGGATCATGGGAAAATCCCCCGAAGATGGCGCGGCTCATGCCTATTTCGGCCTTAGGGCAAGGGGCCTCAGGCATCCTGGTCGCGGCGGTCAGCCCGGCCAAGGCGCTGGATGAGAGCTATCGAACCTTCTATGACCTCATGGCGCGGCAAATCGCCACAAGCATCGCCGACGCCCGTTCGTATGAGGAGGAGCGCCGACGGGCCGAATCGCTCGCCGAACTCGATCGTGCCAAAATGCTTTTCTTCAATAATGTCAGTCATGAGCTTCGGACTCCTTTGACGCTGATGCTTGGTCCGTTGGAAGAGATGATTTCCAACCCCGAAGACCATATTGGCGCCGAAGAGCGGAAGCAACTGACAGTGGTCCACCGAAGCTCCCTACGCTTGCTAAAGCTTGTGAATACTCTGTTGGATTTCTCGCGCATCGAGGCCGGAAGAGTGCAAGCTATCTACGAACCCACAGATCTTGCTCAGCTTACGAGCGAACTCGCAAGCACCTTTAGGTCAGCTATCGAAAAAGCTGGCCTTTTTTTTGAGGTGAACTGCCCTGCGTTGCCCGAGCAGGTGTACGTAGACCGGGATATGTGGGAGAAAATTGTTCTGAATTTACTGTCCAATGCGTTCAAGTTCACCTTCGTCGGAGGTATTCGCGTTGAGCTGAAACCAACCGAGACTTCGGTTGAACTCTCCGTGTCGGACACAGGCACGGGAATACCTGAAGATGAGCTTCCTCGCATCTTTGAACGTTTTCACCGGATTGAGAATGCGTCGGGCAGAACGCATGAGGGTACTGGCATAGGCTTGGCTTTGGTACAGGAACTGACGAAACTGCATGGGGGCGTCGTACGGGTCAGAAGCCGCTTGAACCAAGGAAGCACTTTTGTAATCTCTATTCCAACTGGCACTGCTCATTTGCCAGCCGATCGACTTGGAGCACAAAGGACATTAGGTTCGACTGCGACTCGCATGGAAACTTACCTCGACGAGGCGCGGCAATGGGCGGCTGAAGACTCCTCGCAACCCGATCGCGCGTCGATATTCGACGCCGATTCAGCGCCGAATCACGTTCCGGAGGAGCCGGCGCAACGCGAAACGGTGGTTGTGGCCGATGACAATGCCGATATGAGAAGCTATATCGCGCGTCTTCTCGGCTCTCACTATCGCGTTTTTGCAGTACGCGACGGCATCGAAGCAGTGGAAACCGCCCGCAATATCCGCCCAAGCCTTGTGCTCTCAGACGTTATGATGCCTAGGCTGGACGGTTTCGGCGTCCTTAATGCAATCCGCACAGACGCGGATCTCAGAGCCATACCCGTAATCCTGCTATCAGCTCGCGCTGGGGAAGAGTCGCGCGTGGAAGGACTCGATGCGGGAGCTGATGACTATCTGGTTAAGCCATTCACCGCGCGTGAGCTGCTTGCTCGCGTCGCTGCTCACGTCAACATGGCGAAGGTCAGGAGGCAAGCAGCCGAACAGGAATCGCGTTTACGAACTGTGGCCGAACAGGAACGTAAGCGACTGCAGCAATTGCTAGCTGAGGCTCCTGCTGCCATCGGTCTCCTCAGCGGCCCGGAGCATCGCTGGATCTATGTCAACCGGGACTACATCCGCCTCACCGGAAGAGACAGCGCAGATGACTTTATCGGCAGGACGGTGTCCGAGAGTCTGCCGGAAATAAGAACCCAAGCACTCATCGGTTTTTTGGACGAAGTCTATCGGACAGGTAATCCGCATTTCGGCCACGAGATGAGAATCGTTCTCAATCGGTCGGCAAAAGGCCTTTCCGACGAGTGCTATTGGGATTTTGTTTATCAGCCAGTTCGCGATGACGACGGGACGGTCGAAGGGATTCTGGTACACGGTGTCGAAGTGACAGACAGAGTCCTTGCGAGAAAGGCAATCGAGACGAGCGAAAAGAAGTACCGGGATTTTGCAGAAACGGCCACCATTGGCTTGCACTGGGTCGGTCCGGACGGAACTATTCTTTGGGCGAATCAAGCGGAATTAGACATGCTTGGGTACACAGCCCAGGAATACATCGGACGGAATATTGGGGATTTTCATTTGGATGAGCCGGTGATATGCGACATTCTTGACCGCCTTTCGAAGGGGGAAAAACTTCGAGAGTACGAGGCGAGGCTACGTGGGAAGGACGGCTCCATACGCCAAGTCATCATCGACTCCAGCGTTCTATTTGAGGAAGGCAAGTTCGTCCACACGCGTTGCTTCACGCGCGACGTGACGGAACAGAAGCTTGCTGTACAGGCTCTCCGAGAGAGCGAACAAAGGCTGCGAGTTGTTACCGATGCCACTCCCGTCATGATCTGGATGTCCGGCACAGACAAGCTCTGCTATTACTTCAATAAGAGCTGGCTCGATTTCGTCGGACGCACACTCGAAGAGGAAATGGGGAATGGCTGGGCCGAGGGTGTGCACCCCGACGACTTCAATCGTTGTTTAGAGATTTATGTTTCGTCATTCGATGCTCGCGAGCCATTTGAAATGGAATATCGGCTACGACACCACAGTGGCGAATACCGATGGATTCTCGATCACGGAGTGCCGCGCTACGCTCCTGACGGAACGTTTGAGGGCTATCTCGGTGGATGTCTTGATGTTCACAATGAGAAGGAAGCTGCGGAGAAGCTTCGCAAAGCCACTGAAGCGCTACGGACGAGTGAGGAACGATTCCGAGCATTGGTAAATGCGAGTTCCTATGTTGTCTATCGAATGAGTCCGGACTGGACTCAGATGTTGCAACTGGATGGACGCGGATTCATATCCGATGCGCAGCGCGCGACCGACAATTGGATCGATGTTTACATCGATCCGCGCGATCAGCAACAGGTCTTAGAGGCGATCCGTACGGCCATTGAAAACAAGAGCGTGCTCGAACTCGAGCATCGAGTTCGCCGTGTCGATGGAACGCTCGGCTGGACCCTTTCTCGAGCCGTGCCGCTGTTCGATGATCAAGGCAACATTACGGAGTGGTTCGGAGCAGCCACCGACGTGACCGCCCGAAAAGAAGCTGAGGAAGCTCAGCGCCGACTGGCAGTGATCGTGAAATGTTCCGATGATGCAATCATCAGCAAGGACCTGAATGGCATTGTAACCAGTTGGAATCCGGCTGCGGAGAAGCTGTTTGGATATACAGCGCAAGAGATGATCGGCCTCCCTATAACGGCGATCATTCCGCCCGAGTTGCAGCATGATGAACAAGACATCCTGGCCGCTATCGGCCGGGGCCACACAATCGACCACTTCGACACCATTCGATTGACGAAGAGTGGCGAACGAATTCAGGTCTCTGTCACAATTTCACCAGTACGGGACGAGAACGGTAACATCGTTGGAGCGGCCAAGATCGCTCGCGACATTACGCGTCAGAAACAGACTGAACAGGCCGTGCGTACTACGGAGCGCTTGGCAGCAGTAGGGCGACTCGCTGCCACCGTCGCCCATGAGATCAACAATCCTCTCGCATCCGTTACGAACCTGATCTATCTAAGTAAACAAAGTGCCGTTCGGCATGACGTTAAGGACTTCCTAACCAGCGCAGAGGAAGAACTGGAACGCATCTCTCACCTGACAAAACAGACGTTGGGATTTTACCGAGAATCGAAAGAAGCGACAGCAATCAGGCTCGGTGACATCGTGACGTCCACCATCTCTGTCTTTGCGGCTAAAGCTCGGAACAAAGGCGTTTCAGTTGAACCGGAGGTCCGGAGTGATCCGGAGATCTACGCGCTTGCTTCTGAACTCCGTCAAGTGATAGGCAATCTCTTGAGCAATAGCATTGATGCGGTTGAGATAGGCGGTCGAATTCGCTTACGCGTGTCTGCAATTTCGACAAGTGGTTTGTTCAGCAAAGGCGTGCGGCTGACGGTAGCAGATTCCGGACCGGGCATTCCGGACGAGGTGCGGGCACACATCTTCGAGCCATTCTTTACAACGAAGAGGGATGTAGGCACAGGCCTCGGTATGTGGATCTGCAAGAGCATTGTCGATCGGTATTGTGGGTCCATCAAAATAAGGAGCACGACCGAGGAAGGTAAAACCGGAACCGTTATTTCAATTGTCTTTCCTTTAAGCAGCCAGGGACAGGCCACAACCGACAAGCTTAAGCAGGTTGTATGAACGTCACCTCGACAGATATTGGACGGAGAGTCCTGGTAATCGACGATGAGAAGATGATCGCAGACACACTGGCTCTAATCTTGAGATCGGAGGGTTATGCAACTGAAGTGGCATATGACGGATCGTCCGGTTTGGCGTCTTGCAATGATTTCCGTCCCCACCTTGTCATCAGCGATGTGGTCATGCCGGGCATAAGCGGAATAGAAGTTGCGATTGAACTTCGGCAGAAGTTTCCGAATTGCACGATTTTGTTGTATTCAGGCCAAGCCGCTACAGCGCAGATGATGGAGGACGCGCGCTCTCGTGGCCACGACTTTGAGCTGCTTGCAAAACCAGTTCACCCTGCCCGCCTTTTGGAAAAGGTGAGGGCCATGATCGGAAATGCTTGAGCAATGGAGGTACGGGAAATGCGTCGCGCCAAGCCCTTGCTACGCGACCGATTGTTCCTGAGCAGAACTGTGGAAGCGGTGCGTGTGCAGATCGTGAACACGGCGTATTTCAGAACTGTCCGAGAAAACGGAACTAGGGTACGCACAGTGTAAGTGGAAAGTGCGGTCTTCACGAAACACTTCCTGCCAGAACTCTTCCAATGTCAACGCAGCTTGTTTCCGACCTTCATTCCAGAGCAGAGCGACACATTCACCGTAGACCGTCAGCCCGCGGTTCCGGTTGCGCGCATGCTGCCGCACTTCCTTGAGTACGCTGCCGAAATTCGTATCGAAAAGTTCCCGCTCGGGTCGCCCTTCACGCATTACGGATGACATTACTTCCGCCGCATCGAGGGCCACATACCGTCGCTCCTGTGCGCATGCTTGCACATCAATGCCGAGATTCTCCAGTTCGCGCGCGATCAGCTCTCGGTGTTCACGTGTTGCGACGACCAGTGTTGAGTCGCCGAATGAGAGACTGGAGGCGAGCATCCCTCCGACGCTGGTGACGAGATCGGCGTCGCGTTCGTAGATCTGAACTGAATGGGTACCTGGAAATTGAGTTGACATGGTGTGTACCTCACCAGCGCCGAAGCGCCTACTGCAGAACGTGTGTATGCAGGCCATGAACAGAAGCGATGTCGTTGGCCGCACCGAATCCTTCCAGCGGGTAAGCACAATGCAGATGGAAGCTGACATCGCGCATCGCCGCATTCCAAAGTTCTTCCAGCTCCAGGGCCGCCGCCTTGTTGCCGTCCAGCCACAGGAGAGCAACCATCTCTCCGAACACGACCAGGCCCTGGTTCCGGCCTTGCGCTCGGCGGCGGGCATCCAGGAGTACAGCGCCGATTGTCTGACGAAATAGACCCGCGTCAGGCATACCGTCGCGCATAAACATGGACAAGAGTTCCTGCGCATCCAGGGCGGTGTAGCGCCCTTCAGCCGCACAGGCCTTTGCCTCTATGCCAACCTGCTCCAAAGCGTCCACCAGTTGTTGCCGGTGTTCAGCTGTTGCGACAATAAGCGTGGAATCTCCGAGACGCAAGCTGGTGGCGACAATTGAGCAGAGTCGCGTTATGAGCGAATCGTCATTTTCGTAAATATGAACGGAATGAACGGATGCCAACCGGGTTCCCATAGGCCACACACCTCGCCGGACGTAGCGAGTCTACCACGATTTCGGGCCGAAACGGCATTCGTTGTGTCGGCCCCGGCACGAGTTGTCCTCTGGCGGTAAGTCATTCATTCATGAGGAGAACTTGCACCGAGAGTCGCGCACGCGTAGTTTGCGGCCTGAGTAAATTAGGTCGCTGCAAACGGGACGATCGAGGGAATTGGAAGGTGATTCACGAACTGTCCACCTTGGGCGCGAAGCCGGCGTCGGCGCGCCCAGACGTATTCTAGGAAATGTGCTTGGCCGGGGCAGTTCCTCATTGAGCCATTCGCATGCGCCGGCGCAGCGTATGTGATTAGGCTTACTGTGATTGAGCTGCGTGCCCCCTACCTTAGAGAGATCTCTGGAAAGCCGAGGGGGGGAAATCGCTGATTCTGCTTGGTTGTTTCAACCCGAACCAGACGATCAGAGTGGGCCGTTCGTTAAGAAATCTCATTTCATTTGTGACTTGAAACTCATATGGTATGAAGGGTGAACATCAACAGATTGCGAGAATTAACCTCGGCTGAACACAGAGCGGTCGAAGACACAATGCCGTTCATGAAACCCGACTTGACCAGGGAAGAGTATGTAGCTTGTCTGCAACGCCTTCATGGGATAGTCGCCGCATGGGATGCTACCGCTTATGAGAAAGCTCCGTCATCAATGCAAAACCTCCTGGGCCCACGGCGGCGAGGTCATCTTCTTGCGGCGGACTTGAACTGGTTCGGCTTAACCGTCGAGGAAAAAAATCGGCCGAGCCTACCGGATCTGAGCGATGAAGCTCTATTCTTTGGCGCGCTTTATGTGATGGAAGGTTCCACGCTGGGGGGACAACTGATAGCGCGTCATGTCGAAGAGGCACTGGGCTTGGAACCAGGCCGCGGCGATCGTTATTTTCGCGGACACGGAGCCAAGACAGGTCCAATGTGGAAAGAGATTTGTGAGTTGTTAGAAACGCGAGTGCTCGAAGAGGAAGGGGATCGCGTGATTGAATCGGCGCGGCAAATGTTCCGAATTTTCGAGTCATGGATGCGCAGCGAAGGTTGAAAGCCTCACGTGCAAAGCACCAAACCGTATGCATTGGTACACCACAATGAATAAGCAGCTGACGTCTTCTCGAGAACTTCCAAACCCGGCTGATACGGTCCGAGCTAGCATCGAGAACTGTGAGGATGAACCAATAAGGATTCCGGGCAGTATCCAATGTCACGGATTTCTGCTGCTGTTGAATGAGGAACAAACAGGAGTTGTCGCTGCCAGCGAGAATGCGCCGGATTTTCTGAAGATTCCGCTCAATCTGATCCTTGGGGCGTCCATAGATGCCTTATTGGAACGTGAGATCCTAGCGGCGCTGGCCGCACTCGATGAAGCCGTCGAACCGGTGGCTCAAGTAACGTATCTGGGTTCTTTCCCATTACGACAAGAGCTCTATAGTGTCGCGACGCACCTCGTCGAAGGACAAAGGGTGCTGGAGTTCGAACGAATTGAACGCTTGGTCAGTCTGGAGTTGATGAATGCGATCACGACCAATTTCGTGAGCAGAATTGGAAGGCTAAGTACTGAGGCCGATCTTTGTCGCTCGCTCACCAGAGAAGTAAAGGATCTGACCGGATTCCATCGTGTGCTTCTTTACACCTTTGACGAAGCGGGTCATGGGACGGTCATTGCGGAAGAGAACGACGGGCCCCTTCCCAGGTATCTTGGCCTCCGGTTTCCGGCCAGCGATATCCCGAAACAAGCGCGCGAACTATACATTGCGAATACAGTCCGAATCATCCCCAATGCCGGATACGTTCCGTCGCCCATTGTTGGCCTTGGGAACAGGGCTTGGAAGACGTTTGACCTTTCGTCTTCCATCCTGAGAAGCGTATCGCCTATCCATATTGAGTATATGAAGAACATGGGAACGATGGCTTCCATGTCGATCTCGATTGTCTTAGAGGGCCGGCTGTGGGGGCTGGTCAGCGGTCACCATGCTGAGCAACGGACGGTTCCCTACGTAGTGCGAAGCACCTGCGATCTTTTGACCAAGATGGCTGCAACCCAATTGATCTCACTGCGGAATGCCGCCGAGTTAGAGCGCGCCGTGCACTTCCACACCGTGCAACGCAAACTACTCACTCGGATCGCGGCTGAAAAGAACTATGTTTCAGCGTTGATGTCTCAAGTGGACGAATTGTCCCAAGTGACGGACGCTGCTGGTTCAGCGTTCGTTATAGATGGTCAATGCGTCTTGGGAGGAGAAACGCCCGACCACACAAATGTCCTACAACTGGCTCGGTGGATGGATGAGCGACCGGACCTTACATTCTTTGAGACCCGACACCTAGAGAACGATGTTCCCTGGGCAAGCGAGATCCGCAAAATTGCGAGTGGATGGCTGGTTGTGCGGATCTCCGATGTTCGACAAGCTTACTTGATGTGGTTTCGGCCCGAGGTTCTGCGGACCATCACGTGGGCTGGGGAGCCGGTCGGAATGCGAGATGCACAACGATCGCTCCATCCTCGGGCATCATTTGCCGCCTGGCAAGAACTGGTACAAGGCAAGAGCGTGCCGTGGAGCGCCACTGAAAAGCGATCGGCTCAGGAGTTCCGTCTTGCAGCCATAACTATTGGACTGAAGCGAGCTGAAGAACAAGCTGAGATCGGCGAATCACGGTTTCAGGAACTCACGCACTCCCTCCCGAACCTAGTTTGCGCCGTGGATGATAGTGGCCACATATCTTACGTCAATCAGAAATGGCGTGATAGCGGGCTTACGGTCGCTGGCGCTTGGTGTGATCAGCCTAATTTCCGCGCCGAAGATCGGGATCGATGTTTGCAGCAGTGGGAAGCAGCCGTGTCGACGGATTCTCCCTTTGAGACGGAGGTGCGATTTCAGCACCTGCGAGGTTCAGAAGGCCTATATCTTGTGCGTGCCGTCCCTTTCCGGCAGAGCAACGGCGTCAGAGCCGGCTGGATTGTGACGTTTACCGATCTTACAGAGCGTCGTGATCGCGAGATCGCATTGCGAATTGCCGAAAAGCTCACCTTGAGTGCAAGGATGACCAGCGTCATCGCACATGAGATCAATAATCCACTCCAGGCCTTGATAAATATTCATCTTCTCCTTAGGCAGGAGGTCCTTGAGAACGATGCAGCGGTCGGTTATGTGCGAATGGCTTTGACCGAGTTGGAACGGATTTCCGGGATTACGAAGCAGACGATCAGGTGGTCAAAAGAGAGCAGTTCTCAACCGGATGAAACGACATCAGGTGTGCTCTTTGATGATGTGCTGCGCTTATTAGCGGCAAAACTGCAAAATCGGAACGTAAGGGTTGACATTGAAGGCCGTGACGTCCGACTCCGCGGTGTCGTCGGACAGCTACGCCAAGTTCTGGCCAATCTCGTTTCAAATTCTATCGATGCATTGCCGGGCGGCGGGCATATACATCTGATCGCAAGAGCGAGCGGAGAGGAGGCCAGTATCAGCGTTGAAGATAATGGCACAGGCATGACGGAGGCCGTCAAAACCCAATTATTCGAGCCCTTTTTCACTACTAAGGGCGATCGGGGAAACGGGCTCGGACTCTATATTTCTCAGGAAATCATGGAACGGCACCGAGGAAAGCTTGTCATCGAAAGTGCGGCCGGAGTAGGCACGCGGGTGAGTATGGTCCTTCCCGTCGCGTCATCTGCATAGGTCTACCGTGAGTCTCGGGAAGCCGACGAACGCAGTGAGAGCTATCTCTACACGGCGGACGAAAATCGAATTGGCCCGTTCCTCACTTCGGTTTTCAGTTTACGCATGAATGGGCCAAACCGAGTCCACGTGAGTTTCTGAAACACGCATCGACCTGAAGTCAACAGTTGAGACCCCGAATATCCGCAATTGCAGCACACTGGCCGAGCTCGCTGTATTCATTCCTTGGCGGGAACAGAGACATCGTTCAAATAGTGGGGAGCACAACCGAAAGCATAATTCGTTCCGAGGCGTATCTCTATTACGGTTGCAATCGCCATCGGTGAACAGGCGCGGAACCGGTACGAGTGCACGACGAAAATCTTCTGGCCGCCGTTCCCAGTCCCCAGAATGGTATCGACATCCGCTTTTCGCCCTTAATGGTCAACGCTAGGGCGATCTCCTTTAAAAATAAGACCTCGGATCAGCGGCAGAGTTCTACTGACTACAAATTCTGCGACGAAAAAGCGTCAGATCCGGGGTCTGTTGATAATCGCTCAAACCAGCTATTTGGAGTCAATCGCCGAGGCCCCCACGAGAGACCGATTGCTACCCCGGAGTTGTAACTCCGTTTATCGGAATCGGCCATCATTGTAGATCCACAAACGAGTGCACAATTGTGCCCTCGTTGGCATGGTGTTCGCATGCCTGGACGAACTCCCGCATTGAGACCCCGTCTCACTGGACGATGCCGGACCAACCCTGAATGCAATGATGCATTCTGATGTCGACATTCAAAGCGTTCAATATTGACCAGCATTGCAAATGAAGCGTTGGCATACTGGCGGTATATCTTCTCAAGTGGCGTTGATCGGAGCGAGAATGCCAGACCTGAAGAAGTCTATTCTCATTGTTGAAGATGAGGAATCCGTTCGAACATCCCTCGCCATGGTTCTCTCTGGACTAGGGCTTCGTGTCCAGTCTGCTTCGGATGGACTGGCAGCACTGATCGAGATGCGGCACGGAGCCCCTGACATTCTGCTTTCAGACCTCAACATGCCGGGTATGTCCGGCTTCGAATTACTCTCGGTGGTTCGTAGGCGCTTTCCAGCCGTCCTGGTGATTGCGATGAGTGGCGCATTTTCAGGAGACCAGGTTCCGTGCGGGGTGACAGCGGACGCCTTTTACCCAAAGGGTTATGGCGTAGGCGTCCTGATGCGAGCTATTGAGTTGCTGACCCTTTCGAACAGGCAATTTCACGAAATGCCCGAGCCCATTTGGATTCAGAGAAACGGACACGATACCGAGGGCGCAGAGTTTATAACCATCGCCTGCCCGGATTGTCTGAGAACGTTTCCGCAGGTGATCACCGGTGCTGCTGACCTGATTTGCGAAACGAGCTGCGTCTTCTGCCAAAGGTCGATCCACTATGCAGTTGTTGAACCGCTGAATCCCGGATTTCCGCAACGGTACCAACCTCTTCCAAGATTCGAGAAGCCCCACGACTCAGAACGTTTGTTCTCTGGCTGTTCTGGAGCCGGTCTTCAAAAATAAGCGTAGAAGTTTGAAGGTTAACGCCAGGATGCATGCGCAATCGGAGTACGTATGAACACAATATACAAAGTCGCGAAACTCTCATTGGCAATTTGGATTGCGGCAGTTCCGGTCGCCGGTTGGGGGCAGAACGGTAATGTCAAAACCGTTGGAGTCGGGTTCGCGCAATCTCTATTGCAATCGATGGTCGGGGACTGGAGTGTCAGTCAAAGAATGTGGAGCGCCACCGGCGCTCAACCCATCGAGTTGCCTCGTGCGCTCGCGCACCGACGTTTGCTACAGGGCGCTGTTCTACAAGAGGAGATGACAGTGGCACCGGGTGAAAAGGCGGAAGCATTTACGCGGATGGCATACTTCGATTACAACCCTGTCGCAAGCCAATATGAGTACTTTTCTATAGATTCCCGGGCTCCCCAAATGATGAACGAGCGTGGCTACAGCGAAATAAATAAGACTGGTGAAGCACTAAGTCTATCGGGCGGCATCTTTGTAGCCCCAAAATGGGGGAACGTCGCCAATGCTGCTTTTAGATACCGGCTCGTCATCGGTCTGGTACAGCAAAATCGTCAAATTGTGCAACTGTATCTGACACCCCTCTCGGGAGAACCTGGCAAAGAGTTTCTCGCCTTCGAGTACGTTTACACCGAGCATCCGTAAGTGTCACCAAGGCCTACCGCCCGCTTACGACGAGGGCTGCGCCAGCCGTCAATGGGGCTGTTCTGCAAGGGCTTTACCATTCTGCACACAAATCAGAACAGCCCCTCGAAAGCTGGCAAAACTCCGGAGGAATCCGGGCGTATTTTGTTCTGGCATGAGGCGACAGGCTCTAATCTGTTTGATATGAACCTCTTGCGCCGAAAACGGCTACTATGGAATGCTCATTTGTGCGTCTTTTCTAGTTTCCGGCGGCGGCTCACTTGTGTCTCTGTTTATGTCCGTGGTAGTCGACTGAGCTAAATCGACCAGACTATCGGCACTTGCGGTGCGATGCTTGAATATGGCCAAAGAGCGCGCAAGGCCCTTCAACACGGATGCATACCTTGCAACAGAGGGGCAGGGACGAACAATCGTTCATCTCAAGGCAAAGCAAATCTTCTCCTCCCAGGGAGAAGCTGCAGACAGTCTTTTCTATCTACGGATGGGCCGCGCTAAACTGACGATTGTTTCCAAAGGCGGTAAAGAGGCCACGGTAACACTGCTCGCTCCCGGAGACTTCTTCGGCGAGGAATGCATGGCCGGACCAAATGAGGTCCGCACTACAAGTGCTACTGCTATTACCGTTTGTGTGGTGCTTAAAATTGCCAATCAGGAACTGACCCGGGTCCTTCACGCGGAAAATGCGTTCTCAGACCTGCTAGTTCAGTTTCTTGCGGTCAGGAGTACAAGAACTCAGGCGGATCTGGTCGATCAGCTATTCAATAACAGCGAACGACGCCTCGCGCGAACCCTTCTGTTGATGGCCGACTACGGGAATGCGTCCGGCCCAGAGACACTGATTCCGCCGGTAACCCAGGAAACTCTTGCAGAGATGATCGGCACTACGCGGTCCCGCGTCAGCTTTTTTATGAATCGCTTTCGAAAGCTCGGCTACATCAACTACAAAAGCCGAATCCGCATTCACAAGTCGCTATTGACCATGGTTCTGCAGGATCGGTTACCGGAGCAGAATGCGTCACGTCCCAAGCTCCTCGATCTCCGGCCTGGTGGTCGCGCACGAGGCGCCAAGCCAGCAAAGGTATATCCGGGCGGAATCCGAGTGAGGTAAGGATAGCCTTATCTGCCTTCGCAGATTCTCAAAATCGGAGATGCTGGCTCTCTCTTAGCCAGTAGTTCGCTCCTATCGTCACAAGGCCTCATCAGATCTCTTGGGCACAAGGACAATATCCAAACAGGTATTGTGGCTGATGTAATCGATCGGCAGCTCCTCGCAATATGGGCTAGCCATAGCCGGCCGCAACAAGCCCCGCCCGTACGCACCCAAAGGTTAGCGTCATTGAACTGGCGCGCCGCAGGCGCACGCTTGGCTGTGACTCGCACGCGTTTCAGTTGGTAAAAGCATGTTTCTCGGCACGTTTGATTCCGATGCAGGGAGCCCGAAAACACTGTAGGGACTTTTGTAGGGACTAGGGCTAAAAAAGGCGCGAAATACTGGGTAATCCCTACAGTCAGAACGAAAATGGCTGTTCTTCTAAGCGCTTGAAAATGGGCACCATAGAGCAACTCCGAGCAATGCCGGACGGTCCGATTTTCTAGCTGTTAACCGAAGGGTTGTAGGTTCGAGTCCTACCTGAGGAGCCAATAAATCCAGTTAGATACAGCCCATCCTTCCCATCTTCCCGTCTGATACCGTGGAAAATACCAAGGACTCAGATCCCTGGTCTATTCATCGATCAGGTTTAAGAGCCGCACACTCCTGCCATCATGCGTCCGCGTGCTCAGTAGGGTCGAGCATCAGCGCCGCGCGGCATTGCTGCCGTCGGGTTCTGATGCCCGCCCTCCGAACCGGACGTGCACCTTTCGTTATGCATCCGGCTCTCCGGGAACACTGATGTATGCAG
>Ga0070741_10002821_pt1 | contig 45233 bp, 41 predicted proteins | sample Coa_R1_4_FD_66440 | JGI IMG/M metagenome (GOLD analysis project Ga0070741, IMG submission 66440) | Surface soil microbial communities from Centralia Pennsylvania, which are recovering from an underground coalmine fire - Coalmine... | ecosystem: Environmental > Terrestrial > Soil > Unclassified ... | reverse complement strand
TTTTGCATGTTCAAGGGAACGAAGAACAGAGGAAAGAACTGACGCTCTGGCTCGAAGGCTGGAGCCGCTGTCTCGCGGAAATTAATTTCCTGAGGACTGGCTATCGCACAGACGGCATTCTCGATGTGCACTGGGTGACTGACAAAGACATCGCCGAACGTTCCAGCTTCGCCGTCAAGATCGATGCTGTCACAGATCCCGCGCGTAAACTGCCGATGAAGGATTCGCGCGCTTGAGTTACAGCAAATCCCGGGTAGCAGCCTCGGGTGATTCCAGATCAAAACGCACCAGCGCTAGTTCGGGCCCATCGTGAGCACCGTTGATGCAGACGGTGCGTCCGATCCGAATTTTCCACTCATTGGTTAGTCGTGCAGACTCGTGCACGTGACCGTGCAAGGTAAGCAGCGGCTGCCGCTTCTCAATAAACCGCTTGACCGCCATGCTGCCCACATGCAAATCCACGGGCACGTGCTCGCACATCTTTCCGTCCAGTGCTGCGCGGTCTAGCGGGGTGTCACATGGCGGCGTATGGAAGAGAAACACCGCACGATCGAGAGAATCTTGCCCCGCGAGTAAAGAGAGACTCTTCTGGATCGTCTTCCATTTAATTTCACTCTCTTCAGTTGGTACGCTCCTGTAACCATCCTCCGGGGAGACGCAGCCAGGCGGGACATAGTGGGAAATGTCGTAACGCTCCCAGTCCTTCAGCAAAAAAGGAGTCGGCGGAACATAGGCGAGGCCGTAAACCGGGAAGTCTTGGAAAAAGAGTCTCCGCCCGTGGATGTAGTGCCAGAGCCCTGCGGCCGCGGCCGCAACGAAAGCCTTCTCCTCACTGCGCGGGTCGTCGTTACCGAGGATAAGGAAGATGTCGGGATAGTCCGCGCCCAATGCCTCGCGGGTTCTCGTGAAAACCGGGATCAGGTAGTCACGAACGAAGTCAGCCTGTCCGGATGGGAGGTCTGAGAATGCCGAGCCAGGAAGCAAGTCTCCACCAAGGAACACTGAAGCGGGGCGTTCCTCGATGATCGCCGCAAAAAATTTGTTGTATCGGTCGGCATGCCCGTGCAGGTCTGCGGCGAAAAAACAGTTCGGCAATCGTTCGTCCTTTACACCTTTCGAGTGGCGGTTCGGCCTCACATGAACTGCAAGTATCAGTCTATTAAGGGGCTACATCACGGACGGCTCACGGCAAATCTGTGCGGAGGCGAAAACCGATGAGGCGCCGCTCAATTTAGAACTGGACGGCCATCTCGCTTACTTGAACTCGCAGAACATCCACACCATAGCCGAGACGCAGCGGATGAGAGCCAAGAACCCCGAGACCTCTTCCGGGACCGGCACCGCATCCGCCTGACTTCCAATTGACGGGTCTGCCGAAGTGGTATCCGAGCCACTCACGGCGCGAATTGAGAATTCCGTAGACCGAAAGTTGCGCCTGCGGTGAGTGGACAACGCGCCGGTCCCAACACACGAAATCATTACACAATGGCAGTTTCTTTGGTAACGGTAGCCCGGGCGCGGTCGTAGCGATCAAGATTCATGACCTTACTCCATGCGGCCACAAAGTCTTTCACAAACTTTTTCATCGCTCCAGCGCAGGCGTATACCTCTGCGAATGCGCGAAGTTGGGAGTGTGAACCAAAGATCAAGTCGACGCGTGTTGCGGTCCATTTACGAGCGCCCGTCTTGCGATCGCGGCCCTCGTAGACGCCATCTTTGCCGTCCGTTGGATGCCATTGCGTACGCATATCAAGCAAGTTAACGAAAAAATCATTCGTCAAAACCCCCGGCCTCGCGGTGAAGACGCCGTGCTTAGAACCGCCCCAATTTGCTCCGAGCACGCGAAGTCCGCCGACCAGCACCGCCATTTCCGGGCCCGTCAGCCTCAACAGTTGTGCGCGGTCCACCAGAGCCTCTTCCGCCTGCATAAACTGTGTCCTGGCGCTAACATAATTTCGGAAACCGTCGGCCCGCGGCTCAAGCGGCGCAAAAGAGGCGATGTCGGTTTGTTCCTGAGACGCGTCCATGCGCCCCGGCATGAAAGGTACTTCTACCTCGACGCCGGCATCCCTGGCGGCCTTTTCAATTCCAGCGTTTCCGCCCAAAACAATAAGGTCAGCAAGTGAGATCGTCTTGCTGAATCCCTTTCGAATGTTGTCGAGCTTCTCAAGGATGCTTGCAAGTTGCCTGGGCTGATTGACCTCCCAATCTTTCTGGGGTGCAAGGCGGATGCGTGCGCCGTTTGCCCCACCTCTCTTGTCGGAGCCACGAAATGTTGAGGCCGATGCCCAAGCCGTCGATACGAGATCGGACACCGAAATCCCTGAGGCGAGGACCTTGGCCTTCAGCGCGGCGGCATCCTTGTCATCTATCAGCGGATGGTCAACGGCGGGAATTGGGTCCTGCCAAATGAGAATCTCCTTTGGCACAAGCGGGCCAAGATAGCGCGTGATCGGACCCATGTCGCGGTGCGTGAGCTTGAACCATGCGCGAGCGAATGCGTCGGCGAAATGATCCGGATTTTCGTAGAAGCGTCGCGAGATCTTCTCATATGCGGGATCGACGCGCAGCGACAAATCGGTGGTCAGCATAGTGGGAACGCGCTTCTTCGACTTATCGAAGGGGTCCGGTATAGTTGCTTGGCCATTCTTGGCCCGCCACTGTTTCGCTCCCGCCGGACTGGTCGTCAGTTCCCACTCGTTCTCAAACAGGTTCTTGAAGAACAGATTGCTCCACTTGGTTGGCGTCTGTGTCCAAACGACTTCTGGACCGCCGGTGATAGCATCGGCTCCGACTCCTGTGCCGAACTTGCTTTTCCACCCAAGGCCCTGGTCTTCTAAGGCACCGCTTTCGGGCTCCGGCCCAACCAGCGATGGATCGCCGGCACCATGGGTCTTGCCAAAAGTGTGGCCGCCGGCGATGAGTGCGACAGTCTCTTCGTCGTTCATAGCCATGCGGAAGAAGGTTTCACGGATATCTTTCGCCGCTGCGAGCGGGTCGGGGTTGCCATTCGGACCTTCGGGGTTGACGTAAATCAGGCCCATCTGAACCGCACCAAGCGGATCGGACAGTTGGCGCTCCCCGCTATACCGTTCATCCCCCAGCCACGTCCCTTCGGGACCCCAGTAGAGTTCCTCAGGCTCCCACACGTCGGCGCGCCCTCCGGCAAAGCCGAAGGTCTTGAAGCCCATTGATTCCAATGCCACGTTGCCGGCGAGAATCATCAGGTCAGCCCAGGATATCTTTTCGCCATATTTCTGTTTTATCGGCCATAGCAGGCGACGCGCCTTATCGAGGTTCGCATTGTCCGGCCAGCTATTCAGCGGCGCAAAGCGTTGCTGCCCCGCGCCCGCTCCCCCGCGGCCATCTGTAATTCGGTAAGTCCCTGCACTGTGCCACGCCATGCGAATCATCAACCCGCCATAATGGCCGAAATCAGCTGGCCACCAATCCTGGGACTCCGTCATTAGACCATGCAAGTCCTTAATCACCGCATCGAGATCAAGGCTTTCGAATGCCTTAGCATAGTCGAACCCCTCGCCCATCGGATCGGACAGACTGGAATTGCGGTGAAGAACAGAGACATCCAGGGCGTCCGGCCACCAGTCGCGGTTCCTGCGGCCGCGCACCCCGGACGCTACCGGGCACTTCGCCGCGGTCGCTACGGTCTGGGCGTTGTTGGCCTCAGGTGCCTCTTTTACTTCTTTTTGCATCTTTTCGTCCTTTCCATGAACTCAGAATGTGCATCGGGAAACGCTACGCCCACTTGCCAATTCTTACCCGCAAACCCGCGCTGCTGTTGGCCCTTAGCGCGGCGCCCCGAAACGATGCTATCAGTATAACTGGGAAATCCGGCGTCCAGTTTGAGGACGATCTTTGCCGAGCACGTTAAACGGGAGAAGGACTGGCTGTCCACCCACCGCTGGAGGCATGCTTGGCGGACATCACCAGTGTCGAGGTATTCCACTCATTTCCGGCAACCACACGTATTCTGCCCGCGGCAATAACTTCTTATTGTGGCAAATAGACTTATGAGCAATGGCTGTTGACACGGAGGGTGGCGGATGCAACATGTCGGCAACTTTCCACCAGCGGGCGAGGAGGTGCCATGGTCCCCGATGCTGCGATCAACGCGCTACAAGCTGCAATGCACGGCGAATTGGTGTTGCCAAATCATCCCAGATACGACGCTGAACGCAAGATACACAATGCCATGATCAATAGGCTGCCTGCCGTGATCGCCTGCTGCGCCAGCACGGCTGACGTGGCTGCTTGCGTGAGATTCGCCCGTAATACGGGAGTACCTGTTACGGTGCGCGGCGCCGGCCACAATGTTGCAGGCATCAGTATCGCGGATGACGCCTTGATGATTGACCTCTCGCATATGAAGGCAGTCAGCATCGATGTGGCGTCCGGAACAGGTACAGCAGAACCAGGAGTGACATGGGCCGAATTCAATAACCAACTTCAACCGTTCGGACTGGCGGCCACGGGTGGATATGTGGGTACCACGGGCGTGTCTGGACTCACGCTCGGAGGTGGCTTGGGATGGATGGTGCGAAAGTACGGCTGTGCGCTCGACAATCTTGTTTCAGCGGAGGTTGTGACAGCCGCGGGAGACGTCATCCGCGCCAGTTCGGATGAGAATCCTGATTTGTTCTGGGGATTGCGCGGCGGCGGCGGCAATTTCAGGATCGTCACCTCATTTACTTTCCGCGTTCACCCGGTCGGGATGGTGCTCGCGGGCCTGGTTCTGCATCCGCTGTCGAAAGCAAGGGAGGAATTACGATTCTGGCGCGAATATGAGAAATCCGCGCCGGAGGAGATGACAAACGGCGTTGTCATGTTCAACGCCCCTGCCGGTCTTCCCCTACCCGAAGAATTGCAGCGAGAGCCGATCGTGGGAATCGGAGGTGTCTGCCTGGGGTCAACGGATGAAGGTGCAAAGCTGCTGCGCCCACTGCGGGAGTTCGGCCCTCCAGCCGCAGATATGTATCAACCGATGCCCTACAGTGCAGCACAGGTGCTGGCAGACTTCCTGTGGCCAAGAGGGCTGTACGGCTATTGGAAATCGAGTTTCTTGACAGGTCTACACGATGGTCTTTTCGAGGCAATGATCAAAGGGTTCGCCGAATGCCCAGCGCGAGAAACCGTCGTAGTCCTCGAGCACAACGGAGACAGTGCATTCGACAGAGTTCCAGAGGACGCTACCGCTTTTGCTCATCGTAAATGGCCGTACCGGCACACCGCGTCGGGCCTCGTTGGTTAAGTATGCGCTAACAGCCTGTGCAGGAAGAGGAGAAATGGCGCGCCCTGAGAGATTCGAACTCCCGACCTTCTGGTTCGTAGCCAGACGCTCTATCCAACTGAGCTAAGGGCGCTTGTATTCGGAACTGCGGAACAAAAGTCGCTGGAGAAGATTGGCAAGCGCATCGTGAACGGAGGTGGTTACCGGAGTCTGCGACGACTTTTCAGGGTAAAGCAAGCTCCATCGCGCGTCAATCCCCGCGATAATTGGCGCGCTCCCCTGAACTACGCGACTCGCTCCCTTGAACTACTAGTTCGGAGGTGCGCTGCCAGTCTTGAGTGTCCGCAACATTTCGAGCATTTGCGTGTGAGATTCGTCAGTCGCGTCAATCATTTGATTTTACGCGGGCTCTGGAGGATGGTATCGGCCTCCAATTGCGCAATGCGTCATTGGGCTGCGAGTCGGCAATCGCCTAAAGTTCAAAGCCGACCCGTTACGTTTGCCGAAACTCGGTCGCTTATGCCTCCAGGGCCGCGTGAGGGAAGTCGGTCGACAGCGAGAATCGATCGTCGGCACTATGCATTTGTTATTTGTTTTCAACAGCCATGAAATAACACAGTTCGGAAATCGGCTTGCGAACAGCTTCTACAAAGGTAATTCTTGCGCCGTTGCCGGCAATTCCTACCAGGTTTGCAACAAGGTAACACCGTGTTTTCAATCACTTAGAAGCGCACTGAAATGGCACCGAGGGTGCAATATGCCAGCCCAGACGAAGTGGCGCGCAACGGGGCGCTCTAGAGAATAACTTCGGCCAGAGGTTTTCTTGAGCGCCCCTTTGCATTTTTGTTTACTCCTTTTTAAACGTTTCAAATAGTTTTCTTGGCTGGTTTGGCCGAGCCTTCCCCCAAAATCCTTCAGGCCAATACCAGCCTATCTTTCACTTCAATTCCCGCCCGCCGCAATAAGCTAGCCACAGCATCTTCCTTCAGACGGGATGCGTCAAACCGCACCGTTACTGTGCGATCTTTCTCATCAAAGCGGATCAAAAGAATGCCGTAGACCTCGCGGAGAGCATCAATGGCGCGCATTTCACGCTCGCCGGGTGTGTTGCCGTAGCGATAAACCACGTCCAGGTAGGTCATTTCGTATACCTCTTGAAGCGAAATATGATGGGAGCGGGGACTCGGAAGCTTGGTCGCGCGCTAGCCGGCTCCGAATCCAATATAGTGCACTGAGAATCGAAGCGTATAGAAGGCGAGGCGCTGACCTAAGTGAGCGCTTGGTTCGCTTGGCCTCGCCGTTCAAGTAAGGAAAGCGATGGCCGACGCAGTCGACTTGAGCAACACGATTAAAGATCCCGTTTGCGGCATGACAGTAAATTCCGCGACGGCGAAGCACAAATTTCAGCATAGGGGCGCGGATTATTACTTCTGCTGTGCTGGATGCCTGCAGAAATTCAAGGCCGAACCAGAGAAATTTCTGTCGAAATCACCTTCTGGGCCAAGCGCAGGGTTAGTCACCCTGGGAGGCACTGCTAAAAGTCAGAAATCTGCCGAACTTGCCGAACCAAAGCTTGTGGGAGCGGCAGCAAAAACTAACGATCCAGTTTGCGGGATGGATGTAAACCCAGCTCAAGCCAAGTACAGGGCCGAATATGCCGGTAATATCTACTACTTCTGCAGCGCGGGGTGCCGCCAAAAATTCCAGGAGACCCCTGCGAAGCACCTCGATACAACGGCAGTCAAAACCCAAGTTCAGCAAAGCAAGCGTAGTGAGGCTGCCGCTTCCAGTGTGCAGCCCAGCCTCGGACCGATAGACGGCCGCATTTATGTTTGCCCAATGGATCCAGAGGTCCGTAACACGGGTCCCGGCCCCTGTCCAAAGTGCGGCATGGCGCTCGAACCGGAGAGCGTGCTCCCGGCCAGCAAAGTTGAATACACATGTCCGATGCACCCCGAAATTGTTCGACCCGGGCCCGGCCATTGTCCGATTTGCGGCATGGCGCTCGAACCACGCGTGGTAAGCACTGCGGAGGAAGAAAATCCGGAACTCCGGGATATGACTCGGCGGTTCTGGATAAGCGTCGCACTCACCGTGCCGTTACTGGCGATAGCGATGCTGGACATGCTGCCCGGAATGCCAGTGCGGCACGCACTACCCGGGGGTTGGCTGCCGTGGCTCGAACTGCTGATAGCCAGTCCCGTGGTTCTTTGGGGCGGCACGCCATTTTTCAAGCGCGGCTGGTTCTCGATCGTCAATCGCAGCACGAACATGTTCACGCTGATTGCGATGGGCACGGGAGTTGCATATGTCTACAGCCTCATCGCAACCCTGTTTCCGCAACTATTCCCGGCATCCTTCCGGACCATGGGCGACCGCCCGGATGTTTATTTCGAAGCCGCGGCTGCCATCACGACTCTGGTGCTCCTGGGACAAGTCCTGGAGTTGCGCGCGCGCAGCCGCACCAGCAACGCCATTCGCGCATTACTCGACCTCAGCCCGAAAACTGCACGGCTGATTGACGCGGACAAGTCCGAGCGAGACGTTCCACTCGAACAAGTGAAGGTTGGCGACCGCTTGCGCGTGCGTCCCGGTGAAAAGGTGCCAGTCGATGGAGAAGTGCTTGAAGGGACGAGCACCATCGATGAATCGATGATCACAGGCGAATCCATCCCCGTTGAGAAAGGGCCTGGGGACCGTGTGATCGGCGCGACAGTGAATGGGAGCGGCTCCCTCATAATGCGCGCGGAGCGCGTGGGTAGCGAAACCATGCTGGCCCAGATTGTGAAAATGGTCAGCCAGGCACAACGCAGCCGCGCGCCCATTCAGCGACTGGCGGATAAAGTTGCGGCCTGGTTCGTACCCGCGGTGATCGCCGTGGCAGTGGTGACATTTATTGCCTGGGCTATTTGGGGTCCTGAGCCGCGTTTTGCCCACGCGATCGTGAACGCGGTAGCGGTGCTGATCATTGCATGTCCTTGCGCCTTGGGACTAGCCACGCCGATGGCGATCATGGTGGGCACTGGCCGTGGCGCACACGCGGGAATCCTGGTCAAGAACGCAGAAGCCCTGGAGAAACTCGAGAACATCGACACCCTTGTGGTGGATAAGACCGGCACCCTGACCGAAGGTAAGCCGCAGGTGGAATCGGTGGTCGCGCTGCCTGGTCACGATGAGAGTCGTTTAGTCAGCCTGGCCGCAAGCCTGGAGCGAGCCAGCGAACATCCGCTGGGGCAGGCCATCATCGCCGCTGCCAACGTCAATGGTATTGCATTGCATGATGCCACCGATTTTCACTATGTGGCCGGTAAGGGAATCAGGGGCAAGGTCAACGGCCAGATGGTGGCAGTGGGCAACGAGAAGTTGTTTCAGCAATTGCGGATCATCACGCGGGATTTAGCGCCCGCCGCGCAGGAACTCGGGCGCAAGGGCGAAACCCCCGTCTTTATCGCAATCAATGAGGCGCCGGCAGGAGTTATTGGGATTGCCGATCCGGTCAAGGGAAATGCGCCCAGTACGGTGGCCAATCTGAAAAATCAAGGAATTCAAGTGATCATGTTGACCGGCGACAGCCGCGGGACCGCGGAAGCGGTAGCCCGCCGATTAGGTATTACGGATTTTGAGGCTGAGGTTCTGCCGCAACAGAAGGTGGACGTAGTAAAGCGTCTTCAAAAACAAGGACGTTCGGTTGCCATGGCGGGAGACGGAATTAATGATGCGCCGGCGTTGGCGCAGGCTCGGGTGGGTATCGCGATGGGAAGCGGCACCGATATCGCCATGGAAACCGGTGACATCATTCTATTGAGAGGCGATCTCGCCGGAATATTGCGGGCGCGGCGGTTGAGTCAGGTAACCATGCGGAACATACGGCAGAACTTGTTCTTCGCATTCATATACAACGTAATCGGAGTGCCGATTGCGGGCGGGTTGCTGTATCCACTATTTGGGTTGCTGCTGAGCCCGATTATTGCAGCCGCCGCGATGAGTTTCAGTTCGGTGTCGGTGATCACGAATTCCTTAAGGTTGAGGGGAGTGAAACTCTAGCCGCGTCGGCACTCGACCCTCATTTGATGCCAACATGGATCTCGACTTGCGCGTTCTGCGGATCTGCCGCGCGCTGGTCATAGAGTTCGTAGTCGGCATGGTAAGCGCGGTCTCCACCTGGCGCGGACCTCGGTAGTCGCCAGATTCGCATCCAGGTCGCCGGGACGACCCGCGCTGCAGCCCCCCTCTCCGAAATAAAGACTGCATACCTTCCCGCGGGAACTTGTTTCGTCACCATGCCCGCCGGGAGTTGTTCGGCTGAGCTTACCTTAGCGCCAATTAGAAATGTGTACTCGCCGTCCTTGTCACTTGCGTAATCGGTGTACACCGCGAGCACGTTGTCATTCAACCTCTTGGTAATTCTCCCGAGCATATTTTCTTGCTGAAAGCGTTCCCACTGTTTTCCTATGAGGCCGTCGGACGTCATCTCTCGAGCGTTGGAGGTTCGGCAAGCGACACCAACGACAGTGAAGCCCTTTTCATCCAAGATGATTGGTGCAGGATTTGAGTAGTCGTCGCCCATGCAAATCAGTATAGAGAAAACAGAATCGCGATAACATGCCAGAGTTTTCGCGCTGCGAGATGGGAACACATCAATTGCAAACCAAAATTCTGTGTGAAGTTCAAATCGGGCAACGCTGAATGCTACACGGAACGAGATTTTAGATCTTGCTCAGGAAATCCACGATCTCCGGCTCAGTCCAATCGACGGCGCCAATGAACTTGCGGCGCACGATTCCGTTGCGGTCGATAATGTAGGTTTCAGGGAACTTGAACGTGCCATAAAGATTGTTGCTCTTCTGGTCGGCATCGCGAATAGTTGTGAAATCGACGCCATGATCCGTGATAAAGCGCTGATAGGCGCCTTCGTCCGCGTCGACACTCACCCCGAGGACCACGATACCTTTATTTTTCATGCGTTCCGACATCTTTACCAGGGAAGGCATTTCCTCTACACAAGGCGGGCACCAGGTAGCCCAGAAATTCAGCACCACGACCTTGCCCCGAAATTGGCTAAGCGAGACAGATTGATTGCCTTCTTTGACGGTGAAGTCCGGAGCGGGCGTGCCGATACGAGGCGGACGTGAACCGCTGTAACAACCTTCGAACAGGGCTATGAAGAGGAGGACAGGAACGATTAGCCGTCGCACAAAGATATAATAAAGGATTCACCCTATGGCCACGCTAGAGCCCGCATCGATGGCGCCGGAGGTTTCCATTATCGTGCCTGCTCGTAACGAAGAGGCGAGCCTGGGCGCCTGCCTGGAGTCGCTGGTCGGGCAGGAGGGCATGCGGTCCGAGATTATTGTGGTCGATGACAATTCCAGCGATCACACGCGTGACATTGCTTTGACATTCCCCAGCGTGCAGATCGTCGATGCCGGCGCACTGCCCGCGGGCTGGACGGGAAAGAACAATGCTGTGGCGGCGGGAGCACGCCATGCACGGGGGGAGTGGCTTCTGTTTACGGACGCCGATACCGTGCACCGGCCGGGTTCACTTGCGCGGGCCTTGCAGGAAGCGAAGGTATTCCGGGCAGCGTTGCTTTCGTATTCGCCGGAGCAGGAGGTGCATGGGTTTTGGGAGAAGGCTCTGATGCCCGTGATTTTCGCGGAACTGGCATGCACCTATCGCCCGCGGGATGTTTGCAATCCCAAATCTCCGGTAGCAGCGGCAAATGGCCAATACCTGCTGATTTCTCGGATAGCCTATGACGCCGTGGGGGGACACGCCGCAATCGCCGATAGCTTGCTGGAGGACGTGATTCTCGCCACGAAGGTGAAAGGTTCGCACCGCAAGATCCGCTTCCGTTACGGCGCGGATGCGGTCCGCACACGCATGTATCGGTCATTCCAGCAGTTATGCGAAGGCTGGACGAAAAATCTGGCGTTGCTGTTTCCCAACTCTACCCAGCTTGCGGCAAAGCGGGCGGCAGAATTTGTCACCATTAGCGGAGGAGTCCTGGCGGGAGTTGCGGCTCTGATCTTGGGGAGGCCAAAACTCGCGGGCACGCTCGGCGGTTTGGCTGGAACGATGTACGCAGTCCATCGCAAACGCATCGCGCGCGCCAACTTTTCTCGGGAAGCTAACTTCCTCGCGCTATTCGGTCTGCCACTGTTTTCGTATCTTTTGCTGCGTTCCCGACTCTCTCATGAAGAGGGACGGGTCGCCTGGAAAGGTCGCTTATATCAGCAACCGCGTGCAGGCGAGACAGATAGGGTTGCCAGTGAGCAGCCGCAATTTACATCCGCTTGCTGGTGCAGTGAAATCGCGAATTTAGGACGGACATGGTTTACCTGACGCGCAAGGCTGAATTTTCCGCTTCGCACTACTACCACAACCCGGAATTTAGCCCTGAAGAGAACCGGCGTGTTTTTGGCAAATGCAATAACCCGAACGGGCACGGGCACAACTACACGCTCGAGGTTACGGTAAAGGGCGAAGTCGATCCGCAATCGGGCTTTGTGGTGGATCTGAAGGATTTGAAGGAAGTCTTGAACCAGGAAGTGCTGGACGCGTTTGATCATCGTTTTCTGAATAAGGAAGTACCGGAGTTTCTGGATCGAATTCCCACGACCGAGAACCTTGCCATTGCGGTTTGGCAACGGCTGGCGCCCAAGCTGAAGGCGGCACAATTACATCGGGTGCGTGTCTATGAGACGCCGGACCTGTTTGTCGATTTTTACGGTGAGGCATGAAGGCATACCTGACGCGCCGGTATCTGTTTTCGGCATCGCACCGCCTGCACAACCCCGCGATGTCGGCGGAACAAAACCGATCCACTTACGGAAAATGCAACAACCCGCACGGCCATGGGCACAATTATGTGCTGGAGATCAGTGTAAGTGGGCAGGTGAACCAGGCCACTGGGATGGTGTGCAACCTCGTGGAGTTGGACACATTCGTGCAGAACGCGATCTTGGAGCGATATGGACACGAGAACCTCAATATGCTGCCTGAATTTGGGCACAAGGTGCCCACGACCGAGAACCTATGCATGACGATTTACGAAATACTGCAGCGTGGCTTTGTTCTCGCTCATCTGGAAAGAGTGAAGCTTGAAGAGACGATGATGAATTCGTTTGAATATGCGGGAGAAGGGAATCGGATGATCTCGTGAATCTCGCTGCATTCGCACCCCTCATGAGGTCCAGATTACGAACTGCAGGTTATCGGATAGAACATTTTGTGTGAGGTACCGATGAAGACCACGACGGAGCCAACCACAGTTACGGGCGCAAGTTTTGAAGAACTAATGCGGGAGATACTGGTTCGACTCGGAGAAGACCCTGAGCGCGAAGGCCTGGTGCGCACCCCGGCACGGGTCCATAAGGCTTTTGAGTACCTTACTAAGGGTTACCACGAGGATCCGGAGGCACTGCTCAAGAACGCTCTGTTTACGGTCGACTATGACGAAATGGTCATTGTCAAGGACGTGGAGATGTTTAGCCTGTGTGAGCATCACATGCTGCCGTTCTTCGGCAAGGTACACGTGGCTTACATTCCCAAGGGAAGGGTCATTGGTCTGAGTAAGATTCCGCGCCTGATTGAAATGTACTCGCGCCGTTTACAGATCCAAGAACGCCTTACTACCCAGATTGCAGAGACCATTCAAAAGACGATTGAACCGCAAGGCGTAGGCGTGGTTATTGAGGCCCGCCATTTGTGCATGATGATGCGGGGAGTAGAGAAACAGCATTCAGCCGCGGTAACCTCTTCCATGCTGGGCTGCTTCCGGGAAGAACAAGAGACGCGAAACGAATTTCTGTCTCTCATACGACAGCGACCAAACGGAATGTAGCTAACAGTCGTCTTTGCGGCGCGTTTCCTAACCTTTTTTGATCCCCAGCTTCAGTAGAACCGTAACTGGAGTGCCCAAGCGGGTTTTTTCACAAATCAGAAATCTTGACAGCCGCTATCAGTTGTACTACTCTCGCGCCCGCGTTTCAGTAAGTTCTCTCTAACTTCGCCATCTCGTTTTGGGGCTCTAGGCCACTTCAGCAGTTACCTGAAAGCTCATTTCGATCCTTCGCTCTGGTTGCGGCTCGTCCCTCCCCGATCCGCACGCTGTGGGAGAGGAATGCACCGTACCTTGCGGACATCGGTGGTATTCCCACGCAGTACCAACCGCTGGAGTGTGGTTATCTCCAGAGGAGGACAAGATGAAGCGTTTCGGTGGTATGGCGACTTACCTGGGCGCGATCACGTTAATCGTGCTGATTGGCGGCATCGGCCTTGTCTATAGCAGTTCTCCGACACCAGCTCCCACGGGATTCAGCACGCCCACATTGAACCAGAATCCAGGATCGCAAAGTGTCAGCAACGGATTTCCCGAACCCACGGGCGACACGTTTGCCCAGGATCAGGCTGTCTTCGAAGAACAAGACGGCGTGGACAATGGCTTGGGGCCGGTCTACAACGCGCAGTCCTGCGTGAACTGTCATCAGAATCCGAACACTGGCGGAAACAGTCAGGTAACCGAGCTGCGGGTTGGACACACTGACTCCCGTCGCAATTTCCAGAATCCCACTATCTACATTAACGACGGAGCCAACACGATTGCGAATCGGTCTCTGATTAACGACCGGGCTACGTGTCCGCAAGCGCAGGAACGCGTGCCGAGCACGGAGACGGTTCGAGCGCTTCGGGCGTCGCTCAATACCTTGGGGGACGGTTTCGTCGAGGCGATCGATAGCAACACCCTGTACGGCATTTCCTTGAACCAGCCCTACCAGAGCTACGGGTACATTTACGGCGAATTCATCCAGGTCCCCGTGCTCGAGGCTTCTGGACAGATACGGGGCGGGCGCTTTGGTTGGAAGAACCAACACGCCAGTCTGCTTTCGTTCGCCAGCGATGCGTACATCAATGAGCAAGGGATTACAAATCGCTTGAGCCCGACCGACACCACGACCGTGTGCAAGACGACCAGCGATCCGGAAGATCAGACAGATAGCCTCGGCATGGCCGACATCGATCACTTTGCCACGTTCATGCGTGGCACAAAGGCTCCTCCGGTGGATAGCGTGTTGATGGCAACAGCGGACGCGCAGGCCGGATCCTCATTGTTCAATTCCATCGGGTGCTCAATTTGCCACGTCGCGGCAATTACCACCGCACCGGCGGGCACGGTGATCAACGGGGGCGCCTACACTGTGCCAGCGGCGCTCGGGAACATGACCATCAATCCCTATAGCGACTTCCTCTTGCATGATGTCGGAACGGGCGATGGCGTGCTCCAGAACGGCCCTTCCGATACCACTAACAAGCTGCGCACGCCACCACTATGGGGACTACGCACCAAGAGCCGGCTGATGCATGATCTGCAGTCGTACACCCGCAGCGATGCAATCCTCCGGCACGGACATGAAGCTTCCCTGGTCATCTACAACTACCAGGCTCTCACCACAACCCAGAAAAACCAGATCCTCACCTTCCTGGATGCACTGTGATCCGGTAACGGCGTCGGGCACGGCGACCTGCCGTGCCCTGCCACATCGTTGGAATTGAGGAGATGCTTATGAGAACTGGGGAACTAGGATTTGCGCGTACGGCGGGCCTAAGCCTGCTCGGGATTGCCTGTCTTTTCTGCGGGGCCTGTGAGCGTTCCCAGGAGCGGGTTGCAGAGGCGCCAATCCCACGTAACGGGACGCCTTTTGCGGCACCAAGGACCAATCCGCCGGGAGTTCCCGCCGCGCCGCTCATGCCATTGCCGGAGGCCTCTGTCCGCGATGTACAAGAGTTGCTGGCCAGAGTCTTTGCAGGAGTGGTGGCCTTGGACAGCAGGTCGTCGAAGCCTTTTTGGACGGGCGACTTCAACGGAGATGGTTCCGAAGACGTTGCAGTGCTCGCAGCGCCGGTGACGCAAAAACTCGCCGAGCTGAACGATCCGCTATCAAACTGGATTGTTCAGGATCCGCACAACGTCTTTGTGCCGCCTCCCAATCAGAGCGTGGTGACGCTTCCGCCGCCCACAAAGCGCGAGGTGGTTCGGGCTGGCGAACACCTGCTGGTGGTTGTGCATGGAGTCGGGCCATCCGGTTGGCGCAATCCGATTGCGCGCCAAACTTTTGTCCTCTGCCACGCTGCTGGGCTGGAACTGGCGGTCGCTCATGCCTCGCGAAGCCTGCAGCGTGCGTTTGGAAGCATTCCTAACCAGCAGAATGTAATAGCGGAAAATGTTGGCGGCGAAACCGGGGCACTTGTCTGGACGGGTGCGGGGTATGCGTGGCACCCAGAGCCGGGAGACAAGTCTCGTTGAAGAGGAGCGCTTGGAAGCTCTTTTTGCATACAGTTCTTCACCGATGTTCGACGATTGAAATCGCGCGTATTCTCCCTCTCATGTCCGCAACCGCTGTGGCGGGAGATAAACCGAACTGCAACCGCGTTTCTCTTCACGGAACTCGAGATAAGTTTGACCTTTGCCCGGTTTACCCTGCGCTCTCGCGAATCCCAGAGGGCACGGCGTAATTGCTCTAACGCCCTCAAAGCGTACGAAAATATCGTGCGCTTGCCGGAACCGTGCTGCTTACCCAAAATGTTGAGGAGAGGTTCAAGCGGAAGTTGTTGCAATTAAAGTCTCTATTACAGAGATTGGGAGAGAGCGGTTAGACCTCCAACGCGGCGGTCGCGCTCAATCGGGCTGGCATCCATGCCAAAATCCGCAGGTTTTTGCGTCATAGTCATGATCTTTCCCCCCGGCTGAATCTTCGGATTGTCTGTGCCCGGAAAATTCGATACACTCGTCTTCGGCCAAGTCGAGCGGGATCCCTACCTGCTCTCGTGATCCCCGGTTTTCCCCCGAATAGAATTCGCTTTCAATTCAGTTAATGCCCTCACAGGAGCAGAGTATGTCGCCTACTCGCCGGCTGCTGCTTACATGCGGCAATGCGGTTCGGGTCCGCCTCATTGTGCTCGCGATTGCTGGTTTAATTTTGATTACGTCTGTCGCCTTGGCTCAAGTCAGCGTCATCACACAGAGGTACGACAACTCACGCGCGGGTCAAAATGTGAACGAGACGTATCTGACCCCCGCCAACGTCAAAAGCGGCACGTTTGAAAAACTATTCGCACAGCCGGTCGACGGCTACATCGTAGGGCATCCTTTGTATCTGCCTGGTATTTCGATCCCCGGTGCCGGAACCCACAATGTCGTCTACGTGGCTACGATGCATGACAGCGTTTATGCTTTCGACGCGGACAACAATGCCGGGGGTAATGCCACGCCATTGTGGCAGGTCAGCTTTACAAATCCCGCCGCGGGCATCACCAGCGTTCCCATCAAGGATCAGGCCTGTCCTGCTGTCACAAGCTTCACCGAGATCGGTGTTGTGCCCACCATGGTCATTGATCCCGCGGCAGGCACGATTTATGTTCTCGCCAAAACTGAAGAATCCGGTGCATTCGTGCATCGTCTTCACGCCTTGGATGTGACTACCGGGGAGGAGAGGCCGGGGAGCCCGGTGCAGATCAAGGCGACCTTCACCCACGGCGACGACCACGGGACCTTCGTGGATAAATACCAGATGGCTCGCCCTGGGCTGGTGCTTGCGAACGGCACTCTGTACGTCACGTTCGGCACTCTGGGGTGCAGGTATGCCCAGAATGCGAGCGGGTGGGTGGTTGCTTACGACCCCACAAGCCTGACCCAACTTGGGGCGTTCGCCACGAATCCTAACCAGGGGTATGGTGCCGGAATCTGGCAAGGTGGTGTAGCACCAGCAGCCGACAGCGCAGGAAATCTTTATTTCAATACCGCTGACGGTCCCTATGGCGATGACGATGTTCACTTCGGCGATACCTTGCTGAAACTGGCTCTCGGGGCTGGTTTGAACTGGGTGGACTATTTCACACCTTACAACCAGCAGTTCTTGAATCAGTACGATCTTGATCTGGGTTCTGGCGGCGTGGTGCTACTCCCTGACCAGTCTGGGCCCTATCCGCACCTGATGGCGGCGGTTGGGAAGCAAGGAACCATTTACCTGGTGAGCCGGGACAACCTGGGTAAATTCAATCCGAACGGCGACACCCAGATTGTGCAGGAATTAACCTTCGTCGTCGGCGAAGTCGATGGTGCGCCAGCATACTGGAACAATACTTTGTTCGTTTCCTCAGAGGGATCGGTCATCAAGGCATTTTCGTTGGCGAATGGGCAACTCAGCACTCTGCCCATTTACCAATCGTCGCTGGTGTTCAACATGCCGGCGGGAATGTCAGTATCCTCAAACGGAACATCCAACGGCATTGTGTGGGCTATTAACGGCATTCAGTCGAAACTTTACGCTTACAATGCCAGCAACCTTGTGCAGACCTACAACTCGAGCCAGGTAACCCCCCGTGATACTCTCGGCGTAGTCCCGCACTTCAGCACCCCCATCGTAGCCAATGGCAAGGTTTACATTGGCGGCACGGCACAACTGGTTGTTTACGGGTTAATACCGCATATCACGTCAACCGCTGGGAATCTGCAGACCGCGACCGTTGGAACCGTGCTGCCCACCGCGTTGCAGATCAAGGCGGCCGATGCCTATCAAGGGGCTCCCATCTCCGGGCTTGCCGTGAGTTTCAGTGACAACCAAGCGGGCGGCAGCTTCGGAACGCCGGTCGCAATCACGGATCAGAACGGATTCGCCAGCACAACCTATACTCTTCCGACAAAAGCGATGAAGGTTACCATCACGGCCGGTGCCCCAGGGTACAGCAGCGCAACTTTGACTGAAACCGCAACGGCCGGAACGCCTGCTTCAGTGGTAACCAAGTCCGGCTTTAACCAGACAGCGAGCGTAAACAGTCCATTACCAAATCCAGTGTGCGCTGTAGTCAAAGATCAGTACGCCAACAAAGTCCCAGGTGTCGTGGTGAATTTCTCTGATGGCGGAGCGGGAGGAATCCTGTCGCCCAGTGCCGTGACTACCGATAGCACGGGCAGCGCCTGCACCAACTACACAACACCAAGCACGCCGGGGACGGTGTTTATCACCGCTTCTGTAAGCGCGGTCGGCAGTACAGCGAAATTCAAGGAAACTGTGACGCAGTAGCCAAGCGGGGCCGGCCTGTGCTGCTCGACTCTACAGATTTGGTCATTTGACTTGCCTTTTCGTGCCGCCTACCATTCGGGCTGCATACCAAGGGCTCAGGAAATGATCGGCCAAACCATATCTCACTACCGCATTGTCGAAAAGCTGGGCGGTGGGGGGATGGGCGTGGTTTACAAGGCCGAGGACATTGAATTGGGGCGCTATGTGGCCCTGAAGTTCCTGCCCGATATGGTGGCGCAAGATCCGCAAGTTCTGGAGCGCTTCCGGCGCGAAGCCAGAGCGGCGTCAGCGCTCAATCATCCCAACATCTGCACGATTTACGAGATCGGTTCTGCCGAGCGGCGGCGCTTCATCGCCATGGAGTTCCTCGATGGGCTCACGCTCCGGGAACAGATTACCCGTGGGACCATCCCGCTGGATCAATTCCTGCGCCTGGCTATCGAGATCGCCGACGCGTTAGAAGCCGCGCACAGCCATGGCATCATTCACCGCGACATCAAGCCCGCGAATGTCTTCATTACGTCGCGAGGACACGCCAAGATCCTTGATTTCGGACTGGCTAAGCTGTTGCCGGACGGTGGCGCGTTAGCTGCTGCGGACACCCAGGGACTGATCACTCAGCCTCCTGAGAACCTGACCAGCCCGGGGTCTGCCGTGGGGACGATCGCATACATGTCACCGGAACAAGCGCTGGGCAAGGCTATGGACGCCCGCGCCGATCTCTTCTCGTTCGGCGTTGTGCTTTACGAGATGCTGACTGGCGCGCTGCCGTTCCAGGGTCCAACGTCGGCGGCAGTCTTCGACTCCATCATTCACGCGCCTACCGTATGGCCGCAGGAAGCAGTACCAGGGCTGCCTGGCCAGCTGGAATGGGTAGTGCGGAAGGCGCTGGAAAAAGATCCGAACCAGCGCTATCAGAGCGCCGGCGCGATGAAAGCAGACCTGGAAAAGGTACTCGCGGGTGAGCCGATATCGGCAGCGATGCGTGCCAGGCTGCAATCGGAAACCAAACTTAGGATCGCAACCCGGAACGATCTCACCAGCGGCGAGGGCAGGACAGGATTGTGGCTGGGATTGGCGGTGCTCCTGGTTCTGGTGGTCGCCGTCGGGCTCTGGCTGGAGCGATTGACAGGGGGACAACCGGTGGTCGTCGCATCGGTGCAGATCACGAACGATGGGCTGACCAAGCGTTCGCTCGCGACAGATGGCACGCGCTTGTACTTTTCCGAGTATGTGAACGGGCACTCAGTGCTGCGCCAGGTTTCAGCTAATGGCGGCGAAACTGCTCCGCTGAATAATCCATTACCCAGCGCGGATATCTACGACTATTCCCCTGGCAATTCCCAACTGCTGGTTCGCGGAGTTGCGGAAGGCTCACAGACGGAGTCACCGCTTTGGGCCTTACCGGTACCTGCCGGCACGCCCAGGCGTCTGGGAGACATTCGCGCGCATTCCGCCGCGTGGACGCCGGACGGTCGCGGCATCGTGTACGCGAATGCGTCGACGCTGTTTATCGCCAACGCGGACGGCACGGATTCGCGAACATTGCTCACCGTACACGGAATCCCTTTCCAGCCGCGATTCTCTCCCGACGGAAAGCGCCTGAGGTTCACAGAGCAAGACCCTAGCCAGCATTCTTCGTCATTGTGGGAGGTTTCGGCTGATGGGAAAAACCTGCATCCCTTACTGCCTGACTGGAGTAAACCTCCGGAAGAATCGAACGGCAGCTGGACACCTGATGGACAGTATTTCCTGTTCGAGTCGACGCGCAACAATGCTCAGAATATCTGGGCGATCCGCGAACGGAGCTGGTTTAACAACGGCAGTGCTGCACCCGTACAACTCACAGTGGGGCCGCTCATGTTTGCGGCTCCCATACCGTCTCTCGATGGCAAGAAGCTGTTTGTGATCGGACAGCAGCGGCGCTTTGACCTGGTCAAGTATGACGGGAAATCGAAGCAGTTCTCCCTCTATCTGGGAGGCCTTTCCGCGGGGGAAGCAGATATTTCACCTGACGGCCAGTGGATCACGTACGTGCTGCATCCGGAACTGACATTGTGGCGAAGCAAATTGGATGGGAGCTCTCGCGCGCAGCTCACCTTTGCGCCGATTAAAGCCCACATGCCAAGATGGTCGCCGGATGGCAAGCAGCTGGCGTTTATGGGGGCGGCACCGGGCAAACCTTGGAACATTGTGGTCTTGCCCGCCGACGGAGGCACACCGAATCCGGTTGCGGCGGGGGATCGCAATCAGGGGGATCCGACCTGGACTCCAGACGGAAAGGCGATCGTTTTTGCCGGAATGCCCTGGTTGGAATATGGCCGCTCGCAGGGCGCGAATGTGCATATCGTGGACTTGAGCCAGGGCAGGGTTTCTGATGTGCCCGGATCTGAGGATTTATTCAGTCCACGGTGTTCGCCGGACGGCCGGTATATTGCAGCTTTGTCGGCGGATTCCAGCCGTATGCTGCTATATGATTTTGCCAAACAGAAATGGTCGGAACTCGCGCGGTCGTTGTTTGCGTACGAGAACTGGGCGCGCGACAGCAAACATCTTTACGCGGAAGATTACGCCGACAGTACCGACGACTTTGTTCGCGTCAACGTTGCGGATGGAAAAATGGAACGCCTGTTCAGCATTAAGGACGTGCCTCGCGGCTTTGACCCCTGGGAATTCTGGGTAGGCGTGGCTCCGGACGACTCGCCGCTCTTAATGCGCGATCGGAGCACGGAAGAAATCTACAGTTTGGAAGTGAAGTTTCACTGATCCAGACACTACCCGCACCTTCCATGTATGAAACGCCGCTTGGATAACACTGAATCTTCTCTGCAGCAGAAGGTTGCCGTAGTCACCGGGGCGAGCCGCGGAATCGGGCTGGCGACCGCCAAAGCCCTGGCGCGCGCGGGTTGTAAAGTGGTTGTCACGGGACGAGACGAAGCTGCGCTGCGCAAGGCAAGCAGGGAACTGGAAGATTTCAACACCACGGTGCTGCATCATGCCTGCGATGTCGGCGACGCGAATGCGGTGGAATTGCTCTTCCGCAGAATCAAAAGCCAGCTGGGCAGGATCGACATTCTGATTAATAACGCCGGGATTTCGCATGCGATGACGACCGTCGACCAACTCGATCCTCAAACCTGGAATCGGGTCATCGCCACGAACTTGACCGGCATGTTTTTATGCACAAGAGCGGCATTGGCAACCATGCGGCGAGGCGGCAGCATTGTGAATAACTTATCGCTGGCCGCGAAGGGGGTCTTTGCTGGCGAGGCGGCGTATTGCGCCTCCAAGCATGGCGCGTTAGGGTTCACGAACACACTCCGGGAAGAGCTCCGGCCAAAGGGCATTCAGGTTATTGCGCTGATCGCCGGACCGACGGATACCGCCATCTGGGATCAGTTCTGGCCGGATGCGCCGCGGAAAAGCATGATGTCTGCGCAGATCGTCGCCAATGCGATCGTCAGCGCCCTGACGGTTCCGGAGAATAGCACGGTGGAAGAGATTACGATCCAACCCACAGCAGGGAGGTTGTGAAAGCGTCACCAGGTTCCGTAGCGATAACGGTGCCGGCGCTCGGGAAAAAGTTTTATCAACAGAATGCCCACCAGGAACCCTCCGACATGGGCCCAGAAAGCGATACCCCCGGCGGTCTGGGACGTTTCAGCGATAGAGGCGGCCCCGCTAAAGAATTGGCTCAAGAACCAATACCCGAGCATCAGCCACGCGGGTACGTGAAAGAGAAAGATAGGCGGAAACCAGGTCAGCACGCGGGCTCGCGGGTAGAGAACGAAATACGCGCCCATGATGCCGGCAATCGCGCCGCTCGCGCCGACGCTGGGAACGCGCGAGTTGGCGTTCAGCAAAATGTGGGTAAAACTCGCGGCCAGGCCGCTCACAAGATAGAAAACCAGGTAGCGGAAGTGGCCGAGGTAGTCCTCGATGTTGTCCCCGAAAATCCAGAGCACCCACATGTTGCCGATGATGTGCGCCCAGGATGCGTGCAGAAACATGGAAGTGAACATCGGCAGTAATGCAGCCGCCGGGGCGAATACCGGCACGCCAGTCAGCAAACCAATCTCGTAGCGCGGCACTACGCCGAACTGGAACATCAAGGCGTTGAGTTGCTGATGGCTCTGAAAGCCGACTGAAAGTTCAAAAAGGAAAACCAGCACGTTCAGGATAATGAGAAAATAGTTAACGAAGGGAGTGCTGAAGACCGGTTGGTCGTCTCGCAGGGGAATCATGGAGAATCAGAAAAGTGTCGCCGTAATATCCGATGTAAGCCAACATGCGCGATCCTGGTCGGCTTAAAAGCTCCGCACCACTCCCTACATCCACAGAGGGCGATTTGCACTTACTAAAGTACCAAATAACTCAATTTCAGATTTTATGAACGGTGTTTTGATCATCGACAAGGCGCCTGGCATCACCTCGCATGATGTGGTCAACCGGGTGCGGCGGATTTTGCAGCAGAGGTCAGTAGGCCACCTGGGAACGCTCGATCCCTTGGCCACAGGAGTGCTACCGCTGGTCGCAGGCACTATGACGCGGCTGGCGCAGTTCTACACCAAATCCTGCAAAGCGTACGAGGGACTGATCCGCTTTGGCTTTGCTACGGATACTTATGACTCCGACGGTGATCCGGTGGGCGAGGCACAACAAGTTCAAGTAACACTTCAACAGCTGCAAGAGCTTGCCCGCCGATTTCAGGGCGCCATCGAGCAAATGCCGCCCCCGTTTTCGGCGAAGAAGATCCACGGCGTTCCGGCATACAAACTGGTGCGCAGGCAGAAGGAAGTAGTTCTGAAGCCCGTGCGGGTGGAAATCATGGAGTTTGAGATCATCGGGCTCGACAGTCGCCCACCTTACTCCGCGGCTCCGGCACAATCGATGGCAGAGGAAAAGGGCGACCGAGCGTTTTTTCGGGCGCGGGTCGGATCAGGGACCTACATGCGGTCGGTGGCACACGATATGGGACAGCAGTTGGGTTGTGGCGCGCACCTCTCATCTCTCAGGAGAACACGAGTCGCAGAATTCGACATCTCTGAGGCACACACGCTCGAATCCGTGCAAGCGGCGGCGGAAAACGGCCGCCTGCAAGAGTTGTTCGTCCATCCGCGAACGTTGCTACCAGACATGCCGAGCGTAACCGCAAATGAGGAGAGCGCCGCTCGCATTCGCAGCGGCCGCACAGTGAACCTGCCCGAAATGTCACGTGCACGCCAGATAAAAGTCTTCTATGGACAAAAAGAACTGCTGGCAATTGCTACCCGGGTTGCGGGAACGCTGTTTCATCCCGGTATCGTTCTGGACACGAACCCGCAGGAGATGCCGGTGAACGGGCGTTGAAGAGGGTGGTGACAGCGCACCTGCGAAATGCAGGCTCAACGCCGTCTGCATGGATTCTCGCTGCTGATCTGCATTGTGCAGGTTAAGAAAGCACCAATGGTCACGCCGGAACCGGCGCTGTACGTTTGCCTCTTTGAACCAGCCAAACGATTAATGCGACGATGGCTCCCAGAAATAGCAGCGGAGAGAGCATCAGAAAGATCACAGCGAACTTGCTGGCAATGTTGGTGATGTCACCCGAGACGGCGGCACCCTGCTGCCGGTACAACTGGCCGCCGGCGACGGTTACGTCGCCTCCCGTGTTCGATCCGTTTTCCAGACGCACATCGCAAAGCGCGCAGGTTACGTCACCATCGACCTCTGCGCCTTCCCCAAGGACGATCTTGCCGCCAATTGACGTCACGTCACCGGTCACTTGCCCGCGTATATAGGCGGTACAGCCCAGGCAGGTCACGTCGCCGAGTTTCTCTCCCGGCTCCACCCGGATGTCATGGCCAAATTCGGTTCGGTCCGCCACGTTCTTTGCCAGTGCGGAACAAGAGAAAACGGCCATAACGCAGAGCAGCCAAAGTGTAGCGAGCGCTGTTGGTTTCATAGCAACCTTCCAGGCGAATAGTTTACGGCACCCTTGCGCGGCGCGACAACGAGAGTTCATCGGCAGGGCTATGGCGCTGGGTGTTTGGACTCCAGGCAATAATTGCGTACAGCTCCAAAGCCCGTAACACTGATGTGCACAATCGACACCCATCGTTCGATCTTGTGGTGCCCGAGACGATGCATGCCATAGGAGAGTCCAATGGATGCTCCAGTAGCTGCCACTTCCAGGGCGGGAAAGCCTGCTGAGCTTTTGACCACATCATCGGGCAGGAGAATCTCTTCGCGCCCGCGTGCCATCATGTTGCGTGTGGAAGAGTAATCGAGGGCACGAAATGTTGCGACTCCAGTAAACAGGAACGTGTTGGTCCTGTCCCAGAACGCGTGTGGCACCTCGAGCCCCGGCGCAGATTGCGGTGGTACGGGAGAAACATCCGAACTGTCTGATTCAGCACGGGAACCAGGATTAACCAGTTCCGCGCCCATGGCCAGGTTATCGGCGCCATTCACGAGCTGAGCACAGACCACGGGACTCCAGATGATGAAGATCAGCAGCAATAGAGCCGAAGCTTTTGTCCACTTTATTGGCACGGTGCCAGGAGTCTCTGGATCATTGTACCCGGACCAGTTTTGCGCCTCAGCGATCCGCAGCACGTCGCACAACATTTGACCCTGACCGCGATCAACAGCACGCTCCCCAATTTCGCGAGTCCGAGCACCGTTCTTTATAATTGAAGTTCCTAGTCAAGATTCCTGGAGGCTTTACATGGCGGCTTCATACAACGGTATCGCAGCGCCGGCGACCGGCGCGAAAATAACCTACGGCAACGGGAGATACCAGGTGCCTGACAATCCTGTCATACCCTACATCGAGGGGGACGGAACCGGGCGCGACATCTGGAAGGCCTCCGTTCGAGTGTTTGATGCCGCGGTGGAAAAAGCCTACAAAGGCAAGCGCAAGGTAGCGTGGTACGAAGTATTTGCTGGCGAAAAATCCAAGGCCAAGTTTGACACATGGCTGCCCGACGACACCGTCAACGCGATCCGTGAGTTCCGGGTGGCCATCAAAGGCCCCCTCACCACGCCCGTGGGTGGCGGCATCCGCTCTCTCAATGTCACGCTGCGTCAGGTGCTCGACTTATACTGCTGCGTCCGTCCTGTGAAGTATTACAAGGGCACTCCATCGCCGGTGAAGCACCCTGAGCGCATGGACGTGGTCATCTTCCGCGAGAATACGGAGGATGTGTACGCCGGTATTGAGTGGGAGGAGGGAACACCAGAAGCGGCCCGTCTGATCGAGTTCCTGAACAGAGAAATGCTCAAAGGCGGTAAGAAACAGATCCGCCTGGATTCGGGCGTTGGCATCAAGCCCATGTCTATCACCGGCACCAAGCGCCTGGTGCGCATGGCCATTCAGCACGCTCTCGAAAATGGTCGGAAGACTGTCACCCTGGTGCACAAAGGTAATATTCAGAAGTTCACGGAGGGCGCATTCAGAAAGTGGGGATATGAGCTGGCTACCGAGGAGTTTCGTTCCAAGGTCATTACGGAACGCGAAAGTTGGATTCTCGACAATAAAGACAAGAATCCCAACCTTACCGTGGAACAAAATGCCGCGATGGTTGAACCTGGCTTAGAGTTTGCGCCGGAGGAGTTCCGCCAATCCGTGTACAAGGAAGTAAAGGAAGTCCTCGACAAGATCTACCCGACCCACGGCAAGGGTGCGTGGAAAAATAAACTGATGGTCAATGACCGCATCGCCGATTCTATCTTTCAACAAGTCGTTACCCGTGCCGATGAGTATTCGGTACTGGCAACCCCGAATCTGAATGGCGATTACATTTCCGACGCTTGCGCTGCGCAGGTGGGTGGCCTGGGTATCGCGCCGGGCGCAAACATCGGCGACGGGTTCGCGATCTTCGAGGCCACGCATGGCACTGCTCCCAAGTACGCCGATAAAGACGTCATCAATCCCGGTTCTGTGATCCTTTCCGGAGTGATGATGTTTCGTTTCCTGGGCTGGGGCGAAGCCGCCGACCTGATCGAGCATGGAATGGAGCGCACAATTGAGCAGAAGAAAGTCACCTACGATTTCGAGCGCCTGATGGAAGGCGCAACCAAGGTCAGAACCAGCCAATTTGGGGATCACATAATTGCGAACATGGACGCGGTGATGCTGGCCACGGTCTAAAGCAGGCAGAGTGGTATTGGCCATGGATGCGGCGACGCGGCCACGCGATCGCTTGTTAACCCGCCGCGCACCTCGCGGATGAAGCTTCTGGTTTAGAATAAAGGGTTTTCGACACCGCTCCGGGTTGAACTGGAAAGGACCCTCATGCGCAACAAAGTGACCATTGTGGGCTCGGGAAACGTAGGCGCCACTGCTGCCCACTGGATTTCCTCCAAGGAGTTGGCCGATGTGGTGCTGATTGACATTGTCGACGGCGTGCCCCAAGGCAAAGGCTTGGACCTGCTCGAGGCCATGCCGATCGAAGGGCGGGACTCGCACGTCCTCGGTACCCAGAACTACGCAGACACCGAGAACTCGGATATCGTAGTGATTACCGCCGGCATGCCGCGTAAACCTGGCATGAGCCGTGATGACCTGCTCAATATCAATCACAAGATCATGAGCGATGTAGTTGGGCAGGCGGTTCGCTATTCTCCCAATTGCATACTGATCATCGTCTCTAACCCTCTGGACGCCATGGCCCAGGCCGCCTACAAGCTGAGCGGCTTTCCACGCAACCGGGTGATTGGCATGGCCGGGGTTCTGGATTCCGCCCGCTTTCGCGCATTCATCGCGAAGGAGCTGAACGTCAGCGTAGAAAATGTGACAGCTTTTGTCCTCGGAGGACATGGCGACACCATGGTTCCGCTCGCTCGGTATTCGACGGTCGCCGGCATCCCCATCACAGAATTGATGGATGCGGACACAATTGAGCGACTCGTGCAGCGTACGCGCGACGGTGGGGCAGAGATCGTGAAGTATCTCAAGACCGGGAGCGCCTACTATGCTCCCTCCGCCGCGGTCGCCGAGATGATCGAAGCCATTCTGAAGGATAAGAAGAAAATTCTGCCTTGTGCTGCTTATCTGGATGGCGAATACGGCATTCGCGGCCTGTTCGTTGGGGTTCCTGTGAAGCTGGGGAGCACCGGCATCGAGCAAATCATCGAAATTAAGCTCACCCATCAGGAGCGCGAACAACTTGAACGAAGCGCATCTTCGGTGAAAGAACTGGTTGAGGTAATTGGCGTATAAGATTGTTTCGAAGTTATATACCCCGCTTTACGAAAGGCGGGGTATTTTTGCGTTCACTGGTGTTCTTCGATGCGTTTGCCGGTTTTCAGCAAGTGATTGATGGCCATTTCCCAGTGTTGAATCCTCGCCTCATGCTTCTCTTGCGTGTTTCTCTCAACCATATCGTTGCCGTGATCAGAAATCGCGGTGACGGTGTCAGTGACTTGCGCGGTAGTAGTTCCGTTTTCGTAGCTACATCTGATCTTTAGTTGTCGGACAATGTCGGGGCCCAACGTCAGGTAATCGATTTCATGACTACCCGGGTCATATTTGGTTACTACCCAGATAATCCGTGGAGGACCATCAGTTTCGAAAATCATGCCCTCCTGAACCTTCCCATCGGCCGGATTAATGGGCTTCGGGTCCCATCCGGGTGCCCATTGCTTCTCCTCAATGGGTGTGAACAAGGGAAAGACTCTGTTGATCATGCCCTGTAACCGGATCACACCCGTGTGCGAGGCCGACTTGGCGCTATCGGCCGCCGTTTTAGCAGGCGATGCTAACAGCGCAGTCAAGCAGACCGCTGCGGAACAAAACATCAACGTGCTCGGATTCATGTTTGAGCTCCCTTAGAACAGAAAAATGCCCGCGACCTGATCGCGGGCAGTATTTGGTGCAAAGAAAAATGCCCGGAAGCAAATTGCTCTCGGGCACCTCAAAATTGATCGTACGACGCGTATCTCAGAATGTCAACGGCTTACGCCCGCTCAATTGTCACCGATTTCACGATCACATCCTTGGCAGGCTTATCTTGGCGGTTTCGCGCCACATTCGCGATTTTGTCCACAACATCATAGCCTTCAACTACCTCGCCAAAGATGGTGTGTTTGCCGGTCAACCACGCGGTCGGCGCGACGGTAATAAAAAATTGCGATCCGTTCGTATTCGGCCCGGCGTTCGCCATGGCCAGTTTGCCTGGCTTGTCAAACTTGTGGGGCGAGTTCTTCGTCTCGTCTTCAAATTGGTACCCAGGTCCGCCGTACCCAGTTCCTGCAGGGTCCCCTCCCTGAATCATGAAATTGGGAATGACACGATGAAATATGGTGCCGTCATAAAGCCGTTCTTTGGATTTCTTGTGTGTCACGGGATGAGTCCATTCCCGTTGCCCTTCGGCTAGCTCGATAAAATTGGCTACCGTCTTGGGAGCTTCTTTCTCGAACAGGCGGCAGGCAATCGTACCCTCGCTGGTATTAAACACGGCATAAGTTCCTGGCTGGCGCGTCATGACCTTCCTTTCTCGCTGAGCTGGATGATATGGACAAGGCGAGCGAGATACTGCAACGTAATCCGCTCGCCTGAATGGCGGACTACTTGGTGTTGGAAGCCGATGTGGCTGGTGCTTTCGCAGCGCTGGCGTTGCCGGAACCCTGCTCAATGCTGATGTGATTGATCTTCACTGGCTTAAAGGGACGGTCGTTCTGCGGATCGCGTGCCATTCGCGCAATCTGCTTCACCAGTGCGACACTCGCGTCATCACATTGACCGAAAATCGTATATTTGCCGTCGAGGCTCGGATATGCGCCCTCAGTGATGAAAAACTGCGAACCGTTCGTGTCCGGGCCTGCATTCGCATAGGCAAGGCGTCCTGCCCGATCAAACTTCAGATCGGGGGAAACTTCATTCTTGAATTTATATCCCGGGTCTCCCATGCCGTTGCCTGCCGGGTCGCCGCCTTGAATCATGAATTCGGGAATTACCCGGTGGAAGATGGTGCCGTCATAAAGCGGAACACCATGTTTCTTTGCGTGCGTGACGGGGCTGGTCCAATCCTTGGTTCCATCCGCCAGGCCGATGAAGTTCGCTACCCCGATCGGGGCCTTGTCAGGAAACAGTTTGCAGTGCATCTTGCCGGCAGTGGTATCAATCACAGCCGTGGGCCCGCTTGCAGACGGCGCCTTAGGAGCATTCTTCTTGGCGCCTTCGGTACTTTGCGCCGACACGGCCAACGGCAACACACAAGCGATAAGAGCGGTGGATAACAATTTATGCATAGTCTCTCCTGGGAAGACAGGGTGGATCCAAATTTCTAGCGAGAACACAAGATTTTACGACATTTTGCCGAATTCATCTGCCCGCGCCAGCTTGGCCCCGCATCTCGCGGCTGACTCTTTCGACGTCGCGGAACACGCGCAAGGTATTCTCTCCGAGAATCTTGTGGATATCCTCCGCGCTGTACCCACGATCGAGCAAAGCCTGGGTGATCTTGGGCAGATCGGCGGCGGAATCTATGCCATCGGGCGTCGCCCCGCTCACGCCATCAAAGTCGGAGCCCAAGCCGACATGCTCAACGCCGGCCACTTTGGCAATGTGATCGATGTGATCAATCAATGACTTCAGCGGGGGCCGCGGTATCTTGGCCTGCCATTCACGGTTAACCTTATCTTCATCCATGTAGGTGACGGGCTTCCCGGCAGCCTTCAGTTGGTCGAGGTAGGCCTTCACCGCGGCGTCGCGTTCCGGGGCCTGCGCCTCCGTGGCCTTACGGTAGTTTTCATCATCAAAACCGCTGAAGAAATTGACCTGAACCACTCCTCCATTTTTTGCCACCGCCTTCAGCATGTCGTCTGTCATGTTCCGCGGGTGACTGGTGAGCGCTCGCGATGAAGAATGGGATGCAATGACGGGAGCACGACTGGTGGCGATCGCATCCCAAAACGTCTTATCGGCAACATGCGAGATATCGACAATCATTCCGAGCCGGTTCATTTCCAATACCACCTGCTTGCCGAAATTAGTCAGTCCATTGTGATGTTGCACCTTGGCATCACTGATGTCGCCCGACGAGTCCGCCCACTCGTTGGTGTTCGACCAACTCAACGTCATGTAACGCACGCCCAGGCGGTAGTAATCGCGCAGCAAGTGCATGTCATTTTCGATCGAGTGCCCACCTTCGATCCCCATCAACGCCGCTAACTTTTTCTCGTTGTGAGCGCGCTCGATATCGGCGACGCTGAACGCCATCATCATGCGGTCGGGATGCCGCGCCGCCTGCTCGTACACCGAGTCGATCAGGTCGAAAGTTTGCCGCGCAAAATGACCGGCATTGGTCATCGGATCGACCCAGATGGAGAAAAATTCGGCTCCAAGATTTCCGGCTTTAGCCTTGTCAAGGCTGATGTGCCCGACGTCCTGCGGGTCAGTGCTGCCGATGTCGAAATTTTCTTCGAGAAATCGTTGCGGAGTATCGGCATGCGTGTCGATGATCAGGGCCGAGTCGTGAATTTGCTGCGCTTTCGCACTGACTGCGGCGGAAGAAGTTGCATTGTTTTGGCCGAATGTAAGAACGCACAAGAAGACCGTGAGCAAAGCACCGCGAACATGGATCATAGGTCGGAGCGCGAGCTGATTGTCAGCGCGAAGGATGGATTATATAAGCGATTACCGAATCAATGCGACCCGGCCAAAGCGCCGGCGTTTAGAGTCGCTACTTAGAGAGCGCTTCCATGCTTTGCGCGATACATGCCTCTATGGGGAGATCAGTGTCGATCACTGTCTTCACAAACCGGACTTCCTCAAAGCGTTTCTTGACCCGCGCATAAAGTGGGAAGTCTCGATTAGCCGCGAGATGCTCGCCGGATGCCACTTGCGACTCCAGCCTTGCCCTGGCGGTCCGTTCCGAGCAGACACATTCCAGGATTCGCCATGGCTGTCCCATTTGCGCAGCAAATTCGAGCACGCGCTCGATCTGATATCTCTGGGAAAAGGTTCGCCCGTCGATCAGGACGAACCGGTCAGGATGTTTTCGCAGAAGGTATTTCGCCGCCTCCAGCATCACGTCCATGCAGAAGTCATCTTGCTCGGTCGAATACTCAAGGTCTTCAGGAGCAAACAGGGCGGCCCTGACCTCATCTTTGCCGATTACCGCTCCACCGGTTCTCGTGGCCAAAGCGCGAGCCAGTGTGCTCTTGCCCGTGCCAGGCAAGCCCGCCATCACAACGATCATGTGAAAAGGATAACCCGCAGGGAACCGAAGCTATTCGCTGGCAGCCTGGACGCCCTCGGTTTCAGCAGGCTGCGTAACCGGGAAGGCGCTCTGCGACTTGCGCCAGTCGGCATAGCGTTCCGAGACCATGACGTGGAAGACCCACTGCCGCCGCTCTTCTTCCGGTTCCACCAGGCCCAGTGCGCGGAGATAAAACAGGTAGCGCTCCACGAAATGCACTTGCTCGCGAGTCATGCCCCGACGTTGCAAGTCGAGCGTAAGCCCGGCCAGGTGCGATGAAGCGGTTTCGCCGTACTCGGGTGCGGCATTGCGATTATGCCTGCGCAGCTTCTTCTGCACCAGCACGGTGCGCACGGCGGAGTTCACCTGGATCTGATCATGAAACCGGTGGTAGTACGATTGCGAGAGGTCATCCACAAAATCACGAGTCCACGGACGGCAGTACCGCCGCGCCGGATCGAGCCGCGGGTCAAAGCGTAATGCCTCGCTCTGGTTGATCGGAACCAGTGCCAGGCTTTGCTTCAGTTGTTCGAGCTCAAGATCATCGGCAATCCGCGGCAGGTCAAGGCGGTCGATTTCTTCGTTCTGCAGCAGCAAGGACTCGTGCGAGGGCCGGAACATCGGGTTCCATACAATCCGGCGCAGATGTCTTCTGGTACTGTGATGACTCGTCCGGCGCGCGGTGTAACGTTGACCGGTGTAGCGGTGCATGGCAAACGCCTGCCCGCCAGCGGCTAGCGCGAACAACAAAGCCAGAGTAAGGATCCGCCGAGTTCCCATCTACGAGTGGCCCTCTTACATTGGAAACTCTGCTTCGGGGGAAGCAGGCCGTTATTCTAAATCAGAGTCAAAAAAAGCCAAGCCGAAAATGAAACCTACAGCAGTTACGAACGAGCCTGGCGAGTAACCTGGATGCTGGTTACCTGCGTTACCTTCGTACTTCGGTACGCGGTTACTTTCTGAAGAAGTCGCCAAAAGCCTGTTTCATCACTTCGCCACCGACTTGGGAAATCGAGCGGGTCAGCGGAATGTCTTTGGGACAAATCTCCACGCAGTTCTGCGCATAACCGCACTCTTGGATGCCGCCATCGCCCATCAGGGCTGCCAGGCGGTCGCGCTTGAGAGCGGCCCCCGTGGGATGGGTATTGAATAGTCGGACTTGTGAGATTGTGGCCGCTCCCACAAATCGGGTCGATTCGTTGAACTGCGGGCATGCTTCCATGCAACAGCAGCAGGAGATACATCGGGATAGCGGATACGAGGCTTCCTGATCCTCCATAGCCATGCGTGGGCCCGAACCGAGGTCGTACGTTCCATCCACTGGGACCCACGCCTTGACCTTTTTAAGGTTTTCGAACAGCACGCTGCGGTCGACCGCCAGGTCGCGCACCACGGGAAACTTCGAGAACGGTTCGAGCTTGATCGGCTGCTCCAGCTTGTCCAACAGGGCAGAGCACGCCATCTTTGCGCGGCCATTGATCAGCATGGCGCACGAACCGCAAACTTCTTCGAGGCAGTTGGAGTCGTAAGTGATGGGAGTAGTTTTCTTGCCATCCCGCGTAACCGGGTTGGCGGCAATCTCCATCAACGCCGAAGTAACATTCCGTCCCGCTTTGTGAGGAAGCTCGAACTCTTCCCAGTAGGATTTTGAGTCGGGAGTCGCTTGACGCTTGATTCTGATAACGACGTTATTGGGCATTTAGCTCTTAGCCTTTACCTGTCTCTGAAACCGTCATTCGGTTCGCGGACACCTGTACGGGTCTCAGTACTTTCTCGGTCTAGGAGGAATCAGCGAAATATCGACGGGATCGAACTCGAAACGCGGCTCGTCCGCATCCGGGGCGAAGGTAGCCTTGGTGGTCTTTAACCAGTTCTTGTCATCGCGTTCGGGGAAATCGGGCTTGTAATGCGCTCCACGCGATTCGTCCCGCATCGCCGCTCCCTGCGCCACCACTCGTGCCAGCTGTAGCATGTTGTAAAGCTGTCGCGTGAACGCGACTGTCGTATTCGCCCATTGCGTTCGGTCGCTCAAGTTCACGCGCTGGTAACGCTCTAACAATTCCACCAGCTTGGCATCGGTTTCCTGGATGTTCTTGTTGTACCGGATCACCGTGCAATTTTTGGTCATCACGTCGCCAAGTTCCTGCCAGATGTGGAAAGGATTTTCCGTCCCGTCGGAGTTCATCAGCCCGCTATTGATCTCTTCCTGGCGCTTGCGTTCGGAATCGAAATGTCCGTTGGTAGCGCCGGCCTGCAGATTCCGGCCGTACTTCACGGCGTTGGGCCCCGCCACGAATCCGCCGAAGATGCAGGACACCAACGAGTTTGCTCCCAGGCGGTTGGCGCCATGGTACTGGTACTCGCATTCGCCGGCCGCGAAAATTCCAGGAACGTTCGTCGCCTGGTTGAAATCCACCCACAGTCCGCCCATTGTGTAATGCATGCCGGGGAAGATTTTCATGGGCGTGTCACGCGGATCGTCGCCCACGAACTTCTCATAAATCTCGAGAATGCCTTCCAGTTTACGGTCGAGCACCTTGCGATCGATGTGAGTCAGGTCGAGGTACACCATCGGTTTGCCATCGATCCCTAGCCCGTGCTCGTAGACGACCTTGTGAATGGCCCGTGTCGCGACATCACGGGGTACCAGGTTCCCGTACTTCGGATACCACTCTTCCAGGAAATACCAGCGCTCGCTTTGCGGGATCGACTTCGGATCGCGCTTGTCGCCGGGCGTTTTCGGCACCCATACTCGTCCACCCTCGCCGCGAGCCGACTCTGACATCAAACGCAGTTTGTCTTCGCCGGGAATCGAGGTCGGGTGCACCTGGATGAACTCGCCGTTCGCGTAATAGCAGCCCTGTTGATATAGAGCAGACTGAGCTGACCCTGTGCAGACCACCGAATTGGTTGATTTCCCGAAGATCGCGCCAATGCCGCCGGTAGCGATGATGATGGCGTCCGCGGGGAAGGTCCGCACTTCCATGCTGCGCAGGTCCATGGCGCAGATGCCGCGACAAACCCGGTTGCCGTCGAGCACAGCCGAAAGGAACTCCCACGCTTCATACTTCGTTACCTTGCCTTCTGACTCGTAACGACGCACCTGCTCGTCGAGCGCATACAGCAGTTGCTGGCCGGTAGTGGCTCCGGCAAACGCCGTGCGGTGATAAAGAGTTCCGCCAAAGCGTCGAAAGTCCAGCAACCCTTCCGGAGTGCGGTTGAAGGGGACGCCCATGCGGTCCAGTAAATCAATAATCCCTGGCGCGGCTTCGCACATCGCTTTGACGGGAGGCTGATCAGCTAGGAAATCGCCGCCATAGATGGTGTCGTCGAAATGCTGCCATGTGGAATCGCCTTCGCCTTTCAGATTCTTGGCGGCATTGATGCCGCCCTGGGCGCAAACGGAGTGCGACCGTTTCACCGGCACGATTGAGAACAGGTCGACCTGCCCGCCCATCTCGGCGATCTTGATGGCCGCGGACAAACCTGCAAGTCCGCCACCTACCACAATGATTCTCGGATTAGCTGCCATTGGAGAATGCTTCCAATCTGCGCCATTACGTGCTCAGCGCATGACAATCGAATTCGCCGATGACGGATTCAGGGGCTGCAGCGGCGTCGAGAGAAAGGCATACATGCTGGCCGCGCCGACCAGCACAAACCCGACTGCGACTGCCAGGCATACCCAGCCAAAGCGGCGCTGGGCGCGTTCTCCGCTGATGATCCCCCACTTGGCCGTGAACAACCACAATCCATAAGCGAAATGCCAGGAAGCCGCTATGATCCCAACCGCGTAGAACGCAATCAACAGCGGGTTCTGAAACTCAGCCTGCACCTTGGGAAAGGCAATCGCGGGATTCGAAAGGATGTGTTCCCCCGCGAAACGCAGATGCCAGACGTGATAGCCCATGTAAAAGAATGCGATGGCTCCGGTCCAACGCTGCGAGGTATAAAGCCAGTTTCCTGTCCACGGATACGCCGCCACATTTGAATCGCCGCGGAACCATATGTAAAACCCGTATCCCGCATGATAGGCGATGGGTATCCAGATCAGGAACAGCTCAAGGAAAAAGACAAAGGGAAAGCCAGCCAGGAAAGCGACCTGCTTGGTGTAAGCGGCAGGTCCTTCCACGGCTACAAAATTCGAAAAGAAATGTTCGACCAGAAAGGCGCCAATTGGAATGATTCCGGTGAGCGAATGCAAACGCCGCCAAAAAAAGGAATGTCCTTGTCCCGCCCGCAGCGGAGCCACTCCGCCTGTAATCCTGGTCGGAGCTGGGGTACTGGCCGTTGATGCCACTGGACCGCTCCTTATCAGTTCCGCTGTCTGAGCAGAACCTTTCATTATCTTTTCGCGTGAGAAGCGAAGTCAAGGAGAGATGGTGCGCGCGTGTGTTCGTCGAAACTTGCAGCACAACCTTTCGCGAATCAAATTCCTCTCTCAAACCATGCCAGGAACTTACGAAAAGCTTCGCCCCGATGGCTGTACTTCGCCTTCTCTTCAGGCAGGAGCTCCGCAAAGGTTTTCCCGATCTGCGGGAAAAAGAACAACGGGTCGTAGCCGAATCCGTTACGCCCGCGCGGGGCGTCCAGAATTAGCCCATTCGTTTCGCCTCGAAACATCTGAAGCGTGCGCCCATCTCGCGCCGCCGCAATAACGCAAACAAAACGCCCCGTTCTTCTTTCGGAAAGCACATCTCGCAATTCTCGCAGCACTCGCGCGTTGTTCGCCTCGTCGTCAGTATTGCTCTCCGCCGAAGGAGGGTGCTCAGCGGCATATCTTGCGGAATGGACGCCGGGCGCTCCACCGAGTGCGTCCACTTCCAAGCCGGAATCGTCGGCGATCACTACCTCCCCCGGCACATAGCAGCTGTATTCTTCTGCTTTCTTCCTGGCGTTGGCTTCAAAGGTAGCTCCGTCTTCCACCACGGCAGGCAGTGACGCGAACCCCGGAATGCTTTCCACTTCGACTCCATGCGAGGCCGCTGCGCCTGCGAAGTCGCGCAGTTTGCCGCTGTTGGAAGTGGCAATCAGAACTCGCTTCAAGTCGACAGCGCCCCTGTCCTGTTCATAACCAGATAGCAGATGACCAGCAAGACCGCGAGAAGCGACAATAACGCTCCAAGCGTGCGGTCCCAGGTCCGCGAAAACAATACCTGAACTTCGTTTACGCCAGCATTCAGCGCGATGGTCATCTGGCCGGTCACGGGCGTTTTGCCCGCCGGCACTGGCGCGCCGTTCACCTGCACCTGCCATGCCGGATAGTCGAACAGCCTCAGCACGAGCGTAGTCGGCCTATCCACCCCTACTCGAAAGCGTTTTTCTTGCGCCAACCAGCTTTCAATCCTGATCTGCGCTCCGCCACCTGCCTCTGCTGTCACTTGCGCCGCATCCTTGTTCAGCTCGTAAGGGTCGTCACCCGCCGGTACATACTCGTCCGTGCCCTCGTATCCTTGCCCGCTTGCCATGGCATCCTGCATTTCCTGAATGTCCGGGGCCTCATCCCACCAAGGCGGAAGAACGCGATGCCACACTGACGCAAGAACGAACAGCATGGCGAGGCAAACCGCCACGCGGTTGAACCAGCGGCGCGCCCCGGCGATGGTAAAAAGAACCAGGACGGCGTTAAGGCAGAGTAGCCAGCGCCAGGGTAGTTGAACAAATTTAAGTTTTGGCAAGTATTCCCAGAAGATGAATGTGAATCGAAACAGCAGCAGCGCAGCTGCTCCTGTCCAGGCTACTGAGGCCCACCAGATTTCGCCCTTCAACCTCTCGCGTTTTCGCGACAGCCAAACCACGCCGGCCAGGGCAATCATTTCCATCACCGCCACAACTGAGACCAGCAGGTTGAATTGGTTGTGATCCGGATCACTCAAGGTGGTGAAGAGAAAATTGTCTCGCGGACGCACGCCGGGCGAAAACACTTCCGCCAGATTTACCCACCTTTGTTCATAAGCAGCGGGGACCAGGTAGAAACAGGCCAGCGCCGCTCCTAGGAGCACCGCCGCCAGTCCGCATCTAAGTATGCGCGGAGACTTCGTTCTTATAGCGAGCACGGCGACCAACAACGCCAGCGAGTAGTTCAACATCACCGCGGACGGTGCGTTTGTCAGCCACGCCGCGGCCACGACCAGCGATAGTGGCACCAGCACTTTCCTGCCGTTCTCGGGGATTTGCAGCACCAGCAACAGCAACAGGGGAAGCAGCGCTCCCGCCAGCAATTCGGCATAAGCACTGCGCCAATACACAATGACAAGGTAGTAAGGATTCGCGGTGTATAGGGCCGCGGCAAACACTGCGTCGCTTCGGCGAAAGCAGCGTCGCGCGAGCAGAAACATCGAACATCCCGACAGGCACAGTGCCAGCCAGATGAAGGCATTCGGCACAAATCTCCATGGCAGCAAGGCGCCAATCGCCGCGCCCAGCATCCACGATGCCGGAGGATAGAACAGAAATCGTGCTTCGCCGTATCCCCAGTGCGCCAATGACGCCCACCGCGGGTACAAGATCCCCTGTTTCCATTGCCCTAATACCTCCATCCACGAATACATGTGGAACTCAAAATCGTGTCCGGAGGGCGTCCCATGGAAGAAAAAGAAAGGTGCGATCACAGCGAAAGCGGTGAGCATGACGACGAGAGCGGGGATCGGGAACAAAGACGGAAGGCAGCACCTCGTTACAGGATCAAGCTCTTCCATCTTCTCGGATGAAACTGGGTGGGAAGTGACTCTCGGCATTTTCTCCTGGCGTCCAGCACCACGGCTCAACCCATGAGAATACCGCACTGCTCACGAATACTGGATTATTGCCACCTCTAGGCGCGGACCGTCAACACTGGACAGGGTGCATTACAGACCACGTCGTACGCGGTGGTCCACAACATGTGGGCCGCGAGCCTCGGCGCCTCCCGCTTGTGCACTCCCATGACCAGCAGGTCACCGTTGTAGTGCTCCACAGCTTCTAAGATACCTTCCGCGGGGAATTGAAAATTGACCACGAATTCGGGGCGGCACCATGACTCGGCGTCCGGTGGTACCAGTGCCTTCAGGCGTTTTGTTTCTGCCTCCGTTACCGCTTCTCGCTGTTGAAAAGGAACTAGCGCCATCAGGTGGACCATGATCAGCCGCGCCTGGTTTTCCTCCGCCAGCGAAAGAGCATAAGGCAGCGCGTGCAGCGAAGCGGGTGAAAAGTCGGTTGCGAATACGATGGTGGCGAGCGCTTCAAGGCCCTCCGGTTCGCGGCAAACTTTTGGTCCAACGGTCAACACCGGACAACTGGCGTGCCGAAAGATTTCCTCGGCTGAAGATCCCAGCACCAGCTTGCTTAATCCTTGCCGGCCGTGAGTACCCAGCACCAGCATGTCGATTTCGTGCTGACAAATGATTCCTGACAGCACATGCCGAAGGTCGCCTTGAATCAATATCTCTTCGTGCCTCTGTTCGGCAATCCGAGTATCAGCGGATAGTGTTCCCATGCGCTGCCGTGCGCGGCGCCAATTGGGGTCATCCTGCTTTGAAAGCAGATCCAGCGGAATGCTCAGCTGCGGTTCTCTCGGAACGACGTGCGCGATGACAATTCGCGATTCATACCAGCGCCCCAGCGCCAGGGCGTATGGCAGGGCGCTGTCCGAAGCCGACGAAAAATCCGTGGTAAACAGGATATTTCTTAAGTGCAGACGAGGAATCGCCTGGGCGAGCGCCATGGGCCACCTCCTCAGTGGACTGGCGGAGTGGACCCCGCAGTTCGGTTATCGCGCTCGCGCCCCGTACCCACAGTGATCTAGATCACCGGGGCTTGTGACGTCAACTTTTTCACTGGAAGTTCATAAACCTGAAACCTGCCCGTAACTCCGCGAAGATATGCTGCTGGCATCGAGGTGGAACAGACCGCGAGAAGTGGTAAACAGGCGCCAGAGACGGGGCGTTGGTCTTCCGCTTCTCGCTTTTTTGGGCTCTGCCGGATTCTGCAGCTTCGAGGATGATTAAACGCGGCAATTAAGAAGAGGCTATTGGCTCGGAATTGCGCTGCTTGCGTAGTTCTTCCACGAATTGCTCCCGCTCCATGGTCTGGCCGGTGCGCAACAATTCGAGCAACGCGTCCTCTCCATCGTTTTCGCTGGATCCGTTGGTGAATTCGCTTTCGTCCGCCGCGAGTTTCTTGGGAGAAATCAGCAATTCCGGCATTGTCCCCGGACGGCTGGTTAGAAATTCGATGAAGTCGCCAACTTTGGCTCGCTGTTCCGCTGTACGGGAAGGGAACTCAATTCCCATTCCGTTGTCTGGATGCATCACCCGCACCAATCCCTCTGCGTGAATTTCCAGGTCCCCTGCTTTCAGGCACAGATCAACCAAAGCATGCTCGGGGAACGGCGACTCGGTTTCCACATAACACCCGCCTAAGCTCAAATCGGTAAGCTTGCATTGCGAAACCGGCTCCGCTTCGTCGGGCGCGGAATTCGAGCTCAGCCACTTCCGCAATTCTTCTTGTTTACCTTCGCTCAGGTCGATGAACCGCACGCCTGATTGTCCATTCGGATTTGCCCATGCCACCTCGCCATGGGCCTCCAGTTCTGCGCTCCCGTCGGGAAGACTAAAACGGAAACCCACCAGGGCGGAAGGGAACAACGGCTGGGCCGCGAGAACATCCATACCGCTCTCACTCAAATCCAGCATGATGCCTTCAAGTTCCTGTCCTCCGGGTATGCTGAGTGTCACCGCAGCCTGTACCGGCACCCGGAAAGACCGTCTCCTCTCACGTTTTAAGAGTGCAGTGGCGGCTTTTAGGCTGGCGGCCGCCTTCTCTTCGGACACCGGCTTGAGGATTACAAAATTGGCGCCTGCTCCGAAGGTGTGGCGAATTTTGCTCTCGTCTGCAATCAGTGCCACCGTGATGACCGGGGTGCCAGAGGCTAACTGGCGAATATTTTCCAGCACACGAGTGGCAAACTCGGGCTCGTCGAAGTCGACAATCACCTCGTCATAGCGCTGCTCACTGAGCCGCGTAAGCGCAATTTCAGGCTCGCTGGAGCGCTCCACGGCCACGCCGTAGCCGGCGAGTACCCGGGCCAGCGCTTCCGATGCCTGATCGTCTTTGGAAACCAGCAGTGCTTGCGGCGTCATAGTGCTTTTTCAATGACTTGCGAGAGCTTACGGCCAACGCGGAGCTGTGCGCCCTGGCTTGGCTGCCGCTGGCGGCGCGCTTCCTGCGGCTGCGCCCGCTTTCGCTGCCATGGCTGCCGGCTGAGACGGCATCTCATCAACTTCGCCGAGTACCATGTTGTCGTCTTCTTCGTTTTCCGCGAGCAGAGGGGCCACTTCCCGCAGCTTTTCCGCCGCCTGCTGCAGCGCCTCGATCTGCTTCGTCAACTGCGCATACTTGGCTTGCTTACGGCGCAAGACCTCGTGGATATCCTTCATACAACCCCCTGCGGCGAATCTAAGTATCCCTGAGTAATGGGTCAACGGTAATCCCGCCCGGATTATTACGGCAGTAACCAGGGTCGCAAGAGACTTCCGTGCGGCGATCGGTCCGGAAGTGAACGGAAGTTAGGTTTTCATCGCCTGCGAGTCATCTGGGTCATTCAGCGGCGGCGCCTCGCAGGCCGCTAGGACGCGGCGCATGGGACGTCGGTGCCAGGGAATAGCACGATAGTGGCATTTACACCCTTACCCTATGCAACTATCTTCGCATTGAGCAGTTCTGGGGGAGGGCTGTTCGGGCGTCCCGCAACTCGCAAGAGTTCGGGGCGCTTCTTATTTGCGGCATTTTCCTTCGCTTTCAATCCACCACTGTGTCCAGCAGTTGCTCGACCGCCCGATTTGCCTCCAGGATTGAACAACGATGGTCCATGATGCCCGACAAGTCGGTGTTTGCGAATTCAATCCTTCCGAACGGGGCGGCTCGTAAAACCTCACTTGGTGCGGGCTGCCCGTTACGGCCAAAAAAGAAGCCTGGTTGCGGATTCAGATAAGCGTGCCCCCAGCGATTGAGCACGATTCCCGCAATATCTCGGCGGGCATCAAATCCGGAGCCGGCGAACATCTGCGTGAATTGTTCCCTGAGCTGCTGCTCGTAGTCGCGAAATGGAGTGCTCAACAACTCCCCCCGTGCTCGATGGCCCTGGTCAGCTGCTGCCATCCCCGGATACGAATACACCACCTTGATAGTGAGCACTACTGGAGAGTCCGGACCGATGGTCGGCGAAGCGGTCCCAAATGTGGCCAGCTTACGTACTTCCATGTAATTTCCCAAGCCCTCGAACCAGCGGCAGCCGCTCATTCCCAGCTTGTACAGGAACTGCCAGTTACGCACGGCTACGTTGATCATCAAGCAAGGCGAGCGCAGGAATTCCCCATACGCCGCGCGCTGGCTCTCGGGCAAGTCGCGCACCACGTGCTTAGTCGTCCAACTGCCGCCGGCCATCACCACGGTTCGCGCTCTAACTTGGTAGAGCTTTCCGCCCTCTGTGTAAACGACGTTGACGAACTCCGATTTTGATGGCTCGCCCTCGTGCTTGACCCACACGGCTGTCGATCGCAGGCGGATTCGCGTACGCGATCCTGCGCGATCGAGATCGCTGAAGTTCACCTTTCCACGGCAGACTCCTTCGACGGTGTGCGGTCCTGAAATCGACTCGGGCAGCAATGTCTTGGTAATCAGGCGAGCGAATCCCGTGTTCCCTCCAGGAAACATTTGCGAACCGGTCTCGTCGCTGTCATCCATGGGGTGGAGCATGTCGGCCGCGTAATCGGTGTAGGCGGAGAGAGCATCCGCGCCGATCCCGTAACCACCTCCCTCAACCGGCGAGAGATAATCGCGAACGGTTTCGCGGCTGATTCCACACCTCTCCATGATGTGGTCCTCCAGCGTTATTGTGTCCAGCCGTCGCGAAATGGGATCTCCGAAATACTGCGGCCGCTGGAAAGCCATTCCACCTTTTCGCCAACGCAGCAGCTCAACTTTCGTCTTCTCGGGGATGGGTGCTGCCTCCAGGTTTTTGCCCCACGGGTCCACCAACCACATGCCCGGCTTCCGTCCGAACTTCGCGCCGAAGTAAAACCCGTAGTTGGAGCCGGTATCGGGGTAGGGCGTGGTCGGCAAATTCATTGCCGGATTCGCACCGCCCCAGCTTTGATAATCCAGGCGCGGCGACTTCAGGCCGATAGAGTCATAGAAGCGTCCAATGAAGCTGTGGGGGAAGGGAACTGGATAAAATGCAGAGCCCTGATGCGCAATCAGCCGCTGCCCATCGACGACAAATTCATTGCGCTTCGCCTCTCCCCCGAAAATCGGGTGGTTATCCACCACCAGGCAAGACCTGCCTTTTCCGCCCAGGCGCTGGAAAAAAAGCGCCGCCGCCAACCCGCTGATACCGCCGCCCACCACCACACAGTCGTAAACCTCGCCCGTATCGACGACGCTCGAGGGCAGCGACTCGAACCCCCCATCACGAATTCGGTGGCCAGCTTCGACAATCTCCATCGTGTTCCCATTGGAGTTGGCATAGTCTCCCACCCCTCCGAATCCGGTCCAGTCATCCCCCGCCGTCGTTTGCTGCGCTGTCTGCGCCATGAGTTCTTTGGGTGTAAGCGGAGCAAGCAGTGCGCCGCCTGAGGCCAGCAGCGTGGCATTCAGAAAATCCCGCCGAGTAATCGGCTGGTCCATTCCCAACGCCTTCTCCGCTCTGAGATTCCTTCTCGTCATCCTTTCCGTCTCCGCTGTTGCCTTTGTGTGTTGCCGCTGCTGAACGGGTAGGGCCGGTTCTCCATGCCCTTCCGACTACTTTCTCCACAGGAGAATCAAAAGAGTATCGCAGGGATTAGCATGCAGCCGACTTATCATGATCTCAGGCCAGCAGGAGGTAGTTTAATGGCAGCCGCTCAAGTGGTGTTGTATTTCGACAATCAGGAAGATGCTCTGCGTTTTACTCTGGCCGCGGGCTCTGTCCTGTCGGAAGAGAAACCCAGCCACAACGTCGAAGACTTGGTGAAAGTCGCACGTGAAATGGGACGCGCCACTCGCATCACCGCGGCCGGCACGCTGAGAAAATAGCGGTCCGCAGCAGCGCACAATCTACTCTGAAACGCCAAGGTTTGTAGGCACTCGGCGTGTGATCCTGGTTCGCTCCTCCTCTTTTCATCCGCATTTCAGCGGTCGTAATGCATTCAGTGCGCGTCCAGTGACTCGCAAAGAAATGTCGTTCTACGATATAATATGGATATCGCGGCTGGCCAGGCTGCCATCTAACTGAGTGGAAAGAGAAAAGGAGGCACAAAATGGCGGATCTCTCTTATCCCAGCGCTTCTGGCTTGCGTGCCAGGACAGACTGGGGTGCAATCTGGGCCGGAATGTTCACCTTCGTGGCTATCTGGTCCGTATTCGGGCTCTTGGGTTTCTCAATCTTCGCTAGCGCGGCCAATCCTAATGCCGCTCGTCCGGTGACCGGGATGGGCTGGGGAATGGGCATTTGGGCCATCGTTCTCACCATCATCGCCATGTACGTGGCGGGTCGCGAAACCGGCCGGCTGGCCGCAGTCACCAACAAACATGATGGTGCTATTCATGGCATGATCATGTTCGGACTAGCGGTGGTAGCCACGCTGCTGATCACGACCATCGCCGGTGCGGCCCTGAGCGGCGGAAGCGGAGTCGAAGGCCAGGTTCACAATCCTTACCTGCTGGACGTCTTCACCGGCTTGGGCTGGGCTGGATTCCTGTCCCTGTTCCTGGGCTGGCTAGCCGCCATGGGGGGAGCATCGAGCGGAGTGGCGGCTCGGGCGGCAAACGTCCCCTTAGCTTCGAGTAATTTGCGCGATATTCGCCCGGCAGCATGAGAATCGGCCGACCGATCCCGCTTTCCCGGTGGGATCGGTTCAGGTCCGGCCCCACCCGCAATTGTGAGTTGCTGTTCTTTTTCTAAGGTGAATACTGTATGGACAAGTAACGCAAGGGGGGCTTTCATCAGGGTTGCCCGTTGTGCCGCGTGTCGAATGACTCCAGGAGTACCCAAGAGGTGAATTATGTCTCCGCTTCGCATTCTGGTGGCCGACGATCACGAAGTGGTCCGCCGGGGCCTTTGCTCGTTGCTGAAGTCTCACGTGGGCTGGGAAATCTGCGCAGAGGCTGCCGATGGACGCGAGGCAGTCGAGAAAGTCACCGAACTACGACCTGACGTTGTGATCCTCGATATTGGCATGCCGAACTTGAACGGCTTGGCCGCGGCTCGGCAAATCCTTCGCCACAATCCCCAGCAAAAAGTCTTGATCCTGACAGTTACCGATTCCGAACAGGTAGTTCGGGAAGTGCTGGAAGCCGGGGCACGTGGTTTCGTGCTGAAGTCCGACGCCGCGCGCGATCTGCTCACGGCGGTCGAGTCCCTGCAGAAAGAGCGCACCTTTTTCACTTCCCGCGTAGGAGAGATGGTTTTAACCGGCTACCTGGGCGGAAACAACTCCTCGGCGAAACCCACGATTCCCACGCTTACGCCACGCGAGCGCGAAGTTGTACAGCTTCTTGCGGAAGGCAAAAGCACTAAGGAAGTGGCGTCCATTCTCGACTTGAGCACGAAGACAGCCGAGACTCACCGTTCCAATATCATGCGCAAACTGGGCATTCACAGCGTGAGCGAATTGGTACTCTATGCTATTCGCAACAATATCGTGCAATTGCAGGTGCCCACGCCAGGAATGCTGGGGAATCCTAATTAGGAGAGTTTGC
>Ga0070741_10002820_pt1 | contig 45241 bp, 35 predicted proteins | sample Coa_R1_4_FD_66440 | JGI IMG/M metagenome (GOLD analysis project Ga0070741, IMG submission 66440) | Surface soil microbial communities from Centralia Pennsylvania, which are recovering from an underground coalmine fire - Coalmine... | ecosystem: Environmental > Terrestrial > Soil > Unclassified ... | reverse complement strand
GTCGGCCTCGCGGTGCTGTTCTTCTTCTGCGTGCTGACGGCGCTCATGGTGCTGCGCCCCGCGCGCGAGGCGCTCGGCATGCAGCGCGGCATCGAGGCGGTGCGCTGGCTCTTCATCGGCACCGCGGTCGTCACCCTGCTGGTCAACCCCCTGTTCGGCTGGCTGGTCAGCCGGTTCCCGCGCCTGCAATTCATCAGCGCGACGTACCTATTCTTCGCCGGGAGCCTGCTCGCCTTTTACTTAATAATGGTGCTTGCGCCGGGGGCCATCGGCGTCACGACCGGCGAGGTGTTTTACGTCTGGTTCAGCGTCTTCAATCTGTTCGCGACGATGCTGTTCTGGGCGCTGATGGCGGATCGCTTCACGCTCGAACAGAGCAAACGCTTCTTCGGCGTGATCTCGGTCGGCGGCACCTGCGGCGCGATCTTCGGGCCGTGGCTCGCCTCGCTGCTCGCGCGCCCGCTCGGCACGCCGGCGCTGCTGCTGATATCGGTCGCCTTTCTGCTGCTGGCGCTCGCGGCCGCCTGGGGTGTCGCGCGGCTTAAGCCGCATCAGACCCCGAGCCGTTCCGGCGGAAGTGCGGAAGCGGCGCGCGCCGTCGATGAGCGCAGCCGCATCGGCGGCAGCGCATGGGAAGGGCTGCGCGCGGTGTTCCGTTCGCGCTACCTGCTCGGCATCGCGGCCTACGCGGTCGTCACCGCCGTCATGGCGACCTTCATTTACTTCACGCGCTTGCAGATGGTCGCAGCGCTGGGCCAGGGCCTCGATCAGCGCACGACGCTCTTCGCGCAAATCGACATGATCACGCAGATCGCGACGCTGGTGCTGCAGGCGCTGATCGCCGGGCGGCTGATGAAGCGCGTCGGCGTGCCGGTCACGATGGCGCTGCTGCCGTTCACGACGGCGCTCGGTTTTGTCGGCCTCACCGTCGTCGGCACGCTCGCGGCCTTGATCGTGTTCGAGGCGTTCTTTCGCGCGGTGCAACGGGCCTTCATGCGCCCGGCGCGCGAAACGCTGTACACCGTGGTCGCGCGCGAGGACAAGTACAAGTCAAAGGCGTTCATCGATACCTTCGTCTACCGCGGCGGCGACGTGCTGGGCGCGCAACTCGAGGGACTGCTCGGGCGGCTCGCCATGGGTTTGGTCGCGCTGACCAGCGTCGCCGTGCCGCTCGCGTTGGTGTGGGCGGCGCTCGCCGTGTGGCTCGGCCGCGCGCAGCAGCGCATCGCCACGTCGGCCGGATGGACTGCCGCGGCTCCCGGGATCGTCATCCCCGCGCAAGCGGGCATCCAGAAAAAGGCGTAAAGGGAGATATCGCGATGAATACTTTGGTGCAATGCACTGCGCTTATTGCACCCTACATTTACCATCCTCTGTTGCGAGAACCGCAATCACGGCGGCAACAAACGTGAGGCTATCAGCTGCGCGTACCGGTAACAGGTGGGCAGCGGGTCGTTCCAGCTCCAGGTGAGATGAAAGTCGCCGCGGAGAAACGTCAGTGCCGAGTTCTTCAGCCAGGCGCGCGAGCTCTTTCTATCCAGCTCCTTCCTTTTGAGCGCCTCGTGCCACCCGAGAATATCGCGCCATAGCGACACCCCTTCTCTCCCGATCGGATACGGCGAGATGTTCGTCGGGGGTTGCGACAGCGCGCCGCGCCGATACTCGGCGTACGACACGGCCATGCGCGGAAAATCGTAGCCGCAATGAAACGGCACGGCGCAGGTCGCATCGAGGCGCGGATTGATCTCGAGAAAGCTCACCGCCCCGCCGGCGTCGTCCACCAGGAACTGCGCGCAGCCGGCCCCCGAGTAGTCGAGCTTCCGCGCCAGCAAGCCGCAATATTCCCTGAGCTGCGCGCTCGGCGCGTACGACATGCCGTGCACGCCATAACCGGTGCCGTCCTGCATGTCGGTGCGCAGCACGCGTTGCTCGAAATAAGCGAGCAACCGTCCGCGGTCGGCCACGAAATGGCAATTGTGCCGATAGCCGCGCGCGAACTTCTGCAGAATCAGGAATCGGTTTCCCTCCGGCCAGGCGGGCAACATTCCGTGCAAATCCGCCGCCGTCCGCAAAATCATCGCCTTCAGGCCTAAAAACGGCGTCAGTGAATCGTTCGGCTTGATGACGCAGGGATAGCCCAAGCGCCCGACCGTCGATTGCAGCTCGGCATAATTCGAAACCCGGTGGAATTCCATGTGCGGAATTCCGAGTTCGCCGGCTATTTCGTACATATGAACCTTATCGAGACACGCCGTGATGGTCGGGGCGTCGGGCATCACCACCGCCACGGACGATGGGACGGCATGTGCGTTGCGCATGAGGCAGCGAATCTCGACTTCGCCGATGGGGAGAATCAAGGTAACGTCCTTGCGCGCGGTGAGGAAGCGCTGCAACGCGGCCACGAAATCGTTTTCGGATTTCTCGATATTCGGGTGGCGCCAGACTTCGCCGGTGTAGCGCGAGTACTGCGTAAAGGCGCGCTTGTCGTCGCGCTCGGCAATGACGTGGTAGCCGGCGCGGGCCAACGAGCGGATAGCCGTGAGCGTCTGGCAATAGTTGCCGAGGATCAATATCGCCGGACGGTTCATTGTCTCTGGAGGATAACGCCCAAGTATTGCTGAAGACTAGCTGCTAACAGTCTAGACGAGCGCGGCACGCGCGTGGCTGATCCGGCGCCATGTTATCCCCGATGCGGCCTTTCGGACAGGGCACGGGAAGAGCGTGACACGCGCCATTTACGGAACGGCTCGGCTCCCGGTTGTCATTGCGAGGCCGCGTGGCGGTCGAAGCAACCTGGATGAGATTGCGTCGCCGCAAAAAACCGCTCCTCGCAACGACGATCGGCGTATGGCTATTTCGCTGCCACTTTCGCCGAGCGCCGCAGCCGCGCCAGCAGCCGCCGCGCCATTTCGCCGAAGAGCTCGGTCTGCGTCGGGTGCGGATGGATCGCCGTTCCGACCTGCTCGAGCGTCATGTCGCCGGAAACCATCATCACGGCTTCGCCGATCAGCGTGTCGGCGTGGTCGGTCAGGAAATGCACGCCGACGATGCGATGGGAATTCTTGTCGGCGACGAGCTTGATGAAGCCGTCGGTTTCGCCGGTCATCATCGCCTTGGCGTCGATGTTCATCGGCATTTTCACTTCGAGCGCGTCGAGACCCTTGGCCTTCGCCTGCTCCACCGTTAACCCGACGAACGCCGCCTGCGGGCGGGTGAAGATGACGCCGCAATCCTTGTCCTGGTTGTAGACCGCGCGCTCGCCGAGGATCGATTGCGCGGCGACGCGGCCCTGCGCCGCGGCGGTGTGCGCGAGCATCAAGCCGCCGTTGACGTCGCCGACGGCGTAGATGTGCGGTACGTTGGTGCGGCACGTTTGACTCACCTTGATGACGCCGCGCTCCGCGACGACCCCGGCTTTGTCGAGCCCCAGCGGCCCAAGCACCGGGCGTTTGCCGGTCGCGACCAGCACGTAATCGCATTTGTAGTTGAACGTTTTCCCGGCGGCGTCGGCATAGGTCAATGTCATTGCGCCGGGCTTACCGGCAAGCTTGCTGACTTTGGCGGATATCGTGACCGTCAAATTCTTCTGTTGCTTGAGCAGCTCCGCGAGATTCCTCGAGATCTCGGCGTCCATCTCCGGCAGCACGCGGTCCTGCATTTCGACCACGGTCACCTGCGTTCCGAAGTCGGCGAAAATCTGCGCCATTTCGAGACCGATCGCGCCGGCTCCAATGATGCCGAGGCGTTTTGGCGGACCCTTGAGGTCCCACACGGTGTCCGACGTCAGCACACCCTTGGAATCGGCGCCGGGAATCGGCGGCACGAACGGCGGCGCGCCGGTCGCGATGACACATGCACCGAACGTTACGCGTTCGATTCTGTCGTGCGCGGCCGCTCCCGCCAGCCGCTCCTGCGCATCCTGCGCTCGCGGCATTAACACGTCCCTGTGTAGCATCCTGCCTCCCGCGGCCCCGGCGCTTCCCTGTGCGTCGCCGGGTATCTTGGCGCGCACGAACGGATCTTTGATGTTGCCGCCGGCGTCGATGGTGATGCTGTTCGGGCTGTCGAAGCGCGCGAAGCCCTGGCGGATCTCGATCTTCATGCCCTTGTCGGTTTTGAATGCCATGTCGCCGCGCGCTTGCAGCACGCCGCGGCGGTGTTTTTCGAGCGCTTTGAAATCGAGGCGCGGCTTATTGGTGCCGAGCACGCCGAGGAGCGCATCGTGCGCGCGATCGCGCAGGCGATCGGCGCCCGCGCGCCACGCCTTCGACGGAATGCAGCCGCGCCACAGACATTCGCCGCCCGGCAGCGGCGCGTCGTTCACCATCAATACTTTCTTGCCGTGATCGGCGAGATCGCGCGCGCAGTCCTCGCCGCCCGGTCCGCCGCCGATCACGACGACGTCGTAATCCCACTTGCCGGGCACGATCGCCCCCGCCGTTGCGCCGCCGGCCGCCGGTTGCCCGCCGGCGAACCACGAATCGGGATTCTCGACGACGGTTCTAAAATAATTAAGGAACTTCGCCGCGTCCGCGCCGTTGACGATGCGGTGATCCGCGGTGATCGTGACCGGCATCATGCCGTTCGCGCCGCGCGTCGCGATCGCGAAGATCGCGGAAGTGCCGGGGGACGGCAGCGCGTCGAAATGCGTGACGCCGAGCATGCCCATGTTCGAGATCGAGAACGTCGGGTTCGAGTACTCCTGCGGCTTGAGCCGCTTGATGCGCGCACGCGCGACGAGATCCTTCCACTCGTCGTTCAACTGCTTCAGCGTCTTGTGCATCACGTCGCGCAGCACCGGCACGACGAGACCCATGCCTTCGGTCTCGACGGCAAGGCCGACGTCGATCTGCTCGCGCTCGACGATGCGGTCCTCGTGCTGGTACGCGGCGTTGACGCGCGGGAATTTCTGAATCGCGTGGCCCGCGGCTTTCGCGAGCGCGACCGTCAGCGAGTAGCCTTCTTTCTTCGCCGCCGCGGTCAAGCGATCCGGATTGATATCGACGGTGACATGAAACAGCGGCATCGACACCGCGTATTCCATGTTGTGCGCGACCGCCTTCTCCATCGCGTCCATCGGCCGGCCCGCGCCCGGCACCTGGTAGATGCGTTTCACCATGCCGGGCGGCGTGCGCGGCGCGAGCACATCTTCCGCGACGATGAGCGCCTGAGGGCCGCTGCCGATCAGACTGTTGATGTCGATGCCGTGCGCGCCCGCGAGTTGGCGGGCGTACGGCGTGGCGCGCCCTTTGCGCGGACGCGGCGCGGGCGTGGCGCCGTGCGGCATGGCGGGAATGCGCGTCTTGGCCTTTTGGGTGCCGTACGGATCGAAGCGGGCCGGCTCCGCAATCGCCGCTTCGGCTTCCGCGGACTCGGCCGCGGCTTGCGGGGCGCGCGCTTCGCCGCCCTTCACTTCGTCTTTGCCCGACACCAGATAAGCGATCGGCTGGCCGACGGGAACCACGCTGTTCGTCGGAACGATCGGGCCCGACAAGTAGCCTTCGCGGAACACCTCGACGTCCATGATCGCCTTGTCGGTTTCGACGGTGGCGATGATGGTGCCGCGCTCGATCTTGTCACCCGGCTGCTTCTCCCAGGTGACCACCGTGCCCTCGGTCATCGTGTCCGAGAGCTTGGGCATCTTGATAACGTAGGGTTCGGCCATGGCAAGATTCCTTGAAACACCGAGATTGATCTGTGTTGTCATTCCCGCGCACACGGGAATCCGGAAACCGGATGCCCGCTTTCGCGGGCATGACAGTCAACCACCTAGCCGGTCCGGCTAGGCACGCCCCAGCATGCTGAGCGCGCCCCGGTAAACGTCGTCCGCGTCGGGAATCGCCGCTTTCTCCAGATTTTCCGCGTACGGCACCGGGACATCGGCCGCGTGGATGCGCATCGGTTGCGCGTCGAGGGCGAAGAAACATTCCTCGATCACCGTGGTGATGATTTCCGAACCCACGCCGACGGACGCCTCGTCCTCCTCGGCGACGAGCACGCGATGCGTTTTCTCGACCGAGCGGCGAATGGTTTCGCGATCGAGCGGTTTCAACGACCGCAGATCGATCACTTCGGCGCTGACGCCGTCCTTCTCGAGCCGCTTCGCCGCTTCCAGGCAGAGTTGCAGGCTCAGGTTATAGCCGATCAGGGTGATGTCGGTGCCCCGGCGCACGACTTCGGCGCCTTCGAGCGGGCGGAAGAATTCCTTGTCCGGCACTTCCTCGCGCATGTTGTACATGCGCTCGTGCTCGATAAAGATCACGGGGTCGTTGCAACGCACCGCCGATTTCAACATGCCATAGGCGTCCAACGGGCTGCGCGGCGTCACCACGCGCAAGCCGGAGGTGCTCATAAAGAGTCGCGCCAAGCGCGCCGAGTGCTGCGCCGCGAGCTGATGCGCCGTGCCGCCCGGCGTGCGCATCACCATCGGGCAGCTGACGCGCCCGCCCGACATGTAACGGATTTTGGCGGCGGCGTTGATCAGCGTGTCGAGCGCGAGCAGCGCGAAGTTGATCGACATGATCTCGACGATCGGCCGCAGCCCCGCCATGGAGGCGCCGATGCCGATGCCGCAAAACGAGTTCTCCGAAATCGGCGTGTCGATCACGCGGTTCTCGCCGTACTTCTGATAGAGCCCGAGCGTCGCCTTGTAGGTGCCGCCGACGACGCCGACGTCCTCGCCCATCACGATGACGTTTATATCGTTCGCCAGTTCTTCGTCATGGGCGCGCCGAATCGCCTCCCAGTAGTACATCTCTGCCATGTGACCCCTTGCGGCTCCTTATTGGTATGTGTTCTGCAGCGGCCCGATCCAGCGCGGGTCGGGGTTGTCGTCGAGCACGTACTTGTTGAGCTCTTCGACCCGCGGCGCCGGGCTATTCTCGGCGAACTTGATCACCTCGTTCTCGATCTCCTCGTGAATCTCGCGCTCCATCTCTTTGATGTCGTCATCCGTGAGGACCTTCGCCTTCTTGAGCTTGTCGGCGTAGACCTTGAGCGGATCGCGCCGCTGCCACTGCTGCTCTTCTTCCTTGCTCCGATAGGCCGCGGTTTTATCCGACATCGAGTGGCCGCGCAGCCGGTACGTCAAGTACTCGATGAAGTAAGGGCCCTTGCCGCTGCGCACGTGATCAACCGCCTTCTTGGCCGAATCCATGACGATTTCAATGTCCTGGCCGTCGTGCTGGCTCGAGGGGATGTTGTAGCCGCACACGCGCTTGTACTGATCGGTCACGGCGGTCGAACGGTCGATGCGCGTGCCGATGGCGTACAGGTTGTTCTCGCACACGAAGAGCACCGGCAGCTTCCACAGTGACGCCATGTTCATCGTCTCGTGGAACGTACCCTGGTTGTTCGCGCCGTCGCCGAGGAAACAGATGGCGATCTGGTCCGTCTTCTTGTACTTGCAGGCGAGCGCGAGACCCGCGGCGAGCGGGAACGGCTCGCCGACCAGCGCGTAGCCGCCCATGAATTTGGCGTTGGGATCGAAGATGTGCATGGAACCGCCGCGCCCGCGCGACGAACCGGTTTCCTTGCCGTAGAGCTCGGCCATCACTTCGCGCGGCGGCGCGCCCGCCTTCATCGCGTGCACGTGATCGCGGTAGCCGGTGATGACGTAGTCATGGCCGCGGCGCGCCATTTCCAGCACGCCCGTGGCGACCGCCTCCTGTCCTATATATAGGTGCAGGAAACCGCCGATTTTATGCTCCATGTACGCCTCGAACGCGCGCTCCTCGAAGCGGCGAAAGAAAGTCATCTCGCGCAATAGCCGTTTCTGGTCCGCAGCGTTCATGAAGCTCCTAATATGCGTAAGTCGAAGAAATAGTACGCGTCGGCACGCGAACCGCGCGTGGATGCTCCGGCTCGCCCGCGCGCGGTATGATCGTTTCTTTAATTCAATAAATCAAGGCTGTTAATACACGATTCACGACGACGAACGCACATGTCACACGACGAATTGCCCTCGCTTCGCCTACCAAAAATACGAACCCTCGCGGGACCGATCGCGGCCAAGGATCTCGACGCGGCAACGCACGCGGCCCTGATCGCGGCTGCCGGCTCGCCTCTCAAGGCCCTGCCGTACGGCGAAGCTGTCGAAGCGCGCATGCACCGGGCGGGCTACAAGCTCGGCGAGAGCAAACCTTTCATCACCGACCTGCCGAACCCGCGCGGCACGCGCCTCGCCATCGCGGGGTTGAAGTCCGGAACGAACGCGTTCGAGCGCCTCACGCTGGCGCGCCGACTGATCGGCACGCTGATGGAGCAGCGACCGCCGCGCCTCGTGTTAGCCGCCGTGGGGCTCGATGCCGCCGGCAGCGCCGGGGCGCTCGAAGCGCTCCTTTCCGCGGCGCTCGCCGCCGATTTCGCGCTGCCCGATTTCAAGAGCGGGAAAGAAAAGCAGCGCGCCGTCGAGGAGATCACGGTGCACGGCCACCTGCCTGAAGCGCTGCTCGCACCGGCCATCGCCGGCGCGCGCGGCAACAACTTGGCGCGCTATCTCACGGCGCTGCCCCCGAACGAGCTGACGCCCGGCACCTATCGGCGTCGCGTCGAGCGACTGGCGAAGGCAAATCGCTGGCAAACCGAGTTCCTGGATCTGAAAAAACTGCGGCGCCTCGGCGCCGGCGCGTTCGCCGCGGTCGCGCAGGGAAGTCCGGAAGAAGACGCCGGCATCCTGCATCTGCGTTACACACCGCGCAAGAAATCGAAGGCCGCGGCGGTCGCGCTGGTCGGCAAGGGCATCTGCTTCGACACCGGCGGCACCAACCTGAAAAGCGCCAAGCACATGCACGGCATGCACGAAGACATGCAGGGCAGCGCCGTGGCGCTCGGCACGCTCCTCGCCCTCACCGAGCTGCAAACGGATTTTCCCGTCGACTGCTGGCTCGCGCTCGCGCAAAACCACATCGGGCCGAAGGCGTACCGTCAGAACGAAGTGGTGCGGGCCGCGAACGGCACCACCATCGAAATCGTCCACACCGACGCCGAGGGTCGCATGGTTCTCGCCGATACGCTCCATCTCGCCGCGCGCGACAAACCCAAACTGATGATCGATTACGCCACGCTCACGGGCGCCTGCATCGGCGCGCTCGGCACGCGCATGAGCGGCGTGCTGACGAATCGCGCGCCGTGGGTGACGACGCTGATCCGGGCGGGCGAGGAATCGGGCGAACGCGTATGGCCGTTTCCGCTGCCCGAGGATTACGACGATCTCCTGAAGAGCGATATCGCGGACATCAAGCAATGCACCGTGGAAAGCGAGGCGGACCAGATATTGGCGGCGTTGTTCCTGCGCCGCTTCGTGCCCAAGGACATGCCGTGGGTCCATGTCGATCTCGCGAGCGGCAATAACAAAGGCGGGCTCGCGCACATTCCATCGGACGTGACCGGCTTCGGCGTACGCTTCACGCTCAACCTCCTGCTGGCGCAGTCGTTGCGCACCTGACGCGGACGCGGGGCCGCGGCCGCCGCAAAGCAGGCGCTCGCACAGCCGAACGCCGGGTTACACTTCCGGTGTGAGCGACACACAAAACGTACCACCGCCGCGGACCCCGCCGACCATGGGGCGCGCGCGCCTCGTGGCGCTGGCGCTGCTGCTCGTCGCGCTCGGCATCGGTTTATGGTCTTACTACCGCCTGCGCGAATCCGTGTACGAGCTGCGCGCGGGCAACCTGCAAGCGGCGCTCGATGCGCAAGTCAACGCGCTCGACGTCTGGGTCGGCAACATCCAGCAGGACGCGCGCCGCGCCGCCGCCAAGCCCGAGGTGCGCCGCCGCGTGGAAGCGCTCGTCGCCTCCACGCACCCGCCGCAGACCGACGACGCGACCCGCGCCTTGATCGAGCTGCTCGCCGACAGCAGCGAAGGGGCGATTGCCCTGCACCTCATGGATCCGCACGGCGTGATTTTGATGTCGCGCTTCCCGCGCTATGTCGGGCGGCGCGTGTCGCCCGACGTGCGAGCGCGGCTCGCGCCGGTGTTCCGCAATCAGCCGGTGTTCATCCGCCCGTATCATGAGAGCGAGCGCGTTATCGAGCTCGAGGAGCAATTCCCGCATCCGCTCGTATGGATGGAAGTGCCGGTTCGCAGCCGCGCGGGCGCGGTGATCGCCTCGCTCGGCTTCGGCTATCGCGCCGACGAACAGTTTGCGCGCCTGTTCCAAGCCGCGTGGCCCGACCGTACCGGCGAGATCTACGCATTCGATGCGCACGCGCGCCTGCTCACCGAGATCCGCCATGCCGCGCAGGCGCGCGAGCTCGGATTACTCCCGGCGGAGGCGAAACGCAGCGGCGTGCTGTCCCTGCAATTGCGCGAACCACCGTCCTCCGCCGATGCCCAAGGCACGCCGCCGCTCACGGCGCTCGCGCGGGCGGCGCTCGCCCGTTCGGGGGCCGATGAAACGCAAATACATCGCGGCGTTCTGCTCGAACCTTATCGCAACTACCTCGGCGTCGACGTGGTCGGCGCTTGGCGCTGGCTGCCGGAATACGACATGGGCGTGGCGGTCGAGATCGAAGCCGCCGAGGCTTATGCGCCGCTGCGCTATCTCAACATCGGCGTCGCCGGCGTGGTCGTGCTGATGCTGTGCATCGCGGCCGCCCTCTTCATTCCGCGCGCGACGCTGACGCGCTGGTTCCCGGCCGGGGCGCGACGGGTCGGTCCCTATCGGTTACTCGCGCAGATCGGCGAAGGCGCGATCAGCGACGTGTACCTCGCGCGCCATAAATATTTGAAGCGGCCCGCCGCCCTGAAGATTCTAAAACTGTCCGCGTCCACGGATGAGTGGCGCGCGCGCTTCGAACGCGAAGTGCAGCTCGCCGCGCGCCTCAATCACCCGAATACGATCGCCGTCTACGACTACGGCTTGGCCGAGGGCGGGACGTTTTATTACGCGATGGAATACGTCGACGGCCTGTCGCTCGCGCAGCTGGTGGAGCGCCATGGGCCGGTGCCGGCGGCGCGCGCCGCGCACCTCCTGCGCCAGGTGTGCTCCTCGCTCGCGCAGGCCCACGCGCAAAACATCGTCCATCGCGACATCAAACCGCAGAACATCATGGTGGCCCGCAACTCCGGCGACGTCGTGAAGGTTCTCGACTTCGGCTTGGTCAAGCATCTCGATGAAGAAGAGACGCGCGACCTGACCCGGGCGCTGCGCATTCTCGGCACGCCGCTCTACATGTCGCCCGAGCGGATTCGCGATGCCGGCGCCGCGGACGCGCGCGCCGACATTTATTCGGTGGGCGCGCTCGGATTCTTTTTGTTGACCGGCCGGCGCTTGTACGAAACCGCGAATGACCACGATCTCACCTATCACATTCTGCACGTGCCGGCGCCGCGCGCCTCGGCCTTCGCCGCGCAGCCGGTTCCCGAGGTGCTCGATGACTTGCTGTACCGCTGTCTCGCGAAGAATCCGAGCGATCGGCCGGCGAGCGCCCAGGAAATGATCGCCGTCCTCGACAAGGTGCTGGCCGAAGACGCCTGGACACGCGAGCAGAGCGACGCGTGGTGGCGCAGTGCGAGCGCGGCCGAGCACGCGGGCGCCGGCCGGCCCGCGGACTAGTCGAGCTTGGTGAATTTTCGCCACGCGTAACCGGCAAGACGAGGTGAGCCGCCGCCGCTCCACCGGTATACTGCGCCGGCCAATGGCAACGAAGAAGACACCGCGTCCCGCTCTCCTCACGCTCTCCTTCGGCAACTTCGTCATCGGGACCGGCACCATGATCATCGCCGGCCTGCTGAATCTCATCGCCGCCGATCTGCATACCTCCGTCGCCGCCGTCGGACAGCTGCTGGCCGGCTATGCCATCGCGGTCTGCGTCGGCGCCCCGATTCTCGCCGGCATCACCAGTCACATCAGCCGCCGCAAGCTGCTGGTCGGCGCGCTGGTGCTGTTCGCCGTGGGACACGCGTTCGCCGCGGTCGCGCCGGATTACACCGTGCTCATGGCGCTGCGCGTGCTCACCGGCTTCGGCGCCGCCATCTTCACGCCGCAAGCCGCGGCAACCGCGGGCGTGCTCGCGCCGCCGCAACAGCGCGGGCGCGCCATCGCGCTCGTGTTCCTCGGCTTCAGCTTGTCGAGCGTGCTCGGCAATCCCATCAGCATCTACCTCGGCGCGGCATTCGGCTGGCGCACCGCGCTCGCCGTCGTCGGCGGCATTTCCGCGCTTTGCGCGGTGCTGCTGTACCGGCAAATTCCACAACGGTTCTACGTGCAGCGCATCGACGCCGCCGCGTGGCACGATGTATGGCGCAACCGCGCCCTACTTCTCGTGCTCGCGACGAGCGTGCTGCAGGCGGCCGGGCAATTCGTGCTGCTGACGTATGTCGCCGCCGTATTCAAGGAATACATCGCCGCCACGCCGGCCGTCATCGGGCTGCTGTTTTCCTGGATCGGCGTCACCGGCTTGATCGGCAATGTGATCGCCGGCCTCCTCATGGACCGCATCGGCGCCGCGCGCGCCGTCGCGATAGCGACCGCCTTCATACTCGCCGGCTTTCTGCTGTGGCCGCTCACGCGCGGTTCCATGCCGTTCATGATTACGGCGCTCGGGCTTTGGGGGCTCGGCGCCTTCGCCGTCAACGGCGCGCAGCAGGCGCGCCTGGTCGCGCTCGCGCCGCGCCTCGCGTCGGCGTCGGTCGCGCTCAATTCTTCGAGCTTTTATCTCGGCCAGGCAACCGGCGCGATGCTTGGCGGCGCCGCGCTCACTTCCTTGGGAATGAGCGCGCTCTCCTGGGTGGGAGCGGCTATCCTCGTGCTCGCGTTCGGCGCGTCCTTCGTCGCGGAACATCGGGCGCGCGCGCAGCCGGCATAGCGGGCCGGCGTAATCGCGCCGGACGGCTACTCGACTTTTCGGTCCTCGCTCTTCGCCCGCTTCATCGCCTCCGGCTCCAACTCCTCGGCGCTTTTGTTCTGCTTGATGAATACGCCCCAGGCGGCGAGCAGCGCGGCGGCCGCGATGCCGATCGTCGCCGCCTGCGGCAACGCGGACGGATCGTCATGAATCGACTGAAACACCGCCACCAGGAACTCGATCGAAAGCGACACGATGACAACCACGAGAAAACGCGACAGGAACCGCCGCACGCGCGTCGGCGCGCTCATTTGCGCTTCCCGCACGACTTCCTCCTCGAGGATCGTTTGCCCCAGCTCGAGCGCGGCCACCGCGATCGTCAGCAATCCGATGCTTTCGAGGATGGCGTTGAAGCGATCTCTTAGCGACGCGGCCCCTGCGGGGTTGACTCCTTGCCACAACTCGCCGACGGCGAAAAAGATCAGCGCCAGCGCGGAGCAGATGAAAAAGAAAATAATGATGGCGTGCCCGAACAAGAATACTTTCCGGATGATCTTGGACATGGACTTATGATTACCCCCATCGTTATTGTCGAGCCACCCGGCCGGCGTGTACGACCGCCGAGTTCCGGCGGCGTCACAGGATGCGGTTGAACCACAGCAGCGACAGGAAAACCGCGAGCAGCGCCGCGACCGCCGCCGCTCCCGAGAAAAGCGCCGTGATCTCGGTTTCCTTCTTCTCCAGCTCGAAGCGCGCGTTGAGCGCCTGGTAAACCTTTTTAAGGTCGTGCGCGCTGCCGGCGTAAAAATATTCGCCGTGAGTCATGTCCGCGATGGTCTTGAGCGTTTTCTCGTCCAGGAATACGCGCATGGACCAGCCTTCGAAACGGATGACGTCTCCGCCCGTCGTGCCGATCCCGACCGTGTAGACGCGCACCCCGCGATCGGCCGCCATCTGGGCGGCCTCGACGGGATTCGGGCCCATGGTCGTCTGACCGTCGGTAAGCAGGATGATGGCGGCCGACGGGTACGAGCCGGGTGGAACCGGCTTGAACTCCTTGTCCCCGACCCGGTTCGGCGCATCGTGCCGCAGGCGCGCGGCCGGGCCGTAGATCATCGCGCTCACGTCGATGCCGGCGTCGGGAAAAATCGTCGCCAGCGCAACGATGATGCCGCTGCCGATCGCCGTCGCGCGCTGGAGTTGGAACCGGTCGATGGCGGCAATGAGATCGTCGCGGTTTTCCGTGGGCGCCTGCACGACCGATGCCGTGGCGGCGAACGACACGATGCCGACGCGCGTGCCGCGCGGCACGTCGTTCACGAAGGCCTTCGCCGCCGCTTGCGCCGCTTCGAGACGACTCGGCTGGACGTCCGTCGCGCGCATGCTGCCGGAAACGTCCATGGCGAGAATAATCGTTTGCTTCTCGGAAGGCAGCGTGACCACCGCCGCCGGACGGGCCAGCGCGACGAACAGCGCGATGACCGCGAGCAGAAACAACAGCGGCGGTACGTGACGGCGCAGGCGCTGGCCCGCGCCCATCGCCTCTTTCACCATGCTGAGGCTCGCGTAGCGCAGCGCCGTTTTCTTCTTCCGTCGCAACAGCCACAGGTACGCGACCACGAGCAGCGGCACCGCCGCGAGCAGCCAGAGCATTTGCGGCCAGAGAAACGTCATACCGTTCCTTCCCAACGCGCCGGCGGCACTCCCCGCGCCGGCAACCCGCCGCCCGCCGCCGGCTGGCTGCGTCGCTTGCGCAGCTCGGCGAACCGGAGAATGGCATCCGCGAGATCGTCGCTCGTCGAGAGCTCGAGCGCATCGACGCCGGCCGCCTGCAACGCCGCGCGCAACTCGGTTTCCCGCCGCTCGGCCGCGCGCGCGAAGCGCCGGCGAAAACCGCGCGCATGGGTGTCGACGAACAGCTGCTCGCCGGTTTCGGCGTCCTGCATGACGAGCAGCCCGAGATCCGGCAATTCCATCTCCAGCGGATCGTAGAGCCGCACGCCGATGACTTCATGGCGCTGTGCGAGCTGCGCCAGCGGCTCGGCCCAGCCGGGCTTGCTGAGGAAATCCGAAACCACGAAGACGAGCGACCGCCGGCGCACCACCCGGCACGCGGTCTGCAACAGCTCGCGCAGATTGGTCGCCGCCGACTGCGGCGGAGGAACGCGGGACAGCATCGAATGCAGAATATGCAGCACGTGGCGCCGCCCGCTGCGCGCCGGAATCACGGTGTCCACATGGTCCCCGTAGAGGAGCGCGCCGATGCGGTTGCCGTGGCGCGTCAGGAGCCGCGCCATCAGCGCGACGAAATCGTTCGATACCGACTGCTTCTTCACCTGCGAGCCGAAGTCCACCGACGCGCTCAGGTCGAGGAGCAGCCAAGCGACGATTTCACGGTCTTCGTGGTACTCCCTGACGTAGGGCGTTTGCAGACGCGCCGTGACGTTCCAATCGATGTAGCGCACGTCGTCGTGATACTGGTACTCGCGCAGATCGGCGAGATCGAGCCCGAAGCCGCGAAAGAGCGTGCGGTAATCGCCGTGCAGCAGCCCGTCGAGGCGGCGGATTACCGTCCATTCCAAGCGCCGCAGAATGGCTTCAGGATCGCGCGCCGACGGCGACATGGGTCTCGAGCGGCTTCTCGGGAGCCGGAATGTGCTGCATGATCTGATCGAGCAATCGATCGGGCGTTACGCCGTCGGCGACGGCTTCATAGGAAAGCACGAGCCGATGACGCAGCACGTCCGGCGCCATGTCGGTGACGTCCTCCGGCAGCACGTAGGTGCGTCCGCGCAGATAGGCGAGCGCCCGCGCGCCCTCGATCAGATGGATCGAGGCTCGCGGACTCGCGCCGAAGGAGAGATAGCGCGCGAGATTCGCCAGACCGAAACGCTCCGGGTTGCGGGTGGTGGCGGCGAGATGCACCGCGTATTGCACGAGCGAAGGCTCGACGTAGCCGGCGCGGCACTCGCGCTGCAACCCGGCGAGCTGCTCGGTCGTGGCCACCGGCGTCACTTCGGTCGGCTCGCCCGTGACGCGCTCGACGATGACGAACTCCTCTTCTTCCGTCGGATAACCGACCAGCACCTTCATCATGAACCGGTCCACCTGCGCCTCGGGAAGCGGATAGGTCCCTTCCGTCTCGATCGGGTTCTGCGTCGCCATCACCACGAACGGCGCGGGTACCCGGTGCGTTTCCCCGGCGATCGTCACCTGGCGTTCCTGCATGACCTCGAGCAACGCGCTCTGCACCTTGGCCGGCGCGCGGTTGATTTCATCGGCCAGAAGCAGATTGGTGAAAACGGGACCGAGCGAGGTGGCGAAGTCGCCGGTCTTCTGGTTGTAAATGCGGGTTCCGACCAGATCCGCGGGCACGAGGTCGGGCGTGAATTGAATCCGGCGAAACGCGCCGCGGATGGTTTGCGCGAGCGTCTTCACCGTCAATGTCTTCGCCAGCCCCGGCACCCCTTCCACGAGCAGGTGCCCCTGCGCGAGCACCGCGACCAGCACGCGCTCGAGGAAATGGTCCTGCCCGACCACGACTTTCTTCACCTCGTAGAGGATGCGTTCCATCAGGGAGGAAACTTCGCCGCGCTGCCTGTCGCTTTTATCCATAGGTCCTCGCGTTAGAACGGCGGCACGCCGACGGCGGCCGCCGCGTTCTCGATGGGAACGGCAAACCCGATGCCGACAAAAAAGCTGCGCTCGGTCGGGTTCAATAGACTCGTCACGATTCCGACCACTTCGCCTTCGGCGGTCACGAGCGGGCCGCCGGAGCTTCCGGGATTGACGGCGGCGTCGAACTGGATGAGGTTCGTCAGCAACTGCTTGCCTTCGAGCGAGAGGTACTCGCGGCGCAATCCCGACACCACGCCGGCGGAGACCGACGGGCCGATGCCGAACGGAAAACCGACGGCGACGACGCGATCGCCGGGCGCGAGGTCCCGTGTCGAGCGCAGCGTGGCCGGGACGAGATCGTCCGGCACTTCCCTGGCCTTGAGGACGGCGAGATCGTGCTCGGGGCGCGCGCCGATGATGTCGGCCTCGGAGGTGGGACCGTCGGCGAACGTCACCTCCACGCGTTCGGCGCCCGCGATCACGTGCAGATTGGTAAGAATGGCGCCGCTGTCGAGAATGATCACGCCCGTGCCGACGCTCGTTTCCGCCCCGTCTTCCTTGGGCGCGCGCTTCCATCCGCGCACGCGCACCACGGACGGCCGGACGATCTCGTAGGCCTTCGCCGCGGGCGAGGGCAGCGGCTTGGTTTGCAGCGTGCGCAGGACCGCCGCGTCGATTTCCTTCTGCGTCGTCCGAGGCGGCGCGGGGGTCAACACCGCGTGCAGGGACACGAGAAGCACGGCAAACAACGCCCCGGCCGCGACCCGGAGGACGCGCTTGCGGCGCGCATAAAAGTTTCGCCACGCGGCGCGCCGCCGTTCGCGGCCGTCTGCGCGCGTGGATTGCGAATCGGGGTCGTGCGCTTGTTGAGCGAGGTCGGCCGGGAGACGGTCCCGAGTGACCGCATGGGCACGCCGTGGCCGGCTGGCACTGCTGTAAAGCGCAACCCTTCCCATAGGTGTCGAGACAAATCCGTGTTTGTCCGGCCGCAACGGCCCCCCGAGTTCGAAAGCTACCACGTAAGACCGCGGGGAAATATGCGGCGAGCACCCTATGCGGCGCCTACAGGAACATGTCGGAGGCGTGTATTACCACACTCCCATCGAATGTTTTAGTCGCGCAAGATTTTCGAGAGAAACTGCCGGGCGCGCGCCGAGCGCGGGGAACGGAAGAAGCTTTCGGTCTGGTCGTCTTCAACGATGCGGCCGTGATCCATGAAGATCACGCGCTGCGCGACCTTGCGCGCAAATCCCATCTCGTGCGTCACCACGATCATCGTCATGCCGTCCTTCGCCAACTGCACCATGACGTCGAGCACTTCGTTGATCATTTCCGGATCGAGGGCGGACGTCGGCTCGTCGAAGAGCATGCAGATCGGGTCCATGCACAGGGCGCGGGCAATGGCGACGCGCTGCTGCTGACCGCCGGAAAGAGCGCCCGGATACTTGTCCGCCTGATCCTCGAGCCCGACGCGCTCGAGCAGCTTCGTCCCCTTCGCGAGGGCTTCCTCCCGACGCCGGCCGAGCACTTTCGTCTGCGCGATGACCAGGTTCTCGGCGACCGTCATGTGCGGGAACAGCTCGAAGTGCTGGAACACCATGCCGACCCGCGCGCGCAGCCGCGACAGGTTCGTTTTTCGGTCGCCGACCGAGACACCGTCGACGATGATCTCGCCGCGCTGAAACGGCTCGAGCCCGTTGACGCACTTGATGAGCGTGGACTTGCCCGAGCCCGACGGCCCGCACACCACGATCACCTCGCCCTTCCTGACTTCCGTCGAGCAATCGGCAAGCACCCGGAAGTCGCCGTAATACTTGCTGACGTTGCGCAGGGAAATCACGCGGCCGCCCGCCTTTGCAGCCGCCGCACGAGGCGCGAGGCGGCGTAACACAGCACGAAGTACACGGCGCCGGCGAACAGCAGCAGCTCGACGATACGCCCGTCGCGCTCGCCGACTTTGTAGGCCGCGCCGAAAAAGTCCGCGAGCGCGCTCACGTAGACGAGCGAAGTGTCCTGGAACAGGATGATCGCCTGCGTCAGCAACAGCGGCACCATGTTGCGGAACGCTTGCGGGAGCACCACCAGCCGCAGCGCCTGACCGCGCGTCATGCCGAGCGCGTGGGCGGCCGCGATCTGCCCCTGGCCGACGCTGTGGATGCCGGCGCGGATGATTTCCGAGTAGTACGCGGCCTCGAACAGCGCGAAGCCGACCATCGCCGAGACCAGCCGGGTGTCGGTGGCGCGACCAAGATTAAACAGGTCCTGTAAGAACTGCGGCACGATGAGAAAGAACCACAACAGCACCATGACGAGCGGAACCGAACGGAACAAGTTCACGTAACCGGCGGCGAGCCAGGCGAGCGGCTTGACGCTCGACAACCGCAGCACCGCGAGCATCGTGCCCCAAACAATGCCGACAACGATCGCCACGGCCGTGATCTCGAGCGATACGCGCATGCCATGCGCGAGAAACGGCAACGCACCGGGGATCGAGCTCCAGTCGTATTCGTACATCAGCGGCTCCCGATGTGGCCCGGCACGCGAGCGCGCTTTTCGAGCTCGCGCATGAGCAGCATGACGACCGCATTGATGGCCATGTAGAGCAAGGTCACGGCGATGAACGACTCGTACGGCTGCGCGGTGTAATCGACGAGCTGGCGGCCTTGGGCCGTCAGCTCGAGCAGGCCGATGGTCGAGCACACGCACGAATTCTTGAAAATGTTCAGAAACTCCGACGTCAGCGGCGGCACGATGATGCGAAACGCCATCGGCAACAACACGTAGCGATAGGTTTGCGGCGTCGTCAGACCGAGCGCGAGCGCCGCGGCGCGCTGCCCGCGCGGCAGCGATTCAATGCCCGCGCGCACTTGTTCCGCGACGCGCGCGCTCGTAAAGAATCCGAGACACACCATGGCCGCGACGAATTGTTGCGCCATCGGGTTCAACTGCTTGAACTCGGTGCCCCCTGGCAGAATCTCCGGCAGCACGAAGTACCAGATGAAAAGTTGCGCGAGCAGCGGAATATTGCGGAACACTTCGACATAGGCGGCGGCGCCACGCCCGATGCTTTTGCCTGGCACGGTGCGCAGCACGCCGATCAGCGCGCCGAGGATGAGCGCCATCGCCCAGGCGGCGAGCGATAGCGCCACGGTCACCTGCAGGCCGGAAAGCATCCAGTCCAGGTAGGTCGCGTCGCCGGAGGGAGCCGGCTGCAGGAACACGCTCCAGTTCCAGTGGTAACTCATCGGGTCAAGCCGCAGGCGGCGCGTAAATCGGAGCGCGGCGCACCACGGTGCTCGTGCTCGCTCCCACCGATTCCCGCTACTGCAGCGCCTTGTCGTTGGGATTCTGGAACAACGCTTTCATGTCCGCGCTCATCGGGAAGTTGAGGTTGAGCCCTTTGGGCGGAATCGGGCCGGTGAACCATTTGGCATAGAGCCTGGCGGCCTCGCCCGAGGTCTGCATGCGCGCGATGGTCGCGTCGACGAGCTGCTTGAACGCCGCGTCATCCTTGCGCAGCATGCAGCCGTACGCCTCGCGCGATTGCGGCGTCCCGACCACGACCCAATCGTTCGGCCGCCTCGCCTTGGCGCGCTCGCCGTAGAGCAGCGCGTCGTCCATCATGAACGCCACCGCGCGACCGCTCTGGAGCGTCAGGAACGACTCGCCGTGATCCTTGGCGCTGATGATGTTCATTCTCATGGCTTTTTCCTCGTTCATCTTGCGCAGCAGCCGTTCCGAGGTCGTGCCCGCGGTCGTGACCACGTTCTTGCCCGCCAAGTCGGGAAAATCCTTGATGCCCGAGTTGTTCCGCGTCAGCAGGCGGGTCCCGATGATGAAAATGGTGTTCGAGAACGCGACCTGCTGCTGGCGTTCGGTGTTGTTCGTCGTCGAGCCGCATTCGAGATCGATCGTCCCGTTCTGCACCAGGGAAATCCGATTCTGCGACGTGACGGGCGTGAGCTTGACATCGAGCTTCGCGAGCTTGAGCTGCTGTTTGACCACGTCGACGACCTTGAGCGCGAGCTCGTGCGAATAACCGACGACCCGCTGCTTGTCGTCGTAATAGGAAAACGGTATGGAAGACTCGCGGTGACCGAGCGAGATCACGCCGCTGTCTTTGATCTTCTTCAGCGTGCCGCTCGGTTCTTCGGCCGTCGCCGGCGCCACCAACACCGTGCAAAACAGCAGCATTCCAACGAGTCGTTTCGCGCGCATGGCTCGATCTCCTGATCCTTGTTTATTGTCGCCCTGAGTGGCGAACAATTTACACCCATCGATCGCCTCGATCACCGTTGGATAGCCCGCGCGCCGGATACCGGTTGCAGAGCCCGCGCGAACCCTCGTGCCGTCGGCCGCGGCGCGGCTGGCATCGTCTTGAAATGGGTGGAGTTGTACCTTACGCTAGCGCCGGTATTGCGGCTCGATCCACCGAGCGCAATCATCGAATTCCAATAACGCCGTTGTAGCCAGAGCTTTGAGGGACAACCAATGAAAAATCCGCTCGACTCCCTTTGGGGCACCATCATCTCGGGTCTGGTTCTGCTCATCATTCTTTACGTCATCAGCGTTAACTTGCTGCGCTGAAGGCCCGAGCCGATACCGCGAACAACAAACACTCACCGGGGGAAACAATGGAACTGATTATCGATCGCTGGTTGCACATCTGGGCGGGGATCACCTGGATCGGCCTGCTCTATTATTTCAACGCCGTGCAAGTGCCCGGGCTCGCCGCCGCGCGGGCCGACGGCACCAACGCCGGCATCACGAAGCACATCGCGCCGCGCGCGCTGCTGTGGTTCCGCTGGTCCGCGCTCGTTACCTGGTTGACCGGCGCGTACTATCTGGAACGCTCCGGCATTGGCCTCACCAACGCGTTCCTGCTGCGCGGCAGCGCCGCCACCATCGGCATTGGCGCGTGGCTCGGCACCATCATGCTGTTCAACGTGTGGGTGCTGATTTGGCCGAACCAAAAGAAGGTGCTCGGCCTGGTGCAGGCCGATGATGCGGCGAAGGCGAAGGCGGGACGGGTTGCGTTCCTCGCCTCGCGCACGAACACGATGCTGTCCATTCCGATGATCTTCTTCATGGCCGCAAGCGCGCACTTCCCGATCGCGCGTTAACCTGGCGCTCCGCCGCTCGTTTTGCAAAGCCCGGCACCGCCGGGCTTTGTCGTTATTAGGAAATGCGCGCGCAAACGCGCCTCGGCTCGTTCTGCTGCACCGGATGTGTGAATGCCGCGAGAGCGCAGGGTGAGCCGGAGCAGTGGCGGACACATTTAAATTTGTCGCGCTCGGGCTGCATGCGCAGCCGCCCTCTCCCCTCGAGGGGAAGGGAATGAGGGTGAGGGCAATTGGTTTGCCAACGCTCGCGGCAAGGCTCGCTTGCGTTGGCGGCGGGAAGGGCTAAAATCTGCGCTTTCAACGGATGGCGCCCCGCGGCGGAACGGCAGGTCGGTTGGCCTGTACCCTGTGTTCCGACGCTCGGTGCCTTTATTCTTTTATGACGCACGTGATGCCGACCTATTCACGCCTTCCGGTCACCTTCGTACGCGGCGAGGGCGCGTATCTTTGGGACGCGCAGGGCCGCAAGTACCTCGATGCGCTCGCGGGCGTCGCGGTGTGCGCGCTCGGGCACGCCAACCCGGACATCGCGAAGGCGATCGCCGACCAGGCCGGCAAGCTCATTCACACCTCGAACTGGTACCAGATAGAACTGCAAGAGCGGCTCGGCGAACAGTTGTGCCGCGTAGCCGGCATGGACACGGTTTTTTTCGGGAACTCCGGCGCCGAGGCGAACGAAGCGGCGATCAAGCTCGCGCGGCTGTACGGGAATAATAAGAAGCTGCGCAATCCGACCATCATCGTGACCGAGGGCAGCTTCCACGGGCGCACGCTCGCGACGCTGTCGGCGAGCGGCAACCGCCGCATCCAGGCGGGCTTCGAACCCCTCGTCGGCGGCTTCAACCGCGTTCCATACAACGACGTCGCGGCGGTGCGGCAAGTGGCGGAGCACAATCCCGAAGTCGTCGCGGTGCTGGTCGAGCCGGTGCTCGGCGAAGGCGGCATCGTCATTCCTTCCCCGGGTTATCTCGCGCAGCTGCGCGCGCTTTGCTCCGAACGCGGCTGGCTCCTGATGCTCGATGAGATCCAGACGGGCCTCTGCCGCACCGGCCGCTGGTTCGCCTATCAACACGAGAACGCGCAGCCGGACGTCATGACCGTCGCCAAGGCGCTCGGCAACGGCGTACCGATCGGCGCCTGCCTGGCGCGCGGTGAAGCGGCGCATCTCTTCCAGCTCGGGAAGCATGGCTCCACGTACGGCGGCAATCCGCTCGCCTGCCGCGCGGCGCTCGCCGTGCTCGAACGCCTGGAAGCCGGCCGCTTCGAGGAACGCGCGGCGCGGCTCGGCAAGCACATCCTCGCCGGCCTCACGGCGCGACTCGACGGCGTGAAAGGCGTCAAGCAAGTGCGCGGCAAGGGCCTCATGCTCGGCATCGAGCTCGATCGTCCGTGCAAGGAAGTGATGCTCAAGGCGCTCGAGCGCGGTTTGCTTGTCAACGTAACGGCCGACAAGACCGTGCGCCTGTTGCCCCCGCTCATCATCAGCGACCCCGAGGCCGGACAGATCGTCGAAGTCGTCTCGGACACGGTGCGCGATTTTCTGGGCGTGTCGTGACGCCGCGGCATTTCCTCACGCTGGCGGATTTGAGCCCGGCGGTACTCGGTAAACTGATCCAGCGCGCCATCGAGCTCAAAGCCGGCCACCAACGCGGCGAACGCCACGTGCCCCTGGTCGGCAGGACGATGGCGATGATGTTCGAGAAGTCCTCCACGCGCACGCGCGTCTCGTTCGAAGCGGGCATGGCGCAGCTCGGCGGCAGCAGCATGTTTCTTCCGCCGCGCGATTTGCAGCTCGGACGCGGCGAGCCGATCGAGGATACGGCGCGCGTCATTTCGCGCATGGTCGACGTCATCGTCATCCGCGCCAACGAGCACGCCATGGTCGAGCGCTTCGCCGGCCACTCGCAGGTACCGGTGATCAACGCGCTCACCGAGCTGCACCATCCCTGTCAGCTGCTCGCCGACGTCCAGACGGTCGTGGAACGCCGCGGCGAGGTGCGCGGGCGCACCGTCGCGTGGGTCGGCGACGGCAACAACGTTTGTCACTCGTGGATGCAAGCCGCGAAGGTGTTCGACTTCGAGCTGCGCGTGGCGACGCCGCCCGGTTACGCGCCGCGCCCGGACATCGCCGCCGCGTGCGCGCCCAACGCGCGCTTGCTCGCCGATCCGAGCGCGGCCGTGGCTCGAGCGGACGTCGTCGTCACCGACACCTGGGCCAGCATGGGACAGGAACATGAAAAGGCCGAGCGCGCGAAGGCGTTCGCGCCTTACCGGGTGGACCGCGAGCTGATGCGCAAGGCGAAACCGGACGCGATCTTCATGCACTGTTTGCCCGCCTACCGCGGCCACGAGGTGACGGCCGAGGTGATCGACGGACCGCAGAGCGTCGTGTGGGACGAGGCGGAGAACCGCCTGCACTCGCAAAAGGCGCTACTCGAGTTGCTGCTGCAGCCGAGCCGCTAAAATTAACCGGGGAGTCACTTGAGATAGCGATTTAGAAAATCGCGCGCGGTCTGCCACGCGGGCCGAGCGCCTTGGTGCTTGGCGTCACCCTCCCGCGAGGCGGTGCACGGCCCGTCGTCATACGTCTGCACTTCCAAAACTTTACCGGCGCCATGCATGGCCGCCTGGAACGCCCTGATCTCGGCCGGTGAGCCGTCGCCCTTGGCATAAATCGCCAGCACCGGGGATCGCAGGTGAACCAGCCGCTTCACATCCACCGCCGGCCGCCCGTAATAGCTGACCGTCGCCGCCACCAAGTCAGGAGCGGCAAGGCTTGCCTCCAGCGCCTGCCCGCCGCCCGCGCACACGCCGAAAATAGCCAGGCTGCGACCGGGCTCGTGCAGCGCTTCGAGGGCGGCACGGTATTTCGCGTTCGCGTCGTTCTGATCGAGCGATTGGAAGGTCGGTCCCGGGCCGGCATGCGGCGTCGCGGCCGCGTCGTAAAGATCCACGGTAATCGCGCGATAACCGAGTTTGCCGAGCTCATCCGCCCAGGTCCGGGCCGGATCGCTAAGCCCGGCCGCCGTGTAAATAATAAGTATGCCGCGCGGCGCCTCCTTGGGTCCGACGAGATACGCGGCGAATGGTTTGTCGGCGGCGGTTTTGAGCGTCGTGCGCTCGCCCGCGATATCGATGACCCGGTTGGACTCCGGGCCCCGACCGTCTTGTTGCCCGTATCCGCGCCCGGAAACCAGGATCGACACAACCACGGCCAGAAGAACGACGGTGCGCCCGCCTGCCGGCATAGCTCCTCCATGAGCCGAGACCAGAGATCCTCTTATACCACCCCGGGTCGGAGCGGAACATCGGGCGAAAGACGGTCTACCGGAAAACCCGCCAACCGCCGGCTACAATAAGGGACGGGCGGTACGCCAAGCATGTCTTCGCTTTAAATCGCCGCCCGCCGTTCCCGGCGAGGTTTCCTTGGAAAGCAAAATATTACGTCTGCTGATCGTCGATGATTCGCCGGACGAGGCCGAGCTTGCCTTGACGGCGCTGCGCAAGGGCGGATTCATGCTCAAGCCGCAGCGCATCAACGACTTCGGCGGGCTGCACGCGGCCATCGAAAAAGGCGGGTGGGACGCCATCATATCGGAACGGACCCTGCCGCACTTCGGCGTGAACGCGGTGCTCGACGCGGTGAAGCAGGCGAAGCTCGAATGCCCGGTGCTGGTCCTGACGCGCACGGTTCCCGACGGCGAGATCGCGACCCTCATGCGCGCCGGCGCCCGCGACGTGATCCTCAAGAACCAGCTTACCCGACTCCTCCCCGCGCTTGAGCGCGAGCTCGCGGTCGCGGCCGAACGCGCCGAGCATCGCGCGGCGATGCAGACGTTGAAGGAAATTCAAGACAAACATCGCGCCGTGGTCGAAGGCGCGCGCGAGGCGGTGTGTTACAGCCACGATGGCATGCACATCGACGCGAATAAGGCGTACCTCGACATGTTCGAGTACGAGAACATGTCCGAGCTCGAAGGCGTCCCGGTCATGAACCTGATCGACAAGGGTGAACACGGGCGTTTCAAGCAATACATCCGCAAGGGCGGCGAGCCGGGAGGCGGCTCGCAGGAATTCACCGCCCTGCGCAAGAGCGGCGCGCGCTTCCCGGTGGAGATCGCCGTCTCGCCGGTTACCATCAACGGCGAAGCCTGCACGCAGATCCTCGTGACGGACGTCTCCAAGCGCAAGGCCGTGGAGACGAAGCTGCAGTACCTGAACCAGCACGATCCGTTGACGGGGCTGTACAACCGGCATCATTTTTTGCAGGAGCTGAGCCAAGCGATAGAGAGAATCAAACAGGAACCGGCGTCGCACGGCGTCGTGCATCTCGACTTCCACAATCTGCGCGAAGTGACGAAGACGCTCGGACACGCCGTTGCCGACCGCTTCCTCCTCGCCGCAACACGCAAACTGCGGGAAGTTTTCGGGTCGCGGGCGCTCGTCGCGCGCTACGGCGACCAGGAATTCGCCGCGCTGGTGTTGGATATTCAGCCGATTCAGCTGCAAGAGCTCACCACCCAAGCGAAAAAAGCTTTCGCCGATAATCCGATCGGCGACAGCGGCGCGCCGTATAAATGCGATTGCCGCGTGACGGCGGTGCCGATCGACGCGCGCACGGAAAATGCCCAGAAGGCGATGGCGAGCCTTTACCCGCCCGCCGAACCAACGGCCAAGCTGGCGCCCGAACCGACGGTCACGCCGGCGCACGCACCGGCGGCGACGCCGACCCCGGCCGCGCCGCCCCGGGGCATTCCGACCAAGCCGGCGGCGCCCGCCACGCCGGTACGCGCAAAGACCGCGGAGACCCGGCCGAGCCATGCGGCGGCGTCCGCTGCCTCAAAGCCGGCGATCGCAGCGGGCACTACCAAGGCGGCTTCGAAAGAATGGCACGCTCGCCTTCAGACAGCGATCGAGCAGGAGGCGTTCCGGCTCATTTACCAGCCGGTCGTCAACCTGCATGCCGATGCCGCCGAATATTTCGAAGTGCTGTTGCGTCTGGTGGCGGCGGACGGCAAGCTGGTGCCGGCGGGACTCTTCATGCCGCATGCCGAGGAGACCGGGCAATCGGTCGCCATCGACCGCTGGGTGGTGCGCCAATCCATACGGGCCGCGGCGGAACTGCGGCGGCAAGAGCGCAAAGTCACTTTCTTCATCAATCTTTCGCCCTCGGCGCTGAACGATGTCGAGCTCGTCGTGATCGCGCAGCAAGCGCTGCACGAAACCGGACTCAAGGGAAAGTACGTGATCTTCGAGATCGACGAGGCGACGATAACCAACAACGCCGAAGAAGCCACCGCGTTCATGCGCGCCGCCGAGAAAATCGGCTGCAAGTTCTGCATCGACAATTTCGGCCGCGCCCTCGCCTCGACCACCCGCCTGCGCGAACCGCAGATCGAATATCTCAAGCTGCACGGCCCGCTGGTGACCAACCTGACCGAAGACTCGGTGGCGCAAGCGTCGCTCAAAGCCGTCGTTGAAGTCGCCAAGGCGATGAAGAAGAAGACGATTGCGAAGAGCGTCGAGTCCGCGGAAGCGCTCTCGGTGCTGTGGACGCTCGGCGTCGACTACGTGCAGGGGCATTATTTCCAGGAAGCGGACGCCGAACTCAACTACCAGTTCGCCGGCGAAACGACCCTAACCTCCGAAAGCACTCCGCAGTGGGCGGTGGCGAGTCACGGCAAAAGCCATTAAGCTCTCGTTTTTCCCGTAATCCCTTGGCGTTTCGCTCCTGACGATTATGTCCGGCCAATATATTTTTACCATGCACCGTGTCTCCAAGGTCGTCCCGCCGAAGCGGGAAATCTTGAAGGACATTTCGCTGTCATTCTTTCCCGGCGCGAAGATCGGCGTGCTCGGTCTGAACGGCGCCGGTAAGTCCACGCTGCTGCGCATCATGGCGGGCGTCGACACGAACTTTGAAGGCGAAGCGCGCCCGCAGCCCGGCATCAAAGTGGGCTTTCTGTCCCAAGAGCCGCAACTCGATACGAAGAAAAACGTGCGCGGCAACGTCGAGGAAGCCGTCGCCGACACCAAGAAACTGCTCGATGAGTTCAACGACATCTCCATGAAATTCGGCGAGCCGATGTCGGACGACGAGATGAACAAGCTCCTGGAAAAACAGGCCAAGCTGCAGGAGAAAATCGACGCCGCCGGCGCCTGGGAGCTCGAGCGCAAGCTCGAAATCGCGGCCGATGCGTTGCGCCTGCCGCCCTGGGACGCGGACGTCACGAAGCTCTCGGGCGGCGAGCGGCGACGTGTGGCGCTCTGCCGGCTGCTCTTGTCGCAGCCCGACATGCTGCTGCTCGATGAGCCGACCAACCATCTCGACGCCGAGTCGGTGGCATGGCTCGAACGCTTTCTGCACGACTACCCCGGCACGGTGGTCGCCGTCACCCACGACCGCTACTTTCTCGATAACGCCGCGGGCTGGATCCTCGAGCTTGATCGCGGCCATGGCATCCCCTGGAAAGGCAACTACTCCTCTTGGCTCGAACAGAAAGAGAAGCGCCTCGAGATCGAGGAAAAACAGGAAACCGCGCGCGTGAAGACCATGAAGGAAGAGCTCGAGTGGGTGCGCACGAATCCCAAGGGCCGCCACGCGAAGAGCAAAGCGCGGCTCGCCCGCTACGAGGAGCTGGCCTCGCAGGAATATCAGAAACGCAACGAGACGAAGGAAATTTTCATCCCGCCGGGGCCGCGCCTCGGCGATCTGGTGGTGGAGGCGAAAAATCTCAGCAAAGGATTCGGCGATCACCTGCTGATCGACAATCTCAGCTTCAGCCTGCCGCGCGGCGGCATCGTCGGCGTGATCGGGCCGAACGGCGCGGGCAAAACCACGTTGTTTCGGATGATTGTCGGCCAGGAAAAACCGGACGGCGGCGAGCTGCGCATCGGTCCGACGGTAAAGCTCGCCTACGTGGATCAATCACGGGATTTACTCGACGGCAACAAGACCGTGTGGCAGGAAATCTCCGACGGCCACGACAACATCCTGCTCGGCAAGCAGGAAGTGCCTTCGCGAGCCTATTGCGGGCGCTTCAATTTTCGCGGCGCCGATCAACAGAAATTCGTCAAGGACCTGTCCGGCGGCGAGCGCAACCGCGTACATCTGGCGAAGCTGCTGAAAAGCGGCGGCAACCTCCTGCTCCTCGACGAGCCGACGAACGACTTGGACGTCGACACGCTGCGCGCCCTCGAGGACGCCCTGCTCGACTTCGGCGGCTGCGCGGTCGTGATCTCGCATGACCGCTGGTTCCTCGACCGCATCGCGACGCACATCCTCGCGTTCGAAGGCGACAGCAAAGTCGTCTGGTTCGAAGGCAACTACGCCGATTACGAAGCGGACCGCAAACGGCGGCTCGGCGAAGATGCCGAGCAACCGCATCGGATTAAGTACAAGAAGCTGGTCCACTGAGGCTGATTCGCTCGCGCGGCGCCCCGCGGCTTCCTCCGCGGTGCTCGGCCCGTTCAACGGGGAACAAACACCAGCAACAAGCCGCGGAGCGCGCCACGCGCACGACCCCGGCCTGCTACTGTAAAATCACCCTTTGAATCTTCAGGAGCGGTAACCTTTGCGTCTGCGTCACTACGGCAAGCCCCCCACCGGTCGCAACGACTGGCGCACCATCAAGAGCCTGCTGCCCTATCTGCTCGAGTTCCGCGGGCGCGCGATCCTCGCGCTCGCGTTCCTCGCGACCGCGAAGGTCGCGAACGTGAGCGTGCCGCTGATACTCAAGCAGATCGTCGATACCTTCGAGCAACGGCAGGCGCTGCTGGCGCTGCCGATATTCCTGTTCGCCGCGTACGGGCTGCTGCGTTTCGCCAATTCGCTCTTCGGCGAGCTGCGCGACGTGGTCTTCGTCAAGGTCTTGCAGCGCTCGATCCGGCGGGTGGCGCTCAAAGTCTTCGAGCACCTGCACAAGCTATCGCTGCGCTTCCATCTCGAACGCCAGACCGGCGGCGTGTCGCGCGATATCGAGCGCGGGGCGGCGGGCATCCGCTTCCTGATCAACTTCATGCTGTTCAACATCCTGCCGACCATACTCGAGATCGCGTTCGTCACCGGCATCCTGCTCGTCAAGTACGATCCTTGGTTCGCGATCATTACCGTGACGACCATCGTCGCCTACATCGCGTTCACGCTGTGGGTCACCGAATGGCGCATGATTTTTCGCCGCACCATGAACGAAATGGATTCGAAGGCCAACACGCGCGCCATCGACAGCCTCATCAACTACGAGACCGTCAAGTACTTCAACAACGAACAATACGAGTCGCGCCGTTACGACGAGATGCTCGCGATCTGGGAGAAGGCGGCCGTGCGCAACCAGACCTCGCTCTCGTTCCTGAACGCCGGCCAGGCCTTCATCATCGCCGCGGGCGTCACCACCTTGATGCTGCTCGCCGGCTACGGCGTCATGCAAGGCCGCATGTCCGTCGGCGACCTGGTCCTCGTCAACGCCTTCCTGATTCAGCTCTACATGCCGCTCAATTTTCTCGGTTTCGTTTACCGCGAGATCCGCCATTCGCTGGCGGACATGGAGCGCATGTTCAGCCTGCTCGACCGCGAGCCGGAAGTGCGCGACGCGCCCGGCGCCAAGGAGTTGATCGTCACCCGCGCGCACGTGCGCTTCGAGCACGTCGATTTTTCGTACGATCCCGACCGGCAAATCCTGTTCGACGTGGACTTCGACGTCCCGGCGGGGCACAAGGTGGCGGTGGTCGGGACCAGCGGCGGCGGCAAATCCACGCTTGCGCGGCTGCTGTTTCGGTTCTACGACGTGAGCGGCGGGCGCATTCTGATCGACGGACAGGATATCCGCGACGTCACGCAGAAAAGCCTGCGCGCGATCATCGGCATCGTGCCGCAGGATACGGTGCTCTTCAACGATACGATCTACTACAACATCGCGTACGGGCGTCCCGAGGCGACGGAGCCGGAAATCATCCAGGCGGCGACGCACGCGAACATTCACCGCTTCATCGAGTCCCTGCCCAAAGGCTACGAAACCATGGTCGGCGAACGCGGCTTGAAGCTCTCGGGCGGCGAGAAACAGCGCGTGGCCATTGCGCGGGCGATTCTGAAGCGCCCGCGCATACTCGTATTCGACGAAGCGACCTCCGCGCTCGATTCGCAATCGGAAAAGGCCATTCAGGCGGCGCTCGCGGAAATCGCCGCGAACCACACGACGCTCGTGATCGCGCATCGACTGTCGACGATCATGGACGCGGATCAAATTCTGGTGATGGAAGGCGGACGCATCATCGAGCGCGGCACCCACGCCGAGTTGCTCGTGCACGGCGGAACTTACGCGGGGCTTTGGGCGTTACAGCTCAAGGAGGACCGGGAACGGCCGGCGCGCGCCGTCGGCAACGGCCTTGCGCACGCCGACTGATTCGACTGAAAGCGCTTAACAAAATAAACCACCCTGCGATTGCGACGAGCCAGCGTCGATGAAGCGATCTCACAATACGGGCACGACGCCCGCCGGTTGAGGCTGCGTCGCTACGCTTTCGATGAACCGCGCAGCGAACCAACTCCCCCTCCCCCCCTTGAGGGGAAGGGCAAGGGGAGGGGGGTGTGTATGACAGGCAAAGCGGTTCATGGTCCGCGTGTAGTTTCAGGCGAAACAGGCGGCTCGCGGCGACACCCCGGTTTGCCGTGGTTCATTTTGTTAAGAAGCAAGCGCGCGTACCGCCCTTCGACAAGCTCGGGGCGAACGGAATTATCAAAGATTCCGCTAAATCACCTCCAGCCGGGCCGAGGGAATCTCGGCGAAGCGCCCGCTGGTGCGGCCGTTGCCGACAAAGGTCGCCGGCGTAAGCCGGATCGAGTCGACGACAATGCGCACCGATCCCCCGGCGAGGTCCGCGATAAAGGCACCCGCGATGGCCGCAAAAGGCCCGTCGAGCGCGCTGCGCGCGGCGCGCGCCGGCGTCGCTTCCGAGACCAGCGAGATGCGCACATCGGCGAACTCGCGCGCGCCGCGATAATCCTCGGTCAGCACCAGACGCGGCGGCGCGAACTCGAGCAACGCGCTGACCTGCAACGACAACGGCAACGGCGCTTGCGGTCGCAGGAACCGCGTCTCCACGCCGTCACGAAAAAACCAATCCTCGCCCTCGCGATCGGGACCCGCCGTCGTGAGCGGCAGGCGGATGACGAGATCGGAAACCTTGCGCCCCGCCGCCGCGAGCGCGGCCGCGAACGTCGGCCACTCGCCGACGAGCGCGGTGGCGTGCAAACCGCCGCGGGCGGCGACATCCACGTAGTCGCGCGACGCGATGTAGTAATGCGCGGTTATCGGCTCGACCGGCGTCACGAAAGTGTGGCCGGTCGCCTTCGGTTCCGGACCGCTTCCATCGGCCTGCCACAGCGCAATACCGAAACCGTCGCGCACGTGTCCCGTGAACGTAACGCTTTGATTCGATCCATTCATCCCTTCGTCTCGTTCGCTCGCCGCGTCCAAATAGACGCTGCCGGGGTCGCATCTTATACTTCAGGGAGTGACGGCCTCCATCCCTAAATATTCTCCGGAGCACACATGCGTCCCGCGCTGATCATGGCCGTCCTCGACAAAGAATATCAGAGCACCCGCAAGGGTCAGCACACGCCGGTCATGCTCTGGGGGCCGCCCGGTGTCGGCAAGTCCCAGATGGTGGCGCAGATCGCGGCCAAGCATGGCACGCCGCTGATCGATCTACGGCTCTCGCAAATGGAACCGACCGATCTGCGCGGCATTCCGTTTCGCGTGAACGAGCTCGTCGAGTGGGCCGTGCCGGCGGTGCTGCCCGATGCCGTGCGCCACGGATACGAGGGCATTCTGTTCCTCGATGAAATTACATCGGCCGCGCCGGCCGTTTCGGCGGCGGCGTATCAGTTGATATTGGATCGCGCCTTGGGCGCCTACGAAGTGCCGCCCGGCTGGGCGATTTTCGCCGCCGGCAACCGCCAGGGCGATCGCGGCATCACCTACAGCATGCCGGCCCCGCTCGCCAATCGCTTCGCGCATTTCGAAGTAGAGACCCATCTCGACGACTGGGTCGCCTGGGCCTACGCCCATGGGATCGACGAGCGCGTAATCGCCTTCCTGCGCTTCCGCCCCGAGCTTTTGTTCGACTTCAATCCGGCGCACAACCCGGTCGCCTTTCCGTCGCCGCGCTCGTGGGAATTCGCGCACCGGGCGCTGACGAAATTCGGCGATGTGCCGTCACTACTCCTCGGAAGTCTGGAAGCATGCGTCGGGCCGGCGGCGGGCATCGAGCTCAAGGCGTTTCTCGACAATCTCGACAATCTCCCGGACGTCGACGCCATCGTGGCGGGCAGCTCCGCGACGGTGCCGAAAGAAACGGATCTTCAATACGCCGTCGCCTCGGCGCTGGTATCGCGCGCGGTGCGCGCCCGCGGCACGCCCGAGGAAAGCAAGGTGTACGGCAATATCCTGCACTATGCCGACCGGTTTCCCACGCGCGAGATGGGCGTGATGCTGGTGTCCGATCTGCAGCGCGCGGTCGGGGAGCGCATCTTCAGCCTGCCGCAGTTCGCCCAATGGGCGAAGAATGTCGCCGACGTGATGCTGTACGACGTATGGAAACGGCCCGCGCGTGCGAGCTGATCGTGAACCCGAGCGCCGCGCCCCGAGACGACATCGAGCGTAAGCTCGCGGCGGCACGCGCGCAGCTCATCATCGAAAAGCCGTTCCTCGGTGCGTTGGTGTTGCGCCTGCCGCTTCTCGCCGCCGACCCCGCCTGGTGCCGAACCACCGCCACCGACGCGCGCGGCATTTACTACAACAGCGCGTACGTCGGCGCGCTCAGTCTCGAACAAACCAAATTCGTGCTCGCGCACGAAGCGTTGCACTGCGCCCTGTCGCACTTCTATCGCCGCGAGCATCGCGTGCGGCATCGTTGGGATGTCGCCTGCGACTTCGCCATCAACGCGCTGCTGGTCGCCGACGGTTTGATCGCGGCTCCCGGCGCGCTGCTGCAAGCACGATATAACGGAATGTCGGCGGAAGAGATTTATCCCTATATCAAGGAGGAAAGCGGCGAAGAACCGCTCGACCAGCATCTCTACGACGAAGATGACTCCGACGAGAGCGCGCGCGGCGAGGGCGTGCGGGGCGGCGGCGCCGATCCGGCGCGGCGCCCGCCGGGGCAATCGACGGCGCCCGACGGCGGGTCCACCGAGGACAATGGTCCACGCGGCGCGCACGGATCGGACAGCCGACCATCCGCGTCCCCGCGGCCGCCGCCGCTCGCGCCCGATGAACGCGAGCGACTCGCGACGCAATGGCAATTACGGCTGGCGGGCGCGGCGCAGCAAGCGTTGCGCGCCGGAAAACTCTCCGCCTCCATGGCGCGCCTGATCGACGACCTGCTGCAGCCGCAACTTCCCTGGCGCATGCTGCTCGCACGTTATCTCACCGCCACGGCACGCACCGATTACAGCTTCAGCCGGCCGAGTCGGCGCGAAGGCGCGGCGATCCTTCCCGGTCTGCGCGCCGCGTTCATCGACATCGCGATTGTGGTCGACACCAGCGGCTCCATCGAACCCGGCGAAATGCAGGAGTTTTTAAGCGAGATAAATGCCATCAAAGGCTCGTTGAACGCGCGCATCGCTTTGCACGCCTGCGACGCGACCCTCGCCGCCGAAGGGCCGTGGACGTACGAGCCCTGGGAGGACCTGCGCCTGCCGGCGCAATTGAGCGGCGGCGGCGGCACGCGATTCACCCCGGCGTTCGACTGGGCCGCGCAACTCGAGCGTCCTCCGGACCTGCTCGTTTACTTCACGGACGCCGAGGGCGAGTTCCCCAAGCGCGAGCCCGGTTTCCCGGTGCTCTGGCTCGTGAAGGGCCGTGCGCCGGTGCCGTGGGGCCAACGCGTGCAACTGAATTGATTCGGATCGCACGGCACGCGATCGCGCACGGCGTTGCTCGGGTCAACGATCGTAATTGCCAGACGGCGACCGCAATTCGCCGCGCTACGACGCGCGGCTGTACTGCCGCTGGTATTGCATCACCTTGCGCACGTAGGCTTGGGTTTCGGGATAAGGCGGGACGCCGCGATGCCGCAGCACGGCCTTCTCGCCGGCGTTATAGGCGGCAAGCGCCAGCCGGTTCTTGTGATTGAACGTCTCTAACAGATACTTGAGGTGCTTGACGCCGGCGAGGACGTTTTTCGTCGGATCGTGGACATCGTCAATTCCGTAGCGCTTCGCGGTTTCCGGCAGTACCTGCATCAGCCCGAGCGCGCCCTTATCCGATTTCGCGTAGGGATTGAACGCCGACTCGACGTGCATCACGGCTTTGACGAGCGCGAAGTCGACTTGATGCTCGGCCGCGATGCGCCGTATCAAACGATCATAGGCGGAAGGATCGGCGCGGAAGAGTTGCGGGTCCTGATGCGCGGCGAGCCGGCCGATATCCTTCGGCGTATCGCCCACGCGCACCAGTCGATACTGGCGGTTATTGAGCGCGTAATCGGTGACGATGCGCGAGCCATCCGGCAGCTGGTAAACATAAAGCGCGGCCTGCGCGGACGCGACGCTCAACAGCCCCAGGATCCCGACCACCGTTGGCAGCCCCCGATAACGCAACACCGCACCCTCCCGACGTTAATTCTTAGGGGCAATCGTGCACAAGCTATGCCATTGAATGCGCCTCCCCAGCTAGCATGTGCAAGATATTGGTTCTTCGAAGGAACCGAAGCGATGCCGTGCGTGCCGCCAACTCCTATAAAGCGGCCGAGAAAACGGCACTGTGCCGCACAGCGCGCGATTTCCAAACGGGCTCACGTATGACATTGCAGCGTCGGTGGCGAAGCGCGCTGCAAGCCTCGCCTGCCAGTCGATTAGTCGAATTTGAAGGTTGCGGACATTTAAGCGAGCGGCGTCAGTGAAAGCTCACCGCGCAGGATCGTGAAGGATAGCGGCGCGTTGATACCAAGCCGAATCTGCGAGCCGCGTATCTGCGCGACGATGACCTCTATCGAGCCTTGAGCAAAAATATCGCCGATGGGCGTCGCCGGATCGGTGTCGGGAGCAGGTTCAATGCGGATAATCTGCCCTCGCTTGCGGGTGATAATGAGCATTCGTTAACGCTCCTCGTGTTTGTCGTTGGCGCCGAGCAAGGCGATCAATTTCTCGCCGAACGCCGCCGCGTCCGGCACGCACAGTAGTTCGGGTAACGACAATCCGAAGGCATCGGCGATCTTCTCCAGATTGTCGAGGCTCACGTTGCATTCGGAGCGCTCGATCAGGCTGATATAGGTACGATGCAGCCCGCTCGCCTCCGCGAGTTGTTCCTGAGACCAGCCACGCATCATCCGCAACACCCGTAGCTTTTGCGCGAGCAGGTTCCGTGCTCTCTGTCCCATGCCGTTACTAGAGTCGATGTAAATGCTGCCGTCCACAGCAAATACCATTCATCATGCTGCATATGAGTCGCACGATGCACAAAATGCATCGCAATCGGCAGCGACCGCTCGCCAGCAGGAAAGCGGGGCTTAGCCGTGCACTGACAACGAGGCATTAATAGCACGATAACGTGCTATTTGGAAGAGGAGCTACTTGCGAGGAGAGCGCAGACGCTTTTTGTACACGCCGCGCGGTTCGCGGCTTTCGATGAACGTTTCCATGTCGTTCGAGGTCGTCAGCCAGTTGCGGCCGAGCTTGCGGGCTTGCAGCCGTCCCTTCTCCGCCAAACGACGCAGATAGTCGCCCGAGAATCCATAGGCTTCGGCCGCCTGGGACAGCGTCAATAAATCATCCTTATCTTTCGCCACGCCGGACCTCTTTATCAAGCCGCGATACGATAAGTCGCGCTCGGCGACTCGGCAAGCCGATTAAACGCAGCACTCCGGCCAAGCGCTTACGTCGAGCAGTATATCGACGCCGGCCGGCGGCGCGACGGCGGCCGCCGGTATCGAGTCACCGCGTCGCCATGCCGCGATCGCCCCGCGTTTTGCCTCTCCGGAGACGACGAACATCACTTGCCGCGCCCGGCTGAGCCGCGCCGCGCTCAGCGACACGCGTTCGGGCGGCGGCTTAGGCGCGTCGAGCACCGCGAGGACCTCCGCACCGTCGAGCGAACGTCCCGGGAACAGGCTCGCCGTGTGGCCGTCCGCGCCGATCCCGAGCAGGACAAGGTCGAATTGTTCGAGCGGCGCGAGGATCTGCGCGTAGCGCCGCGCCGCTTCGACCGCGCCCATCTCGGCGGGAATCGATCGTATCTGCGCCGGCGGTATCGGCACGCGACCGAGCCATGCCTCCCGCGCCATGCGATCATTGCGCGCGGCATCGCCTTGCGGCCGGCAGCGCTCATCGCCAAAATAAATATGCCAATGCCCCCAGTCGGACGGCGCCGCCGCGAGTCGCGCATAGACTCCGCGAGGCGTGTTGCCGCCGGCGAGAACCAGATTGAAACCGCCGTACGCCTCGATCGCTTGTTTGGCGGCACGCCGCACGGCGCCTGCCGCATAATTTTCGAGCTCATCGGTGCTCGCGTAAATATGCCAGCGACGAATCTGCTGCACGGCGTCTATACCCGGTTCCGCCACGTTTGATCTTCGCGATCGAACAGCCGATTGGCTTCTTCCGGTCCCCAGGTGCCGGCGGGATACGTGTGAACGAAGTCTTTCTCGTTGGCCCAGTGGCGCAGGATCGGGTCGACCACGCGCCACGCCCATTCAACTTCATCGAAACGCAGGAACAAACTGCGGTCGCCTTTGATCACATCGAGCAGCAGCGTCTGGTAAGCCTCCACCGGCGCCGCGCGCGTTTCGCGATAGGTGGCGTCGAGGCGGACCATGCGCGTATTGAGCTCGAGTCCCGGCTGCTTCGCATGGATTTCTATCTGCATGCATTCCGCCGGCTGGATGGACAGCAAAATCCAGTTGGGATCGATGCCCTCGTGCGCGGCTTCATGGAACAGCAGCTGCGGCGGATGGCGAAAGCGGATGGCGATAAACGTCGTCTGCTGCGCGAGGCGCTTGCCGGTGCGCAAATAAAACGGCACGCCGCGCCAGCGCCAGTTATCCACGTAGAACTTCGCGGACACGAACGTCTCGGTTGTCGAACGGCGCGGCACGTTCGGCTCCTCGCGATAGCCGGGCACGACACGCCCGTCCACCTTTCCCGGCGCGTACTGCGCGCGGAAGGCGTAGGCATTCACGGCGTCCCGCGGAATCGGCCGGATCGAGCGCAACACCTTGACCTTCTCGTCGCCGAGGGCGTCGGCCTCGAGACAGGCGGGCGGCTCCATCGCGACCACGGTCAGCAGTTGCATGAGGTGATTCTGCAGCATGTCGCGCAACGCGCCCGCGCCGTCATAGTAGTCGGCGCGCTCGCCGATCCCGGCCTTTTCGGCGACCGTGATCTGTACGTGATCGATGTAGTTGCGGTTCCAGATCGGCTCGATCAGGGTATTGGCAAAGCGAAACACAAAGAGATTTTGCACCGTTTCTTTGCCGAGATAGTGATCGATCCGATAGATCCGTTCTTCGTCGAAATACTTGTGCAGCAAGTTATTGAGCTGGCGCGCGCTGTCGATATCTTCGCCGAACGGTTTCTCGACGACGATACGGTGCCGCCCGTGCCGGCGATTGATGCCGGCCTGGTCGAGGTTCACCACCACGTCGCCGAAGTCGGCCGGTTTTATCGCGAGATAGAACACCACGTTTTCGCACGTTCCCATCCGGGGTTTGTTGAGCTCTTCCATCAGCTTTTGATACGCGGCGGGATCGTGCAGGTCGCCCTGCACGTAATCGAAACGTTGCGCGAAACGTTCGCAGCTTCCTTGATCGTAGGCCGAGCCCACCCGCTCTTTGAGAGCGAGATCGAGATAATGGCTCCACTCGTCCCGGCCCCACGCGCGCCGCGCGAACGCGATGAAGCGCAGATCCTCGTTCAGCCGCCCCGCCGCCTCGAGCTCATACAGCGCCGGCAACAAATGCGTCGTCGCGAGATTGCCGGTCGCGCCGAAGATGACGAAGTAGCAAGGACCGGACGCGGGCATCATGTCTTCGGTTTGATCGCGTGTCCGCCAAAGCCCTTGCGCATGAGCGCGAGCAGGCGCGCGGCGTAGTCGGTCTTTCCCTGGCTGGCGAAGCGCATCATCAACGCGAGGCTCATCACGGGCGCCGGCACGCCCTGCTCGATCGCTTCGATCGCGGTCCAGCGCCCTTCGCCGGAGTCCGCGACGTACGGTTCCACGTCGCCGAGCTCCGCGTCCCGCGCCAGGAATTCGGCGGTGAGATCGAGCAACCAGCTGCGCACCACGCTGCCGTGCCGCCACATTTCCGTGATCGCCGCAAGATCGAGGTTGAAATCTTCACGGGCCTTTAACAGCCCCAATCCTTCCGCATACGCCTGCATCATGCCGTACTCGATGCCGTTGTGAACCATCTTCACGAAGTGGCCGGCGCCGCTCGGGCCGCAATGCAGCCACCCGCGGTCCGCCGCCGGCGCGAGCACTCGCACCGCCGGTTCCAAACGCTTCACGGCGTCCGCCGCGCCGCCGAGCATCAACGCATAGCCGTTCGCCAATCCCCACACGCCTCCCGACACGCCGGCGTCGACGAACTTCAATCCCCGTTGGGCAAGCGAGGCGCCCCGGCGCATGGAGTCCTTGTAGTAGGAGTTGGCGCCGTCAACGATGAGATCATCGCGAGCGAGCAGCGGCGCAAGGCGCGTGATGTGCTCCTCGGTCACCGAACCCGCCGGCAGCATCAGCCACACCGCGCGCGGCGGCGCGAGCGACCGGACGAGTTGCTCCGGCGACTCGGCCGGCGTGAGCGCGGTCTCGTCGGCGAGCGCGCGTGTGACGGCAAAATCGCGGTTATACGCGACGACGGTTATGCCACCGCGCCGCAGCCGGCGCGCCATGTTTCCGCCCATGCGGCCGAGTCCGATTAGTCCCAATTCCACGGGTTACCTCGAGATGTCAAACGCGAGCGCATGCCCGCGGAAACGATGTTGCAGGAAAAACGGCCGCGGCTCTTGTCGAAGCGCGCCGCATTCCTCCGTCAGTTAGGCCGAGTGCAACGCGATACGGTTCCCTTCATATCGAGCACAACCGCACGACAGCCGTCAGGACCGATCGGGTGTTTCGGCTAACCATCGTTCCGCCGTTCGGTCCCACGGCGCGACAGTCTCATCAAGCCGCCCTCCACAATCCAGGTGGGGCAGCGGACCGCAGCTCCACGGCGATCGTCGCCGGACCCGCCGGTCTCACCTTCGGCGTGCGGAAATATACCAATGGCCGTCCCGGGAAACTTGCTCTTTCTTTACGGGTTTCCGGAGGACGCGGAATAAAGCGGATAGCGCGATCGCGCGGGCGCCGCGCGGTTGCAGCGGGCATTCGCCGCCTTGTCTTCGTCAACCCACCCACACCCGCGCGTTGCGGAACATGCGCAACCACGGGCTGTCCTCGCCCCAACCCTCCGGGTGCCAGGAGTGAGCGACCGTGCGGAATACGCGCTCGGGATGCGGCATGAGGATGGTAAACCGGCCGTCCGGCGTCGTGAGGCCGGTAATGCCGTGCGGCGAACCGTTCGGATTGTGCGGATAGGTGCGCGCGAGCTCGCCGCGGTTATCGACGAAACAGAGCGTCACCTGCTTGTCCAGAATCACCTGTTCCAATTGCGCCTCCGAGCGGAATTCCGCGCGCCCTTCGCCGTGCGAGACGGCGATCGGCAGCATCGACCCGGTCATGCCTGGGAAAAAGATGGACGGATTGTCGGGGATCTGTACGCGACAGAAACGCGCCTCGAACTGCTCGGACAGGTTGCGCACGAAGTGCGGCCACGCGGCCGCGCCGGGGATCAGCTCGCGCAAATTCGACATCATCTGGCAACCGTTGCAAATACCGAGCGCAAAGGTGTTGCTGCGATTGAAGAAGGCGGTGAACTCGTCGCGGGCGCGCGCATTGTAGAGAATCGATTTGGCCCAGCCCTCGCCCGCGCCGAGCACATCGCCGTAGGAAAACCCGCCGCACGCCGCGAACCCCGCGAAGTCCTTGAGCCCGACGCGGCCCTCCAGGATATCGCTCATGGTCACGTCGATCGCCGCGAACCCCACGCGATCGAACGCGGCGGCCATCTCCATCTGGCCGTTGACGCCTTGCTCGCGCAGGATCGCGACGCGCGGCCGCACGCCCCGCGCGATGTAAGGCGCGGCGATCTTCTCGTTCGGATCGAAGGTGAGCTGCGCGGAGAGCCCGGGATCCCGTGCGTCGAGTAAACGATCGTATTCTTCCTGCGCGCACTGTGGATTGTCGCGCAGCCGTTGCATGTGATAACTCGTCTCGGACCAGGCGCGATGCAGGTTGACGCGCGAGTCGTAGAAGATCTCCTTGCCGTTGTGCTGAAAGCTGACGAGGTCGTCGTCGGTGAGCGTGCCGATGACGTACGACTGGCGCCCGAGGCCGGCTTTCTTCAGCGCGCCGAGGATGCCGTCGCGCCGGCTGCTCGGCACCTGCAACACCGCGCCGAGCTCCTCGCTGAACAAGGCGGCGAGCGGGTCCCGGCCGAGCGCCGTCAGATCGACGCGCACGCCGGTATGTCCGGTGAACGCCATCTCGCAAACCGTGGCGAACAGGCCGCCGTCGGAACGATCGTGATACGCGAGCGCCAAACCGAGCTCGTTCAGCGCCTGAATCACATGGAAGAAGAGCTTCAACGTGCGCGGATCGTCGATATCGGGCGGCTCATCGCCGATCGCGCCGTAGACCTGTGCGAGCGCGGAACCGCCGAGGCGGTTCTTGCCCTTGCCGAGATCGACGAGGATGAGATCGGTCTCGCCCCGGTCGGTGCGCAACTGCGGCGTGAGCGTCTTGCGCACATCCAGCACCGGCGCGAACGCGGAGACGATGAGAGAAAGCGGGGCGGTCACCTCGCGGCGCGCGCCGCTCGCGTCCTGCCACACCGTCTTCATCGACAGGGAATCCTTGCCGACCGGGATCGAGATGCCGAGCGCGGGACAGAGCTCGAGCGCGACCGCGCGCACGGTGTCGTAGAGCGCCGCGTCCTCGCCCGGGTGCCCGGCCGCCGCCATCCAGTTGGCGGAGAGTTTCACGTCCGGCAGCGCGCGGATACGCGCCGCCGCGATGTTCGTGATCGCCTCGCCGATCGCCATGCGTCCGCTCGCCGGACCGTCGATGAGGGCGAGCGGCGCGCGCTCGCCCATCGCCATCGCTTCGCCGCTGTAAGCTTGATAGCCGCTCGCGGTCACGCCGACGTCGGCGACCGGCACCTGCCACGGGCCGACCATCTGATCGCGCGCTACCAGACCGCCGACGGTGCGATCGCCGATCGTCACGAGAAAGGTCTTATCCGCGACCGCCGGCAGGCGCAGCACGCGGTACGCGGCGTCCTTCAAGTCGATACCCTTGAGCTTGAAGGCGGAAAGCCGGCGCTTCGCATGCTGCACGTCGCGGCGCATGCGCGGCGGCTTGCCGAGCACGATGTTGAGATCGAGCTCGATCGGCCGCGCGCGGCGCGCCGCGTCGGCATCGTGTCCGTGAGCGCCGTCGCGGAAATAACCGTCCTCGACGATCAGCTCCTGCTCCGCCGTCGCCTCCCCGATCACCGCGTACGGGCAGCGTTCGCGTTCGCACAATTTGCCGAACGCGTCGAGCCGCGCGGGGGCGACGGCAAGCACGTAACGTTCCTGCGATTCATTGCACCACAGCTGCATCGGCGACATGCCGGGCTGTGCGTTCGGAATGGCGCGCAAGTCGACGCGTCCGCCGCGGCGGCCGGCGTGGATGATCTCCGGCACGGCGTTCGCGAGACCGCCCGCGCCGACGTCATGAATCGACAAAATCGGATTTTCCGCGCCGAGCGTCCAGCATTGATCGATGACTTCCTGGCAGCGCCGCTGCATCTCGGCGTTCGAGCGCTGCACCGAGGCAAAATCGAGCTCCGCCTCGCCCGTGCCGGTCGCGACGCTGGAAGCCGCCCCGCCGCCGAGCCCGATCAACATCGCCGGCCCGCCGATGACGATGATTTTCGCGCCCGCCGCAAGCTCGGTTTTCGCGACGTGCTGCGCGCGTATGTTGCCGACGCCGCCGGCGATCATGATCGGCTTGTGATAGCCGCGGACTTCGTCCGCGACCGCTTGCTCGAACGTGCGGAAGTAGCCCGCGATGTTCGGGCGGCCGAATTCGTTATTGAAGGAGGCGCCGCCGATCGGCCCGTCGAGCATGATCTGCAACGCCGAGGCGATGCGCTCGGGCTTGCCGTGATCGACTTCCCATGGCCGCTCGAGGCCGGGAATGCGCAGGTTCGAAACCGAGAAGCCGGTGAGCCCGGCTTTCGGTTTCGCGCCGCGGCCGGTGGCGCCTTCGTCGCGGATCTCCCCGCCCGAGCCGGTCGCGGCGCCGGGATACGGCGAGATCGCCGTCGGGTGATTATGCGTCTCGACCTTCATGACGATGTGGGTGTCGTCTTCGCGATAGCCGTATTCGCCCGTCGCCGGATCGCACATCAAGCGCGCGATGCGCCCGCCCTCGACGACGGCGGCGTTGTCCTGATACGCGACCAGCGTGCCCTTCGGATTCTTCGCGTGCGTCTCGCGGATCATGCCGAAGAGCGAGTGCTCCTGGCGCCTACCGTCGATGATCCATTCCGCGTTGAAGATTTTGTGGCGGCAGTGCTCCGAGTTCGCTTGCGCGAACATCATGAGCTCGACGTCGGTCGGATTGCGTCCGAGGCGCCCGAAGGTCTCGAGCAGATAGTCGATCTCGTCCGGCGCCAACGCGAGGCCGAGCTCCTTGTCGGCGGCCTCGATCGCCGCGCGCCCGCCCTGGAGCACGTCGATAACGCGCAGCGGCGCCGGCCGCGTCTCCTCGAATAACGCGACCGGCCGCGTGACCACCGTCTCCGTCATGCGATCATGCAGCAAGGGCGCGAGACGCGCGCGCTCCTCGGGCGCGAGCGGCGCACCTTCCGCGGCGAGATACCACGCGACGCCGCGCTCCACGCGCTTGATCCGGCTCAGGCCGCAATGCCGCACGATATCGGTCGCCTTGCTCGACCACGGCGAAATCGTGCCGACGCGCGGCACGACGAGCAACAGCTCGCCCTTGGGAACCGTTTCCATCGCGTCGGCCTGCGGACCGTAACGGAGCAGGCGGTGCAGGGTGGCGGTTTCGGTCGTCGTCAGCTCCGCCGCGAGCGCCACGAAATGCCAGTAGCGCGCCTCGATGTCGCGTAGCCGCGGCATGATGGCTTGCGCGGCGCGCAGCAAACGCTCGCGGCGAAAGGAGGACAGCGCGCGGCCGCCGGGCAGGCGCAGGATCTGCAAATCGGGAACGACGCTTCCCGTGGTGTCAGGCTCGCGGCTGCTCATGGAAGTTACCCGCCGCGAGGGCGCACCGCGGTGTGCGCATCCGTCGAATATTCTGCGGTGATCCGCCGGCGGATCGAAATAGAAAAGGGTGTGTCGATATGGCGCAATTACTTCAGTTGCTCGTATAGCAAGCTCAAAATCCGTTCGCCGGTCTTGGAGGTGGCCGCCGCTCCTTCCTTGTCCAACACCTCCACACTCGAGCCGTTGTCGGTCGGCTTGACGTGGACCTGGAACTGGTTGGGCGGCGCCGGTTGGTCCTTGCTGAACATGCGCGAGAAGAATCCCTTTTCCTTACCCTTGGTATCCGGGTCGATATAGCGGACGTAATAAATGCCCTTGGAACGGTCGCGATCCTCGACGGTAAAGCCGATGCGATCGAGCGAAAGGCCCACGCGTCGCCAGGCGCGATCCAGACTGTCCTCGAGCGTCAGGAGCGGAACGCCGTTTCCGCCGTGCGTGAGCCGCGCGCTCGGCACGGGTACGGTGGCCGTCGCCGGCGCGCTCGCGGCGGGCGCCGCCGCCGTCTGACTCGCATCGCCTTCGCCGCCGAGATGCGCCACCAACCGGTGCAGCATTTCCGCCTCGAGCTCCGGGTCGCTCGGCCGCGGTTTCCAGCCGGGCGCCGCCGCGCCCGACGGATCCCCCTCGAGCTCTTCCATGCCGCGGTGCGTGAGATATATCTCGGTCGTGCCCGGCGCGGCGCCGCGTTCGAGCCGCACGTGATACTTATCGCGCATACCGGTCGAAAAATAGCTCTTCAGCCACTTCGCGATCGCATTGTTCTGGTTCGCGCCCACGAGCGCGCGGTTCTCGGCCCAATTGGTCTCGATCAAACCCGCCTTGGGATCTTCGCTCGCGATCGACAGGCCGCTGCGAGTCAAAAATTCTTTCACTTGATCCCACACCGCGCCCGGCTCGGCGTTGACGACGACATAGCGCGTCTGGCCCTCGCGCACGAGCTTGACCTGCGACGACGGCGGCAGCACGTTGCGCGCGGCCGGCGCTTGGCTCTTCTGTTCGCCGGCATAGCCGGAAAATGTGGCGGTGTTCGTGGTGGCGTTCGCGTTTGCATTCGTGTTCGGCGTCGGGGTCGTGCCCGACGGTGGCGGGACGGCATTCTGATCCGGAACGTTCGTGAGATCGGGCGGCACCTCGAGCGGCGGCAGGGTCGGCGCATCGCGGTAATCGATCTTGCGGCTGTTCGATATGCTGCTGCAGCCGCCGAGCATGAACGCCACCAGCAGCGAAGCGCCGAGGACGCGCAAGCGCACGTTCGTTAGCGACCGGTTCAATTCATTACACCCGCCGCCTTCATGGCGGCGCGAACCGTGGCATGATGCTGCTCGGAAAGCGGCGT
>Ga0070741_10002819_pt1 | contig 45252 bp, 28 predicted proteins | sample Coa_R1_4_FD_66440 | JGI IMG/M metagenome (GOLD analysis project Ga0070741, IMG submission 66440) | Surface soil microbial communities from Centralia Pennsylvania, which are recovering from an underground coalmine fire - Coalmine... | ecosystem: Environmental > Terrestrial > Soil > Unclassified ... | reverse complement strand
GTCAGCGGCACATCGCAGAAACGTTTCTATCGCGTGACGGTTCAGCCTTAGACCGGGCTCCGCGCCGAAGCATCATGACCGAATACAACTCCATCAATTCCGCTGGCAGCATCATCGGTGTCACCATCTCTGGAAACGCCGCCAACAGCGCAGGCGGCGGCGTCTTCAAAGGCGAGGGGCAGTCAGCCTCCTCCGCAGCCTTTTTGCGCAGGCTGCCAACTGCAAAACCGTTTCAGCCTTTCGTATGCCTGTTTGTCCTGATGACGATTCTCATAGCGTGCGATGCGCCGCTTTTTGCATTCGATTTGCCAGACCTTCCAGCAATGCCGACCATTCCCGCGCCGCAAGCGCCCGGCTCGGTGACGATGGGTGACCCGGCAAATTTTCCGGAGGTGAAGATGGACTTTCCGATTCAAACCGGAACCTTCGATTCGAGCTGGCCGTCCATCGTGGCAAACTACCCGACCGAGGATTCCGCGTGGCTGCGACAGGCGAAGCTGGGGATCTGGGTTCATTTTGGTCCTCAAGCTGCTGGTCAGAGCGGCGATTGGTATGCGCGCCGGCTCTACAGCGAGGGCGACACTCCTTATTACAATCACATCCGCGACTTCGGGCATCCATCCACGGTCGGATACAAGGATCTGATTCGCACATGGAATCCGGCAGCTTACGATCCGGCGGCGCTGGCGAATACCTACTACAATGCCGGCGCGCGTTTCGTGCTGGTGCAGGGTGTTCATCACGATCAATACGACAACTGGAATTCGAAATACCAGGAATGGAATTCGATGAACCTGGCGCCTCACCGGGACTTTCTCGGCGAGTGGAAGACGGCCCTTCGCAACAAGGGCATGCGGTTCGGTGTCGCCTTTCACCATGAATATACCTGGTGGTGGTTGCAGAGTGCCTATCGCGCCGACGTGAACAACACGTATGGTCTCGCCGGGGTTAACTACGATGGTCATCTGACGGATAACGACTCCACGGCTCTGGGTTCCGGCCAATGGTGGCAAGGGATGAATCTTCGCAAGCTCTACATGACGAACCTGCGCGAGTATGCGGGCATCTACAATGTGGAGGACAAGGGCACTTACGGCCTCGAGCTTTCGCAAGGTATCTTTGTAAACCATCTCGAGTTTGCGCATTGGTATGCGACGTGGTGGGCGCTGCGGATCATGGACGTGATCGAGAACTACGATCCCGATTTTTTCTATACTGATGGCGACTCGACCCAGCCCTTCAGCGGATACAAGAGCGGAACAGGGTATAAGTGCGACGCCGTGCAGCGCGTGCTCGCGGATTACTTTAATCGCACGCTGCAGCGCCGCGGCACTCTCGACACCTTTGGTGTGATCAAGCACGTGCCTTACAATCGCGGCACGGTGGACACGTATGAGAGCACTTATCCATCGGGAATCGTTTCCACGCAGGCGTGGATGGGAGACATCGCCGTGGGCGATTGGTATTACAACACGGGGTTCAACTATGACCCGGGAATGGTCATCCGCTATCTGCTGGAGTGCGTCTCCCGCGACGGCGCGGCTGCGATCAACATCGCGCTCAGGCCGGACGGCTCGCTCGATCCCGGCAGCGTAACGCAGCTTCAAGCCGTGGGAACTTGGATGGGCATTAACGGCGCTGGTATCTATGGTAGCCGGGCCTGGAACATTTACGGCGAGGGGAGTAACAAGCTACCAAGTGGGAATCTAGGCAACTCTCAGGCCAACGCGACATTCACCACCTCCGACTTCCGCTACACCGTCGGTTCGGATGGCTATCTCTATGCATATTGCATGACCGTTCCGTCTGGCGGCGCCACGTTAACGCTGACCGCGCTGGGAACAGGCGACGGCTATCTCGCCGCGCCGATTACCTCGGTCCAATTGCTCGGCAGCAGTGCCAATCTCTCGTGGACGCAGTCGGCTACGGATCTCAAGATAACCTGCCCTGCTTCCATGCCCTTTCAGACCGCGGTTTGTTTCAAGATTGGGCCGCCATCTATCGTCATTCCGCCATCTCCGACTGATTTGGTCGCGACGCCCGCAGGCTCCAGTGTAGCTCTGAAATGGAGTTCGTCGCTCACAGGAGCAACCTTTAGCGTCAAGCGCGCGACCAGTCTCGGCGGGCCTTATAACACTCTCGCCTCCGGATTGAGCGCGATGACTTATACCGATGCAACGCCAGCTCTCGACACGAAGTATTTCTATGTCGTCACTGCCAGCCAGAACTCGGTGACATCACCTAACTCCGATGTCGCCCCCGCAATTCTTCCCGAAACGGTAACGTGGCAGACGCAGGACATCGGGACGGTCGGAGCATACGGCGCGCTCGTGCAATCGGGAAACTCCATGCTGATCAATGGCTCCGGGGCGGATATCTGGAATACCGCCGATTCGTTCCGCTACGTCTATTTGCCACTCAATGGAGATGGCCGCATCACAGCCAGGGTTGACTGCATGCAAAACACCGCCACTTGGGCAAAGGCCGGCTTGATGTTTCGCGAATCGCTAGACCCGGCATCGCGCCATGCGATCGCATTTTTGACGCCTTCAAACGGCACATCGCTTCAGCGGCGCACAGTTACCAGCGGGAGTGGTTCCGATGTTTCCTATGTCACCGGGCTGACTGCTCCCGGCTGGCTGCGGCTCAAGCGGAGCGGCAGCACATTCACCGCCTACCAGTCAGCGGACGGATTGAATTGGACGACAATCGGCAGCACCAGTGTCACCATGGCAACCGGCGCCTATGCTGGCCTCGCTGTGTGCAGCGTGCGCAACGGCACCACCAATCAGGCGCTTTTTAGCAATGTCACAGTCAAAACAGCAACCAGTCCCGACATCACGGCGGAAGCCGGCAACGGCACTGTGATCCTGCGCTGGAATAGTGTGTCGGGAGCGTCTGGTTACCGCGTGAAGCGGGCCACGTCCATCGATGGACCTTTTGCGATCGTTGTGTCGCCCACGCCGGGCACGAGCTATGTGGACACAGGTCTTAGCAACGGCACGGGCTATTACTACATCGTCACGAGCTTGAACGGCTCCGTGGAGATCGCGGATTCCGATGTGGCTTTCGCCCAGTCGGCAGCTTCCACGACTCTCGTCTCCCGCACCACGGGCGGAACGGTGCTGGCAAACTCAGACATACCGACCGAGACTGCTGCGATGGCCTTCGATGGCTCGACCAGCACCAAATGGTATTCCAATTTCAATAACACCAGCTGGATTCAATACCATTTCGGCAACGGCCTCGCGTGGCGCATCACCGAGTATAAGATTACCAGCGCGAACGACGTGCCGCAGCGCGATCCGATGAACTGGCAGTTTCAAGGTTCCAACGACGGAGCAAACTGGACGACACTCGACACGCAGAGCAACCAGATCTTCGCCTCCCGCTTCCAGACGAACACCTACGACTTCACCAACAACACGCCTTATTGCTACTACCGGCTCAACGTCACGGCCAACGCAGGCATCTCCGGTTATCCCATCCAACTCTCCGAACTGGCCATGCTCTCCGCGCCTGGCGACGTAGGTGACAAGACTCCACCGGTGCTAAGTCTTCCATCCGATATAGTTCTTAGCTCAACCAATTCAACCGGGATGAATGTCACTTTCAATGCTACTGCTACTGATCTGGTCAGCGGCACACTGGGTGTTAGCTGCAATCCAGCCTCCGGCTCCTTTTTTCAACCAGGCACTACTTCGGTGCAATGCTCCGCCATAGATCTGCTCGCTAATACATCCGCGGGCAGCTTCAACGTTACCGTCAACACGCCGGTGATGAACTGGCGCATCGCACATTTTGGCACCAGCAGTAACACCGGCAACGCAGCCGATGGCGCGGATCCCGACGGCGATGGCATAAGCAACTATCAGGAATTCATCAGCGGCACCGACCCGAACGATCGCGCGAGTTTGCTGAAGATCGATCAGGTAAAAGCGAGTGGCGCCGATATCGTGCTGAGCTTTCCCACCGTGACCGGAAAAACCTACCGCGTGGAGCGCTCGGATAACCTCCAGAATAACTCGTGGACAGTGGTGCAGGATAACATTGCCGGCACCGGACAAACGGTAAACGTCACCGATTCCGCAGGCGCACAGCACGCGACGCGCTTCTACCGGCTGGTTGTGCAGTAAGCCTTTTTCTGCACTAGCAATCCTTCGGATTGGCTCTTACCGCTCGCACAAAATATCTCAAAACTCCGTGTCTCCGCGGTTATTTTTCCAGCCGTTATTTCGTCGCGCGCGCAGCCGCTTCAGCCGCCTTGTCCCGCGCCGCCTCGCTGCCCACACTCCGTCGTCGTGATCCGTTGCGGGCGACGACTCGGAATTTACTATTTCGAGAATGGATTTGGCGGACGACCATCAACAGTCATATATGATCGCGAATGAATGGGCCAAAGATCCAGAGTGCTTATCTGAAGCGATCCACGCGCTCGCACAGTATTGGGCAAAGAAAAATCGAGAACGCACAAACTCCTGCTCGAAAATGAGTGAAAGCTGGAAGACGGCTGCTTGAAATTGACCAACTTCAGGCGCGCACTATTCAGTTGATTTGCGCAAATGCTCAATTAAAGAGTATCGCCGCCTCGAAAACGACACCGCTGCACGGCAGCAGACAATGCAATGCTCGTGGACAAATCGGAGACCATTCCTTAGGGGATAATGCCTAAAACTGGAGGTCTGGCATAATTTTCAAAGCTGTCCCTAAATCTGTCCCTCCTGTTAGTCACGGAGTAATGGAAGAGTTAGTTTGAATATCGCTTGATTACTCCGGAAGTGTGGCTATATATGCCTGTAAATAAGCAGTTTCCTTGACCGAATCCCACCCCTTCCGCCATGCTTTTCACAAAGCACTTGCGCCAGTCGAGACAGCAATTACAGTCGAACGTTCGAAGTTTCCTGCAGCTTTCTTTCTCCTTATTCGCTGGTCAATTACTGCGCTGTTGAACAACTCTATGCTCCCTGTAATCAAACTCGGCAGCTGGCGGATAGTTATGGCCGGCGTCACTCTGCTGGTTTTAGCGATGTATCCTTCGCACGTATCCGCTGCTGAAAAAGCGTTGAACCTGGCAACAGTCGCCACTCCGTCTAGTTCCTATTGCTCCGGTGATACCACGGTCGCTGCGCTCAATGATGGCTACGCTCCTGCGAACTCCGCGGATGCGGAGCATCGCTCGTATGGGAACTGGCCGCGCACAGGGGTGGAATGGATTCAATATGAGTGGTCACAGCCCGTCGCGACTAATTGCATGGAAGTCTACTGGTGGATTGATGGCCGAGGAGTCGGCGCGCCGAAGTCCTGCCGGCTTCTTTACTGGGATGGCGGACAATTTCTCCCGGTGAAAAACGCGCAAGGTCTCGGGGTTACGGGAAACACTTTCAACACCACGAATTTTTACGAGGTAACAACCAATAAGTTGCGGCTTGAAGTCGTCTCAGACGGCGGACTCTCCACTGGTGTCCTGGAGTGGCGAGTCTTTGATTCAGGCCGCTCGCCCGCGTTCCCGCCTGCGGTGCAGGCTGGAGTGGATCGCGTAGTGATTCTAGGTGGAAAGACTTATCTGTCGGGTGTTATCAAGCCCTTTCGTAGCGAAAAGGTGGAGACGAAGTGGAATAAGGAATCCGGTCCCGGCGAAGTGACTTTCCAGAATGCTGACGCAGCCGAAACTACTGCGACTTTATCCAAGCCTGGTGACTATGTGCTAAGGCTGACAGCTACTTCCGAGGGGAAAAGCGCCAGCTCTACCCTCAAGGTTCGCGCCGAAATGCCGCCTCCCAAAGAGCGCCTGGACGTAGTCTATACCAGGAGATACAGCATAGATAGTCCGCTTTGGAACGCGCGGACAAAGGCCATCATCGTGAACTGGATTCCGCACTGCATTGACATGAACAACCAGCCGGATCTCAAGGAAGGCGGGATCAACAACTTCATAGAAGCCGGCAAGGCACTGCGCGGCGAGCCGCACGCGCGTCATCTCGGCTATCCATTTTCGAATGCGTGGGTGCATCAGACTGTGGAAGCGATGTGCATTGCATTGATGGTTGATCCCAAAGGCGACCGGGAAATCATCGCGGCCCAGGAGAAGATGAAAGCCACGCTGGAAGATTGGATTCCGAAGATACTCTCCGCTCAGGAGCCTGATGGATACTTGCAGACCGCCTATACGCTCGCAGAACGCAGTGCATGGCCTGAAAAGTGGTCGCCAAGCCACCGTGGGTATCATGAAGGATATGTGGCTGGTTACTTCATCGAATCCGCGATTAACCATTATACTTTAACGGAAGGCAAAGACCTCCGCCTTTACAATGCTGCGAAAAAGCTAGCCGACTGCTGGGTCGCAAACATCGGACCAGGCAAAAAAGAGTGGTTTGACGGTCATCAGGAGATGGAGCAGGCACTGGTGCGCTTTGGCCGGTTCGTGAACGATATGGAAGGTGGCGGACGTGGCGATGCTTATGTGAAGCTTGCCCGTTTCCTTTTGGATTCGCGCAGAGGCGGCGCAGAATATGACCAAAGCCATCTGCCGCCCATCAAACAATACGAAGCCGTCGGACATGCAGTTCGGGCAGTTTACAACTACTCCGGGATGGCTGATGTGGCGGCTGAGACTGGTGATGTGGATTACGAGAGCGCAGTGATGTCGTTGTGGGATAACTTGATTAACAAGAAATACTACGTCACCGGTGGCATCGGCAGCGGCGAGACATCGGAAGGCTTTGGTCCAAACTACTCGCTGCGCAACGAGGCTTACGCCGAGTCGTGCTCGAGCGCGGGGCTTATCTTCTTTCAATACAAGCTTAACCTTGCCAGTCACGATGCGAAGTATGCCGATCTTTACGAGGAGACGATGTATAACGCGCTGCTCGGCTCGTTGGACATGGAAGGGAAGAACTTCTACTACGACAACCCACTCATCGAGGAGAAGGCGCGCTATTCATGGCATGTCTGCCCGTGCTGCGTGGGCAACATCCCGCGCACCTTGCTGATGATCCCAACGTGGACTTATGTAAAAGACCGCGATGGAATCTATGTGAACCTTTTCATCGGCAGCCGTATCAACGTCGAGAAAGTAGCTGGCACCAATGTCGAGATGGTGCAGAAGACCGACTACCCATGGAACGGAAAAATCACAATCACGGTGAATCCGCGTGAGGCAAAGAGCTTCTCGCTGCATGTGCGCATACCGGACCGCAAGACCAGTGAGCTTTATACTAACACGCCTGTAGTCCGGGGCTACAAATCCTTTGCTGTCAATGGCGCGCCAGTTACTCCCAAAATCGAAAAAGGCTATGCAGTCGTGACGCACGAGTGGAAGGCGGGCGACCATATCGAACTCGAGCTACCTCTCGAACCACAACGGATTAAGGCTGACCCGCGCATTGCGGCCGACCGCGGCCGCGTTGCGCTCCGCTACGGGCCGCTTATCTACAACGTCGAGAGCGCCGATCAAACCGACCTCAGCAAACCGCTCGGCTCCGCGCCGATTACAGCGGAATGGCGCGAGAACCTGCTGGGTGGAGTCATCGCGCTCAAAGGCACGTGGACTGATGGCAGGCCAATGCTGGCCGTCCCGAACTTTGCCCGGATGAATCGCACCGGCGAGGTGCCGGAAGAGAATTCCGGTGGAGATCCCACAATTACCTATGCCCCGGGCGCGACGGTTCAGACAGGCGAGGCTTCGGCAAGTCCGATCCCACACCCACGCCGCGAGCGTAGTGGTCCCGAATCCATCGTCTGGGCGCTCGATCGACCGTGAACATTCCGTAGCCGGTGACTGATTGATGGCAATTGATCGCAAGCTGATATCCGGCTATGAAAAGGCATCTTGTCGCCCCTTGAAAAGTTTCTCCCGGTTCAATCACGGATCGTCCTTGTAGTCCTGTTCGCTGCGCTTGCTGCCGCGCCAGCACGCGGGGATTTGCTGAACCGCTGGTCGTTCAACAACAGCGCCGGCACCGCGTCGGCCGGGACAACGCTCACGGATTCCGTTTCGGGAAAAGTGGGGGTGGTGCGCGGCGTCGGCGCGACGTTCACCGGGACGCAACTGCTGCTGCCGGGGACGACGAACGGCAATCAAACGCCGTCCAGCATTTCGGCATATCTCGATTTGCCGAACGGATTAATCTCGAACAAGACGAATCTTACGATCGAATTTTGGGCCGACACGAAGTCGGTGAAAAACTGGCAGCGATTTTTCGATTTCGGGCGCGTCGTGCAAGCGGGTGACGGACTCGGTGCGGCGGGAGAAATCACGGGCACTGCGACCACCGCGCCAGGCACGACGCAGGCGAGCGATGAGCTTTTTCTTGCGAGCCAACGCGGCACGACCGCGAACACACAGCGGCTTGCCTCGCGCATCGATTTTAACGGCACGACAGGCACGGAGTTCACATTCGACAGCGGCCTTACGACGACCGCGGGCACGACTTATCATTACGTCGTTGTTTTTCAGGACAGCGCCGGCAGCTACGGCACGAGTGGGGGGACGATCTCGTGGTATCGCAACGGGACGTTCATCGGCAGCGTCGATGTGAATTATCACCTCAGCAGCATCGAGGACGTCAATGACTGGCTCGGCCGTTCGCAATGGAGCGGCGACTCGAACGCGAACATCGCCTATGACGAATTCCGCATTTACGATAACGCTTTCACTGCGACCGATGTGGCGAACAGCTTCAGTGCCGGGCCGAATCCCACGTATGCGCCGCCCGTTACGCAGCCCGATTCGGTGACGATGCACTATGGGCAAAAGGCGCGGATCGCAGTGCTGGCAAATGATTCCGGAACGCTCGCGGCAGCGACAGTAGCGGTCGTGCAAGCGCCGCAATTTGGCACGGCAGTCGCCGACGGCACAGGCAAAATTCTTTACACGCACACGACAGGCGCGCCGGCGACGGACACGTTTACGTATCGTGTCGGCGGTGCGGGCGGCACTTCGGCGGCGACGACGGTGACGGTGAATTTTACGAATAATCTGCGCATCGCAAATAACACGCTGAATGTGCCGTCGAGCCCGCCAGCGACGGCGTTCCAGCTCAATCCGGCGTTTGACGGTGTCGCCGCTTTCAGCCAGCCGCTTTGCATGGCGAGTCCGCCGGGCGACACGAAGCGGCTGTTTGTTTGCGAAAAAACGGGCGTGCTAAAAATGATTCCGGACGTGACGGCGACGACGGGAACGCAATCCACATTCCTCGATCTGCCGACGCTGCTGACGGCGCGCGGCGAAGCCATCAGCACCACAAGCGAACAAGGTTTGCTCGGCCTCGCATTTCATCCGAACTACGCGACCAACGGATTTTTCTACGTCTACTATTCCGTCACGGCGAGCGGCACGACCTACGAACGCGTGTCGCGTTTCACGGTTTCGGCGGGAAATCCAAATGCCGCGAACACGGCGTCGGAAGTGACTTTGTTCCAGCAACCAGACTCGGCGAGTAATCACAATGGCGGCGACCTGCACTTCGGTCCGGACGGTTATCTTTACATTTCGCTTGGCGACGGCGGAGACCAAAACGATTCCCAAGGCCACGCGCAGAGAATCAACGACGGATTTTATTCCGGCATCGCGCGCATCGACGTGGACAAAAAGAGCGGGAGCCTCGCACCGAATTTGCATTCGCAAGTGCCGCTCTATTCCGGCACTGCGGCTTACGCGATACCGCCGAACAATCCTTACATCGGCGCGACGAGTTTCAACGGCGCGGCGGTGACTGCGAGTTCTGTCTTCACCGAACTTTACGCCGTCGGTCTGCGCAATCCGTGGCGTTTTTCCTTTGATTCGCAGACGGGTGAAATGTGGTGCGGCAACGTCGGGCAGGATGCTTACGAAGGCGTTTATACCATCACGAGTGGACAAAATTGCGGCTGGTCTTTCTACGAACAGAATCATAATGGACCGAAGATCGGTTCTCTTCCGAGCGGCTTTACCTACACGCACCCGGTTTACGAATACGCGCATGGCAGCGGCAACTTTCAGGGCAACTCCGTCATCGGCGGACTGGTCTATCGCGGCACGCGCTTTCCCAGCCTGGCCGGCCAATACATTTTTGCCGATTATGTTTCAGGAAATATCTGGACGCTTGTGCGCAATGGCGCGTCAGCACCCACGGTGACTCGCATTACCGGCCAGGGCGGCATCGTCGCGCTCGGCACCGATCCGTCGAACGGCGATGTGCTCATGGCGAATATCAACACTGGCATCATCCAGCGACTCGTCACGAGCACGGTCGCGGGCAGCTTTCCGACGACGTTAAGTGCCACGGGTCTGTTCGCCGATCTGACCGATCTTTCGCCGAGTCCCGGCGTCCTGCCGTATGCGCCAAACCTCGCATTTTGGAGTGACTACGCGATCAAGCGGCGCTGGTTCGTGATTCCCGATGGTGCGAGCAAAATGAGCTGGTCGCGCGACGGGCAGTGGACTTTTCCAGACGGACAAATCTGGGTGAAACATTTCGACCTCGACATGACGCGCGGTGATGACTCAACGAAGAAGCGGATCGAGACGCGCCTGCTCGTGAAAAATTCCACCGGCGCTTACGGTGTGAGCTATCGCTGGAACGATGCACAAACCGAAGCCACGCTTGTTCCCGATGAAGGCGCGAGTTTTCCGCTCACGATCAATGTCAGCGGCAGCAACTACACGCAGACATGGCAGATTCCGAGTCGCGCGAGCTGCCTCATCTGCCATACGCCGCAAGCGGGGCACGCGCTTTCGTTCAACACGCGGCAGATGAATCAGAGCAACACGATGGACGGCTTTAGTGGAAACCAAATCGATCTGTTGCGCACCGGCGGATATTTTTCCAACACGCCGGAATCGACCAACCTGCTTCCGCGTCATCTGCGCGCCAATGAAACGGCGTATCCTGCCGAGGCGCGCGTTCGTTCTTATCTCGCGGTCAACTGCTCCTATTGCCATCAGGCAGGCGGCACTGCGTCGCCGGCCGCGTGGGATGGCCGCCCGCAACTCACGCTCGATCAAACCGGCTTGATCAATGGCACCGCCAGCAACAACGGCGGCAATGCGGCAAACAAACTCGTCGTGCCCGGCGACACACTGCACTCAATCGTTTTCAACCGTGTCTCGGCATCCAACGGCTTTACGCGAATGCCGCCGCTGGCGAGCAGCGAACTCGACCAGGCGGACATCGCGCTATTGCAGGAATGGATCGCGCAATCGCTGCCGAACCGACAGACATATGATCAGTGGCGCGTCGCGCAATTCGGCTCCAGCACTTCATCGCAAGGCGATCCGGCTGCCGATCCTGACAGCGACAGCCGCACGAACACCGCGGAGTTTCTCGCGCTCACCAACCCGCTTGATGGCTCCAGTTTCCTCGCGCCGCAAGTCTCGACGAATGGCAGTAACGTAACGTTCAGCTTTGCCGCGCCCGCGAATCGCTCGGCATTTGTGGATACGTCGTCCGACCTCATCAATTGGTCGCTGTGGGATGTTCCCGGAAACAACGGCATCCCGCTGCCCGGCGGCAACGTGATGCTCACCGGGCCGATGCTCGGAACAAAACAATTCTTCCGGCTTCGCCTGCAGGAGAACTGACCGCGCCACGGGGCAATATTGCTGCACATCCCGGAGGAGCGGGTCGCGTGGGTCGAAATGTCCGCTTTCGGACATGCGGGTCCGGCGAGTAGCTAGTCGTTTTCGCCCGGCTCGACGGGTTCGGCGTTGCGCGCGCGTTTGCCTTTTTGTTTGCTCTTTGTTTGGTCGCTGAAAAGCTCGCCGAGCACTTTGCCGATCATCGGTGCGGCGTAGGTGCCGCCGTGCGCGCTTTGGCCGGGCTCGCTTTCGTAAAGCGCGGCAAAGGCGTAGCGCGGTTTCTCCGCCGGCGCAAAACCGGCGAACCACGCGGCGTTGCGCTCCTTGCTTTTCGGGCCCCATTGCGCCGTGCCGGTCTTGCCGGCGACATCCACGCCGTCAACGCCGGCTTTTCCGCCGGTGCCGGCGCGGCTGGAAACCACTGCGACCATTGCTTTCTTGAGCTCGGCCAAAATCTTCGGATCGATATCGAGCGTGCCGCGCGCGCCGACTTCGTAAGCGGTGACGATCTGGCTGTCGATGCTCTGCACCTGCTGCACGAGCCGGGTGCGGTAAAGCGTGCCGCCGTTGCCGACGGCGGCCATCGCCTGTGCCATTTGCAAAGGCGTGACGAGCAAATCGCCCTGGCCGATCGAGAGATTCGCGACATCGCCATCGAGCAATTTGCGGCCATGTGTTTTACGCATGTAATCATCCGTCGGCACGCGTCCTTCCGCTTCGCTCGCGAGCGGGATGCCCGTTTTGCTGCCGAAGCCCATCTTCAGCGACCAGTCGATGATCGGTTGCGCGCCGGTCTTGATGCCGACCTGGTAGAACCACGTGTCGCACGATTGCGCGAGCGCGTCGTGAAAGTTGAGCATGCCCGAATCGGTCTTCTTCCAGTTGTTCATCGTGATGTTCCCGATCTGGAACGCGTGCGGGCAATTGAATTCATCGTCCGGTTTCACCGTGTGACTTTCCAGCGCCGCGAGCCCGACCGTGACCTTGAATGTCGACCCCGGCGGATACGCCGAGCGAAACGCGCGCGGCAGCAGCGGCACATTCGGATCGTCCTGCAGCGCCTTGAACGCCTCCGCCGAGATCGTCGGCACGAACGCGTTCGGGTTGTAGCTGGGCCACGACGCCATCGCGAGGATGTCGCCGTTGTTCGGATCGATGATGACGAGCGCGCCGCGTTTCACGCCTTTCTCGAGCGTCTCCTCGGCGAGCCGCTGAATCTTCTCATCGAGCGTGGTGACGACGTTGTAGCCCGGCTGCGGCGGGATCGCGATTTTCTCCGACACCTTTTTGCCGTTCGCGTCAAAGGCGAGATTCAACTGCCCCGGCTTGCCATTCAGCTGATCGTTAAACGTCTGCTCCAGCCCTTCGCGTCCCTCCGAGTTCGGCCAGAGCATCTCGTTATTCTGAACCGGTCCGTCCAATCTCCGCCCCGCATGGCCCGCGTAGCCGAGGATGTGCGCCGCGAGCGTCCCGCCCGGATAGAACCGCTGATAGAGCGGATGCAGCGAAAGAGAAGGCGGCGCCTTTTGCTTCACTGCCTCGATCTCCGCCGGCAAAAGATCGAACGCAATATCCAGCGGCAGCACCGCGCGATTGCCGTAGTGCTTTAAAATTTGATCGTCCGAAATGGCGATGCGCCGCTGCGTCAGCGTCCGCGCGATCTCCATCTGCTCGTGCGCAAACGCCAGCGCGCCATTCAGCGTAAAATTCGGCGGCATCGGGAAATTGATCGCGAGATTGTAGCTCACCCGCGTCTGCGCCAGCGGCAATCCATTGCGATCGGTGATCTGCCCGCGCGGCGCCGGAATCTGCAGCACGTAAGTCCGCGCATGCTTCTGCGTCTCCCAGCTCGGCGTCATCGTATTTTCGGTCTGCGCAAACGCCGTCGCGGCGGCGAGGAACAATAAAATGGCAAAACGCATCGGAGCCGTGCATTAAAGCGCGTCCGCGCCGAAAAGCAAAAGCTCGTTCCGCAGCGCAGCGCCGTTCGCCGCGGCTGTCGCGGGACTCTTTTAAAAAAGTTTTGACAAAAGACGCGTCTTTTTTGCAAAACCACGAGCCGTGCAGCGGCGACATGGCAACAGAAACGCGCGGTGCCGGAGCTTTGGAAGCCCGGCGGATGCACCCTCGTCGTTTTCTCGCGGGATCGCTTTTCAAAAACGCCCGTTGCTTTCGCTAGGAAACGGCTTTGTCGGTTTAGGAATCGTCATCGGCACATTAAGTGGCGCCTTGGCGGCGTTAAGTTCCGGCTTTGGCGTCTTAAGTTCTGGCTTTGGCGTCTTAAGTTCTGGCTTTGGAGCGCTGGGAATTGGGTTTGCCGCGCTAAGAACCGGCTTTGGAGTCTTAAGAATTGGCTTTGGAACCTTAAGAACTGGCTTTGGAACGCTGGGAACTGGCTTTGGCAGATCGCAAATCATCCGCGCTGCCTTGATTTAGAGCACTTTACATTCATCTCACACCAAAACCCCAAAAAACACACAAAACCATGAGCACAGAAAACCCCAATCCAGCACCCAACAACGACCCCGAACCGCAAAAGCCAAAACGCACGCGCGGCGTGGTAAACAAAAAATTCCTGCAAGAAGTCAAAGACTCACGCGCCGTCGCCACCGCCGCGCTCGACTCCGCTTACGCGCCCGGTCTCGCCGAGGTCGAGCTCGACGCGACCATCGCACCCGGCATGATCACTTTGGCAAAAAGCATCGAGACCAGCATCGGCAACCTGCAGGGCGGACGCGCCGGTAAAGGCAGCGCCACCGACCAGGAAGCGGCCGCGCGCGAGGCGTTGATCGCCGTCATCGCGCCCATCCAGACCGCCGCCAAGCGCGTCTTTAAAGGCGACACCGAAAAGCTGCGCGACGCCTACTTCATCGGCACCTCGCTTGCCAACCAAAGCCTCGACTTCGTCCTGCTCGCAGCCCGCGCCATTCACGAGCGCCTCAGCCCCGGCGAAAACAACGTGCCGCCAAAAGACACGCTCCCCGGCATCAACGCCGCGAAAATCCAGGAACTCTCCGGCGCCATCGGCACCTACGACGACAAAAACACAACTCAGGAAGACCAGGACGGCAACAACCAGATGAGCCTCGAACAAATCGAAACAGCCGTCGCCACGCTCGCCGGCAAACGCCACGACATCCAGCTCGCCGCCGACCAGCGCTGGCCCTGGCGCGCGCAAGGCGTCCGAACCATCCGCAAAACCTTCCTCCTGCCCGAAGACCAGCCGTTGGAATAAGATGGCGGAAAGAGCAGGGCTTCGATTATAAAATTCAGGTAGCCACTAAGCAGGTTGCTACTATGACAGTCGACGAAGAGCTTTCAAAGGCACGAGAACTGCGAAAGCAAAATTGCCAAGCAGAGGCTTTGGAGATTGCTCTACGTATTACTGCAATTGAGCCGGCGAATGCCGATGCATGGTGGATTGCTGGGTTAGCAGCCCATTCTTTAGATAGAATTAAAGACTCGCTTTCAGCTCTTCGTGAAATGCTTAAGCACGCCCCGCGTTTTGCTTCCGGGTGGGCACAGTATGGCGTAGTCCTAGGCGAGAATGGTCAGTTAGAGGAAGCCAAGAAAGCGTTTAATCAAGCGATTCGTATTGATCCTCAACATGTCTTTGCTCATAGACAAGCTGCACGGATTTGTGAACTTGCGGAGGATCGCGATGGACAAATCCGATTTTTAAATTCCTTGGACTCCTTCGGCAAGGCAGACAGCGCTGATCTAAATCGTTTGGGTATTGCTCATTGGGAAAAAAAACATTTCGCGAAAGCCATTGAATACTATCTCCGCTCAGCAGCAGAAGAGGCAGACCCGGCCCCGTATTTCAATTTAGCGCTCGTTTACAATCACAGTGAAGTCTCTCAAGATGTAGATGCGGTTGACTCATTAAATCGGGCTCTAGCACTAAATCCAGATTATCATCCTGCCAATAAAAAGCTGGCTGAGATTACACCTCGCCTTCGCAGCTTGGCTTACGAAGCGTTGAAATTTGGGGAGACATTACTTGCTTTCGAAGAATGGTTCCAATTCTACCTCAACCCATTCGAATTATTGGGTGCGACACGGGAACAAAGGCTTGAAGATTTCGATTCAAAAACAATCCAAAAGCTTAAAAAGCGCCTACTTCAAGAAATCGACTTGGAAGATGGCCACATCGAACACTTGAATGGATTTTGTTTCGATCGATCACAGGTTATTGGAGTTTGTGAAGAATTGACTGACGAAAACATCAAAAGCCATCATTGGCTTGTATTTAAAAACCCTTTTCTGCTTTGGTTTCTTACGCGAGGTGATCTGCGCCACTTTGTCTATAGGTCTGATTACTCTCCGCTTGAAGTGCTTGAGGCACTGGACTCACCATGGTCGGGTTTCAAAGAATGGTTAAGCAAACCTTTCGCAAAGCAATATAACTTGGTTCTGTCCCGTGCGATGCAGAAAATGGCCATTCCAGTGATCGAAAGTTTGTTTGATGGACGCCGTTGGACTCTTCGTTGCCATGAAGACATTTGCTTTGACGCTGCACATCGTCATGTCGACCGTCTTTTGGAGCCATTGAAAGAAGCGGCGAAGGCTGCGCGAAATAATTGTCCATCTTTGATTGAAATTGAACAGCTAGTTATCGATAGCGGCCTCTCTTCTGTGATCAACCTTCTACCCGAGCCGTTCCGGGAGAAGCAAGCTGAGGCAGTTCGCTGCGTCAGAGACATTGCAATTGCATGCTACAACGAACACGGCGAATCAGATTTATCAAAGTCAATTCTGTTGCTTTCCAAAAAATTCACCTTTAAGAGCACTGAATTGCACCAACGGCTGGAACAAGATTTTTTGCAAATTCAGAAGTTAATCGCGGAGGAGCGAAAGCACGACGCAAAGCTCACATTGGGAGGCCAGCCGATGCAGATTACCAAAGAGGGCGTTCGGATGGGGGAATGCTTTCTCGCTGCTTCCAAGATTACATCAATTCGATGGGGAATACTTATAACAGGATATCAACACGCCCCTGTTTATGAATTTTTAATGGTATTCCGTGATGATGACTTCCAAGAGGCCGTTTTTTCATGGCGTTCTTCCAGCGATCTTAAAAAGCAGGAAGCACATTTTAATCAACTTGTGGAAGCGGCAATGAACTACATCGTTCCAAAAATCTTCCTAAAGGTGCAAAACCAACTTGCGAATGGCGAACACATCCGTGTCGGTAAATGCACCATGATCCGTGAAGGTGTGGCGTTTGATGCGCAAGGCTGGTTTAGCAATAAAAAACAGATCATTCCGTGGCAGCAAGTTGGAACAGAAATGAGAAATGGAATACTCTCAGTATTCGATCGCACGAATCCCAAAATGCGAATTCAAACACCTCTACGCGAATCAGAGAACGCGATCATTCTTCGAATTTTTGCAAGTGATGCAGAAAAGAACCGCCTATGAATGTGAAAATACTTCAAGCGAAGCCAGAGCTGCCGAAATGGGCGTTCGCGCTTCTTAATCAGCTTTACGAAATCGAGCGAAAGTTAAAGCTTCATGGGGATACGGGCAACGCTTTGCGCAATGTCGAAAAAATGAAAGATGCACTGGAAGATGTTGGCCTGTTTTACGAGGATCCAATGGGCCAAGCTTTCAAAGAGACTAGAACTGACCTCGAAGCTACAATCTCAGGCAGCGACACTGAAAATCTTCATGTCGTCGAGGTAATCAAACCTATTATCCGCCAAGGGAAGCGGGATTTTTCAGTTGTATTGCAAAAAGGTATTGTAGTCATTGAATCTAAACAAATAGAGAAACCCAACAAATGAACAAGATGATTGATTTTGGCATCGACCTCGGAACAACAAATTCGTTGATAGCGCGATTCAATAAAGGGTCTGTTGAAGTATTCAAAAACCCGAGTGGATTCAAAGAAACGCTGCCTTCAGTGGTAGGTTTTCGTAATGACCGCATCATGGTTGGCGAACAAGCGCGAACCTATGCGGAAAAGGATCCCAAAAGCGTCGCCTCAAGGTTCAAGCGGAAGATGGGGACGACCGAGACAATCAAGATTAAAGCATTGAATGCGTCGAAAACTCCCATAGAACTCTCTGCTTTTGTTTTGAAAGAATTAAAAGGGTTCATCCATAGTGGCGAGAACCCGGCGGCAGCAGTAATCACGATTCCAGCTTCATTTGACACGGTCCAATCCAATGCGACGAAAGAGGCGGGTTATCAAGCGGGCTTTAAACAGGTGGTTCTTTTACAAGAGCCAATCGCTGCAAGTCTCGCCTACGCGAATAAAGAGAAAGGCGCTGATCTAAAAAACAGCCAATGGATTGTCTACGACCTCGGTGGCGGGACATTCGATGTCGCATTGGTCAGAATTGTTGAAGGAGAACTCACTGTCGTTGATCACGAAGGGGACAATTATCTTGGGGGCAGCGACTTCGACGCAATCATTGTCGAGAGAATTCTAGTTCCGGAACTCAATAAGCGAGGTGAGTTTGACGATCTTCTTACGCAGATGAAAAGTGAAACCGGAAAGTATAATCGACTCTGGACTATTCTTTTGCATAAAGCAGAGGAAGCGAAGATTGAGCTTTCGACAAAACAATCAGCCGAAGTTGATCTCGGTATGATTCGTGACCTTCAGGATGATAACGGCAAAGCTATTGATTCCATTATCGCAATTACTCGATCTGAATTTGAAACTGTCATTAAAGAAGCTGTCGATAGCACGGCGGACATGTTGAAGAAAATTCTGACTCGGAATTCATTGCGGGGTGAAGACCTCAAATTCGTCTTGATGGTTGGTGGCTCAACTTATGTCCCATTCGTTCGCAAGCGAATCGAAGAGTTACTTGGAATTCCTGTGAACACATCTATTGATCCAACGAATGCGATTGCGATTGGGGCCGCTTACTTCGCCGCTACGAAAGAAGCTAAGCTTGAAGGTGAAGAAGAGCAAAAATCTGCAATTACGTCAGGAGGACTTAAGATCAAAGTCTCATACAACCGAGCATCTCAGGAGAAAGAGGAACTATTTTCAGCGAAGATTGAAGGAGATGCATCTGGCTTATTCTATAGAATCACCCGTGACGATGGAGCTTTTGATAGTGGTCTCAAGAAATTGACGGGACGTATCGTAGAAGACCTTCCGTTGCAGGAGGGCGCCTTCAATCAATTTACGTTTCGAATTTTGGATCAAAAAAATAACGTAGTTTCCACTGGCTTCGATACTATCCAAATTGCGCAGGGAAAATATAGCGTGGCGGGGCAAATGCTGCCGGAAGATCTTAGTCTAGTTAAGGACGATCCGGCACTAAAAGATACACGGTTGGAACGGGTTTTCGCGAAGAATTCCGTTTTGCCGTCAAAAACCAAAAAGACAGTTGAGGTGGGAAAGACTATCGTAAAAGGCTCAAATGATGAACTTCGGATAATTGTTGTCGAAGGTTCTGCCGATAATCATTCTTCAACAAATAAACCGATTGGTATTCTCCTAATTAGCGGCCAGCAAATCTCTCGTGACCTGCTTCGCGGCACCGAGATCGACCTCACCTTTGAAATGTCGGAATCCCGTGATCTTACGGTCAGCGCTTACGTTAATGGAACAGGACAGGAATTTTCTCAAGTTTTCGACCCCAAGCCACGCGCTGTTCCAGTGAAAACATTAGAAAGTGAGATCCAAATGCTGGAATCCCGCACAGAAAGAGAATTAACCGAGGCTAAAACAGCGGAAAACTATGAGGTCATTGAGGGCTTGAGTAAGTTGCAAAATGAAGTTCAAGAGCTTGTCGGTGAAGCTGCTCTTTTATCCATTGATGATGTAACAGATGATCGGTTCAAACTCGAAGACAAGAAACGCCGACTCGCACAATCACTCAATCAGTTAACCTCCGGTAAGAAGATCGAACAGGCTAAAACAGAATATCGGAGTGTGAAAGAGGATGTGATCACCTTAGTAAATGAGATGGGCAATGATAATGAACGCCATCAATTAGCTGAATTTTTAGCGCGGGAACATGCGGTTACAACCTCCACAAACCCGGAGAAAATCCAGGCCGTTACCGCAGCACTAGAGCGATTGCGCTTTCAGATTCTCGCGAGAAGTCCAGACTTCCTTGTCGGCATGTTCAAACATCTTGTCGAAAAGCGCACTTCAATGAACGACCAGCTTCAAGCGAAGAACCTCATTGAAAATGGAAAGCGATACATTGCCGAAGAATCCTGGGACGACCTTCGTCAAGTTAATGGCCGTTTGTGGAACTTATTGCCACAACCTGAGCAGGAAGCGGAAGAGTTTCGTCATTTCACCGGCATCGTGTGATAACAGCTGGAGTTCGCCCCATCGAATGCCCAAACATTTCGCATGCATGGCGGGGCGGAGAATGTCGAGATGACGGTGCCGTAATTCCTCGACTGCACAGGAGAATGCGGCGCTGGCATTCGCCGGCGTGACGTGCTAAGACCTGCGGCGATTGGCTGCGTTTGTCAGCCCGTCGAAGGAAACCGTGCCTATTTCAAATATCTATTGTGATGCGTTTTGAGACTTTGCGGGAAGCCCGCTGGATTTTTGCCGTGGTGATCGTGCTCACGGCGTTGAGCGCCATTCTCGTGCCGTGGCTTTGGATTCTCGGGGTGTTGTTCATTTTTTACGTGTTCTATTTTTTCCGCGACCCGGACCGGACGGCGCCGGCTGATCCGCGCGCGGTGGTGGCGGCGGCGGACGGGCTGGTCGCCGACATCACGGAAATTCTCGAGCCGGAGGTGACCAAGACGACGATGCGGCGCGTGGCGATTTTCCTGTCGGTTTTCGATGTGCACACGAATCGCGCGCCGATCGAGGGCGAGGTGATTTACAGCCAGCATTACGTCGGCAAGTTTCTCGACGCGCGCCATCCGGACGCGACGAAGCTGAACGAGTATCAGACGTGGGGTTTTAAAAATGAGCGCGTGACGCTGGTGGTGCGCCAGATTACGGGCGCGATCGCGCGACGGATCGTCGGCTGGTCGCGCGTAGGCGACAAACTGGCGAAAGGGGAGCGCTTCGGCATGATCCGCTTCGGCTCACGCACGGAAGTTTACCTGCCGCTCGATGCAACGGTGACGGTGAAAATCGGCGATCGCGTGAAGGGCGGGGAAACGATCATCGCGGAATTGTCATGAACGACGACGGCAGCCCAAAGATTTACCTTTTGCCGAATCTGATGACCGCAGGAAATCTCTTCTGCGGGTTTGCCGCAACACTGCGGATTTTGGAAGGCGCGCTGATGGCGGAAAAAGGAATAAATCCAAACCAGCTCTATCATTCGGCGATCTGGTTCATTCTCGGCGCGTGCATTTTTGATTTGCTCGACGGCCGCGTCGCTCGCATGGGCGGGCACGAAAGTCCGTTCGGGCGCGAGTTCGATTCGATCGCGGACATCGTGTCGTTTGGCATCGCGCCGGCGTTGCTGATTTATCGCATCGTGCTGCACGAATCGTATCGCTTCGGCTGGCTCATCGCTTTTCTTTACCTCGCATGCGGCGCGTTGCGGCTGGCGCGTTTCAACTGCATCGCGGCGGCAAACATTCCCGGCGGCGACAAGGAGTTCAAAGGCTTCCCGATTCCCGCGGCGGCGGGGCTGATCGCTTCGTTAACGCTCTTTTTGCTCTGGTGGCAATCGGGCGAGCACACGGTGACCATCGGCTACGGACGTTTCATTCTGCCGCCGCTGATGGTTTTTCTTTCGTTCATGATGTTCAGCCGCGTGCGCTATCCGAGCTTCAAGGCCATCAACTGGCGCACGAAACGCTCGATCCCGCGTTTCATCGTCATCATCTGTCTCATCGTTTTCACGTGCATGAACTACGAGTGGATGCCGGCGGTCATTTTCATCGCGTATCTGCTCTACGGATTTTTGCGGCCGTGGATTTCGCGTAAATGGAAACGTGAAATCGAAGAGGAGGACGACGAGGATGAGTTGGAGCACGTGGAAAGTCCGTGAGCGATTTTTCGCAGCAAGGTCTCATCACGACGCTGCAGCGGTTAAACGAAAATAACGCCGCGGCGCTGGAGCGGGACCTGGAAAACCTCGCGCGCGAATCGCCGATCGCGCTCGTGCTGCCATGTCATGCGGGTGAGCTGGGGGAGCCGGCGCTGGATCATGTGATCGAGGAAATCGCCGGCGCGAAATTTCTGCGCGAGATCGTTGTAAGCATGAATGGGCTCGAGCAACGCAGCGCGAAACAAGCGCAAAAGAAGTTCGCGCGACTGCCGCAGCCGCATCGCATCTTGTGGAATGACTCGCCGCGTGTGACGCGTGCGCGGAACACAATCGCGCAAAACGTAATCGCCGGAAAGGGGCTCAACGTCTGGTCTGCGATCGGTCTGCTTGCGCGCGAATCGCGCTGCAACATCATAGCGCTGCTCGATTGCGACGTGCTCACATTCCGCCGCGAAATGCTCGTGCGCCTTTGCTATGCCTGCACCGCGCTCGATTACGCTTTTGCAAAAATGTATTACTCCCGCGTCACCGATCGCATTTACGGACGCGTGAGCCGTCTCTTCGTGGCGCCGCTGCTGCAAGCATTGATGCGAGTTTCCGGGCATCAGCCGCTGCTCGATTTTCTGCTGAGCTTTCGTTATCCGCTGGCGGGCGAAATGGCGATTACGCGCGAGCTCGCGGCATCGCTGCCGTTCGACGGCGGCTGGGGTTTGGAGATCGCGATGCTGTGCGAGATTTTCCGTCGCGCAGAGCCGCGCAAAATCTGCCAGGTCGATGGCGGCAGCGATTACAACCATCGGCATCAGCCGCTCGGCAGCGAGTCCGGCGGGCTTTTCAAAATGAGCAAGGAAATCGCGCGCGCACTTTTTTTGCAGTTGCTCGAGGAAGGGTTGCCGATCTGCTCTACGTTCACCGATGCGGTGCTCGAGAGCTATCGGAGCGAATCGCGCGAGGCGCTGGTGCGTTTCAAAAATCTCGCGCGGATCAACGGCCTGCACTTCGACGAGGCCGATGAAATGCGTTGCGTGCAAAGTTTTGCGCGCGCGCTGGCCGAAGCCTCGGCGGAGACGAACACCGGAGCCGGCGCGATTTTGCCGGCTTGGGATCGGATCGAAAAAACGCGTGTGGATTTTTTTGAAAGAATAAATCGCATTACAGCCAGCCAAACGAATTCAAGCGAATAGCTGGTAACCCGTAAACGGATGGACAAAAAGGCGGAAGGCTGGTTCAATTGGATTCGTCGCAAAAACAATCCCTCCTTATGATCAATCAACTACTCTCCTTGCTTACGCGCGAAAACAAAATCCCCGCGGAAGCTTCACCCCGATCGAAGCCCTGCCGCGCCGGAATCGAAATGCTCGAATCCCGGATCGCGCCGGCAATTTTTGTCGTCACGACTTTTGCGGATGAAGTGACTCCGGGCGATGGCAAGCTTTCGCTGCGCGAAGCGATCAACCTCGCCAATGGCAACGGCATCGCGTCGGACACGATCGTCCTGCACGCCGGCACCTACAAAATCGGTCTCTTCGGCTCAGGCGATGACGCGAATGCGACCGGCGATTTTGATATCACGGGAGATTTGCGGATCGTGGGCGCGGGGGCGAACCACACGAAGATCGACGGCAACGGCGCGGATCGTGTCTTCGACATTCTCGCTCCGGCATCGGGCGCGCACGTCTCTTTCAAAAATCTCACCATCACCGGCGGGTTGGCGGCGGGCAAGGGCGGCGGGATTCGCGCGAATAATGGCAATGTCGCAAACATCGGACTCAATGGCGTGACGATGACGGGCAATCATGCCAGCAGCAACGGCGGCGCGATTTACAGCGACCTCGGGGACATCTCGTTATTCGCCAGCCATGTGGACAGCAACACCTCGGGCAGCGAGGGCGGCGGCATTTACCTGAATGGCGGCACCGGAATTGTCACTCTCAACGAGAGCACGCTCAACGCGAACAACGCCGGCAGCGACGGCGGCGGCATCGCGGATTTTTCCAGTGGCGATTTCAAGGTCATCAAGAGTCGCGTGCTCAATAATGCCAGCGAGAGCGATGGCGGTGGCGGGGAAGTGGATGCGAAGTTCGTGACGATCACCAACAGCATCATCAGCGGTAATCGCAGCGGCAGCGATGGCGGCGGACTTGACGTGGATTTCGGCAGCACGGGATTGATCACTGTCACAAACAGCATCTTTCACGACAATCGCTCCGAGTCCGACGGCGGCGGCATCTTTGCCGATGGCGCTGACGTGAAGATCGTGCACAGCAAGTTCGACCTGAATGTGTCGGAGGGCAGCGGCGGCGGCGGCATCGATGACGCCGCGAAGGTCACCGTCATCGATAGTGCCTTCCTAAATAACAGTGCTGAAAGCAGTGGCGGCGGCATTCACCAGGAAAGCGCCGGCGACGTCAAGATCACTCACAGCATTTTCTCAGGCAATACAGCCGGCAGCGAAGGCGCGGGTCTCTACACGGAAGGCAGCAGTGACACGGTCACGATTACCAAGAGCACTTTTGTCAACAATCGCTCCGAGAGCGACGGCGGCGGCATCATGTTGAACGGAGACAAAGTGGTCATCACCGGCAGCACTTTTAAAAATAACGTCGCAGGTGGCGGCGGCGGCGGCATTGACGACGCAGCCGCTGTCACGGTCACCGACAGTTTCTTCCTGAACAATACCTCCGCCGAAGGCAACGGCGGCGGCATCGACCAGGAAAGCAGCGGCGCAATCACGATCACGCACAGCGTATTCTCGGGGAACTTCGCCGGCAGCAGCGAGGGCGGCGGTCTTTTCGCCGAGGGCAGCAGCGACACGATCACGATCACAAAAAGCATCTTTTCCAATAACCGCTCCGAAAGTGATGGCGGCGGCATTTTCGCAGGCGGCGACGCTTTGGTCATCACCGATGGCAGCATCTTTACAGGCAACGTCTCCGGTTCAGCGGGCGGCGGCATTGACGACGCCGGCGCGGTGACGGTGACCGACAGCTTCTTTATCGACAACACGGCTTCCAGCGGCGATGGCGGCGGCATCCACCAGGAAAGCAGCGGCGACATCACGGTCACACACAGCGTGTTTCGCGGAAATTATGCCGGCAGCAGCGAGGGCGGCGGCATCAATGCCGACGGCGGTTCCGGCAACCAGATTCACATTACCGACAGCATTTTCGACAGCAATAGATCCGAAAGCGACGGCGGCGGCATTTACGCCAATGGAGATAAAGTGGACATCCTTCGCAGCAAGTTCATCGGGAATTTCTCCGGCTCGTATGGCGGCGGCATCGACGATCCTTCAAATGGAATCACGGTGACCGACAGCTTTTTCCTCAATAACGCGTCGAGCGGCGATGGCGGTGGCTTCAACGGCGAAGGTGGCAACGTCACCGTTGTCCACAGCGTCATCAAAGGCAACACAGCCGGCAACGGTAACGGCGGCGGATTCAGCGCCGGGTCGGCTGCAATCGTAACGGTTTCCGACAGCACCATTACCGGCAATACCGCGACCGGCAACGGCGGCGGTTTCACCGCGGACGGCACCACGCTGGTCATGACCGGCAGCACCGTCAGCGGCAACCGCGCGGGAGGCGATGGTGGCGGCATTTTCGAGAGCACGAGCGGCACCGGCACGACCATCGGCAGCAACGGCTCGTTCATCATCAACAGCACCATCAGTGGAAACGCCGCGCAGAATAACGGCGGCGGCTTCGACTTCGAGGGCGACGGCGACCTCACGGTGCTCCACGCGACGATCGCCTTTAACAAAGCGAACACCGGCGGCGGTGTGTCCCAGGATTCCGGCTCCGGCACTCTTCACATCGGCAACACGATCATCGCTCTCAACAGCGCGACCACCAATCCCGATGCGCAATCCACCTCGGGAACCTTCGACGACCTCGGCCACAATCTCGTCTTCGCGGATCCCGCCAGCTTGTTCACGCTCGGGAGCGACATCGTCGGGAGCAAACCGAAACTTGGCCCGCTGGCAAACAACGGCGGCCCGACGAAGACACATATCCTGAAGCCGGGCAGTCCCGCGATCAACGCGGGCGACGACGCACTCGATGCGACCTACAGCATCGCCACTGACCAGCGCGGCCATGCGCGGCCGGATGGCTCGCACGTCGATATCGGCGCAGTGGAGATTTGATCGAACCAGCAGTCTGCAATCGAGCGGTGGCGCAAGGCGCTGCCGTTTGCGCAAAGCCGTGAGGCTTTTTCAAAAAAAGATTGGGCGTGCGGGCGCGGGTCATTCACATTCCCGTCATGCCGAAACCTGTCATCCTCATCATCCGCGACGGCTGGGGCATCAATCCCGGCGGACGCGAGCACGCAAAGGAAAATGGCGACGCGACCCTGCTCGCGCGCACGCCGTTTCATGACGAAATGTATGCGAAATATCCCGGTGCGAAATTGAGCGCGAGCGGCATGGACGTCGGCCTGCCGGAAGGGCAGATGGGCAACAGCGAAGTCGGCCACCTGAATCTCGGCGCTGGACGGATTGTTTACCAGGATTTAACGCGGATCAACAAGGCGATCGCCGACGGCGAGCTCGCGAAAAACACCGTGCTGCAGGAGGCGTTCGCGAAAGCAAAAAATGCGCGCCTGCATTTTCTCGGGCTTATTTCCGATGGCGGCGTGCATTCGCACCAGAACCATCTCATCGCGCTCGCAAAAGCGGCTCGCGATGCGGGCGTGCGCGACATTCTCGTCCATGCGATCACCGATGGACGCGACACTTCGCCGACCGGCGGCGCGGATTATCTCGCGGGCGTTTGCGCGCAGCTCGATGGCGTCGCGAAAGTGGCCACGGTTATCGGCCGTTACTACGCGATGGATCGCGACAAGCGCTGGAACCGCAACAAACTCGCGTGGGACGCGATCGTGCTCGGGCGAGGGGAGCAGTCGAATAAATCGCCGGCCGGAGCGGTTTCAGAAGCTTACACGCGCGACCCGCGCGGCGATGAGTTTTTACAGCCGATCATCTTTTCGCATCGCAACGAACAGCGCATCCGCGACGGCGATGTCATCGTCTTTTTTAATTTCCGTGCCGACCGCGCGCGGCAGCTCAGCGAAGCGTTTCTGCGTCCCGACTTCAATGGCTTCGATCGCGAAGTGACGCCGCGCGTGGATTACGTGACGCTTACGGAATACGACAAGACCTACGGCTGCCCGGTTGTTTTCCCGCCTCAATCGCTCTCGAACATCCTGGGCGAAATCGTCTCGCGCGCAGGCTTGAAGCAGCTCCGCATTGCCGAGACGGAGAAGTATCCGCACGTCACCTATTTCTTTAATGGCGGCATCGAGCAGCAATTCGAAGGCGAAGATCGGACGATCGTGCCGTCGCCTAAAGACGTGCCGACTTACGATCACAAGCCGCAAATGAGCGCGCCGGAAGTGACGGAAAAAGTCGTTGCTGCGCTGCCGAATTACGATCTCGTGATCCTGAACTTCGCGAATCCCGACATGGTTGGCCATACCGGCGTCGTCGAAGCCGGCATCAAGGCTGTGGAGACGATCGACGGATGTGTTAAACAAGTCATTACACGCGTTTTGGAGCTCGGCGGCAAGGCACTCGTCACCGCCGACCACGGCAATTGCGAGCAGATGCGCAACGCCGACGGCTCGCCAAACACCGCTCACACCACGAACCTCGTCCACGTCATCTACGTGGCCGACGATGCGAAAAACGTGCAGGTGCAAAACGGCATCCTCGCCGATGTCGCGCCGACGCTTTTGTTTTTGCTCGGGCTGGAACAACCGAAAGAGATGACCGGCAAAAACCTGCTCGTGCGCGGCTGACGCATTCCGCTAAATTCAACCAACCCCCCGATGATCCGTGCGCTGACTTCCGCCGCGCTCCTGCCCGCACTCTCGCTTTTCTCTGCGTGTGAAAAAAGGCAGACGAGCGACACAAAAGTCCACGTCACGTATTGGGAAAAATGGACCGGTGCGGAAGGCGAGGCGATGCGGCGCACGGTCGATAAGTTCAACAGCTCGCAAAACCGGATCGTCGTCGAATACCTCAACGTCTCGCAGGTTGATCGCAAAACGTTGCTCGCAACCTCGGGCGGTGATCCGCCGGACATCGCGGGAATTTGGCCGGGTAATCTCTATTCCTTTTCCGATTGCAACGCGCTCACGCCGCTCGACGATTTCATCCGCGAAGATGGCGTAACGGCGGAGCAGTGGCTCGCGCGTTACGTGCCGGTTTTCGCCGATCTCGTCGAATACCGCGGCCACGTCTGGGGCATTCCCAGCACGCCGTCGGTCACCGCGTTGCACTGGAATAAAAGCCTCTTCCGCGCAGCCGGGCTCGATCCGGAGCGCCCGCCGCGCACACTCGCGGAGCTGCGCGAATTTTCCGACAAGCTCACGATACGCGACGCGAACGGCGCGATCCGGCAGATTGGTTTTCTTCCGCAACAGCCGACGTGGTGGTCGTGGGCGTATCCGGCGTGGTTCGGCGGCGAGATTTTTGACGGGCGTGAAATCACCGCCGGCACGCGTCCGCAAAACGTGGCCGCTTACCAATGGCTCGCCGACTGGACGCGTCACTACGGTCTCGATTCGGTAAAAGCGTTTACAAGCGGTTTCGGCAATTTTTCGTCGCCGCAGGATCCGTTTTTCTCCGGGCAGGTTGCGATGACTCTGCAAGGCGTTTTCCTCAACAACTTCATCCGCCAATACGCGCCCGGCATGGATTACGGCGTCGCCGGCTGGCCCGAAGCGCAGCCCGGCGTGAGCGACTTCACGCTCGCCGAAGCCGACGCGCTCGCGATCCCGCGCGGCGCGAAGCACGCACGCGAGGCATGGCAATTTCTAAAATACATCGCATCGAGCAATCCGAACGCGCAGAGCTTTGATGAGCTGAGCGGCATCGAGTTGCTTTGTTTTTTGCAGGAAAAAAATTCGCCGTTGCGGCAGTGGAGTCCTTTTTTCGAAATGCATCATCCACATCCGCAGATCGCATTTTTCCGCAAGCTCGCCGAGAGCCCGCACGCCGTCCACTCGCCGAAAATGGGCATCTGGGACGAATATTGGCGCGAGCTCGGCACCACGTTTGACATTGTCCGGCTGCTCATAAAACCGCCCGAAGACGCGCTCGCATTTTTGCAGCGACGCATGAGCGATAGCTGGCAATGGCATCGCGAAAGTCTCGACCGTCGCGAAGCGCTCGCGCGGAAGTGAGCTGTATCGACCAGCCAGACGCCGGATGATCGCCATGAATTGAAGCGACGTTTCCACGAATTGAAGTCGCCTTTCCACGAGGCTAAAAAACGCCAGTTTAAGCCGTCGCGCTCGAAGTATCCGGCTGCTGCTCGGTCGGCCGGCTTTTGTCCGGAAAACTCGGATCGAGAAAACCGAGCGCATGCGGTGGGATGATGACGTGCGTGCCGGCGGCGCGTTGTTGCTCGAGGATTTTGTCGCGCAGCGCCTTCATCTCCGTCCAGTGCACCTTCGGCTTGTAGTGATGCTCCGCGTGGTAGCCGTTGTTGAACCAGATCAAATTATAGAGTTTGTGATAGCTGCTCACGCCCCACGCGAGCGGCACATCGGGATTGCCGCCGTAGTGCAGGAAGTAGCCGTTCAGATACGACAGGCAATGGCCGAAATAATAACACGGTAGAAAGAACAGCATGAACTTCCACTGCACGATAAACCCGGCGATGACCAGCAGCACCCACGACGCGATCTCGAACACGCCGAACTTTGCGCTGAAAGAATCGCGCTTTGCGATGTCGCGATAAATCGCCTTCGGGTCATCGCGGAAATAGCCGAGGAACGTGTAGCTCCACGCGCTCTCCGCTTCGCCATCGTCGCCGTGCTTGTAAATCGAAAGCGGGTCGACCGTTTCGCCGTTTTCATCAGGACGGTCGCTGTTCCCTTGATGATGTCGATTGTGGATCAACGTGTAAAACTGCTGCGAAAAACCCATCGTGACAGACAGCAGCCAGCTAAACGCATAGTTCAGCGTCTCCGATCGGAAGTAGGGGTTGTGAATGAAGTTGTGCGCGATGCCGTTGATGTTCCAGGAAATGCTTACGGAGTAGATGAATCCGAGCACTGCGAGCGCCCACCACGGCAGGTGCGGAAACGCAAAAAACAGCGCAACAAGATACGCCGTGTGCAGCAGCGCACAGCTCACGGGAATCCAGTCGGCGGCTTTAGACGCGAGGATTTTCATGGGCAGAGAGTCGCATTTTTCCGCGAGGCCTTCGACTTAAAAAAATGTCATGTTTCGATTCCGGCAGATCATGCAAAAACCTGTTCATTCGAGGATTTCGAGCTAAAAGAAATGCGCTTTGGAAAAATCCCTCGGAATCATCGCCGGCAACGGCACGTATCCGCTTGCCATGGCTCGCGCCGCGCGGGCAGCGGGCGTGTCGCGCATCGTCGCGGCTGCGTTTCAAAACGAGACCGATCCCGCGCTCGCGCCGCTCGTCGATGAAATTGAGTGGATGCGCGTCGGCCAGCTCGGGCGGCTGATTTCGTTTTTTAAGAAAGCCGCGGTGCCCGAAGCGGTGATGGCCGGGCAGATTGCGCCGGGCAATTTGTTCGATCTGCGGCCCGATCTAAAAGCGCTCGTGCTCCTCGGAAAATTGAAAGAGCGCAACGCGGAATCGATCTTCGGCGCAATCGCCGACGAGCTCGCGAAAGCCGGCGTGACGCTACTCCCCGCGACGACTTACATGGACGGCGACCTGGCAAAAGCCGGCTTGATCGCTGGTCCGCGCCTGAGCAAGCGCGAAGAACAGGACGTTGCGTTTGGTTTTAGCATCGCAAAGGAAACGAGCCGGCTCGACATCGGCCAGACCATCGTCGTGAAAAGCGGCACGGTGCTCGCGGTCGAGGCATTCGAAGGCACGAACGATGCGATCAAACGCGGCGGCTTGCTCGGACGCAAGGAAGCCATTGTCATCAAAGTATCGAAGCCGAATCAGGACTTCCGTTTCGACGTGCCGGTCGTCGGCCCGCAAACGCTCGCCACGGCAAGCGACGCTAAAATTCGCGTGATCGCAGTCGAGGCGGGCAAGACACTTTTGCTCGAAAAAGAAAAACTCCTCACGCTCGCAGACGAGCACCGCATCTCCATTTTCGGACACACGCTATGAACAAAATCAAAGTCGGCATCATCGGCCTCGGACACATCGGTAAAAACCACGCGCGCATTTTGTCGGAACTCGGCGAAGCGGATTTCGCCGCAGTGCACGACGCCGATCAGACGAACACGCAGCAGATCGCGTCGCTTTACAACACGCGCGCCGTCGGCTCGCTCGAGGAATTCGCCGAACAGATCGATGCGGCAACGATCGCCACGCCGACGCCGACGCATTTTGAAATCGGCAAATTCCTGCTCGAACGCGGCAAACATTTGCTCATCGAAAAACCGATCACCGAAAACACCGCGGACGCGAAGAAACTCGTCGAGATCGCGCACGAGCGCGGGCTCGTCCTGCAGGTCGGCCATGTCGAGCGATTCAATCCGGTGATGAGCAGCCTCGAGGAATGGCTCACGCGTCCACGATTCATCGAGGCGCACCGGCTTTCGCCATATCCGCATCGCAGCATCGAAATCGGTGTTGTGCTCGATTTGATGATCCACGACTTGGAAATCATCCTGCACCTCGTGCGTTCGCCTGTTAAACACATTGATGCCGTCGGCGTGCCGGTGCTGAGCCGCAGCGAAGACATCGCGAATGCGCGCATTCGTTTCGAAAACGATTGCGTCGCGAACATCTCGGTGAGCCGTGTGAGCCCCGAGAAAATGCGAAAGATTCGCGTGTTTCAATCAGAAGGTTATCTCTCGCTCGACTACCAAAATCAGAGCGGCGAATTGTATCGGCGCGAGGGCATGCAGATCGTGCGCGAAGCGGTCGAGATCGAAAAAGACGAGCCGCTCAAGCGCGAACTGCGTTCGTTTGTCGAGTGCAGCCGCGAAGGAGCGCAGCCGAAAGTCACCGGCTCGCAAGCGACCGCCGCGCTTGAACTCGCCGTGGAGATTACGCGGCAGATCGAAGAGCAAAACGCAAAATGAAACTCTACTTCGTCGCCGGCGAAGCGAGCGGCGATGCGCGTGGAGCCGAGTTGATGCGCAGTTTGCGCGAGCACGAACCGGCGCTGCAGTTCTTCGGACGCGGCGGTGCGCAGATGCACGCGCTCGCCGGAAATGAGTTTCACGACTGGAGCGATCGCGCGGGAGTCATCGGCATTATTGATGTGCTCAAGAGCTACACTTGGTTTAAAAAACAGTTTGATGCGACGCTCCAGGAAATCGGGCGCATCAAACCGGACGCGGTGATTCTGATCGATTATCCGGGGTTCAATCTGCGCCTCGCGAGCGCGCTCAAAAAACGCACAAATCCACCGCGCATTTTTTACTACATCAGCCCGCAGGTCTGGGCGTGGAATCGCCGCCGCATTCCGAAAATGGCGCGCGTCGTCGATTTGATGATGTGTATTTTTCCATTCGAAAAACCACTCTACGAGCAATCCGGCTTGAAGACGGTTTTTGTCGGACATCCGATGCTCGATTCGCTCGCGTTGAAAAAAATCGCGGAGCCGCGCGATTCACTGCTCGTCGGACTTTTTCCCGGCAGCCGTAAACGCGAGGTGCGCAAAATTTTTCCGCTGATGCTGGGTGCGGCGGATTTGATGCGCGGCGAAAAACCTGAGTTGCGCTTCGAAGCCGCCGCTGCGTCTGACGCGATGAAATGGCGAATGCATCGCATCGCGGAGCAATTCCCAAATCTGCGCTGCGAAATCGGTGTGAAAAGCTCGCATGAATTGATGCAGCGCGCGGCTGCGGGAATGGTCGCATCGGGCACCGCGACGATGGAGGCAACGTTCTTTCGCCTGCCGTTTGTTGTTGTTTACCGCACTGCATGGCTCACTTTTTACCTCGGCCGCAAACTTGTGCGCGTGCCGTGGCTCGGCATGCCGAACATTCTTGCGGGTCGCGAAATCGTTCGCGAATTTTTGCAGGAGGAAGCCGAACCGGCGCCAATTGCGGCAAAAGTTTTGCACTTGCTCGACGACGAAAACGAGCGCGCACGACTGGTGGCCAATCTCGATAAGGTCGTCGCGATGCTCGGCGAACCCGGCGCGAGCGAACGCGCTGCCGACGCCGTGCTAAACGCGTTGCGCACAGAATGAACGTCTGGTTTCAGCGTGTAATTTTCGTAGCGATCATTGCGCTTTTCAGTGCGCGCAACCTGCCGTGGCATCTCGACGATTACGACCAGGCAAAACAGGCTTATACGTCATTCGAAATGGTCGGGCAGGGGCATTGGTGGTTTCAGCACACTCCCGCGCAGAGTGTCGCGACTAAGCCGCCACTCGCCGGCTGGATTTCCGCTGCGCTGTTTTACGCGACGCGCTGGTGGGATGGTGCGTGGCGCATTCCCTCGATCGCAAGCGCGCTTGTAATTTTGCTCGTGCTCGTTCGTGCCGGAGATCGTGTTTTTCCGCAGTTCGGCGGCGTCGTGGCTGCCAGCGTGTTCGGGCTGAATCTGATGACACCGCGCCTTGCAACGCTCGTGCGAACCGACATGCTGCTCACGCTTTTCATCTTTTTAACCGGCTTTGTAATTTATGAAAAAGTGCGGACCGGCTTTGTATGGACGACGCGCGAGCGGTGGTTTGTGTTTTGGCTTGTGCTCTGCTCGATGCTGACGAAAGGCCCGATTGCCTATGCATTCCTGCTGCCGGGTCTTATCGCGTTTGCGCTGATTTGCAAAAAGCGCGGCATCCCCTCGAACGCGTGGAGCGGCTGGTGGACGTGGTTTTCGCCGTTGCTGGTGTTCACGGCGTGGGCGCTGGTTGGAATGCGCGATCGCGAATTTTACGAACAAGTTGTGCTGAAGGAATTTCTCGGGCGCTTCACGGTTGGAGAACAAGCGGTGCACAAGAATCAACCGTTCTATTTTTACGTCACGCACGTGCTGCGCGATTTTGCGCCGTGGAGTTTGCTGTTGATCGCGCTGCCATTTGTCCGGGATGTGCGGCGCGCACTCAGCGATCGCGCGGCGCTGTGGCTGGTTTGCTGGAGCATTGGGGGATTGATCGTGATGTCGCTCGTTCCCTCGAAACGGCCGGATCGCATTTTCCCGATCATTCCGCCGCTTTGTTTGTTGCTCGTTTATTTTTTGCGCGAGATGCAAACGAGCGGCTGGCGCGTGAAACGGCTTGTCGTGATTTCGACAAGCATCGCGCTGCTTCTCAGCGCGGACTACGCGATTTACAACGTGATCGACTCATATCGTGAAGGCGACGATGTGCTCGTGAAATTTGGTAATCGCGTGTGCGACTACGCGCAGCAGCACGCGTTGCGTTATGCAATTGCGACAAGCAAAGACGAAGGCATGCTGCTTTACTTACGACAACCTGCGTTTATCAAACCGCACGATGCGCAAAATGCGTGGCGCGACGGAAAAATCGATGCACTCGTGCTGAATGCGCAGGATTTTTCAAGTCATGCCGATTCGTTCCAGCCCTCGTTTCTCGCCGATGCAACGGGAGTCGGCGCACAAAAAAACAGCCACTATTTTTTTCTCGTTCGCGCACGCTGAACGTCACCAGATCGTGACGACCAGGCCTTTCGTGATCATGTAGGCAAAGCGTGCGGCGTCCCAGTTCGCGAGCCGGATGCAGCCGTGGCTTGCGGCGCGTCCGATCGTCTCCGGCGTGTTCGTTCCATGCATGCCGATGCCGACTTTGCTCAAGCCCGCCCAGAGCACGCCGACCGGGTTTCGCGGCCCGCTCGGAATTTCAAAAAAATTCGCGCTGCGATGGCCATGTTGCAGCATTTCCTCATCCCAGCGAAACGTCGGCAGCGTCGCGATGCCGATGATCGTCCACTTGCCGGGCGGCGCTGGCAGCGTCTTCGAGCCGGGTGTGATCGGGAACGCCGCGATGAGCGCCGAGCCGTCGTAGAGATCGAGCATTTTGTCGTGCGTGTTGATGAAAATGGTGCGCGCGGCGAATTCGGGCACGTCTGGCAGCCGCCCTTTTTCCTCCATGGCTTCGATTTTAAATGGCGCGACGTTCGGCACGCGCACGGTATCGCCCGCTTTCAGCGCGTCGAGATTTTTGCCCGCGTTGATTTTTTTCAAAAAATCGGGCGAGGCGTGATAGCGCTCCTCGATAAACGTGAGCAAATCAGGATAAGGCATCCGCTTTAATTTCGCGGCGTCGGAAGGCTTTTGTGTGATCGGCCCCACCCATTTCGCGTCCTGATCCGTGATGGTGTAATCCGTGTAAACGGGATAAACGGAGTCGAGCGGAAGCTGGTTGTAAATGTCCGCTGTAACTTGCAAACCGTGCGCGCGAGCGTAGTGAACAAGCGCTTTGCCGGTGAATTCTCCCCACCGGCCATCGATAATGCCCGGACCGAAGTTTTGCTGATCGAGAAAAATCTGAAGCTGCGTGACGACCTCGCGCTCGTTTACGAGTTGTGCTTTCGCAACATTCGCCTCCTTGTTTGAGTCCTGCGCGAGCGCGGCGAACGCGGTGAATAGTGCGATGAAAAATGCGGCAAATGCTTTCACGGGAATCGGGAATTATTCACGCACTTTCGTGAGGGGCAATTCGCAATTGCTTTTTTCACTTTGAATTGTGCAGCGGCGGTTGGGATTGTTTGCAGCGCATGAATGAACGCAAGCTTCGCATCGCGCAAGTCGCGCCGCTCTGGGCGAGCATTCCGCCGGCGACCTACGGCGGCATCGAGCTGATCGTTCATTTGCTCACGAACGAGCTCGTGCGGCGCGGGCATGATGTGACGCTTTTTGCGAGCGGCGATTCGCGGACCGACGCGAAGCTGCGCGCCGTTTGTGACGAAAACGTGATGGCGCTGATGGAGAAAAATGGTGCGTCTCTTTACGAATATTACGCGAACTCCGCGGCCGCCGATGCGCTGCGCAATCCGGATGAGTTCGACATCGTGCATTTCCACGCAGGCAATTCGCTCGTGCCCGTTGCTTCGCTCGTGCGAACGACGACGGTTTTTACGATGCACACGTTCCCTTCCGCTGATGAAAAATGGATGTTCGCGCGTTATCCGAACGCAAACATCGTCGGTATCAGCCGCGATCAGGTCAGCGAGTTTTCGCGTATACGCGGACGTGAAGTGCCGGTGGTTTACAATGGGATCGATTGCGACCGTTTCGATCCAACCTTTGGGCGCGGCGAGTATCTTGCGTTTCTCGGTCGTTTGTCGCATGACAAAAATCCGTTGGATGCGATTCGTGTCGCAAAAAAAGTCGGAATGCCGCTCGTGCTCGCGGGCAGGCCGCAAAATTCGAAAGAGGAAAAATACTTCGCCGAAAATGTGCAGCAGCATCTCGACGGGAAAAACGTGCGTTGGATTGGCCCGGTGAACCACGCGCAGAAAAACGAGCTGCTGCGCCACGCCGCGGCGCTGCTTTTTCCAGTGCAATGGCCGGAGCCGTTCGGGCTGGTCATGGTCGAGGCGATGGCATGCGGGACTCCGGTCGTTGCGCGGACGTGGGGCTCGGTTGTGGAAGTGGTCGAACAGGGCGTAACCGGTTTTCATGCGGAAGAAATCGACGACCTCGCGGCGCTCGTTCCGAAAGCGATCGAGCTGGATCGACGCCGGATTCGCGAACGCGTCTGCGAGCGGTTCAGTTACGCGACGATGGTGGATAACTACGTCGCGCTCTATCGCTCGTTGCTGCGATGATCAAGCCGGAGATTATCCTCGCGGGTTACCAGCAAGGCGTTTTTCCGATGGGCATCAGCGACGGCACGGACAAGATCGCGTGGTTTTCGCCGAATCCGCGTGCGATCATTCCAATCGATACTTTCCACATTCCGCACGGGCTCGCGCGGACGCTGCGAAAAAAAATCTACGAAATCAAAATCGATACCGCGTTTACCGAAGTGCTTGAAGGCTGCGCGAGACGCGAAACCACGTGGATCAACGCGGATATCATCGAGAGCTATATCGAAATGTTTCGGCTCGGCTACGCTCATTCCGTCGAAGCGTGGAGGGACGGCGAACTCGCTGGTGGACTTTACGGCGTCGCGCTGGGCGGCGCGTTTTTCGGTGAGTCGATGTTTCATTACAAAACCGACGCGTCAAAAATAGCGCTGCACGCGCTTGTCGAGCGGCTAAAAACACGTGGTTACACATTGCTGGATACGCAATGGATCACCGAGCATTTGCAGCAGTTCGGGACAGTGGAAATTCCGCGCGAAGAGTATTTACGGCGTTTAGACGCAGCGTTGTCGAAAGACTGTGTGTTCGTTTAATGTGCAAAATTGCGTGGAATTGCGTAGGTCTCATTCTTTAAACGGCATAGAACTCTTCCGCGTAGCACTTATTATGGTAATTATGAGGCATGATTTTATGCACACGCTCAGGCTTTAGTTTGCTCGAAGCGAACATAGCGACGGCAATGGTCGGGATGTTTATTTCGGGCGTGATGATGATGGATGCAAACCTGCTGGCTTTGATTAAAACCGGAAAAGAGACAACGTCCGCAAATCAAGCGTTGCAGGAACGCGTCGAGCAGTTGCGCATTTCCAACTGGGTGCAAATCACTGACGCAAATTATCTCGCGGCAAATGTGCTTAATACGGCGACGAGTTCGGCGGTCGGACTCGGCGGATTGACCGAGACGATGACGGTGACTTCGTGGGCGAATCCGAGCATGACTCCGGGAAAGGTGACACGCAGCGGCAACAATGTGCAGGTCAACTCCACTGATTCCGCACTCGCGAGTGAAAAAATGGTGCGCATCGATTTAAATCTAGCTTGGACGGGCGTGGACAATCGCAAACACACACGCGCGACGACGACGCTGATCGCAAAAGGAGGGATTGCAAAGTGACTCATTTTTTTCAAGGGCGGCACGCATTTTCAAAAATAGCGGCCTTCACGCTGGTCGAGTTGATGATGACAACGGTCGTCGCGTCGCTCATCATCGCGTCGCTCGTGTCGGCGGCGATCGCGATGCAGCGGAATCTCGCGGCGGGTGATGATTACGCGACTGCGAAGTGCGACCAGATGAGGGTAAGCGATTATCTCGCGCTCGATTTGCGACGGGCGCTCACGGTCACCTCGGGGACCAATGCAGGCACGCTGCTCGTGCTGACGATTCCTGATTACTACGACAGCAACAAACAGCCGCGCGTCCCGACGATCTCGAATGACGTTGTGAACTACGGCAGTGCGATTGCGCCGGTGACGGTTTTGTATACAAAAAGCGGCTCGTCGATTTACCGGCAGGAAGGCAGTAACGCGGCGACGGAGATCGCATCCAACGTCAGCGATTTTCAAATTTCCGTCCAGGACCTGAATAAAGTGGTGAAAACGCAGATCATATTCGCACCGCAATTTTCGCGGCCGTCGAGCGCCGATGCGCGCCTGGCGACGACGGTTTTCAACACGACACTGCTGCGCAATAAACGTCGTGATCGCTCATGAAGCGTTTGCAACAAAACGGCGCCAGCGTGATTATCATGGTGCTGATCACTTTCACGGTGATCTCGATGATTGTCGGCGTCGTCGTTTTCAGGACGTTGAATAACTACCACACACTCGTGCAAATCTCGAGCTGGCAGGAAGCGCTCCTCGCGGCCGAATCGGGCAACGACACCGGCATGGCCGCATTGCGCGCAACACTCTCGGATTCGAATAACGCATGGAACGGCTGGAGCACCGCCGATGCCAATGGAAACACCCTGGCGAACAGCGGTCGAACCTGCGCGGTGTCAAACATTACGCATACGGGCGAAGGAAATTCGCAGCTCAACGCAACCGTTACCGTCGATGCTCCGGCGCAACTGATTGATTCGAGCGGGCGGCAGTGGTATCGGATTCGCGCAACGGGAATCACGTATCTGCCCGGCAACACAAAACTGATCGGCCCCGACAAACGCGACCATCTTTTGCGGCGATTGAGCTTGGTGTGGGATCGTAAAACCGGGACGCGCGTGATGCAGCCGCAAGCGACGCGGCTCATCGAAGTGATCGCGCAGCCGGTCGCATTTCAAAACGCGCTGGTAGCCGCCGGGCTGATCCAGCTCAACAATTACAACATCGTCATCGACAGCTACGATTCGCGCGATCCGAGCAAATCGACCAATGGCAGTTACGATCCAGCAAAGTTTCAACAAAACGGTGATGTCGCAACCGATGGTAACGTCATCGATGCGGGCAACGCTTACATTTACGGCGACGCGTCGACGAATGCGGGCGCAGTCATCAACGCCGCGCACGTGACGGGTTTGCAGCGCACGGATTTTTACCAGGATTTAATTCCCGTGCAGCGTCCTTCATGGACAGTGATCAACGGAAATTACGGCGACATTGTAAACAACATGACTCTAGTCGGCGGCTCGCAAAGCAACCCGCAACGCTACAAACTCAGCAGCGTCAAAGAAACCGGCAATAACGTTTTGTCGCTCGCGCCGTCTGCGCCGGGTGTGGAGAGCTATGTTGAGATTTGGATCACCGGAGATATGAACCTGCAGGGAAATGGCGAGATCGAATTGCAGCCGCACGTTCACGCGAAAATTTATGTCGAGGGAAACATGGCGATCAACGGCAACGGATTCATCAACGATTCGTCGCAAGCGCCGTATCTCGAAATTCTCGGCGTGCATCCCGACGATGGCGCGTCCCGCTCGGTCACGCTTACCGGCAACGGCTCATTCATCGGTGCGCTGTATGCACCGAATGCCGACGTGGTGCTCAGCGACGGCGGCACAAACGGCACCTATTGCGGCAGCATCGTGGCAAAAACAATCACGATGAATAATCATACCGCCGTGCATTACGATGAAGCGCTGGGCGATGCGCCGTTTTTGACCGACTACAAAATCGCGAGCTGGTTCGAGGACAACAAATAGCCGCTATTTTTTCTTTTTGTTTGCGGACGGCGGATGGTGCGGCATGTCACAGATATTGCAGTTCCAGGGTTCGTAGCGGCGCCCGATGGTAATGGCGATCCAACTCACAAGCCAGAGACCGCCCGTCAGAACCGTCAAAATAAGATGCAATCGGTGATTGATTCCTTCGCGATGAAATTTGCGGTCGGTATTACAAGTGGGGCAGAAGAACTTTGTGGTTGCAGTCATTAAAGAGAGACGCTCGTGGCGGAGCGGATGGGCGGATAAATGTGACTTAACACTGTTTCACTCGTTTGGCCACGAGTGAATTCGCTTTACGCTTCAGTTGCTCTTCGGCGCGTTCGTGATCACGCTCGGCGCTTGCGCGACGGATGGCGTGACTCGGCGATAGTCGGCGACGAGTTTCGGCGGAATATGCCGCTCCGCGAGTCCTTTGAAACCATCGATCCCGGTGACGATCGCCTCGGCAAGTTTTTGCCGCCAGGCCGGAGTGGCCGCGAGCCGCACATCGTTTGTGTTTGTTAAAAAGCCACCTTCGATCAAAACCGCCGGCACTGTCGCGAGCCGAATCACCGCGAAGCGCTGATGCTTTATGCCGCGATCGAACTGCGGAATGTTCCCGAGCATCGCGTGGTAAATACTCGCCGAGAGCTCTGCGCTTGCGACGTCAACTGCATTTCCCGGTTCATTGCGCAGATCGCGGACACCGAGAAATTCTTCGTCCGTCGAAGGTCCGCCGCGCGGCGTGATCGAAAAAATCTCAAATCCATTCGCAAACGGATTCGATGGCGCGGAATTGAAATGCACCGCGACAAACACGCTGTTCGGAATTGCATTCGCGATTCGCGGACGCGCCTCGAGCGGAATGAATACATCGGTGCTCCGCGTCATCACGACGTTGTAGCCTTTGCTCTCGAGCAGCGGCTTTGCGCGCTGGCAGACATCGAGCGCGAAATCCTTTTCGTTTCCAAAAATACTCACCGCACCTTTGTCGTGTCCGCCATGGCCGGGATCGAGCACGACGGTTGTCACAGGCTGCAAACCGCGGGTCATCTCCGGGCGGAACATCGGCTCGATCGTTTTCGCCAAATCGAGCCGCGACACGGCGAGTTGATCGTCGATCTGCGCGATCGGGAACGACAACCATTGCCGCACGCCATTTAATATGATCTCGCGGCTGTTCAACGTGACCTCGAGTTGCTGCCGGCCATTATCGAGCAACAGTTTTTTGGTCAAAGATTCCACCGGATTCGCCGAAATGATCTGGCTCACCGGCGGCACCTGATTTGGAAAGTTGTAAAACTTAGCCACGTTATCGAGTGAGAGATAATCGCGCCCGTCGAGGTGCAGCACCTTCCAGTCGTCGGCGGATGCGCGCATGGCACACAAGGCTGCCAGCGCCAAAATGCAGCGGAAACGACTCATGCGGTAAAATTCCATCTGTCCAATCAAAAGCAAATCGCCGGTCGTCCACTTGACAGCCGTGCTTGCGCTCGTCACGATGCCGCAATGCTCCGGCGACTCCCCGCATTAGCCCTCGCAATTATCCTCACCTCATGCACCTGCGTGCGCGAAGGTGTCGTTGTCGAAAAGGAAAGCCGGCGTGGCATGGCGAACGTTTACGCGACGTGGCTCTCCTTTCGCTACGACGAGCCCGATGTTTACTGGGTTCGTGTCGCAGGCCGCGATAAACATGGGCGCGTCGCGCACAAAAACGTGATCCTTTTCCGCCACGATTGGGAGCAACTCCGGGTCGGTGACCACTGGGATTGCAGTCGCGGCTTTTCGCCTGCGGAAGCAGGGAAGTAGAGCTAAGCTTCCTTGGCTTACTTCGATTGCGCGAAGCTTAGAACCAGAAGCGAAACGGCCTGACGCGGCAGCTTGATCGGAATCGTCGCTTCGCCGTTCTCAATCGAAATAGTCTGCGACTCTCCGACTGTCGCGAGTTTGCCTGCTTTTTCGAGTTGAGCATATTGCTCCGGAGTTGGTTGTTGCGGCGAACTCATGCGCTTCCACGCTTCGTAGGAGTTACTATGATCCGTGTCGATGGAATATCGGGTGACAGTAGCTGTCCCCCTCTTCCAAGGTAAGTGATCGAGAGCCAATGAAACCGCCGCATTGGGCCCTGGCACATCATCGTCATGATAATGCCAGACCAGCACAGCCAGCGTGTTCTTATCACGACTCGCGAGTGCGGAAACATCGGGATCACCGCGCACGTTGTGGGCGATGATACTTTGTGCATCCATCGCGGAGCTGCTTTCGACAGCTAGTCGCTGCCCGCTCATCTTCGCAAACATTCGGAAGACATTCAGCACGGGTAAGTCGAGGCCGTTCGTCGCGAGCGCACGGAAGCCCGCAAAGTAAGGCTGATCTTCAAATTCGAAAGCCCATGTCAACGCGCCTTCGAGGTTCACGCCATGCTTGGCGGCGAGATCAAGTTTGCGCGGAAAGCTGGCCGCGGTGTAGCTCGAATACATCGTGCCATTGCGATAACCATTCTGCGGGCCTTTGCACGCGGCGCAACCTTCAGGGTCGGATTCACCGATGACGATCGGCTTATCTTTGTATTCGGGAAAAGAAGCAATAACACGGAAAGCATCGTCCATATTGCGAAGCTGGTTAGACATACCCATCTGCACGTGACCTTCGACAAACTTGGGCGAACCTTTCGCGTGAAAGGAGACAAAATCCAGTGGCGAACCTTGCTTGCCGCTCACATAGTTCGTGCCGTGAGCGCAATGGTTGAGAAATTCCTCGAGAAACTTTCCGCCAGGGCCTCCGGCAGTCTCAGGCCCGCCCACACGTGCTGTCGGTAAAGCACGCCGGACTCCATCGACGGCATAGTCGTAAAGCTTGAAGTAATCTTCGTGCGAACCTTTCCAGTAGCCGATATTCGGCTCGTTCCAGACTTCCCAATACCATTTCTCTACTTCCCCTTTGCCATACTTATCCACGCAATGCTTCACCCACTGATAAGACAGTTCGCCCCATTTCGCATAGTCCTTTGGCGGAAAATTCTCGCCGCCATCGCCCGTTACGCGCTCATGGACCGGTGGATTGTGCCGATAGATGTCCGGACGGGTCGATAAAGCTTCCGGCATGAAGCCAATCTGTGCGTATGGCTTTAACCCACGCTGGAGATAGGTTTCGAAAATGCGATCATTGATGCTCCAGTCGTAGATCGGCTTGCCATCCGCATCTTCCTTATAAGCACTCGTGGAGCCCCATTTCAGAGCATAAGAACCATCGCCGCTCGTGAGCAGATGATGACAGCGAATGAAGACCTGCGGCCCGCCAAGCTGACCTAGCTCGGCTAGCAGCTTCTTTCCATCTTTCATGTAGGTATAATTTGCCTCGTCATAGCCAAAGAAGCGCCAGATAGGCGTGAGTGAACCCATCGACTGATCTGCGTGGACTTTGATGCTAACGGGGAAAGCATCAGCGGATGGAGAAGTGACGGTATCGGCAGCAGCAAGTTTGTAGCACAGAGCAAGACTTAGAAGTGCGAGCAGGGCGTTTTGTTTCATGAGAGGCGAGGGGTTGGAGTTTTGGGCTGGAAACAAGCTCGTATGAGATGCTGCGCATATTTTGTCAAGCGGCACATTTAATTGTTTGCCGAAAGCCGCACACTGTGAATACTCGCGCTTCCACCCATGTCAGCCCTCCATCATTTCCTTATGCTATCTGTATTAGCCGTCGGTGCCATCTCTTCGCGTGCCGAAGAATTGCAGCCACGCGAACGCATCAACTTCAATGCCGATTGGCGTTTTCAAAAAGGCGATCCGGCAGGTGTAGGCGACCAGCTTCAATACAAGAACATAAAGAACTGGCTCCTGCCCGCGACCAATGAGTTTGTCGCGGCGGAGCGTAGCACGAAACGTCCGGATGGCGAAGCTCCGGGCAGTCAGGTCGATTTTGCGAAAGCGGACTTTAATGATAGCGGCTGGCGGCAACTAAAGCTTCCGCACGACTGGGGTATCGAAGGTCCTTTCGACCAAAATCTACCCGGTGAAACCGCAAAGCTGCCATGGTTCGGCGTAGCATGGTATCGCAAGCATTTCAACGCCGCAGCGATAGACATCGGCAAACAGCTTTACCTCGATATCGATGGCGCGATGGCTTACGCGACGGTGTGGTGCAATGGACAGTTTGTAGGTGGGTGGCCTTACGGCTATGCATCATGGCGGGTGGATTTGACTCCATTTATCAAGGCAGGTGAGAACGTGCTCGCGATTCGGCTGGATAATCCTCCTAACTCTTCGCGTTGGTATCCGGGCGGTGGCATTTATCGCAATGTCTGGCTGGTAAAGACATCGCCAGTGCACGTCGCGCATTGGGGCACCTATGTGACGACTCCGAAAATAACCGCGAATGCGGCTAATGTGAAGATTGAGGTAAAAGTGCAGAACGACTCAACAGAGCAAGCAACCGCAAAGCTAACGCATCAAATCCACGAACTGAATGCCGATGGTTCCAAAGGCAAACTCGTTGCAACAACAAACAGTGGAAACGTCAACATCGCAGCACATGAAGCGGCAACAGCAACCAGTGAAGGCACGATTAGCTCTCCAAAACTCTGGAACATCGATAGGCCGCAGCGCTATGTCGTAACTACCATGATCGAGCAAAATGGAAAGCTGGTCGATAGCTATGACACGTCTTTCGGCGTCCGCACCATAGAGTTTACGGTGAACGATGGTTTTCACCTCAATGGCAAGCGCGTGAAGATACAAGGCGTGTGCGATCACCACGACTTGGGCGCGCTTGGTTCCGCGTTCAACTTCCGCGCGGCGGAGCGCCAGTTCGAGATCCTGAAGGAAATGGGCGTCAACGCGCTTCGCACCAGCCATAACCCTCCAGCACCCGAGATGCTCGAGCTATGCGACCGCATGGGCATCATCGTCATGGATGAGTCTTTTGATTGCTGGAAGATTCACAAGACACCGAATGATTACCATCTGCTCTTCGAAGACTGGTCCGAAGCCGATATGCGCTCCTATGTCCGGCGCGATCGCAATCATCCGTGCGTAGTCCTTTGGAGCATGGGCAACGAGATACCCGAGCAAGGTCGGCCCGAAGGTCCCGCGATGGCGAAAAGACTTAGCGGCTTTGCGCACGAAGAAGACGCCACGCGCCCAACTACCTTTGCGTGCAGCGACGTTCGCGGCGGCTACAATGGCTACCAGACCGGTGTCGATGTCTTCGGCTACAACTACAAGCCGTATGAATACAAAAAATTCCGCGAGGCAAATCCCAATCAGCCGATCTTCGGCAGCGAGACAGCTTCGACAGTCAGCTCGCGCGGCGAATACGCCTTTCCAGTCAGCACCAATCCCAAGGAAGGTCGCATCGGTTATCAAGTTAGCTCCTACGACTACCATGTGCCTTCGTGGGCCACGACTCCCGACAGCGAATTCCATGGCCAGGAGGAAAACCCCTTCGTCGCGGGAGAGTTTGTCTGGACCGGCTTTGACTATCTCGGCGAGCCGACTCCTTTTAACTCCGACACCACAAACCTGCTCAACTACCACACATCCGAGGAAAAGGCCAAAGCCGAGGAAGAGCTAAAGGCGATCGGTAAAATCCGCGTCCCATCGCGCAGCTCCTACTTTGGAATCGTAGACCTATGCGGTTTTAAAAAAGATCGCTTCTATCTCTATCAATCGCACTGGCGGCCCGAGCTGCCCATGGCTCACATATTGCCCGACTGGACATGGCCCGGTCGCGAAGGAGAGGTCACTCCCGTCTATGTCTATACCTCGGGCGACGAAGCAGAGCTATTCCTCAATGGCAAATCACTAGGCCGTAAAAAGAAGGGTCAATACGAGTATCGCCTCCACTGGGACGACGTGAAATACACACCGG
>Ga0070741_10002818_pt1 | contig 45274 bp, 50 predicted proteins | sample Coa_R1_4_FD_66440 | JGI IMG/M metagenome (GOLD analysis project Ga0070741, IMG submission 66440) | Surface soil microbial communities from Centralia Pennsylvania, which are recovering from an underground coalmine fire - Coalmine... | ecosystem: Environmental > Terrestrial > Soil > Unclassified ... | reverse complement strand
GTGTTACTCACCCGTTCGCCGCTTTCCCCAGGCCCGAAGGCCTGGTTCTCGCTCGACTTGCATGTGTTAAGCGCGCCGCCAGCGTTCGTCCTGAGCCAGGATCAAACTCTCCGTGAAGAAATGGTCGCCGGCGAACCGGCGAAACCTTCACTTCGAGCATGTGCTCAAAGGCCACCCTTCGTCTGGGAAGACGAGGGCGACGAGGTGTTGATGTCCTCGCCCAGCCGCTGTGCTTCCGCACAGCAGTGGTCGAGGTCTCGACACTCGAAGAACGTTCACTGTTGAGTTTTCAAAGACCGGTGCCGTATCGATGTGACGGCGTAAAAAAGCCTCCGACTCGCGCCAGAGGCCTCCGAGGAAACGAATCGTATCGGATACGAGTCGGGCCGGGAGGCTCCTAGGGTCGAGTTGCAGGGACTTTCAAACGCCGCCCTCGCGGACAGCCGGAGAAGTATAGCTGGCTGGACTACCCTGTCAACCGGGCGAAACGGCGCTTCCCGACCTGCAGGAGCGCACCCGCGAGCTCGCCGCGCGGCACGTCCACCGCGCCCGCCGGGGCGCCGTTCAGCTTGACGCCCCCCTGCTGGATCAGACGCCGCGCCTCGGAGGTCGACCCGACGCCGAGCTCCTCGACGAGGAGCGCCGGCAGGTGCACGGGGTCGCCGGCGGGCAGCGCCACCTCGGGCACGTCGTCGGGCGCCTCGTGCCGGCGGACGACCCGGGTGAAGTGCTCCTCCCCCGCCCGGGCGCCGTCGGGGCCGTGCCAGCGGGCCGTGATCCGCCGGGCGAGCTCCAGCTTCCACTCCATCGGCTCCGCCGGATGCTCCGGCTCGGCGACGAGCAGCTCCCACCACTGCGGCAGCGCCTCGTCGGGGATCGACATCACCTTCCCGAACATCTCCTCCGGCGGCTCGGTGATCCCGATGTAGTTGTCGCGCGACTTCGACATCTTGAGCGCGCCGTCCGTGCCGACGAGGAGCGGGAACGTCATCACGACCTGCGGCTCGAGGCCGTAGTGGGGCATCACGTCGCGGCCCGCGAGCAGGTTGAAGCGCTGGTCGGTGCCGCCGATCTCGATGTCGGCCTCGATCGCAACCGAGTCGTAGGCCTGCATGATCGGATACAGGAGCTCCGAGAGCGAGATCGGGACGTGCTCGCCGAAGCGGTTGGCGAAGTCGTCGCGCTCGAGCAGCCGCGCGACGGTCATCGTCCGCGCGAGGCGGACGGTGTCGGCGTACGAGAGCTTGCCGAGCCATTCGCCGTTGAACCGCACCTCGGTCTTGTCGCGGTCGAGGATCCGGAACGCCTGCTCCGCGAAGAACTGGGCGTTCCCGTCGAGCACCTCGTCCGGCAGCACCGGACGCTCCTTGGAGCGTCCGGAGGGGTCGCCGATGCGGGCCGTGTAGTCGCCGACGATCAGGACGACCGTGTGGCCGTCGCGCTGGAAGTCCGCCAGCCGGTCGAGGACATAGGCAAAGCCGAGATGGACATCCGGCGAGGTCGGGTCGACGCCCAGCTTCACGCGGAGCGGCCGTCCGAGCTTCAGCTTCGCCTCGAGTGCCTCTGCAGGGAGGACGTCAACCGCTTTCCCGGTGACCTCTGGGAGCGCCATAGCGGGCTAGACTACCCCGGTCCTGGCGCTCTTCCGGAGAAATCAGCGCCGCCGCAAGAAGCGGCGCATCCGCAAGCTCAGACTCCTCGCGCTCCTCGCCCTCCTCGGAGTGCTGGGCCTGACGGCGTTCACCTTCGGCCTGCTCGCCGCGGTCGCCGCGAAGATCCCGCAGCTCGACCCGGCGAAGCAGAAGCAGACCCAGGCCAACACCTACGTCTACGCGTCGAACGGGCACACGGTGCTCGCGATCCTCCGCGGCTCGCAGGCGCGCATCATCGTTCCGTCCGCGGACATCTCGCCGTGGATGAAGCACGCGATCGTCGCGATCGAGGACAAGCGCTTCTACGAGCACCGTGCGATCGACCTGCGCGGCATGGTGCGCGCGGTCGTCGCGGACATCACCCACCACGGCACCGTGCAGGGCGGCTCGACGATCACGCAGCAGTTCGTCAAGCAGGCGTACCTCACGAGCAAGAAGACGATCGGCCGCAAGCTGGTCGAGGCGGCGCTCGCGTGGCAGCTCGAGAAGGCGAAGTCGAAGGACTGGATCCTCACCGCCTACCTGAACACTGTGTACTTCGGAAACGGCGCGTACGGCGTGCAGCAGGCGTCGAAGATCTACTTCCACCACAGCGCGAAGACGATGAAGCCCGCCGAGGCTGCGCTGCTCGCCGCGATTCCCGAGGACCCGAGCCTGTGGGATCCCGTCGCCCACCCGAAGCTCGCGAAGGACCGCCGCAACCTCGTCATCCAGCAGCTGTACCTCCAGGGCTACCTGACGAAGCGCCAGTACGACGACGCGCTGGCCTACCCGATGCCCAACCCGAAGACCGTCTCGCTGCCGTCGACGATGGGCCAGGCAGCGCCGTACTTCGCGAACTACGTGAGGAACCAGCTCGTGCAGACGCTCGGGCCGAAGAAGGCCTACGGCGGCGGCCTGAAGGTCAGGACGACGCTGAACACGGACCTGCAGAAGTTCGCGCAGGAAGCGGTTGCGTCCGTGCTGCCGGCGAACGGCACGAACCCGTCCGTCGCGCTCGTCGCGATCGACACGCAGCAGGACCCGGGCGCGGTGCTCGCGATGGTCGGCGGCGCCAACTACCACAAGAACCAGTTCAACCTCGCAACGCAGGGTGAGCGCCAGCCGGGCTCCTCGTTCAAGCCGTTCGTGCTCGCGACGGCGCTCAAGGAGAACATCGCACCGTCGAGCATCCTCAAGTCGCAGAAGCAGGTCACGATCGACGCGGGTGGCCGCCTCTGGGTCGTGAACAACTACGAGGGTGAGGCGCTCGGCCCGATCGACCTCTCGAAGGCGATCGCCGCCTCCGACAACTCGGTCTTCTCGCAGCTCACCGCGATCGTCGGTCCGCAGCAGGTCGCGAACACCGCGAAGCAGCTCGGCATCTCGACGCCGCTGCAGGGGTACTTCGCGATCGGTCTCGGCGCCGAGCCCGCCACACCGATCGACATGGCGCGCGCGTACACGGCGTTCGCCGACGGCGGCAAGCGCATCGACGGCTCGATCTTCGGCAACGAGCCGCGCGCGATCGAGTCGTACACCGAGGACGGCAAGCTGCACACGAACGCACCGGTGCCGAAGCAGGTGCTGACGCCGACGGATGCGGAGATCATCGACCAGATGCTTCAGGGCGTCGTCACGGGCGGCACCGGTACCGCCGCAGCGCTCCCCGGCCGCGAGGTCGCCGGCAAGACCGGGACGACGGAGAACTACGGCGACGCGTGGTTCGTCGGCTTCACGCCGCAGCTTGTGACGGCGGTCTGGGTCGGCTACCCCGACAAGCTCGTGCCGATGACCTACCAGTTCCACGGGCAGCCGGTCGCGGGCGGAACGTATCCGGCGCTCATCTGGAAGGCGTTCATGGAGAAAGCGCTGCCGTATCTGAAAGACGAGCCCGAGGACTTCACGCCGCCGCCGTACCTCGAAGCGTCGCCGGTGACCGTCGTCAACCGCAACGGCGTACTCGAGCGGGACAACGGCCTCTGCAAGAACACCTACACGCTCGAGTTCTTCGGCGGCGAGCCGCTCTACGCCGGTGAGAAGTCACGCGAGGCGACCTGCAAGTACGACGAAGTCGACATCCCGGACGAGGTCGGCCAGTCGCTCGCGGCCGCCAAGGCGAAGCTCGAGAGCCAGCCGCTCACGCCGGAGGTGGTGTACGGCCCCGCGAAGACGGGCGACCGCGTCGGCTACGTCGTCGGGCAGACACCGCGGAACGGAACCGCATCCGCATACGACAAGATCACGCTGATTTCGAAGAAGTCGCTTCACGGAGTCGTGCCGCACGTCGTCGGGCTGTCGCTCGCTCGGGCGAAGGCGAAGCTTGCGAAGCTCAAGCTGGACGTGTCGGTCACCGGCGGGTCGCGCGGCAAGGTCGCGGCGCAGTCGGTGCCGCCGCACACGGCCTCGGCGCCCGGCGAAGCGATCACGCTGACCGTCAAGCCCTGAACGGGCGACTGACGAAGCGCGATCCCCGCAGGCCGTAGCGCCACGGACGGTCGGCGGCCTTCGTGATCCCGATCCGCGGGCCGCGGACGATCTCCACCTCCGGGACTCGGTCTTTCAGCAGGAACGGCGGCCGGTCGAGCGGCAGCCCGTCGTGCTCCCGCGTGACGCCCAGTGCCTGGCACAACCTGCCGGGGCCGGCGCAGAGGAGGCGCACGTCGTCGAGCCCGCGGCGCGCTCGCATCTCCGCAACGCCCCGCGTCGGCTGAAGCGCGCGAAGCAGCACGGCGCCTGCGACTCCCTCCTCGCCGCAGACGACGTTCATGCACCAGTGGATGCCGTACGAGCGGTAGACGTAGACGTGCCCGCCCGGCAGGAACATCGACGCGTTTCGCTCCGTGCGCCGGTTTCCGTACCCGTGCGCGGCGGGATCCTCGTGGTCGTATGCCTCGACTTCGACGATCACGCCGCCGACGCCGTCGACGTAGAGCTCAGATCCGATCAGGTCGGGTGCGACGTCGTGAGGGCTACGTGTGAGGTCCACGCCACCGCACCTCGTCGACACCGAAGTCGCTCGCGCGTACCGCGCCGTCGCGCTCGAACCCCATCCGCTCGTAGAAGGCTGCGGCGCGATCGTTGCCGGCGAACTGCCAGAGGACGACCTGCGAGTGGCCGCGCTCGACGAGGTCGCGCACCGCGTGGGTGAAGAGCCCGCGGCCGAGCCCGGCGCGCACGCAGTCGGGCGCGACGTAGAGGCCGGCGACCTCGCCCGGCTCCGTTCGCGCAAAGCCCATGATCCGTCCCGAGTGCGGCGCAACCCAGAGCCGGTCCTCACCGGACATCTGCTCGATGTAGCCGCGCCACTCGGCTTCCTCGACCGCCGGGTCGAGCGCCGCCAGCACCTCGTCGGACAGCAGCCCCGTGTACGCCCAGCGCCATGACGCGACCTTCACCGCGGCGATCCCGGCCGCGTCTTCCGGGACGGCGGCGCGGACCACCTAGAAGAGCTGCTCGTCCTGCGCCGCGGCACGGCTGCGCGGCGGCACGACGCCCATGTCGCCGAGGATCGCGCGCTCGCTGCGCGAGGCGATCACCGGCTCCGGGATCCCGTCGACCCAGACGCGTGTCCGCGAGCCGGAGCCCCGCTCGTCACCCGGCAGCGGCTCGACCGCGTAGATGCGGTCCGAGCGCACGTACTTCCCGAACCCGAGAAAGACCATCCGCGGCTCTGCCATACGCGGATTTTAGGAGGCGTAGACGACATGCGGTCGCCCACCCCGTTCGCACGATCCGCGCGCTCCGAGGCCGACCTTCTCGGCAACGCGGATCGACGCCACGTTCTCGCTGTCGATTGCCGCGACGACCGGTCCCGTCAAAGCGAGACACACTCGGACGACCTCGGTCGCGTACCCGCGGCCCCAGTACGCCCGTGCGAACGTCCAGCCGAGCTCGCGCTCGCCCGTATCGAACACGCCGAAGCCGACTTCGCCGACCACCGCGCCGGTCGCACGCTCTTCCACCGCGTAGAACCCGAGGCCGTGCTCGTTGTCGCTCACGTGCTTCTCGAGAACGGCGAGGACCGCCGAAGGGGGCTGCGCGCCGCCCGGAATGAAGCGCATCACCTCCGGATCGGAGTAGACGGCCGTCATCGCCTCGGCGTCGCCCGCCGGGTCGAACCGCCGTACACGGAGGCGAGTGGTTTCAAAGGGTGTCTGACGCCGGAAGGTGTCAGACACCCTGCAGGGCGCCGCGCAACGCCTCGGCGACGCGTTCCTGGTCGCTGCGCTCGAGACGGGCGTGGAACGGCAGCGCCATCGTGCGCGCGCTGCAGTCCTCGCTCACCGGCAGCATCCCCTCGGCGAAGCCGTACCGCTCGCGCATGTACGACTGCAGGTGGATCGACGGCAGGTAGGGCGCGGTCGCGATGCCCTGCTCGGCGAGCCGCGCCATCACGCCGTCGCGGTCGACGCCGGCGGGGAGCTTCACGACGTAGACGAACCACGAGCGGACGTGATCCTCGTCGTCGGCGAGCGGAGTCTCGACGTCCACGTCGGCGAGCAGGTCGTCGTACCGGCGCGCCACCTCGCGGCGCGCCTCGAGAATCCGGTCGAGCTTCTCGATCTGGCCGATGCCGAGCGCAGCCGAGAGATCGTCGAGGCGGTAGTTGTAACCGAGCCGCCCGTGCTGCAGCCATGACGACGTCTCAAGACGGCCCTGGTTGCGGAGCGAGACGATCAGCTCGTGCTGCGCCTCGTCGTGCGTCGTCACCGCGCCGCCCTCGCCGGTGGTCATCTGCTTGTTGGGATAGAACGCCCAGGTCGCCGGATAACCGTGGGAGCCGAGCGGCTTGCCCTTGTATTTCGCGCCGAGCGCCTCACACGAGTCCTCGACGAGCGCGATCCCGTGACGCTCGCAGATCGCGATCAGCTCGTCGTACTCGGCGGGGTAGCCGAAGATGTCGACCGCGACCAGCGCTTTCGTGCGTGGCGTGATCGCTGCCTCAACCGCAGCGGGGTCGAGGTTGTACGTGTGCGGGTCGATGTCCGCGAAGACGGGCGTCGCACCCATGTAGATCGCGCAGTTCGCCGACGCGACGAACGAGTACGAGGACGTGATCACCTCGTCGCCCGGCTCGACGCCGACAAGGTGCATGCACAGGTGCAGGCCGGCCGTTCCGGACGACACGGCGGCGGCGTAGGGCGCGCCGACCGCGTCTGCGATCAGGGCCTCGAAGCGCGGGCCGGTCGGGCCGAGCGAGAGCCACCCCGAACGCAGCACCTCGAGCACGAGCTCCTCGTCGCGCTCGTCGATCCAGGGCGCGCTCAGGTTGATGCGATCGGTGTCGACCGACGTCACGTGCGCGCGAGCTGCGGCACGTAGTCGAGCCACTGCGACCACCGCTCGCTCTTGCCGTGCACCGTGTCGAGGTACGCCTGCTGGATCTCCTGCGTGACCGGACCGACGCCGATCTCGTGGTCGTCGACCGAGCGGAGCGGCGTGACCTCGGCGGCGGTGCCGCACATGAACACCTCGTCGGCGAGATAGAGGTCGGAGCGGATCAGCGACTTCTCGATCACCTTGTGACCGAGATCCTGTGCGATCTGGGTGATCGTGTCGCGCGTGATCCCCGGCAGGATCCCCGTCTCGAGCCCGGGCGTGTAGATGACACCGTCGCGGACTACGAAGATGTTCTCGCCGGAACCGTCGGCGACGGTTCCCTCGGGCGTGAGCAGGATCGCCTCGTCGTACCCGGCGTTGTTCGCCTCGGTCACCGCGAGCATGGAGTTGAGATACACACCGGTCGCCTTGGAGACGTGCGGGACGATGTTCGGCGAGACGCGCTGCCAGGACGAGATCTTCGCGCGGATGCCGCTGCGCAGGTTCTCCTCGCCGAGGTAGGAGCCCCACGGCCAGCTCATGATCACGGTCTCGACCGGATTGCCCTTCGCCGAGACGCCGAGCTCGCCGTAGCCGTAGAACGCGATCGGGCGCAGGTAGCACTCGGGCAGGCCGTTGGCGCCGACGAGCTCGTTCGTCGCCTCCCGCAGCTCCTCGACCGAGTACGGGATCTCCATGTACAGGAGCTTCGCCGAGTTGTGCAGACGCTGCAGATGCTCGTCGAGCCGGAAGACCGCCGGGCCCTTCGGCGTGTCGTAGCAGCGAATGCCCTCGAAGACACCCGAGCCGTAGTGCAGGCCGTGGACGCCGACGTGGACTTTTGCGTCGGCCCAGTCGACGAGCTCGCCGTTCATCCAGATCTTCTCGGTCTCCTGCACCTCGCGCTCCTTTTCGGCTCGAAAGCGAGCCCTCAGTCTAGCCGGAGGCCGTCAGGTCGAACGTACGCGCGTTCGTGATGCGGACGAGGTCGGCGGGTGGAAGCGCAGCCATGTGCGACTCCGTTCCGGCGCCGACCCAGACGAGCTTGTGGTCGAGCAGCGACCGCTCGAGCAGAATCGTTGAGACCGCCACGTGCGGAAACGGCGCGACGCCGCCCGGCGGGAAGCCGGTCGCCGCAACGACCTCGTCCGCTTTGGCAGAACGGACCTCGGCCGCGCCGAGCTCCCTGGCGACCGCTTGTCGTCGGCACGGCGGTCTCCGGGCACCATCGCCACGACGTAGGCGCCATCGGCAACGAGCACGATCGACTTCACGATCTGCGATACGTCGCAGCCGACGGCTCGCGCGGCATCGCGGGCCGTCGGAGTGCCCTCCGAGAACTCCTCGATCCGCCCGTCCACGCCGGCGCTTCGCAGCACCGCTGCAACACGTTCTACGGGCTCCGGCCAGGTCATCGCGTTACCGATTCTGCCAGTCGAGCGTTTAATGAATTGCCAACACGGCAGGCGGGAGACGAGACCATGAATGAAGAGAGAATGGCGCGGACCGAATCAGCGTTCCGCGAGGTGAACGAGGCGATCGCGAAGACGGCGGCGCGCTTCGAGGCTTCGGAGGCGGACTTCGTCTGCGAGTGCGCCGACCCGCAGTGCGCTCACCGCATCACGGCCGATCTCGACGACTACGAGGACGTCCGCGCGGAGGCGACGCGATTCCTCGTCGCGCCCGGCCACGACAAGCCCGGCATCGAGCGCGTCGTGGCGAGACACGGGGAGTACAACATCGTCGAGAAGTTCGGCGAGACCGTGGCGCGCATCGTGCGGCGGCTCAACCCGCGCGCCACTCCGGCGTAGCTAGCCGATCAGGTACGCCTCGTCCATGCCCTCCCGGAGCTGCTCCTGCAGCTCCACTGGGGCGGGCGAGTCGATCGACAGCGCCATCAGCGCCTTGCCGCCTTCGCGATTCCGCGAGACGGTCATGTTCGCGATGTTCACCTCTGCGGCGCCGAACAGCGTGCCGACGCGGCCGATCACGCCGGGAATGTCGTCGTAGAGCAGGAAGGCCATGCGCGGAGCGAGCTCCATCTCGAGCTCGAAGCCGAGTGCAGAGACGAGGAAGTGCCGCGCCTCCTTGCCGATCGTCGTACCCGCGACGCGGGCGCCGTCGGCCGACACCGCGACGAGGTTCGTGTAGTCGCGCGCCGAGCGTTGCTTCTCCTCGCTCACGTCGATGCCGCGATCGGCAGCGACGACGGGCGCGTTGACGTAGTTCACGGGCTGGTCGGTGCTCCCCTGGAAGGCGCCGTTCAGCGCTGCGACCGTCAGCAGCCGTGTATCGCGCTCGGCGAGCTCGCCGTACACCTCGATCGCGAGCTTGCGCACCTCGCCGCCGCGCAGCGCCATCGCCAGCTTGCCGAGCTTCGCCGCGAGCGGGACGAACGGCCCGAGCACCTCCAGATCTTCGGCGCCGACGGTCGGGATGTTCACGGCGTTCGTGACGAGCCCGCCTTCGAGGGCCGCGGCGACCTGCTCGGCGACGATCACGCCGGCGCGATCCTGCGCCTCCTCGGTGGACGCGGCAAGGTGCGGCGTGACGACGACGTTCGGAGCGCCGAGCAGCGGCCCGTTGTAGGGCTCCTGCGGGAACACGTCGATGGCAGCGCCGGCGACCTTGCCGGACTCGAGCGCCGCGACCAGCGCGTCGATGTCGACGAGCTCACCACGAGCGGCGTTGACGATCCGCACGCCGTCGCGCATCTTCGCGATCGCATCTGCACCGATCGCGCCGCGCGTCTCGTCGTTCAGCGGCAGGTGCAGCGTCAGGAACTCCGCGCGCTCGAGCACCTCATCGAACGAGGCGCTCTCGGCCCCGAGCTCGCGGAAGCGGTCTGCCGCGACGTACGGGTCGTAGGCGACGACCTTCATCTGCAGGCCGAGCGCCCGCCGCGCGACCAGGCGGCCGATGCGGCCGAACCCGAGCACGCCGAGCACCTTGTCGGCCACCTCGACCCCGCCCCACTTCGAGCGCTCCCAGCGGCCGTCGACGAGCGCAGCGTGCGCCTGCGGCACGTTGCGCGCGAGCGCAAGCAGCAGCGCGACCGTGTGCTCGGCGGCGGAGACGACGTTCGACTCGGGCGCGTTCGCGACGACGATGCCGCGGCGCGTCGCCGCGTCGACGTCCACGTTGTCGACACCGACCCCCGCGCGACCGATCACGCGCAGGTTCGTGCCGCGCTCGATCAGGTCTGCAGTGAGCTTCGTCGCCGAGCGGATGACGATTGCGTCGTAGCCGCCGATGATCTCCTCGAGCGGCGCGTCGACGTCGACGTCGACGTCGAACTTCGCGCGCAGCAGCTCGACGCCTGCCTCCGCGATCTCTTCGCGGATCAATACCCTCACGATCAGGCGGCGGCTACGGGGCTCTCGAATGCGTCGAACGCAGCCGGAACCGCGACGCCGCGCTCGATGTCGGCGCCGAGCTCGGTCAGGGACAGCTCGACCGCCGCGAGCGCGCTCGCGATGTCGAACACGTCGAACCAGCCGATGTGGCCGATGCGGAAGATCTTCCCCTTCAGGTGCTGCTGGCCCGGTGCGAGCGTGACGCCGTGACGGTCGCGCAGATGCTTCAGCAGGTCGTCGCCGTCGACGCCTTCCGGCGCGCGGATCGCGGTGACGACCGCCGCCGTGTCGTCGTCCGGCGAGAAGAGCTCGAGCCCCATCGCCTTGATCCCGGCGCGCGTTGCGCGGCCGAGGCGGACGTGCCGCGCGAACGCTGCGTCGAGCCCGTCCTCGAGCAGTAGCCCGAGCGCGACGTCGAGGCTGCGGATCAGCGAGACCGCCGGAGTGAACGCCGCGTCGAACGCGTCCTGCGCCTTCTTCGTCCGGCCCCAGTCGAAGTAGAAGCTGCGCGACTTCTTCGTCTGCGCGAGCACGTGCTCGGGCGTGGAGACCATCGCCAGGCCGGGCGGCGCCATCAGCGCCTTCTGCGAGCCGGAGACGACGACGTCGATCCCCCACTCGTCCGTCTCGAGCGGAACCGCACCGAGCGACGAGACGGCGTCTACGACGAGTGTCGCGTCGCCGACCGCCTGCTTGATCGCACGCACGTCGGAGACGACACCGGTCGAGGTGTCCGACTGCTGGCAGAAGACGACCTGCGCGTCCGACTCGGCGACGGCCGCGCCGACCTCGTCCGGGTCCGGCCGCTCGCCCCACTCGTACTGGATCGCGTGCACGTCGAGACCGTGCTGCTCGCAGATCGCGATCCAGCGCTCGCCGAACGAGCCGTGACTCACGACCGCGACTCGCTGGCCGGGCTCGCACAGGTTCGCCGGCGCGGACTCCATCGCGCCCGTGCCGGAGGCGGTGAAGAGCAGCACGTCGGAGCTCGTCCGGAACACGTCCTTCAGCCGGGAGAGCGTGCTGGCGTAGATCTCGCGGAAGTCGGAGCCGCGGTGGTGGACGATCGGCTCGGCGCCGGCGGCCAAAACCTCCGGCGGAACCGGCGTCGGCCCGGGCGTGAACAGGTACCGCTTCTCCATGGCTGGAGCGTAGCGGCGTCAGCAGACGCGCCTGGGTAGTGCGAGCTCGCCCCGCACCGTTTGGACGAGATGTTCTTCCAATTGACGAGACTACGGCCGTGGACGTTCTCCTGTCGTTCGGCGCCGCGCTGCTCTCGCTCCGACTCGCGGGGCGCTTGCTGCGCAGCCGCCGCTACGCCTGGGGCGTCGGACTCCTCTCGTTCGCGGCCGCGGCCGCCGCGATGGCCTGGGGGTCGGCGCACGGGTGGGACGGCCGCGCGTTCCGCGTCTACTACCTCGCGGGCGCCCTGCTCTCGGCGCCGCTCCTCGGGGTCGGCTCGCTCTCGCTCTGGGGGAAGCGCTGGGCGGCGCCGGCCGGGCTCGTCTGGGTCGGGATCTCCGTCGGCATCGCGAGCGCGATGCGCATCCACGGCGCGTTCGTGGGCACCGCCGTGCCGCGCGCGCAGAGCCACGTCGACGTCGTCCCGCGGGTGGCGGCGATCGCAGGCAGCTCGCTCGGGGCCCTGGCAGTGGTCGTGGTGGCGGTCGCGACCATGCGGCGCCGGCCGATCGGCAACCTGCTGCTGCTGGCGGCCGTGGCGGTCGCCGGCGCCGCGTCGGCCCTGACCCAGACGGCGGTCGCAGCCGCCGCAGCCTGCTTCGCGGCGGCGGCCGCGCTGCTCTATCTCGCCGCAACCCGGCGCACCTGAATCCGGCGTACAGTGAACGAGATGCTGAAGGGGGCGCTCGGCGCGCTGGTCACCGTCGGGATCGTGGCGTTCGTGCTCGCGCGTGGAGGCGGCGCAGCGTCCGGGCCGACGTACTACAAGGACGTTGCTCCGATCCTCGATGCGAAGTGCACGACCTGCCACCACCTCGGCGGGATCGCGCCGTTCTCGCTGACGACCGAGAAGGACGCGAAACAGTACGCCGCCGGGATCGTGCAGATGACGAAGGCGGGACTGATGCCTCCGTGGATGCCGGGCGCCGACTCCGCGCCGCTCGTCGGCCGCGACCTGCGCCGCCTGACGCCGGCCGAGCTCTCCACGCTCACCGCGTGGGTGGCCGGCGGCGCGCCGGCCGGCAACCCCTCGGACCTGCACGCGAAGCCCTTCCTCGGCGTCGGGCTGACCGGGCCGGGAACGACCGTGACGCTCGCGCCGCCGAAGGCGTACACGCCGCACGCGACGGGCGGCGCGATCGACGACTACCACTGCTTCCTGCTCGACCCGAAGCTGACTCAGAACACGTACGTGACGGGCGCGCTGATCAAGCCGCAGCGCACCGGCATCGTCCACCACGTCATCCTCTACGACGCGTCAGGCGCGCAGGCGACTGCCGCGCGCCAGCTGAACGCCGAGAGCGGCGGCAAGGGCTGGTCGTGCTTCGGCGGCCCGAACCTGCCGACCGACATCTCCGATCCCGGCTCGCTCGACCGGCTCGGCCAGCCGCCGTGGATCGCCGCCTGGGTGCCGGGTCACACGACGAACAACCTGCCGAACGGCACCGGCGTGCTCCTGCACAAGGGCGATCTCGTCGTGATGCAGGTGCACTACAACCTGATCGAGGCGGCCGGCCCGGACCGTTCGGAGGCGCAGCTGCGACTGCGGCCGGCCGCGACGACGAAGCTCATCCCGCTGCAGACGCAGCTGATCGCGGCACCGGTGGAGCTGCCGTGTCCTGCAGGCGTCACCGGTGCGTTGTGCAATCGCAACACGGCGATCCAGAACGAGGTGAAGGAGTACGGGATCGAGAACGCGTACATCCCGACGGCGCTGTTGCAGCTCTGCGGGAAGACGCTCGCCGATTATCCGCAGAGCGTCGGCACCGGCACGTCGATCTCGACGTCGTGCGACCGCGCGATCACGCAGCCGGAGACGATCTACGGCGTGGCCGGGCACATGCACCTGCGCGGCCGCGACATTCAGGTAACGCTCGATCCCGGCACGTCGAAGCAGCAGACGCTGCTCCACATTCCAGCCTGGGACTTCCACTGGCAGGACGTCTACTACCTCGTCCATCCGATCTCGGTCGGGCCTGGCGACACGGTGCGCGTCTCGTGCACATTCGACAACTCGAAGGCCGCGCAGCCGGTGATCAATGGCAAGCAGCTCGCGCCGCGCTACGTCGTCTGGGGCGAAGGCACGACCGACGAGATGTGCCTCGGCATGCTCTCGGTCGCGACCGGGTAGCGCTTCGAGGTGCCTGGCACGGAAGTGCCAGGCACTGTCTGTAACTGCCACTAGCGCCGGTCGAATCGCGCAGGCACGCTCGACCGATGCGGGCGCCCCGGCATCACGCCGCGGACACGATCTTCCACGTCACCACGCACGGCGTCGACGATCGTCCCGTCTTCCTCGACAACATCGATCGCCGTACCTTCGTCAACCGCATCGGGCACATGGTCGTGCGCCTCGACTGGACGATCTTCGGCGCCTGTCTGATGACGACGCACTACCACTTGCTCATCGGCCTGTCCGACGCAAACCTCTCCGCAGGCATGACGATCGTGAACGGTGCGCACGCACGGCTGTTCGACAGACGGCACGATCGTCGTGGCCCGGTGTTCGAGGCGCGGTACGACGACAAGCGGGTCGACACCGACGGCCATCTCCTTGCGGCAATCCGCTATCTCGCCCTCAACCCTCTGGAGGCGAGAATGGTCGAACGCCCCCAGGATTGGGTCTGGAGCACCTACGGCCAGCTGATCGGCACCCGACCTCGGTGGCCGTGGTTCGATCCCGACGTCGTGCTCGCGCGATTTCTCCCCGCGGCGGGACGCGGCGCTTCGAGCGGTGCGCGCGTATGTCGAAGTGCCTGGCACTGAAGTGCCAGGCACCAGCGGCTAGCCGAGCTTCTCGCGGACGCGCTCGTTCACGACGCGGGGGTCGGCTTTGCCGCCGGTCTCCTTCATCACCTGACCGACGAAGAAGCCGAGCAGGCCCTGCTTGCCGCTGCGGTACTGCTCCGCCTGGGCGGCGTTCGACTCGATCACGCGATCGATGACCGGATCGAGCTCCGACGCGTCGGCGACGACCTTCTGCTCGAGGTACGGCGCGGCGGAGAAGCCTGCGTCGCCGGCGTGCGCGAGCGCCTCGTCGAACGCGGCGCGCGGGATCTCGGCCCGCGCCGATACGAGCTTCGCCAGCTCGCCTGCGTCGACCGCACCCGGATCGATCCCGGCCGCGACGAACTGATTAGCGAGCACGTTCGCAGCCTCCTTCGGTTCGGCACCTGCTGCGACGACGTCCGACCACAGGCGGTCGAGACCGCCCGTGACGAGCACATCCGCGTCGTAGAACGACAGCGTGTCGGCGATACGCCGGATACGCGCACCGGGAAGCTCGCCGATCTCGCCGCGCATGCGATCGACCAGGTCCGGCGGCGGCTGCACCGGGACGAGGTCGGGCTCGGGGAAGTACCGGTAGTCCTGCGCCTCCTCCTTCGAGCGCAGCGGCGGCGAGTCTTCCTGCGTCGGGTCGAAGTGCAGCGTCTCCTGCTCCACCGTCCCACCCTCCTCGTACACGCGGATCTGCCGCGCGATCTCGCGCTCGATCCCCTTCGCCGCGAAGTTGAACGAGTTCATGTTCTTCAGCTCCGTGCGCGTGCGCAGCTCGTCGCTTCCCTCGGGACGCACCGATACGTTCACGTCGAACCGCATCGAGCCCTTCTCGAGCTCGGCATCGGATAGACCGAGCTCGACCACCGTCTGCCGCAGCAGCTGCAGGAACCGTTTCGCCGTCTCGGCGTCGTGGATGTCGGGCTCCGTGACGATCTCGACGAGCGGCGTGCCGCAGCGGTTGAAGTCGACGAGCGTCGCCGTCGCGCCGTGAATGCGACCCGACGCCGCGACGTGCACGTTCTTCGCCGCGTCCTCTTCCAGGTGCGCGCGATGGATCCCGATCACGATCTCGCCGTTCTCCGTCGGGACCGCGAGCCTGCCGTTCGCGCACAGCGGCTCGTCGTACTGGCTGATCTGGTACGCCTTCGGATTGTCGGGATAGAAGTAGTTCTTGCGGTGGAACACCGCGCGCTCCGCGATCTCGCAGTCGAGCGCGAGCCCGAGCTTCACCGTCTCCTCGATCGCGCGGCGGTTCGGCACGGGCAGTGCACCGGGGAACGCGAGGCACACCGGACACACCTGCGAGTTCGGCTCGCCGCCGAAGCCGTTGCGGCAGCGGCAGAACATCTTCGTCTCCGTCTTCAACTGCACGTGGATCTCCAGCCCGATCACTGCCTCCCAGCTCATCGCAGGCGCTCCGGGACGAAGTCGAAGCCGATCGCCCGCTCGAGCGCGTAGCCCATGCGGAAGAGCGTGTTCTCGGCGAACTGCGGGCCGATCAGCTGCAGGCCGACCGGCAGGCCCTCCGAGAGCCCGACGGGGATGTTCAGCCCCGGCAGGCCGGCGAGACACGAGGGGATCGTGAACACGTCGCACAGGTACATCGCGAGCGGATCGGCCGCCTTCGCGCCGAACGGAAACGCGACCGACGGGCTCGTCGGCGACACGATCACGTCGAACTTCTCGAAGACGGCGTCGTGCTCGCGCTTGATCACCGTGCGCACCTTTTGCGCCGTCGCGTAGTAGGCGTCGTAGTACCCCGACGAGAGCGCGTACGTGCCGATCATGATCCGGCGCTTCGGCTCGTCGCCGAAGCCGGCGTCGCGCGTGCGCATCACCATCTCGCGGAAGTCGTCGCCGTCGACGCGCAGCCCGTACCGCACACCGTCGTAGCGCGCGAGGTTGGACGACGCCTCGGCCGGCGCGACGAGGTAGTAGCACGGCATCCCGTAGTCGACCGACAGGGGCAGCGAGCACTCGTCGACCTCCGCGCCGAGCGACTCGGCCAGCGCGATCGCCTTGTCGACGAGCTCGGTCACCCCCGGCTCGACGCCCTCGACGTGGTTCATCTCCTTCGGCACGCCGATCCGCAGCCCCTTGAGGTCCTCTGCGGCCGGAATCTCGACGGCCGGGACGTCGACCGTCGTCGAATCGTTCTCGTCGCGGCCGGAGATGATCGAGTAGAGGTACGCGCAGTCACGCACCGTCTTTGCGACCGGCCCGACCTGGTCGAGCGACGACGCGAACGCGACGACGCCGAACCGCGAGACCGTGCCGTACGTCGGACGCAGGCCGACCTGGCCGCAGAGGGCCGCCGGCTGCTTGATCGAGCCGCCGGTGTCGGAGCCGAGCGCCCAGGGCGCGAGCCCCCCGGAGACCGCGGCGGCGCTGCCGCCGCCCGAGCCGCCGGGCACGCGCGTCGGGTCCCACGGGTTCCGCGACGGGCCGTACGCCGAGTTCTCGGTCGACGAGCCCATCGCGAACTCGTCCGTGTTCGTCTTCCCAAGGGTGCGCAAACCGTGGCGCTTCGCGTTCGCGATCACGGTCGCGTCGCAGACCGGGACGTAGTTCTCGAGGATCTTCGAGCCGGCGGTCGTCGGAATGCCCTTCGTCCCGATGACGTCCTTCACCGCGAGCGGGATGCCGTCGCCGCCCGGGTCCTCGCAGCGGTGCAGGTAGGCGTTCAGGTCGTCGTCGCGCTCGGCGTACGCCGCGAACAGCTCCGAGCCCGAGATCTCCTTGCGCTCGAGGAGGTTCTTCGCCTCTTCGGCCGTGAGCCTCAGCGTGTCAATGGTCATGCGGGCGGCGTCCGGAAGTGGTGGTCGTCGACGTCGGGCGCGTTCGCGAAGGCTTCCTCGTGCGTGAGGCACGGGCGCGGCTCGTCCTCTGCCCAGGCGTTCGCGATCTCGAGCGGATGCGCGGTCGGCGGCACGTCGGACAGGTCGAGCTCCGAGACCTTCGACACCGCCTCGAGGATGTCGGAGAGCTGCTCCTGGAACTTCGCGACCTCGTCGTCGGTCAGCTCGAGGCGCGCAAGCCGCGCCACGTGCAGCACCTCGTCTCTTGTGATCCTGGCCATGGCTACCTCCACATGAAACACGAAGGGCTCCTTTCGGAGCCCCTCGTCAGATCGGTTCCGAAAGGTCTAGAGCGCCGAAACGTTCGCCGCCTGCAGGCCCTTGTCGCCCTGCACGACTTCGAACGACACGCGCTGACCCTCGGTCAGCGACTTGTAGCCCTCACCGGCAATCGCGGAGAAGTGGACGAACACGTCCGCCTCGCCGTCACCGCGCTCGATGAAGCCGTAGCCCTTTTCGTTCGAGAACCACTTGACCGTGCCTTCAGCCACTTGCAACTACTCCTTGCTGGATGACTACAAGCCCCAACCTTCGGAGCGCTCGGGAGATTAGCACCGTTTCAGCCCGGAAATGCAAGCTCGCCGCGACGGAATCGCGCCGCCCGAACGGCGTTCTGGAGCAGGCAGGCGATCGTCATCGGCCCGACCCCTCCAGGCACAGGAGTGAAGTACGCCGCGACGTCCTCCGCACCGGGATCGACGTCGCCGACCAGGCCCGCTTCCGTCCGGTTGATGCCGACGTCGATGACGACGCTGCCCGCCTTCACCATGTCGGCCGTGACGAGCGCGGGAACGCCGACGGCGGCGATGAGAACGTCCGCGTCGAGCGTGTGGCGCGGCAGGTCCTTCGTGTGCGAGTGGCAGATCGTGACGGTCGCGTTCGCCTGCATCAGGAGCTGCGCCATCGGCTTCCCGACGATGTCGCTGCGGCCGAGGACGACCGCGCGGGCGCCGTCGAGCTCGATCTGATGCTCGTGCAGCATCGCCATCACGCCCAGCGGAGTCGCGCCGACGAGCGTCGGGCGGCCGAGGAACAGCTGACCGGCGTTGAACGGGTGCAGACCGTCGACGTCCTTCAGCGGTGCGATCGCGCGCAGGATCCGCGCCTCGTCGATCTGCTTCGGCAGCGGGAGCTGGACGAGCACGCCGTCGACGGCGTCGTCGGCGTTCAGCTCCTCGACGCGCGCGAGCAGGTCGGCCTCGGAGGTGTCGCCGGGAAGCCGAACGTCCTGCGCGTCGAAGCCGGCCTCGGTCGCCGCCTTGTGCTTGAGGCGGATATAGACCTCGGATGCCGGGTCGTCGCCGACGAGCACGGTCACGAGCCCGACGTGGCCGAGCTCCGTCACCTCCTCGGCAACGGTCGCCCGGATGCGGTCGGCGATCGGCTTCCCGCGTATGAGCGTTGCAGGCACGCGAGGAGCCTACCCCTGGAACCCGGTTCGGCTGAGCCGAACCAGGTTCCTGTCTTCCGCGGTTCGACCTAAGCTCTCCACGTGCCGAGGTGGCCAAGGAAGAACGACGAAGCGTCGATCGCGCAGCGCCGTGAGGTGATGGGGCTGGACGGCGGCCTCGTCACGTCCGTGGACCTCGAGCCGTTCGCCGCGGCGGCGGAAGCGCTCGTCGGCGTCGCGGTGATTCCGGTCTCCGCGGTGCCGATCGAGATCGAGCTCGGCGCCTACGAGCTCGACGACGACGGGAACGTTGTCGAGACCGGCCGCCAGGCCGAGACGGTGCACGTCCCGCTCGCGCACACCGAGGGCAGCCTGACCGCGTCGATGACCCGGGGCGCCCTCGCCGCCGGCACCGTGCGCACTTACGTGCTGCACGACCGCATCACCCGCGCCTCGTGCTTCGTGTGCGGGAACGCGGCGGAGGCGATCGAGCTCTCGCACTGGGTCGAGCGTGAGCTCGGTGCGATGCGCGAGTGGCTCGAGAGCTCGGACGATCCGACGCTCTCCACCCGCGCGAAGCTGCGCGGGGTCAAGACGCACGTCGTCGGGCCGATGTGCCACGTGCTCTGGCAGTGGACGACCGGCGACGCCGTCGGGCCGAACATGATGACGCGCAACTCCTACGCGCTGAACATGGGCTATGTGATGAAGCGCGCGCCGACGAAGCCGGTGCACGCAGTGCTCGAGGCGAACATGGGCGGCGACAAGAAGCCTTCGGCCGAGTACTTCCAGTCCGGCCACGGCAAGACGGTCCTCGCCGAGGCGTTCCTCTCGGGCGAGCAGATCCGCCGCGTCCTGCGGACGACGCCCGAGGATCTCGAGGCGCTCTCGTGGGTCGGCACGCACGGGGCGGTCGCGAGCGGCATGCAGTCGGTCGCGTTCACGCCCGCGACGGCGATCGCTGCGATCTTCGCGGCGACCGGCCAGGATCTGGGCATGGTCGGAACGAGCTCGATGGCACACGGCACCGGCCACCGCGTCGGCGACGGGCTCGCCGCCACGATCCGCTTCGGCGGGCTCGAGGTCGGGACGGTCGGCGGCGGCACGACGCTTCCGTCCGCGCGCGACTGGCTCGCGTCGATCGGCTGCGCGGGGCCCGGCAAGGTCTACCGCTTCGCGCAGATCGTGGCTGCCGCCGCGCTCTGCCTGGAGATCAGCGCATCGGCCGCCATGGCGACGGCGGGCAGCGAGAACTTCTTCCAGGCGCATCACGAGCGCGGCGGATTGCGGTGATCGCGCTCGTCTTTCGCTACGAGGTGCGCGACCCCGAGTCGTTCGAGGCGGCGTACGGGCCGGACGGCGAGTGGGCGACGTTCTTCCGCCAGGGGGCGGGCTACATCGGCACCGAGCTCTTGAAGGACGTCGAGGAGCCCGACCGCTACCTCGTCATCGACCGCTGGGAATCGGCGGACGCCTACAACACATTTCTCGGTGCGAACAACGACGAGTACATGCGCCGTGCCGACGAGTCGCGGTTCCACTACGTGCAGGAACTCCGCTTCGGCACGTTCGAGAACGTCTGGAACGAGTAGTGCAGATACCGCCGCATCACGATCCCCGCTGCTGGGGGTGCGGCGACAACCCGACCGGCCTGCACCTGCCGCTACCGGCGGCAGCAGGGCTCACGGAGTACGAGGCCTACTTCGAGTTCGGCGAGCACCACCAGGGCGGGCCGGGGATCGTGCACGGCGGACTCGTCGCCGGCGCGCTCGACGAGGCGGTCGGCCTCCTCGCCACCTGGTACGCGTTCCCCGCCGTCACGGCGCGGATCTTCGTCCGCTACCGGCGCCCTGTGCCGATCAACACCGAGCTCCTGATCCGGGCGACGCTCGACGAGGCCCGCGGCCGGCGCCTGCACGTCGATGCAACGCTCTCGGACGGCGACGAGCCGCTTGCCGAATGCCGCGCCGCGCTGCTCCACGTGCCGCTCGAGCACTTCCTGCAGACGCCCGAGGGGCGTGCGGCCGCGGAGCGCCTGCGTAACCGATAACGGCCCTCGGCCGTTGCACTACACGGCGATGAGCGAACTTGACGAAAAGTGGCCTGAGGCCGAGGCTCCGACCGTTGTTGCGCCCGGCGACACTGCGCTCGCGCCGCCGCCTCCTCCGCCAGTTGCACCGCCGCCGCCCGAGCCCGGGCTGCCGCCCGACCGGCGGATCGGCGCGGGCATGCTGCTCGGAATCGCTGCCATCCTCCTCGTGGCCGCAGGCCTGGCCATCGCGTGGTTTCTCACGCACCGCCACCACTCGAACTCCCAGCCGACCACGGTCGTCGTCACGACAACCGGTACGCGGACGACGGTGGCACGGATTGCCGTGCCGACGGTCACCGGTCTCTCGCTCGCGAACGCGAAGACGAACCTCAAGCAGCTCGGCCTCGACTCGACGGTGCGCCGTGTCTCGTCGTCGAAGCCGAGCGGAAGCGTCGTCTCGCAGATCCCCGCGCCCGGAACGAAGCTCGCCAAGGGCGGCGTCGTGAACCTGACCGTGGCAAAGGGTGCGCCGACGTCGACGACGACGACCCCGGCGGCAACGACGACGACGAGCAACACGACCACCACGACATCGACGACTCCGACGACGACGGCCGCGAGCACCACGCCGTCGACGACGCCCGCGCAGACGACGCCCGCGCAGCCGCAGACCGCGACGATGCCCGACGTGACCAGCCAGACCGAGGCGGCCGCGGTCCAGGCGATGGGCCAGGCCGGAATCCTGCCGAGCCTTTCCTTCGTCGCGAACAACGACCCGCTCGGGACGGTCGAAGCGCAGGCAAAGCCGTCCGGCACGCAGCTTCCTGCGAAGTCGCACGTGCAGATCAACGTCTCGAGCGGCCCCGGGAACAAGCCGATGGAGACGGTCCCGAACGTGGTCGGCCAGACGCTCAAGGGCGCGCTCGCGAAGATCAACGGCGCGCACCTCCGCCTGATCTACCTGCGCTACCCCGTCACGTCACAGAGCCAGGCCGGGAAGGTCGTCCAGCAGTCGCCGCTCGGCGGGCAGGCGCCGCAGAACGCGCAGATCCTCGTCTTCCTCGGCGCGCTCTCGCGCTAAGTCTGAACCTGGTTCTTCGAACCAGGTTCGAGACGTTCACCAGCCGCGGCGCTCGAGCAGCTCGCTCGGTTCGAGCGACTGCGTCGAGATGCCGACCATCGCCTCACCGAGGCCGGCCGACACGCGGGCGATCACGTCCGCGTCCATGTAGTGCGTCGTCGCCTCGACGATCGCGCGGGCGCGCTGGGACGGATTGCCCGACTTGAAGATGCCGGAGCCGACGAAGACGCCGTCGGCGCCGAGCTGCATGCACAGCGCCGCGTCTGCCGGGGTGGCGATGCCGCCGGCGGTGAACGTGACGACCGGCAGCCTGCCGTGCTCGGCGACCCAGCGCACGAGCTCGTACGGCGCCTGCAGGTTCTTCGCCTCCGCGTACAGCTCTTCGCTACGCAGCGACTGCAGCCGGCGGATGCCGCCGAACACCGTGCGCATGTGCGTGACCGCGTTGACGATGTCGCCGGTGCCTGCCTCGCCCTTCGTGCGGATCATCGCCGCGCCTTCCGCGATGCGCCGCAGCGCCTCACCGAGGTTGGTGCAGCCGCACACGAACGGGACCGTGAACTGCCACTTGTCGACGTGATGCTCGAGGTCGGCGGGCGTCAGGACCTCCGACTCGTCGATGTAGTCGATCTCGAGGGCCTGAAGGACCTGCGCCTCGACGAAGTGGCCGATGCGGCACTTCGCCATCACGGGGATCGTCACGGCCTCCTGGATGCCCTTGACCATGTCGGGGTCAGACATGCGCGCGACGCCGCCGTCGCGACGGATGTCCGCGGGAACACGCTCGAGCGCCATCACCGCGCACGCCCCGGCGTCCTCGGCGATCTTCGCCTGCTCCGGCGTGACCACGTCCATGATCACGCCGCCCTTCAGCATCTCGGCGAGCCCGCTCTTGACCCGCATCGTCCCGACGTCGGTCATTGCGGCAATGCTAGCTCGCGCTCGAGGACAGCCGCGACGGCCCGCAGCGCCACTTGCGTCTCGCCGAGCTTGGGCTCGCGCGTCGTCAGACGCTGCAGAGCGAGGCCCGGCACGAGGAATGCCTGCCAGACGCGATGAGACGACTTCTGGACGAGCCGCCAGAGCTCCATCGTCAGCGCGAGCGAGAGCACGAGCACCACGACCGGCGTCCAGAACTCGGGCGCAAGCGGCAGCGCACGATCGGCAATCAGCGTGACGGGCATCGCCAATGCTGCGAAGTTCGTGCCGCACCGGGGGGAGAACCGGGACGGGAGTGCGTCGCCGGACCAGGTCGCCGCGAGCCGGCGCTCCTCCGCTGCGGCGATCGCGCGGTGCTCGGCGCCGTGGAGGTGCAGGGCGCGCCCGCGCAAGATCGTGAACAGCAGCGCGACCGAGAGAACGACCCCGGCGACGGTCGACCAAGGCCCGCCGACGACGGCGAGGCCAATCGGAGCCAGCACGGCGGTCAGGATCAGGAGGCGCTCGCGCCGCTTGGCAACGCCGGTCCGGCGAAACACCGGCGCGAGAGACGCCCAGAGGCGCACGAGCCCACGAGCGAGCGGCAGCCGCTGGAGCAGCTCGGGCGGCTGCGGCATGCGTCCCTCCCGCAGCGAGCCGTCGACCCCGGCGAAAGCCCAGAACCGCTCGCTGACGATGACGACGCCGTCCGGGCGGGCCATCCCGCCGAGGCGCGGCAGCGCAAGCGCGAAGTCGGCGCGGCGCAGGCGCTCTTCGGTCTCCATGAGCCCCTTGTAGCGCACGAAGGGCCGTCCCGCCTGAGCGGGACGGCCCAGTCTTGCGTGTCGTCAGGCCTACTGAGCGTCTACCAAACCCCGCGCGAGAAGAAGCCGAGCAGCGCGAGGACGAGGATGACGATCAGGATGATCCAGAGGATTCCCATTGGTGAGTTCCCCCTTTCTGAAGGAAGAACGGTGATCACCCGGATCCGGTTACGGGTAGCTGGAGCAGCCGCTCGATCGCAGGGCTGACGCCGTATCGGTCCCGCAGCTCTTCGTATTCGGCCGCGGCTCGATCGGCGCGCGCCGGGGACGGTGAGCGCTCCGCGCGCAGCATCACGTTCTTCGGCGTGTGCTCGACGGAGACGAACTCCATGACGTCGACGCGGTAGCCGACCGACTCGAGGGCGGCCGCGCGAAGGGCGTCGGTGACGAGGTCCGCCTGCCGGCCGAGCAGCAGTCCGTGGCGAAGCAGCGCGTCCTTCTCGTTCGCCGCGATCTGCGCGGCGAGCTCGTGGTGGCAGCAGGGCGCGACGACGATCGCCTCGGCGCCGAGCCGGACCCCGGCCGCGATCGCCTCATCGGTCGCGGTGTCGCACGCGTGCAGCGAGACGAGCAGGTCGATCGTCTCGTCGCTCTCGTAGCCGGCGATCGACGAGACGACGAACTGCGCCTCGTCATAGCCGAGCTCGTTCGCGATCACGCGCACCGACTCGATCACGCTCGGGTTCGCGTCGATGCCGACGAGATCGACGCGCGTGCCGACCTCGCGTCCGTAGGCGACGAGCGCGAGGCTCATGTAGGCCTTGCCGCAACCGCCGTCGACGACGCGAACGCGATCGCGCTCCCAGATCGGCAGCGGCCGCAGCAGCTCGACGTAGTGCTGCACCTGACGCTGCTTGTCGCGCGAGGCATGCGTGACCTTGAAGAGCGGGTGGTCTGCAGGAAGCGCGTGCCGCTTCGCGCGGTCGTGCGTCGCTTCGACGGGTGCGGCGGACGACGCCTTGGCCGCCGAGACGAGCCACTTCCCCTTCTTCGTGCGGCGCGCGTGCACGTCGCCGTCCGGTGCGAGCAGGTGCGCGTGCGTCGCACCGGCGAGCAGCGTCTCGAGTCGCGCGGGCCAGTCGGCGCGCGCAACCGTCTCCGTGCGCGGACCGTCGACGAGCTTCACCGCTGCGCCGCGGCGAAGCTCCACCGGAGTCGCCGTCACGCCGTCGACGACGAGCTTGCGCCACCCGTCGCCGAGGGCGCGCTCGCGAAGCTGTTCCATGCGACTGAGTGTGCCAGCGGCACGACGGTCAGCTCGGGCGGCGGCCGGCGGATGAACCCGGCGAGGACGCGTAGCTCGTCGGCCGCCTCAGGTGCGAGCGTCGGCTCGGCCCGCGCGACCGCGGCGAGCCCGGCCTGCCATTCGAGGCCGCTCGTGCCGCCCCACGGGCGCACACAGGCCACCTGCCCCTTCGCGACCCAGATCGCCCGGCCGCCGGCGACGAGCACCGCCTGGAGCCGTCGCAGCTCCTCCATGCGCCGGATCTCCGCGGCGGCGTGCTCGAGCGCGTCGATCCGGTCGCGGAGCCGCGCCGCGTCCTCGAAGCGGAGGTCGCGAGCCAGGTGGCGCAGCTTCGCGCGGAGCTTCGGCAGCGCATCCTCCAGCGAGTCCCACTCGACGCCTTGCAGCGCACGTGCTGCGAGCTGTGCGCGCTTGCGGCTCGTCAGCGGCCCGAGCTCGGTCGGCTGCGCCGAGCAGACGACGGTGTCGCCGCGCCGGCGGAGGTAGAGGTAGCGGTCGGGTCGCGTGGAGCGGGCGTTCGCAGGCGGGCGCAGCCCGCGGATCAGGCGCAGCTCTTCGAGCGCCGCCTCGACCTCGGACCCCATGATCCGCCACTCGACCCGCTCGAGCGCGCCGAGCGCGGCCTCGACTGCGGGCCGCTGGCGATCGGAGCGGAAGTACGACCGCAGCCGCGCGCGCAGGTCGCGGGCGCGGCCGACGTAGAGCACCTGATCGTGGGCGTCGCGGAACAGGTAGACGCCCGGCTGCTGCGGCGCGCCGAACGCGAGGCTGCGCTTGCGCTGAACCAGGCGCGGACGCGTCGCCGCGAGCTCGACGAGATCGCCGACCGTCCGCGCGCCGCGCTCCTGCGCCATCCCGATCAGGCGGAGCAGGATCTCGGCCGTCGCCTCGGCGTCCGGCAGAGCCCGGTGGCACGGACGCGCGTCGGTGGCGAAGCGGTAGCTGAGCGCACCGAGGTTCGCCGGCTGGCGTCCGAGCAGCCGCCGGGCGAGCCCGACCGTGTCGACGACCGGGGCGGCGACGCGCCGGCCCGTCGCACGCATCGTCTCGTTGTCGAGGAACGCCATGTCGAAGCGCGCGTTGTGCGCGACGAGGACCGAGTCGCCGGCGAACGAGAGGAACCGGCGGACGGCCGCAGCCACGGGCGGCGCGCGGCGAAGCTCGGCGTCGCGGAGGCCCGTGAGCGCGGCGACCGCCGGGTCGAGCCGCGCGCCCGGGTTCGCAAGCGTCTGGAAGCGCTCGCCGAGCTCGAGCGATGCGACCCGCACCGCACCGATCTCGCACGGGCGCGCGGTGCCGGGGCGCAGCCCGGTCGTCTCGAGGTCGAAGACGACGAACGTCGCGGCCTCGAGCAGCAGCTCCTCGCCGGCGGCGCCGTTCAGCGCGACGAGGTCGCCCGCCCAGCGCAGGCGCGCGTCGTCGCGCACCGCCTCGTCGAGCAGCGAGCGCGCCAGACCGACCGGGACGGCCGCGCCGAGCTTCAGGACCTTGCGCGCGGCCTCCTCGGCGGGCACCGGGCCGCGGCGGTCCTCGACCAGCTCGACGAGCCGGTCGGCGGCATCGAGGCGGAGCTGCACACCGTGATCCTAGGCGAACATACGTTCGTGTTCAAGGATGCCTCGCCGGCAGGGCGGACGGGTCGACGGTGGGACGCGACCCGTCCCGCAGAGGCCCCGCCGGACGGGCCTCCTTCTTCCTCGCATAAGCGGCTTCGATACGTCGCCGGCTGAACGCCGGATCAGCGGGTGCGCAGGCCGCCGACGAAGATCGCGATCACCTCGCGCTCGGCGTCGGCGACCGCATCCGCGTCGTCAGGGAGCTGACCGAGCACCCAGCCGGTGAGGACTTCCTCGAGGGCGCCGTAGAGGAGCCAGGCGGCCATCTGCGCGTCGACCTCGGCACGCAGCGTCCCGTCCGCCTGGCCGCTCTCGATGATGCGCTGCAGGCCGCGGAAGGCGCGCCCGATCTCGTCGAGCTCGTCCTGGATATGCGGGCTGCGCGTCACCTCGCGGAGGAGCAGGCGGACGAGGTCGGGATCGTCCCGCCAGGCGCGCAGGACGATCTTGACGACGAGCTCGAGCTGCTCGGGCGGGCTCTTGCGTGAGTCGGTCGCCTGGGCGATCGCGCTCATCAGCCTCCCCCACGCCTCGCGGAACACGGCTTCGAGGACGGCGTCCTTCGAGCCGTAGTAGTGGTAGACGAGCCCGTAGGCGACACCTGCTTCCTTGGCGATGTCGCCGACGCGGGCGGCGTCGTACCCCTGCGCTGCGAACACGCGCACCGCAGCCTCGAGGATCAGGCGGCGCTTGTCTTCCGTGGCCGCAGTCACGGCCGAATCGTATGCCGACTAGACGCGGGTGGCCTGGAAATGGCCCTCGAAGAGCCGCGGCCGCCCGCCGATCGTCTTCAGGCAGGGCGTGACCTGTTCGGCCGTGAAGCGCCAGCAGTGCTCGCCGAGCTTCCGGTCGCAGATGCAGGCCGCTTGCCGGCGGCAGTCGGCCACGCTCAGGGCGCGGACGACGACTTCGGCCTCGGCAGGCTGCTCCATGTAAGGCAAACCATACACCCGCTCGGAGCGCCTCCGTCGAAGGGCCCGCCTGGATTCGAACCAGGGACCAAGGAATTATGAGTAGAGATATCGGGTCAGACCGACCGAACTGCACCGAGAAGAACTGCGGTCTCATGCGGGTTTGCTTCGCAGTTGGTTTCCATCAGTGATGGTGACTCACCCGCAGTTTCGGCACCTTGTGTTGCCCCTTTGTTGCCCCCCATGACGAAGCTGTCGGGCAGCTCGGGGAGATCGTCGGTGAGCAGGTGTACGTACGTCTCAAGCGTGAACGCCGGTGAGTGATGACCGAGCCAGACCTGCACCTGCTTCGCGTTCCAGCCGTTCTTGAAGAGCAGCGTCGCGCACGTGTGTCGGAACGTGTGATGACCGACCCAGGACTCTGCCCGCTTGCCACCCGGCGTCTTGATCCACTTCCCCACGCCAGCACGGACCGCGGCCGGCTTCAGCACACGTGACATCACGTTGGACTGGTCGACGCGCTGCCCCGTCGTGGTCGTGAACACAAGCCCGTCAGGATCGCCCTGCAGCGGCCAGAGAGCCCGTGCCACGTCCTGGGACAGCTTGATCGTCCGACGACCGTACTTTGTCTTCGGCGGCGCGACACGGCCTTCGTAGAACCGCCTTGCGATCTGAACCCGTCGCGAGCCAAAATCGATGTCCTTCCAACGCAGTTCGATCGCCTCCGAGATCCGCAGGCCGGTCTGAGCGAGAAGGGTGTAGAACAGCCGCCACTCCTCCGGGATCTCGCGGAGCACCACTTCAAGCTGAGTCTCGGTGAGCGCCTTGACCGCATCGCTGGTCACGTCCTGCGACCGGAGCGTGTGCCGCGTTCGCCAACCCGACGCCGGGTTCGCTCGGATGTCACCAGCTGCGAATGCGTCCGCCAACAGCGCCTTCACGGGCGCAAGGACGCCGCGCACACTCGCCGCCTCCAATCCACGACCCGCAATGTGGTCCGCGAACTCGCTCAGGTGCTTCTGCCGGATCTGGCCCATCTGAAGGTTGCCGAGAAACGGGATCGCGTCGCGCTCAAGATCACGCCGATAGCGTGTCCTGGTTTCCTCGCGGACGCCGCGCCCGCTACGGCCGGCGTAGTTGTCGATCCAACGCAGGGCGTATGTCCTGAACCGCTCGCGTGACGCGGCAGCGTCCATGACGGGCTCGACGCGGACGCTCGCCTTCAAGTCGCGCGCCTCCTTCATTGTGCGAGCGGACTGCTTCCGCTGACGGCCTAAGCCGTCGCGGTAGATGACGACATAGCGGTTACCTCGCTTGAAGATGCCAGGCTCGCCCGTCCTGAGCAGTGGCCGTGTGGCCGGCACTAGAACCTCCTTAGAACGACGAAAGGCGCTCTCGCGGCTCGGTTTGTGAGCCGAGGACACGAGAGCGCCGGGATGACTTGCCTGCACTGATCGCAGTGAAGCGCAGGTGGCTAGAGTTGTCAGTGCATGTTACGTTGCGTAGGCATTTCCGGATCCGCTATCGAACTTGGAACCGTGAGCGCAGAACGCGACTTCAAGCGCGCCGCAGCCGCATACCGCAAAGCCAAGGAAGGGTACGAGCTGGCTTCGTCGGAGCTGCACGAGGCGATGCGCCGTGCCCGAGCGGAAGGGATGACCTACGACGCAATGGCTCGCGCCGTTGGGGTCTCCCGGCAGCGCGTAATGGACATTCTCAAGAGCTGACCAAAAGGAGGCAGCCTGTGCTGCGTTTCCTCTCGTATGTCGTCGCAGTAGCTATCGGGGCGATTGTCGCTGCTGGCGGTGTCGCGCTTGCCAGCGACCACGCGAACACGACGAGCCCGGCTCTCACCGCCCGGGTCGCGAAGCTCGAACGCGACAACGTAGCGCTTAAAGCCGGAATGCGGAACATCTGTGGGTGGTTCAAGCATCCGCCGCAAGTCGAGTCGAGCGAATGGGGCTTGAAGACGTGGCTCGAGGACGTTGGGCTCGGCTGCCCGACCGTCTTTCCGTAGGCGTTCGTCCTACTCGGTAGCGAGTCGCGCCCAGGCGTTCGGCTCACGAGCAATCTGGATCGCCTCTGCTAGGCCGTCGCGTGCGGTCGCTTGCACGTGCCAGAAGCGACGCGGCGGCGGCTCGTCGGTCGGTCTCTGTGATCGGTTGACGCCTACCAATCGGGCCAAGACGGGATAACGACGCTGGGCCTGCCACCCATCCGGAAGATCATCGGGAGCGAGCAGCACGATTCGCCTGTTCTCCGCTTGATTGAACCACCGCGCGATCCCCTCGTTCACGTGGTCGTCACGGAACGAGTAGCCGACGATCAACAATCGATCCGACTCCTCAAGCGCTCGTGTCCAGCGATGAAGGAGCTCAAGATACGGTCCCTCGGAGCGAAGCTTGCCCCCTTCGCCGAAGACGATCGCCGGCCGGGTTGCGCGTTCCTGATCTTCCAGCGGGCGCACCGTCGTTAACGGGAGCGGCCCGTCACCTACACCAAGAACCCAGTCGATCGAACCATGCAACTTCAAAAGCCGGATGCCATTACTCGGCCAGGCATGTTCATCAACCAGCCACGTTTCGATCGCCGTGTCGCAAGTTGCACCTAACGCTTCCGCAGCGAGTTCGACGGTTCGGTCATAGTTGAGCGTCGCGACGGTCACGGCGCCTTGTGCCTCCGCGAGTGTGGCGAACTCCCCGAGGTAACTCACGTCATTGCGAGGGACAAGAATCTCGGCCAGCGACTCGATCATCTCATGCCTGAGTCGCGTGAGAGCGACACTCACGTCGGGGATATCGATGCTCTCTAGCGCCGCATCGATAACTCTCTTTATCGAGTCACCAAGATTCTGGTTGCGGAAGTTCCCGCGAGATACCTGGTGCAACGCTGTGTTGATCGCAGTGTTAAGCCGTGTCTCTTCGTGATGTCGCCGGTTCGGCCGGTCCCCCGACGATGCAAATGACTCCAAGCCGGAACTCCAAGTCCCCACAAACGGACTCCAAGGTTGATCGTGGCGATCAATTAGGAGTTCAACCGAAGCGAACAAGCGCTCGATGTCAACCACCGGCACGACCTCCGACGGCTTTGCCGCGTTGCGCCGACGTGCGACGTCGGCGTCCAGGATATGGCTCACATAGTCGAAGAGAAGAGGATTTCTCCGCGGCCACTGAAGCAGCGCTCGGATCTCCTGGGTCATCGTCGCCGTCGTTGGGATCCCGGCGTCCGCGGACGCGCCTGCACCAAGCAGTACGGCTACGGTCGGATAGGCATCAGGCATGGCACTTCGAGCTTAGGAAGCGCGTCGGACTGTCTTCACCTTGGTCCTCGGTCGAAGTACCAGTCGGTCGATTCGAGGTAGGCGCGAACATCGTCGAGTGTTCGACCGTCCCGGATCATCCGGTCGATCACTCGCGCGACGCCTTTGGGCATATCCGGTACGAGGCGCGCTTCCGACAACTCATCTTTCTTTCATCGACCAGAGAGCTTCTAGAACTCCCAGAGAGTTCTAGAAGCTCTCAATCTGTAGCTAGCTCGGTTGGGGTATCACGGTGAAACCCGGGTATGAACCCGATACCGGGGTAGCGAAGCCGTCCGAGCTGTTCGCGATTCTGTCCCCGTGGTTCATTCAGACAGCCCGTGGATGACGCTCAAGCGCGCCGCGGCGTACCTCGATATGCCCGAGTCACGCCTCTACCGGCTCCGCGACGCCGGCAGGATCCCCTGCCGCAAGCAGGACGGACGACTCATCTTCAACCGCGACGAGCTCGATCGCTGGCTCAACGAGTTCTACCTCGGCCCCGAGGAGTTGCGCCCTTCATGCTGAACCTCACGCCCGAACAGATCCTGTCTCTTCCGCTCGATCGGCTCGCTCTTGCTGTGCTCGTCGATATGCACGGCGAATGGAACGAGCGCAACTATCTGCTCCGGCTTGAGCAAAGCGAAGGTGTGCCGCGGCACGCGCTCCGATTAGTGATGGAGGCTCAGGAGTGGCTTCATGCGCGAGGGTTGATCGCCTCGAACATTTACGACAACTCAGCCGCAGCGTTCTTCATCACGCGAGCAGGCGAACGCGTACTTGTGGACGGGACCGACTCGCTCTACGCGACGGAACGGCTTCAGGAAGGCCTCCACTCAGTTATCGAACGCAAGGCGCGCCCTCAATTCCTGCTTGGTGAGTTCGAGCAAGCCGTGTTCGCCTCGATGAAGGCAGTCGAAGTACGTGTTCGCAAGCTAGGCGGATTTGCCAACGATGACATCGGTGTGTCCTTGATGAACAAGGCGTTCGGACCTAGCGGACCCCTGACGGATCCCGAAGCGTCAGCCGGGGAGCAGGACGGAACACGTGCGCTCTTTGTCGGAGCGTATGCGGTCTTGCGCAACCCGAGCGGGCACCGTGAGGTCGACTACGACGACGTAGCCGAAGCGGCAGAGGCTGTCCAAACGGCGAGCCTCCTGATGCGCATCCTGGATCGGGTGGAAAAGCGCAGACGCATCCGAGCGCGCAAGAAAAGTTAAGCCGCCTCGGCCGTCGGTTGCGGTGCCGTGGGTTGCTGGTCGGTCCCTTTCTTGCCCGTCATCCAGAGCCAGCTCAGGTAGATCAGCGGGATGAGCGCTGACAGCAACAGCGTGATGATCCCGAACAGCACCATCGGCCGCTTCGAGCCGGGCGGATAGGCACGAGAGGTCACAAACGCGAGCACAGCGACCTCGGTGACTAGGAAAGCCAGCAAACTCAACGTCGTGCCGGCGACGACACGAACGATGACCAGAACACCCGCCATGAGAAACAATCCGGCAAGCGCAATCACAAATGTGAGAGCTGCCGCCTCAAGCTTCGAGCGATGACCGGCCGGCCCTTCGTAGGCGCTGCGGGTTCGTCGTGGGCGCTGCTTCCGGTCGATATCAGCGTTCGCTAGGACAAGTTGCTCGTACTCGGAGCCCAGCCCTGGCCTAGATGGTTCCTCACGCTTTCGTTCAGCCGGACGACCCAACGCTCGAAATGGTGCCCTGACGATGAAGCCAAGCAGCCGCGCAAACCAGTAGACGACGACCACAAAGCCGAGAATCAGCAGCGCGAGCGCGATCCATCCGTAGACCGGAACATGGGTAGTCGTTGCCAGCATCCGCCCTTCTGAGCGTGACAACGCCCGCCAGCGGCGTCAAGGTCTGCGGCCGAGACCTAGGTTTCTTCGGATTGTGGTTCCTCAGTTAGCGAAAGGCCCGTCAGTACGCCCACTGTAGGTTCGCCCAATCGGTGTTTGAGCCGTGGCTCGGTCGCTTCGAGCAACATCGCGTAGACCAGGCACGCGTAGAGCAGCGCTGTTGCGGCCCGTTCTGGCTGCCCCTCCTGCAGCCTCATCTTCACGCCCCAAATGGAAGTGACCGGTTGTCCGCCGGCATCCAGCCCTTCGAGGGCTGCGCCAAGCGAAAAATGGACGCTCGCCGAGCCGGAGCGGTAGACGTACGAGTAGACCTCTCCAAACCCGCACTGCGCTGCGAGGACGCTCTCAGGCGGCATGTTGCCTTCGACCTCCACGTCCTCAGCCTTAGCGGCCCAGAGTTCCGCCGATTCCCCTTCGGGCGCCGGGTTGCCCATTGCTTCGAGCTCACGAATCTGAACCGCCCGAGCCTTCAGGGTGTCTCGGAGATAGATCCGCCCTCGCCGAATGCGCTCGGCCTCGTCGTCCGGAAGCCCGAGCCAGAGAGCGGTGAGAGCGGCGGACATTAGTGCGCGGGCGAGAATCAGTGCGTCGTCGGCCTCTTGATGGGCCTCGACGATGTCCCGAACTGAACGGAGAATGCGATAGCCGCGAGAAACCGCTAGCCAAAGGACCTGATCGTTGCGATCCATGCTCTCTGCGCGCTCCGGCGCGCCTTGATCGACGATCTCCAAGATCCGCCGAGCGGCGTCCAGTGCGAGCCGAAGACGCGACGCAACCGGCTCAGCCAACCGAGCCTCCTAAGCGGCTCTAGACAGCCTGCGTCCGCGACGCGAGTTGCCAGCGCCGCCGTGGGCTGCCCGCGGAGCGAAACCCCCGGCCACAATTGCAGCGTTCCAGGATCCGAACCGGCGAATGACGGTCTGATACGAGGGCCAGACGCCGTTGGCTAGCTCGAACTGCTCGGCGATCTCGGGTCGGTTCAGGCGCTTCGCATACCAGGGGTTCCAGTCAACCTCAGTCGGCGGTTCTCCGTGAACGACCTCCCAATCAGAGATCGCTTGGAGGATGTCTTCGGCAGCCCAATAGGCGCGCATCGAACGGCTGATTCAACTCCCGCGACCGGACGGAGCGACGAGCTGTTGCCCCCTCTGTTGCCCCCCGATCAAGTTGAATCAACTGCAAGAGAACGAAAAGCCCCTATAGCGGGGCTTTTCGAGGAGGGCCCGGATGGATTCGAACCATCGACCAAGGAATTATGAGTTCCCTGCTCTAACCGCTGAGCTACGGGCCCGACGGACGCACCGTACTCGTTACACTCGCGGCCGATGAAGGTCTTCCAGGCCGAGCGCCAGTTCCAGACCACCGGGGGGCTCCAGGTCACCGACATCACCGACGAGGTCGCGGCGATCGTCCGCGAGTCGGGTGTCACCGACGGCATCTGCTGCGTCTACTCCCCGCACACGACCTGCTGCGTGCGCGTCAACGAGTACGAGCAGGGGATGTTCGAGGACTTCTCGACGCTGCTTCGCCGTCTCATCCCGCACGAGACCTACTACGCCCACGACGACTGGGACCGCCGCACCGAAAACATCTGCGAGGAGGACATGGTCGCGCCCAACGGGCACGCGCACTGCATGTCGATGATCCTCGGCTCGGCCGGCGAGTCGATCCCCGTCGGCGACGGCGAGCTCTGCCTCGGCACGTGGCAGCGGGTGCTCTTCGTGGAGCTCGACCGCTCCCGCCCGCGCCGCTGGCTCTGCAAGGTCGTCGGCGAGTAACGCGCCCTACGTCTCGTCGACGCTGAGCGGCGGGGCCGGCTCGCGCCGGTCCGCGTCCAGCTCGAACACCCAGAACTCGCGACCCATGACGTGCACGGCGACGTTGTAGACGGGCACGCCGTCGACGTCGCCTTCGAAAGAGCCGTGATGCGCGTGGCCGTGCACGCAGAGATCGGGACGGTGCTTTGCGATCGGGCCCGCGAGCCGGTCGGCGCCGAGGACGAGCCACAGCCGCTCGGGCTCCCCGACGAGCGTCGCCTCGACCGGTGAGTAGTGGAGCAGCGCGATCCGCACCGCGCACGGCTCGATCGCCGCGAGCCCGCGCTCGAGCCCCTCCACGTCGCGCGTCGTCTCCGCGTACGCCTGCCGGAACAGCGGCTCGCCGAAGTTCGCCCACTGGTTGCCGAAGCCGCCGACGAACCCTTTCACGCCCGCGACGCCGACGCTCGTGCCGCCGATCGGCAGGATCGTGTGCGTGCGGTCGAGCACGACGACGCCCGCCTCGGCGAGCGCGCGCACGAGGTCGTCGGGCCGGTCCGACTGCCAGTCGTGGTTCCCGAGGACTGCCACGACGGGGATCGAGAGGTCACGGCAGGCGTCCGCGACGACGCACACCTCGTCGACCTGCCCGTGCTGCGTCAGATCGCCGGCGAGCAGGACGATGTCGGCCTGCTCCTCGACACGGTGGAACGCCTCGCGCACCCTGTCGCCGTCGGCGGTGCCTGCGTGAATGTCGCCGGCGGCGGCCACCCGGATCGTCTTTGCCATGGCGTATCTCTACCCGCGAGCGGGTAGTCACACCCGCGATGCCGAGCGACGGAACCTTCAACGACCTCCTGACCGCGATGAAGCGCGTGGCCGCGACGCTACGCGACAACGGGATCGACCACGCGTTGGCGGGCGGTCTCGCGATCTACGCGCGCGGCGGGCCGGAGACCGGCCACGACGTCGACTTCATCCTCCACCACGACGACGCCGAACGCGCGCTCGAGCTCCTCGGGAACGAAGGCTTCCGCTGCGAGCGCCCGCCCGAGGGCTGGCTGTACAAGGTCTACGACGAGCAGGGCTCGCTCGTCGACCTGATCTTCTCGCCGAACGGGCGCCCGGAGTTCGTCACCGAGATCCTGCGGCGCGCGACCGAGATGGAGGTCTACGCGATCACGCTGAAGGTGATGAGCGCGACGGACGTGCTGGCAACGAAGCTGCTCGCGCTGAAGGAGCACGAGGCGGACTTCGAGTCGGTGCTCGCAACCGCGCGTGCGTGCCGCGAGCAGATCGAGTGGGACGTGCTGCGGCAGGAGACCGAGGGTCATCCGTTCGCGAGCGCGTTCTTCACGCTCGCCGAGGAGCTCGGCCTGAAGGCCGCCTAGGCTGCTTTCAGCGCCGCGATCTCGCGCCGCTCGGCAAGCCGGCGGAGCGCCTCCGCCTCGAGCTGGCGCACGCGTTCGCGGGTGATGCCCATGATGCGCCCGATCTCCTCGAGCGACTTCGGATCGGCGTCGCCCGAAAGCCCGTAGCGCAGGTTGAGGATCTGCTGCTCGCGCTCGGACAGCTCCGATACCGCCTCGTGCAGCGCCTTCTCGGTGAGCTCGACCTCGACCTGTTCGTCCGGCGTCGCCTCGTCGCTCGCGAACAGGTCGCCGTAGGAGGCGGACTCGTCGTCCCCGACCGGCTTGTCGAGCGACGCGACCGCGCGCGCGGCCGCACGGACCTCGCGCACCTGCTTGAGGGGCAGCTTGGCCTTCTGCGCGACCTCCTCGTCGGTCGGCGTGCGCTCGAGCTTCGCGACCAGCTCGCGCTCGGCGCGTGAGATCTTCTGCTCGCGCTCGACGATGTGCACCGGGATGCGGATGACGCGCGCCTTGTTCGCGACACCGCGCTGCACCGCCTGGCGGATCCACCACGTCGCATACGTCGAGAACTTGAAGCCCTTGCGCCAGTCGAACTTCTCCGCGGCGCGGATCAGCCCGATGATCCCTTCCTGGATCAGGTCGAGCAGCGTCAACCCGTGGCCCTGATAGCGCTTCGCGATCGACACGACGAGGCGCAGGTTCGAGTTCACGAGCAAGTCCTTCGCCTCTTTGTCGCCGCGCTCGATCTTCTTCGCGAGCTCGACCTCTTGCGCCGCGGTGAGCAGCGGGTAGCGGCCTGCTTCGTTCAGGAAGAGCTGCAGCGAGTCGGTCGTCGCCGACGCGACCTGCTGGTTCGTGTACGCGACTTCCTCTTCGATCGCGCGCGAGCAGTCGTCGGTCAGGTCGATGCCGTGCGACTCGAGCCGCTCGATGACGTTCTCGATGTCTTCTTCTTCCAGCTCGAGCTTGCCGAGGACCTCGTACAGCTCCGTCATGTGCACGCAGCCGTGCTCCTCGCCGTGCTCGATCAGAAGTGCGATCGGATCCTGGCTCATAGGCATCGGGTACCCCGCCTTCCGGAGGGTCTAACGCTGTAACGGCCGAACGGCCGTATTGGTTTCAAAGAATCCTTACAGCGCTGGTAAAAGAGGCTCATTCGCGGCCGCGACAGTGGCCCTCGTGCTGCTCCTCGACCTCCACCCCGCCGCTCCGCCCGACCCGCCCCACGGCTCGCTCGTCGCCTGGGTCGTGGCCGCCGGCCTGCTCGCGGTCGTCGTGGTCGTGGGGCTGGCACTCGCTTCCCGACGCTAGGATTCGCCGCCATGTGGTGGCTCTGGGTTCCGATCATCATCATCGGCAGCGCGCTCGTCCTCTTCCTGCTGCTCATCCTGCTCGGACGGTTCCGGAACGGCGCGCTGCTCCGGCCGGTGATCACGCAGCTCTCGAAGATCGGCTTCTTGCGCCGCTTCTTCACCCGCGTCTCGACCGCGGCGATCGAGCGGCAGAACCCGGAGCTCGCGGGGGCGTTGAAGAAGCTCGGCACGGTCTCCCAGAACCCGAACCCGCAGGCGATCCAGAAGGCGATGAGCCGGCTGACCCCGGCCGAGCGTCGCGCCTACTTCGAGGCGGCCGAGGAGCAGGGCGGCGTGCCCGAGTCCGCGAACCGGCAGATGCGCCGGCAGGCCGAGCGGATGCAGCAGCAGGCGCGCGGCGGCCGCCCCGGCGGCGGCAGCTCACGCAAGCGCAAGCGCCGCTGAGGCGCTAGGTCGGGAGCCCGTACGCCGAGAACTGCAGCTGCCCGTGCTCACAGACAGGCGTGGCGGGCTTCAGCGTCACCGTCGTCGTGCCGCCGGGGAGCGTGACCCGGAACGCGTACGACGTCGCCTGGCACGGCGAGACGTCGGGTGAGAAGCGTGCCGTCGCTCGCGTCGACTTGCCCGGGGCCAGGTGGACGAGCACCGCGGTCAGGGCTCCCCGGAAGGCGGGGACGATGTGCGTCGGCTGGGCCTTGCCGGCACGGTCGAGCAGCTTCCCCTGCGGAAGGCCGGTGATCGTGCACGTCGTCGACGACGTGTTGCGAAGCTCGAGCGCGTAGACGATGTTGCCGGCGCCGGCGCTCCCCGGCACGGCGCGGAACGACCCGGCCGAGAGCTGCGACGCCGTGCACATCGACGTGCCCGGCGCGGCGTGGCCGGCGGTCGCGCCGACGGACGCCAGCAGCACCGCGGCGAGGATCGCCGCACGCGTCACGGATAGGTGTGGCCGTAGTAGGAGAACTGCAGCCGGCCGTGCTCGCAGACCGGCGTTGCCGGGCTGATCCTCGCCTTCGTCGTGCCGCCGCCGGGCGCGCTCAGCCGGAACCAGTACGAGGTCGGCTCGCACTGCTGGCCGGCTTTCCCTTCGCCGACGCCGGGCACGTCCGGTGAGAAGCGCGCCGTCGCGGTCGTCGACTTGCCGGGAGCGAGCTTCACGAACATCGCGTTCGTGTTGCCGCCGGCGTTCAGGATGTGGGTCGTCTGCGCCTTGCCCGCCTTGTTCAGGAGCGTGCCCTTCGGCAGGCCCGTGACGGTGCAGGTCTTCGTCGAGATGTTCTTGACTCTCAGCAGGTAGACGATGTTCCCGGCGCCGGCGCTGCCGCGGACGACGTTGAACGTCGCCGAGAGCTCGGCGCCGCTGCAAGGGGTGAAGGCCGGAACGGCCGCGCCGGCCGTCGTAGCGGCGACGGGTGCGCAGACCAGGATCGTGAGTGCCAGCAGACGTCTCATATGGCTCCTACGCCGCAGGTCGGGGGACGGTCACACGCTAACGGCGGCGTCGGCCTACGATCGTTAGATGTCTGTGAACGAAGTGCAAGTACGGCGGCTCACGGCGGCGGAGACGGAGGCCGCAGTCGACGACCTCGCCGAGGTGCTGTTCGACTGCGTCGACGGCGGCGCGTCGGTGAGCTTCATGGCGCCGCTCACGCGCGACGAGGCGCGGGCGTTCTTCGCAGGGCTCGTGCCGGAGCTCGAGGCGGGGACGCGCGTCCTGCTCGCGGCCTACGACGACGGCGCCCTTGTCGGAACCGTGCAGCTCGCGCATGCCTGGCCGCCGAACCAGCCGCACCGGGCCGACGTGACGAAGCTGCTCGTGCACCGTCGCGCGCGTGGCCGCGGCGTCGGGCGCGTGCTGATGGAGGCGCTCGAGGACGAGGCGCGGGTGGACGGGAAGACGCTGCTCGTCCTCGACACCGTCACGGGCTCGCCCGCCTACCGGTTGTACGTGCGGCTCGGCTGGACCGAGGTCGGCGAGATCCCGGACTTCGCACTCTGGCCCGACGGGCGGCTGTGCGCGACGACGGTCTTCTACAAGCGGGTCTGAGCGAGGCTCGCGACGACGAAGTCGGCAGCGGCGTCCGGACTGGTCGCGTGCATGTCGACGACCAGGCTCGGTCGTCCTTCGACTTCGGCGTAGAGGTCGAACCGGTCGAGCAGGTGCGCGAGCGTCGTCGCGTCCGTCAGCTTGCGGTGCTCGAGGCGGCTCTCATGCGCGACGCGCACGAGCAGCTCGTCACGGGGCGCCGTCAGCCGGACGAACGTCACTTCCCCACCGACGCTCTCATAGGCGTTCGCGGCGAACTCGACATGCGCAGCGTCGCTCGGGGCGAACACCATCGTGTAGATCAGGTCGACGCGCTCGCGCGCCGCGGCCTCGAGCAGGTCTCGTCGCATCCGCTCGACGGCGGAATCGAACCCGGCCGAGCCGAACGGGAACACGGCGAGCACGGCGTCGATCGTCACATGGTTGTGCAGCACGCGGTATCCGAGCCGTTGCTCGAGCGCGCGCGCAAGCGTGAGCTTGCCGATGGCGGGCGGGCCGTAGAGGAACAGGAGGTGCGGCCGGTTCACGCTCACGATGCTAGAACGCGCTCCGATGGGAGTCCTCGGCATCAACCACATCGCGTTTCGCACGTCCGACCCGGCGGCGTTGCGGCGCTTCTACCTCGACCTGACGGGCGGAGACGAGATCGACGGCGCACACGACCCGATCAGGGTCGGCAGCACACTGCTCGTGTTCTTCGAAGCGGAGGCGGCCGGGTCGAGCTCCGATCCGGACGAGCTCGCATTCGACGTCGACGCCGCCGGCTTCGACGACGTTCTGCGCCGCGCGCAGGCGCTCGGCTGTGAGATCCGCGGCCCGGTCGAGCACACGCCGTCGTCACGCGGCTTCTACCTGCGCGATCCCGACGGCAGGCGGCTCGAGTTCATCCACGACGACCCCGGCGTCTACTGGCGCTAGAGACGGGTCGGGCCGGCGGATTCGCTCCGCCGGCCCGACCGGACTTCACTCGCTCTGAACCGAGCGGCCTAGCAGGTGAGACTCGTCCCGATCGCCGCTGAGGCGTCGTTCAGCGTCTTCGCCTGATCGGCGGTGAGGCTGCCGCTCTGCTGTGCCGCCGCCGTGTCGGTGGCGAACTGAGCGACCGCCTGGCAGGCGCTCGTACCACTCGCGAGCGCCTGGCCGATGCTGCCCAGGTCCGTCTGCAGGGTGCCTGCGGCGGTCGTGTCAGTCAGGTCGAGCCCGCTGACCGTGCCGCTCAGCGTGAGCACGCCCTGCTCGGCGGTCGCCGACTGCGTGCTCACCGAGCACCCGTCGCTCGTCTGCACGGCGTTGGCAACCGCGGTGAGCGCGGCGGCCTGGGCGAGCGTGAGCGGCGGCTTGCTCGCCGTTGCGTCCTGCAGCACTGCAGCAGTGAACGTCTGCAGCCCGCTACAGGCGGCCGAGCCCTGGCCGACGTTCGCCAGGTCGGTGGTGAGGTCGTCCGCACCCGTCAGGTTGTCGGACGCGAGCAGCGACTGCAACCCGGGAAGCGTCCCGAGGCTGAAGTACGCGGTCACCGTCTGAGGATCGCCGGCAGTCACGGTGCACGTCGGCTCGAGGCCGCACGACGGTGTCGACCAGCCGGCGAAGACCGACCCGGTCGACGGCGTCGCGGTCAGCGTGACCGACGAGCCGGCGACCTCGTTGGCGGAGCACGTCGTCGGACAGTTGATCCCGTTCGTCGTGCCGTCGGACACGGTGCCCGTCCCGTCACCTGCGAGGTCGACCGCCAGGTAGCCGGGGCCGGCGCTGGTGTAGCTGTACGGGATCGCCGCCAGATCGTCGGCATCCCACAGCTCGACCCCGCCGAGCAGGCCGGCGAGCGTGACGTCGTCGACGTACAGCGTGCCCGAGGTCGGGTTCCCGGCCTGCGGCGTGATGTACACGTCGATCGTGCCCGTCTGGCCGGGATCGACTTCAAGCGGGCTGAAGTCGGCGGTGGCACCCTCGATCCAGGTCCAGAAGTCGCCCGTGGAGCTGTCGACCGCGGGGTCGAACGCCTGCGTCACGACGTTCATGTCCGCGCTCGCCGTGGCGGGCGGCGCACCGGCCGGGTACGGGCCGATCTCGTCCGGGTTGAGCGACCAGAGGCCCGGTGCCACCTCGGGCTCGTCGAGGGTGAGGCTCGCGGTGTTGCCGAGCTCGGTACCCGACAGGTCGGGATCACCGGGGAAGTAGCTCGAGTCGAAGTTGACCGGAACGCTTCCCACGAGGTTGGCGTTCAGCTCGCTCGTGTGGCTCGGAACGACGTAGTACGGGAACGAAAGGCCGGCCGGACGCGGAAGCGTCATCGCAGTTGCGTTGACACCACCGTTCTCGTTCGGCAGATCGATCGCCTCGTTGCCGTTCAGACGAGGATCGACGTCGAACCACTCCGGCGCGCTGCCGGTGTTGGTCACGGTCACCTCGTAGGTCGACGTCGTGCCGGGAACCAGCACGACCGTCGGGTCGTTCGGGAGCGTGCTCGAGACCTGCACCTTGTTGTAGGCGATGGAGCCGGTGAACGGCTCGGCGGTCTCGTTGCCGCTGACCGGGTTGAGCCAGTCGAGACGGAGGCTCCACCTGCCCGCTGCCGGGTTGACCCGGTACAGGCTCGCGTCCTTCGTCTGCGTGATGTTGTAGCTCGGGTCAGCGGTCTGGTTGCTCGAGTAGCCGACGGTCTGGCCGTTCGGGTCGACGAGATACGCGATCAGCGTGTCGTCCGGATCGTTCGCCAGCGACACGTCGACATCGAGGTCCTTCTGACCTGCCGGGACGTCGAAGAAGTACGTGTTCGCCTGTGCCTGCGCACCCTGGCGGCCGTTGCCGCCGGTGAGCACGCCGTTGAACGTTCCCGGCGTCGGCACGAGCGTCCGGATGGTGACCGGAACCGTGGTCGTGTTGCCGAGCAGGTTGGAGATCACGACCTGCTCCGAGCTGTCGCCCGGGTTAGCGGGGCTCGTCACCTGGACCTGCGTGGTCGCGGTGTGCCCGGGCAGAATCGCGAGCAGCCGCGGCTGAACCTGGTCGCCGCTGCCGTACTCCCACGTGCTGGCGTCCCACTGAACCGGGCCGCTCGTGCCCGTCCCGGAGGAGCCGTCCTGGACCGTGAAGAACACCGCGGTCCACTTGCCCGGCTGCGGGTCTGCGACCTCGACCTCGCTGTAGTCGCCGAGGCCCTGCGGGAGCGAGTACCCCGCGTAGGTCCCGTCCGGCGCGAACAGCGCGACGTGGCTGAGCGAGCTCTGGCCGCTGTTCAGATAGGTGGCCGAGAACACGAGCCGTCCCTTGTGCGTCGCCGGGACGTTGAAGGACTGCTCCTCGTACACCTCGGTGACACCGCTCCAGATCTGGAACGTGCCGGTGTTCGCGGGGCAGGACGCCGTCGGCGTGCCGGGCTGGTAGCAGAACGACCCGGTCTGATCGGCGACCTTGTGGTTGAGCGCCCGCGTCGAGACGGTCACGACGTCGGGCCGCGCCGACGTGTTCGTCAGCTTGATCGTCTGCGAGGACGTCTGACCCGGGTTCTGGGTCACGTTGATCTGGTTCGTGGGCGAGTTGGTGGTGACGAGCAGCCCACCGTCAAGGTTCGGGGCGCCCATGGACTTCGCCATGTTGACCGCGGCAAGGACGTTGAGGAGCCCGGCGCCCTGCTGGGTGCCCGGTGCATCGATGTCCGTGGCGGTGCTCATCAAGATCTCCTTGACGAGCGCCGGCGCGGGATCGACGCCGTGGTGCGTCGAGGCGTACGCCTCGATGACGTCCGCCGCGGCACCCGCGGTCAGCGGCGAGGACTCGCTCGTGCCGCCGCTCACGGTGAAGTTCGACGTGCCGCCGTTCCAGTTACCGCACTCGGAGAACTCAGGGCTCGTCGAGCACTCCGTCCAGTTCTCGTCGCCGGGAGCGACGAGGTCGAGCGTCGCGCCGTCCTGCTGGTTGTACCCGCCGGACGACAGAGACGAGATGTTGTTGTCGAGGTACTTGCCGTTCCAGTGCGGGTCGTTGATCCCGCCGAACGTCTCCTGCCCGTAGGCGCGGAACGTCGTCGACGCGCCGACGCTGATCACGTTCGGATCGGTCGCGGGCGAGCCGTTCGTGCTCGTGATCCCGGCGTCGCCGGTGCTCACGACGACCGTGACGCCGGCAGCGACGGCTGCGTCGTCCGCCTGCTTCTGGACGTCGAGGGCCGCGCTGTCGTCCGGGAACGCGTTGCTACCGAACGACTCGTTGATCACCTTGACGCCGTGCGTGACGGCGTAGTTGATCGCCTGCAGGAAGCCCGACAGGGTTGTGTCGTCGTTCTCGGCGAAGACCTTCAGCGCCATCACGTTCGCGCCCGGCGCCGCGCCGACGATCTTGATGTCGCAGCCCTTCGGCAGCGCATGCGCCGGGTTGACGTACGTCGAGAGGTCATAGGCCGTGTTCCCCTGCGCGGCGATCGAGCTGGCGTCGAGGAACGCCTCCCCACCCGGCGTCGGCGCGTTCGGGCCGTCACCGGAGAAGTCCTCGTAGTCCGTGATCACGTTCGATCCGGCCGGCGAGCCCGGGGACGCGTAGGCCGCGTTGCGCTTGAAGTCCGGCTGGGACGGGTCGATGCCGTCGGCGATGTACGCCACCGTCACGCCCGCGCCGTCGGCGTGCGCGCCGAGGAGCTGCTGCGGAGTGGCGTTGATGTTGGTCAGCGCCTCCGGGTCGAGCTCCGGGTTCTTCGGTGTCCCGCACGGGCCCGGGGTCGGCTGCCTTCCGTTGCCGCCGCCGCCGTGGCCGGGGCTCGGGTTCGGACCCTGGAAGTGCAGCGGCGAGGGGCCCGGGATGGTTACGTCGGGCACGACCTCGGCCACCTGGCTGTCCGAGGCGATGCTCGAGGTCGCGTTCGCCGGCACCGTCGCGCTGACTGCGTTGACGAGGCTCGTCGACGAGATGTTGCTCGCGCCGTCGTTCTTCAGCTGAGAGACGACGGGCGCCTGGTCCGAAGCGACCTTCGAACGCCAGCTCGAGGTGTTCGCGCTGCCGCTGCTGTTCTGGTCGCGCAAGATGATGATGACGTGCTTGGCCGGTCCGCCGGCTTTCGCGCCGGAGACTGCGGCCCCGCCCGCGAGCACGATGGCGCACAGCGCCGCGAGCCCGAGGATCATTCCTGTGCGCCGCGCCGCGGGCCGTTCCCGCCGCGAGGCATTCGCTACCGATCTCACAGTTGCTTCCTCTCCCCTGTGTTGACTACTGACGGTGCCGGGGTTAGCCGGCGTTGACGACGGGCGGCTGTTTCGCCTGGCCCGCGTCGATGTTCCAGTGGAACTGCTTGCTTGGGTCCCCCGAGCTACCGACCGAACAGGTGCCGGTGATGGTCGGCGACGAATGGCCGGCGGACGGCGTGCCGCCGCCTACGCACTTCCAGCCGGACGGGCCGGTCATCTTGTGCGTAGCCGCCAGATGAGCCGGGCCGGATGCCGTGCGTGTCAGCTTGCTGACCCATGTGCGCGCGAACGAGCAGTCGACGTTGGTGACAGTGACGCGATACCGGTCGCCCGCGTAATGGGTGTTCTGGATCGAGAAGTTGAAGGGTGCCCCGGCCGCGTCTGCACAGGTCGTCGCCGTCGGCTTCGCCGACGCTTCAGCGACGAGACAGAGCAGAACGACCCCTACCCCCAGAAGAGCGCTCAGGCGCCTCCAACCCACGATAGTTCTTTCTACATCTTGAGAAGACGATTTGCAATAGGGGAAGGCGGCCCGGCTGCTCGCGGCCGGTTTCCGCGCGGCCGGCGGCGCGCCGGCGTTAGGGTCGCGCCATGTACTTCGTCGTCACCTCACAGCAGGGCCCGGGCTGGGATCCGTCGAAGCCGATGCGCGAGCAGCAGCTCTGGCCCGAGCACGTGACGTTCGTCAACGGCCTGATGGACGACGGCTTCCTGCTCCTCGGCGGCCCGCTCGCCGACGGGCGCGCCGGCGACGACTTCTCGCCTGCAGCGGAGCCCGTCGGCGACGACCGCGTCTACCGAACGATGGGCGTCGTCCAGGCTGCCGACCGCGCCGAGGCCGAGCGCCGCGCCGCGGAGGACCCGTGGGCTCGCGCGGGTGTGATCGAGAGGACGTCGATCGACCGCTGGGAGGTTCTGGCCGGCGAGCTTCCGTCGGGCTGATGGAGGCGGCGGGAATCGAACCCGCGTCCGCGGACGCACCGGAATGAGCGTCTACAAGCCTAGGTCACACTTGAGATTCGCCCGGCGGCCGGTGTGCGACCGACCAACCGACGGACTAGCCCTCCTGAGATGTCGCGCCGCCGGCGAGTGGCTTTCCTTTGGCGCCGAGCCCGCTTGTTGATGCCGCCACCGGGACGCGGGCTTGCCCGGGGCGACACGCTAGCTAGTCAGTTCAGACTAGGCAGCGAGTGCGAGGTTGTTCTCCGCACTTGCGTTTGGTTCCGGTTGTTTTAGGAGGCCGACCGGAGACCTCCGCTTGCAGCTCACCCGGAGAACCGACCACGTCGAAGCCATG
>Ga0070741_10002817_pt1 | contig 45283 bp, 41 predicted proteins | sample Coa_R1_4_FD_66440 | JGI IMG/M metagenome (GOLD analysis project Ga0070741, IMG submission 66440) | Surface soil microbial communities from Centralia Pennsylvania, which are recovering from an underground coalmine fire - Coalmine... | ecosystem: Environmental > Terrestrial > Soil > Unclassified ... | reverse complement strand
GGTCACCCGGTTGACCCGGGGGGCGCTACGCGAAGCCTTGGAAAAGATCGCAAAGCTACTGACTCAACCTATAGACCAGCCTGTTACCTGAGGATAGACTCCATATGGGACAGGGCTGAGTATGTGTGATCAGATATGTTAGCCTCCACGGAGTACTGAGCCACCTCATCTGTTGGATTGAAAATAGCAATGTAATAAGTGCCGGTTTGCAAACTACCTACGAAACTACCCCCGATACCCCCGCCAAACTTCAATTGCGTAAAACCATTGAAGTAGTTGTCTACAATGTCAGCTACTGGCTTCCCGTTCTCGAAAGTGACTGGCTTTCCATAACGGATACACAGTCTCAAGACCCTCTCTCGTGGGAATTGAGCGAAGAAGAGGACCTCCAGCTGCCTAGCTTCAGGTGGAACAAAGACAGAGTATTGAATATTTCCGATGCCCTTGGTTGGAAGCAGGCCAAATTGTGGCAAGTCAGGTGTGAGCGGAATGGTAACAGCATCAAACTGGCCATCGGCAACAGTGGCAGGCGCCAGCGGTCGGGCTTTGGTGTGGGCTGCTGGCGATAAGGGAACCGGCAGGAGAAACAGGCAAAGAAACAGGAAGCGAACCACTGCCGGCGGATTGAAGCGGTGAATGAGATTTTGCAGGGAGAGGCGCATGACGGGACTCCTCCAAGTGGGTCGAAATGAATGATTGAAGCCGGGGACTGAAGGTTTGTGGCCGGGATGATAATGCGAAAGCGGTCAAAAACTACGCTTCTCTGCATCAGCAACCCCGCACAATCTGTCCTAACTTTTTTCCAGCGAGATCTGTATGGCGGAAGCGTTACCGATGGCTTTCCCCTCGTCACTCATCAGGGTGACCTGCGTGATCCCCTTGCCCTTGCCGAAGGTGAGCCAGGCTTGCAGCTTGTCGCGGCGCTGGTCGTCAGGTAACTGATGCCACTTTTCGGAGACGATGCAGACGAGCAGCTGTTTGTGCAGGCGGGCGGCTTTCAGCAGCCCGCCGTCGGGGAGCTGGCTCAAATCCATGGCCTGAACGTTGGAGTCAACTCCGGCGACCGCACCCTGATTCCGGGTGAAGCGCGGCATGACGGTGAGGGCAACTGCCAGCAGAATCGAGGCGGCAATCAACCACTTGAATCTGCCGACCTTTTGCAGCGGGGTGAGTGCCACCGGCGCCGCTTTGGCCGTCCCGAGTGATTGTGTCGCCCCCCGGCGCTGCTCTCTCGCGGCGCGCTGCCGCCTTTCCCCGGCGCGGGCGAGTTCGAGCGCGTAGCGTTGCTCGATCCCCGACTGCAAAGTCGTTTCCGCGTTGGCCAGGTGACTGGAAACTTCCAGCATGATCCGGGCGATGGTGTGCTGACCGGATTGCTTCGCCCGGTTGATCGCCTGCTGGAGGCCGAAGCCGAATTCCCGGATTTCATCCAGCAGTCCGATCAGTCTCGTCTGCATCTCCCCGGCGGGATCCTCATCGGATTCAGGCTCCTGATGCAGGAGGTGGTCTGAGTTGATGATCAGTCGCAGCGCCTGGCGGCGGACCGCGGCGGATTCGGACGCGTCGCCTGTTTCTTCACTCACCACGGCGCTCAGGAACAGCCTTAAATCGAGACTCTGAATTTCGGGCGATGATTGCCGGAACATCGCCACGATCACCCGGTTCTCGTCCTTTCTCTCCAACTCATCAGGCGTCTCCACCAGACCCGGCAGGGCCGCGGGAGCGGCCTGATGATTTGCGCCGTCCGGCTGCCGGACGGCTTCATCCGTTATGGTCAGGTCCGAAAATCCGGGCGGAGCCCCGACCGGAGTTGCGGCCCCGGCGTGTTCAATCGCAGGCGCGTCAGCCAGTCCGAGCAGGCCGATCAGATGTTGAGTCCGCCTGCGGTCGGGCGCGTCCGGGGGCTCGTCCGCCTGCCGGAATGCGTCGAGCAGGCTCCGAAGGTGGTCGGAGACATCGGTTGACGTGTCGCAGAAAGTGTAGGCGATATCGCGGAAGGCGTCCGGGGCGGCGTGGAGCTGTTCGCCCGCCGCCTCGATCAGCGCGACGAACTGGTTGACGCAGGTCAGGTTGCATTCGACGACTGCGGCGGTGACTTCGGGCGTGAAGAACGTTTTGCCGAGGCTCCCCTTGAAATTGCGAATCCGGTCGAACAGTCCGTCGCTGACCAGCTCATCGAGCCGCTCGAACCGGTTGACGGCGACGGTGAAATGGGCGAACTGCGCCAGCGCGATTTCAGCCACCACCTGATCCGGCACAATCGCTTCGCCCTCCTCCCAGACGGCGAACATCCGTTCGAGGTAAGTCACGAGCTGGTCGCGTCCGAAGCGCAGCTTCCGGCGGTGATCTTCAGTCGTCAGGGTGAAGAGCCGCGTGACGAGGAGGTCATATTTGCCCTGTGCCTGGCCGATGTATGAGAGGCTGCGGTAAAAGCGCAGGAGCGCCGCGAGTGCCCGGGCGTCCGGCGACTCGTCGGCGCATGCGAGGAAGCGGCGCAGGCTGTGCGCGCTCATCCGCACGTCGCGTTCGGAAATGCTCAGTCGCCACCGGCAGATTTCGGCGGAGAGTCGTTCGCGGGCTTCGGCGACTCGCGCGAGGTCGGATTCCCTGATCGCCTGATTGAGCAGTTCCCAAGCCTCCGTCATCCCGGAAGTCTCGTACAGTTCCGGCGCCGATTCGGCGGGGGTCTGTTCGATGCTCGCCAGCAGGCGTTCGGTCAGTTGCAATGACCTGATCTCTTCCGTGCGACCGGTCAGCCACACGGTCGCCTCATTGATGGCCTGTCTGGTGACTTCTGCTGTCTGTGGTGACATCGTCATATTGCTGCTGTCCGGGCGATTCCCGGGGCGTGATGAGAGGGCGGTGGCTTTTCCGGAGAGCAACCGGGACGGTCAGAATCTGAAAAGGCCGGCGGGGAAACGTGTCCGCCTGCGGCCGTCAGGGGTAGGTCTGAGTGATGCCCCCGCCCTGATCCCCGATGAACTGGACCAGCGTGCCGTCAGCCTGGACTTCGGTGGCGCTCACCGTGAAGGTGGTTGCCAGTTCGGCATCGGTCGGCGCGGACGGGATCATCTGGAATGTGTAATTGGTCTTGCGGAGCGTGGCCCCGATCTGTTCGCCGAGCTGGGTGCTGCAAAATGTGTTGAGTTCATCCAGCCGCGCGAAGCGCCTCTTCTCGAGATGATACCCATGCTCGCCTTGGATGATCTGGCGCAGATTGGCTAACGCCCCTGATCTCCGGGCATCGGCCCTGGCTTTCACCAGCATCGGGATTGAGATGGCCGAGAGGATACCGATACAGAGCAACACCGTCATCACTTCAATTAGTGAGAATCCGCGCTGCCGACTGCCGTGAGAGCAGGAGGCATGACGAACAGCGGATCGTTCAGTTTCGGTTTGAGCCAGATTCATCAGGCCACCTCCAGGGCGCGCAATCTTCCCCACTTTATTTACCTGCCTGGCGGTTGAAGAAAGTAAGTTGATGGCGCAGGCATCAAGTGACTGCCGTTCGTTGCCTGCGGGCCAAAGACTTTCAGCCGGGAACTGAAAAGGCAGGTCTCGTGCCAGATGGCGGGTCAGGGGAGAATGGTGAAAAAGCTGCTGGAATAAGCAAATAATTGATGCGGCGGGGGAGGAAAATTAGAAGGGTGACAATTGTCGGAACCGGAATTTGTCAGTCGGCAGGCCTTGGGTCAGCGCCCCGGCGGCGCGACTTTCGGCTCTTCTTCCGCCGGATCTTCGTGAAAGACGACCGGGTCCTGACAGCATTCGCAGGGCCCGGGCTTGTGCGTCCTGATGTTGCAGACCTCGCAGAAGTAGTACAGATCATACAGGCCGCCCGCGCGCGCCGATTGCAGTTTGATGACTTCAATGAATGAGGCGTCGGGCAGGAGCCGCGCGGTCACCTGAAGGTCGCGTTCGCGGAAGCGCCGGTCGTCATAAATCGCCGCCGCCTGATCGGTGGGGAGGAATGGATAAAGTTTCTGGTCGGCAGTCTTGAGGGCGTAAACGTGGCCCCGCGTCTCGCACTCGGGCTGGACGCCGTACCGCCGCCCGAGTTCTTCAGTCAGGCAGACGACGCGCCCGCGCAGCACGACGGGTTGCGGCTGATCTTTCCGGCCCGCGGACGAATCACGGCTCTCCCCCCCGGCAGACGCGACGAGTGGCATCGCGCTGGTGAGCAGCAGGCCTTCGACAAATTGTCGTCGTGCGCGTTTCATGCAGATCTCTGACGCTAGAATCTACCGGATGCCCGCGGGGAATTCAAACCACTTTTTCGTCGCCGCGCCGGCGCAACTCATCGAGCGCCTGTTGCAGCCTCTCCTGTGCCCCCTCAATTTCGTCAGTGTCGGCGACGTGAAAGGGCTCGCCGATGATGACGACCGCGCGGGCGAAAGGTTTGGGAATCTCGAGGCGGTCCCAGCTCCGCAGCCGCCACGAGCGGTCGAGCGAGATCGAGAAGGGCAGAACCTGCGCGCCGGTTTTGGCCGCGAGCAGCAGCGCGCCGGGTTTGACTTCGTAAAGCGGCCCGCGCGGGCCGTCAATCGAGAAGGCGGCGCTGCGGCCGGCCCTGACGGCGCGGATCATCTGGATCAGCGCGGCCCTGCCGCCGCGCGTCGAACTGCCGCGGGCCGCGCCATAACCGAAGCGCTGGATGAAGCGGGCGATGTATTCGGAATCGAAGCTGCGGCTCGACATCACGACGATCCGGCGGTGCCGCCAGAAGTAAGTCGCCACCGGGATGCGGTTGTGCCAGAAGCAGAAGATCTGCGGCGCGGTCTCGCTCAGGTATTCGCGCCCGCTCACTTCAAACCGCAGCGTCGCGCCGATCACGCGGATCAGCCAGTAGAGCAGCAGTCCGGCGGCGCGAATGACGAGGCGCTCGGTGAAGGTGTACTGCGACAGGTCGGCGAAGGAGTCGAGCCGGTCGGTGAGTTCTTCGCTTCGTTCCGTGCTGGTCCGGGTTGCCTGGGAAGTCGCCATGCCGGGGACAGTTTAGCAAAACCTGCTGAATCGAGGCAGGCGACATCGGGACCGCAACAAACAGACAGGATTGACAGGATGAACAAGATGAGCCAATGCAGGCTCTTTCTTCAACTCTGATCCTGTCAATCCTGTCTATATGTTTTCCGGTGTCGTTTAGCGATTGTGGCTCTCCCACCGCTCAATCGCATGCCTCATCAGCCTTTCGCGGGTGGCGTTGGGGTGGCGTTTGCGTTCGGCCTCGATCAGCCGCTCGACCTGCACGGGATCGCCCAGCGATTTCCGCAGCAGTTTGTTGTACGAGTCGTCAGCCCCCGCGGCCCCCTGTTTCGGGCGGAGGAAGGCAATGGCCGCCACCAAGGCCGCCAGCAGGATCAGCAGGATCAGAGTCAGAAAGATAATTGTCCCCATCGCGAATTATTCCCCGTCTCGTGCGGCATTCACATGCTCAGCACCTGCGCGCCGGTGTCGCCGGCCTCGATGACGTAGTCGTTCCTGCGCATGTTCTTGTTTTTGTACATCCGGCGGTCGGCGATGCGCAACAGCCTTTCGAGCGTCGTGCCTTCGGCCGGGTAACGCGCCGCGCCGATGCTGATGCCGACGTCCACACTGTCCCGGTCGCGCACGGGCAGCGAGAATGATTCGACGGCGTTGACGATGCGCCCGGTCAGCTCCTCCAGCGCGTCTTCAGTGATGCCGGGCAGGATGGCGACGAATTCGTCACCGGCGTAGCGCCCCAGAAAATCGTAGCTGCGCATTTCGCCCGCGATCACGCGGCTGATGCTCGTCAGCAGTTCGTCGCCAGTGTGATGGCCGTAAGTGTCGTTGACGGCCTTGAAGCGGTCAAGGTCCATCATCATCACGCAGCACTGGCTGCTCTCGCGGTTCGCGCGGTTGGCCTCCTTCTTGAACTGGAGGTAGAGCGCCCGCGAATTCGGCAGTCTGGTCAGCGGGTCGGTCAGCGCATGCTCCTGCGTCGTCGCGTGGTGCAGCGCGTTGTAAAACGAGTCGGCGGCGATCCCGGAGATCGTTTCGAGCAGCCGGATGTGGTCGGCCGTGTGGCGCTCGATGGTCGAGGAGTAAAGCGTGATCACGCCGAGCATCACCTCATCCTTGACGAGCGGGATCGCCGTCATCGTGCGGTAACTGCCGACATTGAGGTTCAGCACGCAGAGGTCGAGCGCCGGGTCGGCGTTGCAGAACATTTCGCGGTTGGCCAGCACCCAGCCGGTCACGCCCTCGCCGGGGTAGACCTGCCGGCCGAGGAAATCCTCCGCGTGTTCGCCCGCGGCGCGCTCGACCGTGGCCACGTTCTCTTCCTCGTCGATCAGGAAGATCGCGCAGGTGTCGAACGGCACGATGTGGCGGAGCTTGTTGACGAAGATCGCCATGATGTCTTCGAGGTTGAGGGAACTGCCGAACGTCCGCGCGATCTCGTAGAGCGAATAAATCTCGCTGTGCGCCGATTTGATCTGGCTGAGGTAGCAGGTCTCAACGGCGAATTGCGTGCCGGCCGGTTCGGCATCTGACACTGCGTCCTCGTCATTCGCCGCCCGCTCGGAAGCGTAGATCGCCTCGGCGTCGCCGACGCCCATCTCCCGGGCGATCTCGAGTTCCATCGTCGGCAGCAGTTCCAGAAACGCGTCCACCACCTGCGGGTCATAATGCCCGCCACGGCGGCTCACGAGCAGCTCGCAGGCCTGCTCGCGCGGCATCCCGCGGTGATAAGGCCGGTCTTCGCGAACCGCGTCGAAACAGTCCACGACGCTCAGGATGCGCGCCGTCATCGGGATCTGCTCGCCCTGCAATCCTTCAGGGTAGCCTTTGCCGTCCCAGCGTTCGTGGTGGTAGCGCACGACCGGCGCGACCGGGTAAGGGAACCCGACGCGCTCCAGAATCTGCGCGCCGACGACCGTGTGGACCTTCATCTTCTCGAATTCCGCCGTCGTCAGCCGGCCCGGCTTGTTCAGAATGTAGTCCGGCACGGCGAGTTTGCCGATGTCGTGCAGCAGCGCCCCGGCGCGCAGCGCCTCGATCTCGGCGCCCGACAGGCCGAAGACGCGGCCCAGCGTGGTCGCGTAAATCTGGACGCGGCGGACGTGTTCGTGCGTCGTCTGATCCTTGGCGTCAATTGCGGTCGCGAGCGCCTCGGCCGTCGCCAGATGCAGCCGCGTCATCTCGGCCATGTGTTCTGCCGTCGCCTCGACCTTGTCAAAGTAGATGCGGCACGTGGCAAAGCCCGCGGCCATAATCGGCGCCATGGCGAGAATGTAAACCGGCCCGTAGCTGCGCACGAGAAAGCAGGCGAGGATCGCCGCAAAGCCCCCGCCGAAGACGTGCAGCGACGACCACAGGTGATGGTGAACCCACAGTTCACTCACCGACTCATCGCGCCGCCAGGCGTGAAAGGCCGCCGTCAGAATCGAGGTGATGAGGAACCAGGCCACGACCATCACGGCGGCACAGGCCAGCACCCATTCCATCCCCGACAGCATGCCCTGATACTGATAAAGATTGCTGACCGGCGGCAGGTCGTGGAGATTGAGCAGGCGGTAAAAAGGCGAGAAGGCCAGCACCGTCGCCAGCGCCTGCAAGCCGCCGCTGAAAAAACTTTCCTCGAGCGAGTGCTTTGTGCGGCGGGCGGCGGCGAACCCGGCCACGCCGGCCAGCAGCGTGGCCGGCTGGTAGCCGAAGAAAAAAACGGTCAGAAAGATGAAGGCGTCGGCCGGAGAGATCGTGCCGACGGCGCGGGGCATGGCGAACGCCAGGCGCGTGCTGAGGAGCGTGACCAGAGCCAGGGTGATGAGCTGCCAGAGCTGGATCCGGCCCAGACCCGGCAGCGCGGCGGCGCCGGAAATCATTCCGGCCAGCCCGGCGGTCACAACTATAAGCCACAGCCTGCGACTGCGGGGATCAAGTGATGAGGGAGCGAGGATTTTCATTATATTTGTTCATCATCAGGCTGGCTGTCATTCGGCTGATCTCAATCGTCTTCACCCTCCGGGGCCGGGGGCAGAATTTGCCTGCCAGCTTTCTAATGTGCCGGAGTGTAGGGCGGGCCTGTGCGCGCCCTCTTTCAAAATTATGATGAAACTGACGAGAAGCGGGCGCCCCATTGCCTGACAGCCGGCATTTGCATACCATCACCCCGCATGCTTCCACTGGTGATTGCCCATCGCGGCGCTTCAGCCGCCGAGCCTGAAAACACGCTACGCGCCTTCGATCTGGCGATCCGTCAGGGCGCGCAGATGATCGAACTCGACCTGCAGGTGACGCGCGACCGGCACGTCATCGTGCTGCACGACGACGATCTGGATCGTACGACTGACCGCGAAGGCCGTGTTGACCAGCTGACCTTCAATGAGGTGCGGCTCGCCAACGCGGGCAAAGGCGAGCGCGTGCCGTCGCTCAAGGAGACGCTCGAACTGGCGCGCGGTCGGGCGCGGCTCTATCTGGAGATCAAGGACGCGCGCGCGGGCCTCGAAACGGTGCGCATCGTGCGCGCGATGGGCTGCCGGAAGGAAGTGATGATCGCCTCATTCGACACCGCCCTGATGAAACGGCTCGGCGACGAAGTTCACGACATCGAGCTGGGCGTCATCATCGGCACCCCGACCGTCAACCCACTCGTCCGCTGGCGCGAGGCTTTGCCCTGGGTCGCGCTGCGCGGGATCAACTATCAGGTGCTGAGCGTGCATTCCGAAATGTGTTTCGGCTACCTCGCCTCGCAGGTGAAGTGTGAGGGCAAGCGGCTCTACGTCTGGACGGTGGACGATGAGCGCACCTTCGGATTGATGATCCAGCGCGGCGTGGACGGCATCTGCACCAACGTCCCCGACAAACTGGTTGCTTACCTGAAAAGAAAGGAATCTCTGCCGTGAAGGTCAAAGTCTTCGCTAACCGCGACATCCTTGGCGCGGCGGCGGCAAAGCAGGCCGTTTCAATTCTCCGCGACGTCATTTCGCACCGCGGCAATGCCCGAATCATCGCTGCCACCGGCGCTTCGCAGTTCGCCTTTCTCGACGCCCTGACCGCTTCGGGCGAAGTGGACTGGAAGAAAGTCGAGATGTTTCACCTTGATGAGTACATCGGCCTGCCGATCACTCACCCGGCCAGCTTCCGCAAATATCTGATGGAGCGGTTAATCAGCAAAACCGGGATGGAACGCTATCATCTGCTCGACGGCAAGGGCGATCCGCAGCAGGTCTGCCGGCAGGTCGGGAAGGAATTGAATGCCGCACCGATCAACGTCGCTTTTGTCGGCATCGGCGAAAACGGTCATCTGGCCTTCAACGACCCGCCGGCTGATTTTGAGACGGAAGAGCCATACCTGATCGTCAACCTCGACGAAGCCTGCCGCCGCCAGCAGGTCGGCGAGGGCTGGTTCGCCGATTTGTCAGAAGTCCCGACGCAGGCGATTTCGATGTCCATTCGCCAGATTCTGAAAGCCGAAAAGATCATCTGCATCGCGCCGGATAAAAGAAAGGCGAAGGCCATTCAGTCCTGCTTCACGGGCGACATCAGCCCGCTGGCCCCGGCCTCGATTCTGCGGACGCACCCTGACGTGACCGTTTATCTCGACACCGATTCCTCCTCGCTTCTCGAACCTGAGACTATTTCCGAACGCCATGCAGATTGAATCCCCCGGCTTCTTCGATCTTCAGGTCAACGGCTTCGCCGGAGTTGATTTCAACGACCCGGACTGCACGGCGGAGCAGGTGCAATACGCGGTTGCTGCGATGCGGGCGACGGGCGTCACGCGCCTGCTGCCGACGCTCGTCACTTCCTCGTTTGAAAGCTTCGCACGCTGCGCGCGGACGCTCGTGAATTGCCATGACGTGGCGATTGCAGGTCTGCACATGGAAGGCCCGTACATTTCACCCGTTGATGGCGCGCGCGGGGCGCACTCGCGCGCGCACACTACACGGGCGTCCATTGATGATTTCAGGCGCAGGCAGGAAGCCGCTTCAGGCCGCATCGTCCTCGTGACGCTCGCCCCCGAAGTTGAAGGCGCGATTGCGTTGACTGAACACCTGGCCGGCTCCGGCGTTCGCGTCGCCATCGGCCATACGTCCGCCTCGCCCGAACAAATTCGCGATGCGATCAGAGCCGGCGCGACGCTCTCCACCCACCTCGGCAACGGCTGCGCGAATCTGCTGCCGCGACACCCGAACTTCATCTGGGAACAACTCGCGGCTGATGACCTCATGGCCAGCTTCATCGTTGACGGCCATCATCTGCCGCCCGCAACCGTGAAGGCGATGATCCGCGCCAAAACTCCGGCGCGCGCGATTCTGGTGACCGACGCGATTGCGGCTGCCGGCTGCGCGCCGGGGAAGTATGTGCTGGGCGAAACGACTGTCGAATTGAGCGCGGATGGCCGCGTGGCCGAACCCGGCACTTCGTGGCTCGCCGGTTCCGCATTGATGATGAACCGGGCCGTCGCGAACACCGTGAAGTTCACCGGGGTCTCATTACATGAAGTTCTGCTCATGGCCTCGACACTTCCGGCGCAGTATCTCGGATTTGAGCCTGCCGGTCGTGTAGTGGCTGAGTGGGATCAGGAAGCCGGCAGCCTGCTCGTCAAGGCCGTCACGGGCTGATCATTGATGCGCGCACAGCTTCCGCAATTTATCGCGCGCTTGACAGTCTCTCGAATCATTTGTTACTTTGTCGCCCTCTTGGAAGTGACCTTAGGCTCGTAGCTCAGGGGTAGAGCACTACCTTGACACGGTAGGGGTCAGCGGTTCAAATCCGCTCGAGCCTACTATTTTTATCCGTTACTTTCCCGGATCGTTGATCCGAGAGTTCAACGTCAGCTCCCGAAGAGTTGTCAGTTTTTATGCAGAAGCGATTTACACCGTTCCGCTTGACGCGAACTACGTAGCTGCGATCATCCGGCGTCGCCCGACGCTGGTTGCGCAGCGTTTCTGCACGACAACCGCTGGCGTAGGACCTTACCGAAGCACTGATCTTAAGAAGCAGCAGCTTTTGGGACTGTCCACCGCTGGGAAATGTGAATTTGAAATTCGCAGTTTGAGGCCCCCCTCGGGTCTCGGGCCCGAGTTTCAGGCGACAGACGTCCCGACTGTATCGCCCTTGAACAGGTCATACAGCAATGAGCGAAATACAGAATCAGGAACATCACGAAGTTTCATCGGCACCGGTCTCCGCAGGCCTGACGGCACTCGAAGTCCTCAAACAGCAGGATCGCGAAAGCGCCAAAAGGGCCATCGCCGCACGCCTGTTCCGCGACGGCGTCAGACGGGAAGACCCGGTTGACCTGAGTTATCAACTCCAGCCCGGCGAGAGCGTCGAACCGATCACGCCCGAATCGCCGGAAGCACTCGAAATTTACCGCCACTCGACCGCGCACCTGCTCGCCGCCGCGGTCCTCGACCTCTATCCCGGCACGAAGCTCGGCGTCGGCCCGGCGCTGCTCGACGATCCGAAGGGCGGGTTCTTTTACGACTTCCAGCGCGACGAGGACCGCTTCACGCCGGAAGACCTGCCGAAGATAGAAAAGAAGATGCGCGACCTGATCAAGCGCAATCTGGAATACCGGCGCGTCGAGATGCCGAAAGCAGAGGCGGAACGGAAATTCGCCGCGATGGGCGAGCCGCTCAAGTGCGAGCTGATTGACGAGAAGGGCGGCAGCACGGTCAGTTGCTACACGATAGAGGGCACGCCCTTCGTTGACTTCTGCCTCGGGCCGCACATTCCTTCGACCAGTAAGATCAAGGCGGTCAAGCTGCTTTCGATTGCCGGCGCGCACTGGAAGGGCGATGAATCGCGCCCGCAGATGCAGCGCATCTACGGCACGGCTTTCTTTTCGCAGGAAGAGCTTGACGCCTGGCTCAGGCAGAAAGAAGAGGCCGAGAAGCGCGATCATCGCAGGCTCGGGCCTGAGCTTGACCTGTTCAGCTTCAGCGACGCCATCGGCCCCGGCCTCGTGCTGTGGCACCCGAATGGCGCGCTGATCCGCAAGGTCATCGAGCAGTTTCTGAACGAGGAGCTTTACCGGCGCGGCTACAGCTTCGTCAACACGCCGCACGTGACGCAGTCGGAACTCTTCCGCATCTCGGGCCACCTGGAGAATTACCAGGAAGGCCTCTACCCGGCGATGCACACGGGCGACAAGGGCGAGAAGGAAGACGTCGAGTACCGGATGAAGCCGATGAACTGCCCGTTCCACATCCAGATTTACCAGTCGCGGCAGCGCTCCTACCGCGACCTGCCGCAGCGGTACGCCGAGTACGGGATGGTTTACCGCTACGAGCGTTCGGGCGTGACGCACGGCCTGATGCGCGCGCGCGGCTTTACCCAGGACGACGCGCACCTCTTCTGCACGCCGGAACAGCTGGTAGACGAAGTACTCGGCTGTCTCGACCTGGTGGATTTCGTCATGAAGGCGTTCGGCTTCGAGTACAAAGCCGAACTGTCGGTGCGCCATGCGACGGATCATTCGAAGTACATGGGCGCCGACGAGGTCTGGACCCTGGCGGAGAGGGCGCTGACTGAAGCGCTCAATCGGTACGGCCTGCCGTACGAGCGCATGGAGGACGAGGCGGCGTTCTACGGCCCGAAGATTGACTTCAAGGTCGTGGACGCGATCCGCCGCACGTGGCAGCTCTCGACCATCCAGGTGGATTTCAACCTGCCGCAGCGGTTCGGGATCGAATACATCGCCTCGGACAACAAGCCGCATCAGCCGATCATGGTGCATCGCGCGATCCTCGGCTCGTTCGAGCGGTTCTTCGGCATCCTGATCGAGCATTACGCCGGGGCCTTCCCCGTCTGGCTCGCGCCCGTGCAGGCCGCCGTGCTGCCGATTTCGGACCGCTTCAACGACCGGGCCGTCGAAGTCGAAAAGGAGCTGCAGGCCGCGGGCTTCCGCATTCACGCCGACCTGCGCAGCGAGAAGATCGGCGCGAAGATTCGCGACGCGCAGCTCAGGAAGGTCCCCTTCATGCTCGTCATCGGCGAGCGTGAAGCCGCATCCGGCGAGGTCGCAGTGCGCGACCGCGTCAAAGGCGATACGGGCGCTGTGCCGGTCGCCGAATTTGCCGCGCGCCTGGGCGAACTGGCCCGCACGCGCGCACTTGTAACGTAGCGATTGCGGAATGCGGAATGCGGAATGACAGGGCAGAGGCCCGGGTCATTCTCAAATCCGCAATCCGCAATCCGCATTCCCCAGGAGGTGGCCTTATTTCAACCGGTGGCTATTCAGGCGGAGGCGGTTTCCGTCCTTCAGGCGGCGGATACCGCGGCCCGCAGCGTGGCGGTCAGCGCGGCCCGTCGGTGCGAGTGAATGAACGCATTCGCGCCAAAGAGATCCGCGTCATTGATGACGAAGGGCAGATGATCGGCGTCATGGCGCCGCAGAAGGCGCTCGATATTGCGCGCCAGCGCGGCCTCGACCTGGTCGAGATCGCGCCCCAGGCCGACCCGCCAGTCTGTCGCATCATTGACTTCGGCAAGTTTCTTTACGAGCAGAAGAAGAAGGCGCACGAGGCCAAGAAGAAGCAGGTCGTCATCGAAGTCAAGGAGATCAAATTCCGCCCCGCGACTGACGAACATGACTACAACTTCAAGATGAAGCACGCCCGGGAAATCCTTAAAGGCGGCGACAAGGTCAAGGCCACGGTCCGCTTCCGTGGCCGCGAGATCACGCACAAGGAACTCGGGGCGCAACTGCTCGACCGCCTGACCACTGACCTCGCCGATTGCGGCGCGGTCGAATTCCGGCCGCGTCTGGAAGGGATGCAGATGACGGTGATTTTCGGACCTAAAAAATAGCCGTCGGCGATCAGCCATCAGCTTTCAGCTTTTCCTGCAGGCGCCGGAATTGCTGTCACTGCTGATCGCTGAAAGCTGATGGCTGACAGCTAATCTGGAGAAATTATGCCTAAACTAAAAACGCACAGAGGTGCGGCCAAGCGTTTCCGCACGACCGCGACCGGAAAGATCAAGCGCGGCCATTCGCACGCGCGTCATATCCTGACCAAGAAAACGACCAAGCGGAAGCGCCTCCTCGATCTTGATGTTCTGGTTTCGGCCAGTGATCAGGAGCGAGTGGAACACATGCTGCCGTATGGGAGAAAGTAGTCCTGAGTCTTCAATCACTCGGAACTCATTACTCTGAACTTATAATTCATCATTAACGAGGAGGAGCCTATGCCTCGCGCAAAACGTGGAAACAAGCGCCTTGATAAGCGCAAAAAACTGGAAAAACTATCCAAAGGCTATCGCGCCAACAAGAGTAAGCTCTACCGCGCGATGAAAGAATCCGTCGAACGCGGACTGAAATTCGCCTACGTCGGGCGCAAGATCAAGAAACGTGATTACCGCTCGCTCTGGATCGTCCGGATCGGCGCCGCCGCCAGACTGAACGGCCTGAATTACAGCCAGTTCATGCACGGGCTGAAGGTCGCCGGGATTGACCTTGATCGTAAAATTCTGGCTGACCTGGCCGTCAATCAGCCCGCAGCGTTTGCCGAACTCGCGGGTTCGGTGAAGAAAGCGCTCGAGGTGGGAGCCGCGGCCTGACCGTCTCTTCGATCACGCATCACCAGACCCACACCCAGGACTTGTCGCACGGCTGATCCGGTGCGCTAGAGTTCCTGGGTGTTTCTTTGAGGGGTGAAGGCGGGAGGATGAAGGATGAATAAAGCAGCCGTCACTCATCGTTCATCGTTCATCGTTCATACTTACCTGTTATGTCAGACAGATTGATTCAATTGCGTGAAGATTTTGATCGTGAGCTGTCGGCGGTTGCGACCGATGCTGACGCGACGGCGCTACGTGACCGCTGGGTGGGACGCAAAAGCGGCGTGGTCACTGCTGAGATGAAAACCCTCGGCAGCTTCTCGCCCGAGGAGCGTAAAGTGGCCGGGGCGCGGCTCAATGAATTCAAGAGCTACGTCGAAGCCGCGATTGAAAAGCTTCAGGCCGATTTCGCCGCAAGGCGTGAAGCCGAACAGCTGGCGAAAGAGCGGATTGACGTGACGCTGCCCGGTCGCCGCCCGCCCGCCGGCCACCTGCACCCGATCACGCTGCTGCGGCAGAAGGTCGAAGACATCTTCGTTTCGATGGGCTACACGATTGAAGACGGCCCGGAGATCGAAACGAACTTCTACAACTTCGCCGCGCTCAATATCCCCGACAACCATCCGGCGCGCAGTCCGCAGGACACCTTCTATCTGCGGGGCGAGGGTGATAACACGCTCGCGCTGCGGTCGCAGACTTCGACGGTGCAGATTCACGCGATGCAGCGCCGCACGCCGCCGCTGCGCGTGATCGCGCCGGGCCGGGTCTTCCGCCGCGACACTCCCGACGCCACGCACAACCCGATGTTCTATCAGGTCGAGGGATTGCTCGTTGACCGTCACGTCACGCTCGGCGACCTGAAAGGCACCGTCGAAGAGTTCGTCCGCCGCCTGTTCGGCCCGGAGACGCAGACCAGGTTCCGGCCTTCGTACTTCCCGTTCGTCGAACCCGGGGCGGAGATTGATTACACCTGCTTCAAATGCGGCGGCACCGGCTGCCGTGTCTGCAAAGGTTCGGGCTGGATCGAAATGGGTGGCTCGGGGATGGTGCATCCGAACGTGCTGCGCGTCGTCGGGATTGACCCGGATGAGTACTCGGGCTTCGCGTTCGGGCTGGGTCTGGATCGGCTGTGTGCGCTGATGTACGGGCTGGATGACATTCGGTTGCTGTATGAAAACGATGTGCGCTTCCTGGAGCAGTTCAAGTGATTGCATTATCGCTGCCAGGATTTCAACAGTATGGGTGTGAAATCAAAATCTCCAGTTATTGTCTCAGGGATCAGCCGCGCGCAAATCCGCGCGCTTTGCGCGCGGATTGCGCGTGAGTTCAGGCCGGAGAAAATCATCCTGTTCGGTTCGCATGCTTACGGAAATCCGGGGTCGGAATCTGATCTGGATCTGCTGCTGGTCATGCGGTTTGAAGGTGACCCTTTGGAAAAAGCCATCAGCATTCTGAACCGGCTGAATGTGCTGCTGCCGATTGACCTGCTGGTCAGAACGCCTGAACAGGTTCAGCAGCGGCTGGCTATGGGTGACAGTTTCATGCGTGAGGTCGTCGAGCGAGGAGAGGTGATGTATGAAGCCCATCACGCTTGAGTGGATTGATAAAGCGGAAGGCGACTGGGATTCGGCACAGCGTGAGTACCGGGCGCGTAAGCGCCCCAACTACGACGCAACCTGCTTTCACGCGCAGCAATGCGTTGAGAAATATCTCAAGGCGAGGCTTGAAGAGGCGGGGATCGCTTTCAGCAAAACGCACAGTCTGATTAATCTGCTCACGCTGGTTCTGGCGGCAGAACCGAACTGGACTGTCCTGCAGCCGCATCTGACCGCGCTCGATATCTATTCCGTTGTGTTTCGCTACCCCGGAAACTCGGCGACAAAGAACAATGCGAGGAACGCAGTGAAGGATTGTCGTGAAGCGCGGCGCGTTATTCGCCAGTCGTTCGGCTTGCCCGTTTGATTTGCTTCAATAATTTCCCGGCTCTTTATGAAAATCAGCTACAACTGGCTTAAGGAATTCGTTGACATTGACCTCTCGCCGCGCGACCTCGCCGCGAAGCTCACGATGGTCGGCCTCGCGGTTGACGCTGTCGAGCAGCACGGCGATGATTTCGTGCTGGATTTCGACCTGACATCGAACCGGCCTGATTGTCTTTCGCACCTTGGCATCGCCCGTGAGGTGGCGGCGCTGACGGGCAGGACTCTGCGCGCGCCTGAGCGGTACCGCGACCGCGAGGGGGCGGAGAAATCCGGCGACGTGGCTTCGGTTGAAATCCTGAACCCCGACCTCTGCCCGCGTTACACGGCCCGCGTGATCAAAGGCGTGAAGATCGGGCCTTCGCCCGCGTGGCTGGCCGGGCGGCTCGAAGCGATGGGACAGCGCAGCGTCAACAACGTGGCCGACATCACCAACTACATCATGCTGGAGCTGGGGCAGCCGCTGCACGCTTTCGACCTCCACCGGCTCAGGGGCCGGCGCATCATCGTTCGCACGGCGCGCGAGGGCGAGCGGATGACCACGCTCGACGGCGAAGACCGGGCGCTCACGCCGCAGATGCTCGTGATCGCCGACGCGGAAAGGCCCGTAGCGCTCGGCGGAATCATGGGCGGCGAGGATTCGGAGATCACGGATTCGACGACTGACGTGCTGCTCGAAGCGGCTTACTTCAAGCCCGCACAGATCCGGACAACCGCGAAAGCTCTCGGCCTGAACACCGAAGCTTCATACCGCTTCGAGCGTGGCACCGACCCCGAAATCGTGCCGGTGGCCTCAGACCGCGCGGCGGCGATGATCGCTGAAATTGCGGGCGGCGAAATTCTGAGCGGCCTCGTTGATGTGTACCCGAACAGGCCCGCTCGCCGCGAGGCCGTCTTTCACCGAGCCAGGTATCGCGTGCTGACCGGGCTCGATGTCGAACTCGGCGAAGCCGAACGCATCCTGCGCTCGCTGGGGATGGAGACCGAGGCCGATCCGCAATCAGATTCGATCCGCGCGGTGGCCCCGTCGTGGCGCGCCGACATCGCGATCGGGGAAGACCTGATTGAAGAAGTCGCGCGCATCGGCGGTTACGACCGCCTGCAAACGACGCTGCCGGGCAGCGCCGGGGCGGGCGCCTATCTCGAAGGCGAGACCGGGCGTCGCGCGGCCCGCCTGACGCTCGCCGGGCTCGGCTATCACGAGGCGATCAGCTTCAGCTTCGTCAACGCCGAAAGCGACGCGGTCTTCAGCGACGTCGCGGCGGAAGCGCGCCTCGTGCTGAGCAACCCGATTGACGAGACGCAGTCGCAGATGCGGACGACGCTGCACACGGGGCTGCTCAATGCCATGGCGCACAATTTCAACCACGGCACGCGCAACGTGCGGCTCTTTGAGGTCGGCAAATGCTTTCACCGGTCGGCTGAGAGCGCCGACCGCCCGCGCGAAATCGAGAAGCTCGCGCTCGTCCTGACCGGCGCGCGCAACGAGGGGGGCTGGCAGGCGGCCTCGGAGCGGGTGGATTTCTACGACCTCAAGGGCGCGGTTGAAGCCGTCGCCGAAAGTCTCGGCCTGACGGGCCTGACTTTTCAGGCGACGCAAAACGTCAGCTATTTGCATCCGGGACGCGCTGCGGTAATATCCGTGAACGGCGGAAGTCAGATCATCGGGCACCTCGGTCAGCTTCACCCACGGGTCGCCACTGACTACAAGTTCAAACAACCGGTCTTTCTCGCTGAACTTGATTTCGGCGCGCTGCTCAACACCCCCGGGGTTGAATCGCGCTATCAGCCGCTGCCGAAGTTCCCGACCGTCACTCGCGACCTGGCCGTGCTGATTGATGAGCAGGTCGAATTCGCCGCAATCGAACATGAGGTTCTCGCGCTCGGCATCCCCGAACTGGTCGGCGTGCGGTTGTTTGATCTCTACACCGGGAAGGAATTGCCGGCGGGGAAGCGTTCGATGGCGCTCTCGCTGCGCTACCGCGCGGCGGATCGGACTTTGACGGAGGCGGAAATCAGTTCCGCGCACGAACGCATCGTGGAAGCGCTCCGCACGAAGTTTGCCGCAGAGCAACGATAATTTCCGGCGGACGCGGCCGGCGGCGGTCTACGGCTATTGATTTATCAGGAACAAACCCCGAATATCTGCTGCTGACCGTGTCCGCTTTATCACTACTACTGAAACGGAGCCATCATGGCAGTTGCTGGACTGGAAAAATTCTCCCACCTCGAAGATAAAATCTACCGGACTGTCGAACTGTGCAAGACTTACAAGCAGGAGAAGGATGAGCTGGAACGCGAACTGGAACTGGTGCGGCGCGATTTCAATGCCGTGCTGGTTGAGAAGGATCGCCTGGAAGCCCAGGTGGAACGGCTGCTCGCTGACCGCGACGCGATGCGCCTGAAAGTGGAGGCGATGCTCGATGCGATTGCGGTGCTGGAGCTGGAGGCTGAGGCCAGCCGGAAGTGAGCGGCAGCGGTAACCGAAGTTTTGGTTTTATGGAACAAACTCCCGCGCAGACCGTCAGGGTTGAGATTTACAACCAGACCTACAACATCCGCAGTAACGACGGCGACACGGAATACATCGAGCAGCTCGCGTCCTTCGTTGACGCGCGCATGCGCGAAATCGCCGCCGGCTCGCTGACTGTGGACTCGCTCAAAGTCGCCATCCTTACCGCCCTGCACATCGCCGACGAGCTGCACAAGCTGCGCAAGGATCGGGATCACCTCGATTCGCAGTTCGCCGCCCGCAGCGCCGAATGCGCCGAAGTGCTGGATCAGGTACTCAGAACCAGATAATCATTTGTCGCGCGGGTTGCTGAATCGTGAGGTTTCCTGTCAGAGTGCGTGGACTGGGAAACCGTGATCGGGCAAATCGCTTTATGTTTTAAGCGGAGGAGAAATTGAAAAAATCTGTCTTTATCAGTCTGTTTCTGACTGGCGCGCTGGCGCTCGGAACTCCCGCCGGCTTTGCGCAGAAGAAAGATGGTCAGAAAGAAAAGAGCAAAGCTGTCGCTGCCGCTCCCGCAACTGCTCATGGCAACGCGGATGCCATCACGGCGGCGGAGCTGAAGGATTTCCTGACCTTCATCGCTTCGGATGAGATGGAAGGGCGCGACACGCCCTCGCGCGGGCTCGACACGGCGGCGAAATTCATCGCCTTCAATCTGTCGCGCTGGGGCCTCAGGCCCGCGGGCGACGACGGCACATACTTTCAGCGGATCACGCTCAAACGCGGCGGCGTCGAGCCGGTGCAGACCAAAGCCGAAATCAACGGTGCGTCTTTCCCCTTTGGCGAGGGATTCATCGCCGGTCGCAATCCGGGGACGGCCAGCGGCACTCTGGTTTACGCGGGGCACGGTTGGGCGATCAAATCGAAAGGCATCAACGCGTATCAGGGGCCGAACGGGGTCATTGATGTCAAAGACCGGATCGTCGTCATTCACAGCGGCGCCCTGCCGAAGGGCATGAACTTCAACGACCTCAGAAAACTCTCAGCGGATGATCGTCTCGATCCGGCGACGTACGCGCTGCAGCACGGCGCCAGGGGGCTGATCCTGATCCCGAATCCGGCGATGCTGAACACCTGGGAGCAGCGTCGCGAGAATGCGCTGCAGCCCGGCGGCTGGCAGATGGCCGGGTCGGTGGCGACTCCGATGCCGGTCATTACCGCCTCAGCCGCTATGGTCAAAGCCTTGTTCGATGGGGAAAAGCTGGACGGTGAGGCGATCCTCAAGGCCGCCGCTTCGGCAGAATACCCCGACGCATTCGAACTCGGCGCGGCGAAGAACGCGAGCTTCACTGTTGCGATTAACACAGAGACCGCCCCGACGCAGAATGTCGTGGCCGTGTTCGATGGCAGCGACCCTGTACTCAAAAACGAATACGTCGCCATCGGCGCGCACTACGACCACGTCGGCATGAAAAAGGTCGGCACCGGTGATCGCATCTTCAACGGCGCGGACGACGACGGTTCGGGGACCACCGGCGTGCTGGCCATCGCCGAGGCTTTCGCCAAAGGCCCGCGCCCAAAACGTTCGATCCTCTTCGTCTGGCATTGCGGCGAGGAGAAAGGGCTGTGGGGTTCGGATTACTTCACCGATCACCCGACGGTTCCGCTCAATCAGGTCATCACGCAACTCAACATTGATATGATCGGGCGCAGCAAAACGGAAGCCAACAAAGACAAGCAGGCCAATCGCAATCTGTCGGGGCCGAATGAAATTTACGTGATCGGCTCGAAGATGATGAGTACCGAACTCGGCAACCTGAGCGAGGCGGTCAACAGGTCGTACCTCAATCTGGAATTCAACTACAAGTACGACGCGCCGAACGACCCCGAGCGGTTCTTTTACCGGAGCGACCATTACAACTACGCGCGCAAGGGCGTGCCGATCATCTTTTACTTCGACGGCGTGCATGAAGACTACCACCAGGTCTCGGATGAGGTGAGCAAAATTGACTTTCAGAAGATGGAGAAAGTCACGCGCACCATTTACGCGACCGCGTGGGAACTGGCGAACGCGGCAAAGCGCCCGGCCGTAGACAAACATCTGTCGGACGCATTGTCGGGGAACTGAGTAGCCGGGAGCCGGATAGCTTTGGTTCTCAAGGGCTGTCTGAAAAGACCATTCGCGATTTGTTACCCATCCCCGAAGGGGACATATTTAATAGCCGTGGGTGCAACCCACGGAGTCGTGACCGCGTGAATACCAACCCTGAAGGGGTTGTAGTAGCTGAATGCGATCTGCGACCCTTTCAGGGTCGGTATTCTGGTGGCCGCGACTCCGTGGGTTGCACCCACGGCTATTGAATTTCGCCCTTTCAGGGCGCCGAGGCGGGGCAATTTGAAATCAAAGTCTCCCCATCTCACCAGTTCAATACCTGACGCACTGACTTGAGGTGGCCGCGACTGATGCTGACCTGCTGGTTGCCGGTGAGTTTGAGGATCGCGGTGTTGTTGTCGAGCGTCACGACTTCGCGCACGTGATTGAGGTTGACGACGACCTGGCGATGCACGCGGAGGAAAATCCGCGGGTCGAGCTGTTCTTCCAGTTCGGTGAACGTCGTGTATTTCGTCCAGAACTCTCCTTCGGCGGTCGCCACGCACACCAGACCGCGGTCAATCTTCAGGCTGGTGACCTCGTCAATCCCGAGAATCAGAATGCGGTTCTGAAAACGCACGGGCAGGCGTTGCAGGTATGCGGACTGGCGCGGCGCGGTTTGCAGAAACCCGGTCAGTTGCGCGCCGTTCTCGGCACGCGCGGAGAGTTTCTCGCGAACTTTCGCGAGGGCCTGCGCGAGTCGCTCGCGGCGCGCGGGTTTGAGCAGGTAATCCACCGCGCTGGCTTCAAAAGCCTGCACCGCATACTGGTCATAAGCCGTCACGAAAATCACGAGCGGCAGTTCATCGGCCTCGACCATCCGCAGCACGCCGAAGCCGTCGAGGTCGGGCATCTGCACGTCGAGCAGCAGCAGGTCGGGCCGCAGCGTTTCGATCCTCGTCACGGCCTCGGCCCCGTTTTCGGCCTCGCCGACAATCCGCACGTCGGCGGACGCCGCCAGCAGGTCGCGCATCCGCTTGCGGGCGAGCGGTTCGTCATCAACGATCAGCGTGCGAATTATTTCGTTGCGTGCCACTTGTCACTGTGGGGAATGACGAATGAAACCGTTGTGCCCTGACCGGGCGCACTGTCAATCTGCAGGCGTGTCTGCTCGCCGTAAATGCGCCTCAGTCGGTCGTTGACATTCGAGAGCCCGACGCCGCTCGTGAAAAGCTGCGGCAGGGCCGAAGCGGCGATGCCGGCGCCGGTGTCGGCTACTGAAACGTTGAGGCCCTCGTTCCTGACGGCGGCTGAAAGCGTGATCACCCCGCCGCCATTATGCTTCGCCAGCCCGTGCCTGACGGCGTTCTCGACGAGCGGCTGAATCGTCAGGGCCGGGATTTTGAAGTGCAGTGCTTCGGCCAGCACGGCCTTGTTGAATTGCAGCTTGTCGCCCAGCCTGACCTTTTCGACTTTCAAATACGTCTCGACGAGCGCCAGCTCTTCCCCCAGTTCGATGAATTCGCGGCTCTGCTTGAAGGAGTGGCGGAAGAGGTCGCTCAGGTCTTCGAGCAATTCTTCGGCCGCCGCCGGGTCGTCGCCAATCAGCGCCGAGACCGAATTGAGCGCGTTGAAAAAGAGGTGCGGGTCAATCTGGGCGCGAAGTGCTTTGAGTTCCGATTGCGCGACGAGCCGGCGCAATTCCTCTTCGGCAATCGCGTGTTTGCGGCGCGCTTCGTGCAGGCGCAGGTTTTCGAGCGTCCGGCTGATCTGCGCCGAGACGGCGCGCAGCACGCTCAGCTCCTCGCTCAGCCAGGCCTGCCCGTAAGCGCGCGGGCCGATCAGGATCACTCCCGACATTTCATTATCCGGTCGCACGGCCAGCGCCAGTTCCACGCGATCCTTCGCCAGCTCCGCTTCCAGCCGCTCGTCCGTGATCTGCTGTCTGAGCAGCACGACGGACCGCTCTTCGGTCATCACTGACGAGAGGCGCTCAGACAATTCATCAGTCGCGGGGAGCCAGCGCGCCGACTGAGCCGCAAACTCTTCCCGCAAACCCACTGTGACCGCGGCCAGCAATGACCTCTCGTCCGGCGCCGCGCGCAACCGTTCATTGAAATCGTCGAGCAGCCGCGAATAATCGCGCCGCCGGAAGAGCCTGCAGTCCACGAGGCGGTAGATCCGGTCGCGCAGCGGCGGGTAGAGCATCATCAGCCCGACGTAGATGCCGATGAAGAAAATCGAGCGCAGCGCGGGGTTGGAAATCCGGAAGAAGGCCGAGAGCAGTTTCGCTTCGACAAGTTGCACGTAAAGCAGCGAGAGGCCGACGATCACGAGCAGCGCCACGCCGCGCTTGAGCGCAATGTCCATGAATGTGGCTTTATAAAAGCGCCACGCGATCACGAGCCCGAACAGGATCGGCAGCAGCGCCGCGATCAGCGTCAGGCTGTGCCCGGTCAGTGATTGCAGGCGCGGCAGTAATTTTGTCAGCCCGATTGCGTGGGCCACCACCAGCGCCAGATTCACTCCGTTCCAGCTGAGCGCCGCCGCGAGCGCCAGCAGGGAAATCACCATGCCGCGTCGCCGTCCGGGTGTTCGCGCCAGATCGCGCGCCACGAGCGAGGTCAGGATGGCAAAGATGATCGTGCCGATGAGGAAGCCGAAGAAGGCGATCAGCTCTTTCAGGTTGCCGGCCGGGAATTCGTTCAGGTCTTCATTACTTCGCAGCCGCGCTTCGGCGGCCAGAGCCGTGCCGGAACCGGGGACCAGTTGCCGTGCCCGCTCCCAACTGGCCCGCGCTCTGGCCGCGTCGCCGGTTTTGGTGTAACAGTCGCCGAGAATCAGGTGAACGTCGGCGCGCTCCCTTTCAGAGTTCGGAATCTGTTCGAGCAGTTCGAGGACATGCGTGAAGTCTTCAATCGCCAGCCCGTCGCGGCCAAACATCGAGGGCGTGTAAAAGCTCGTGTAGCCGCGCACCTCACGCACTTCAACCGAGTCGGGTGCGAGCCTGACGGCGCGATCCAGTTCGTTGACTGACTGCGCGGCCACCGCCGGGATCTGATCGGGGGGGACGAGGCCGAAGCCGATTTTCATTCCCAGCAGCGCGCCGTGACGGACCAGCGCCACCGGGTTGCGGGGCTCACGCGCCAGCACCTGTCTGAAGATTTTATCCGCTTCAAGCAGGGGCTGCTGATCGCGGTTGAGCGCCAGCCCGTAGTAAGCGCGCCCGAGTTCGATCTGCCGCGGGACGCTCTCCGGTTCGGCGGCAAGCCGCTGCCTGAGGCGCTCGATGTATTCCATCTGCGCCTGCCGCGATTGTTGCCAGACCGACAGCGGCCCGAGTCTTTCGCCCTCGCTCTGCGCCAGCGCGGGTATGCAGAGTACGAAGAGAAGGAAGCAGAGGGCGGGGAACCCTGCTTTCAAAGCAACAGCATCCGGAGGGAGGCGTTCTCCATTCTCCATTTTCCATTCTCCATTGTTATTCAGTGAACATCCTTCCCAGGCTCTCTGCCCTTCGCAGAATGATGGAGAATGGAAAATGGAGAATGGAGAATGCGCCCCCACTTTCGACCTGAGTTGAAGCCCGTACTTCATGCCTGCCTTCTGTCGCCGGATTCATCTCTGCCTTCAGCTTCAAGTGCGCGCCCACAGAGCCGCGATGACGAAAACCAGCGCAATCGCCGCCACCCACGCCTTCTTTGCCGCCGACAATGGCTCGCGCGAATCCCAGCGGAAGATTTTCGCCGCGACGATTAACGCCACGACGAAAGTTGAAGCCATCACCGCCAGGTTCGGCAGATTCCCTGACACACCCGCGCCGTCGTTGATGACCCGGCCGAGCCCTTCAGTCAGGTAACGCGACGGCAGCAGCAGCGAGAGCTTCCTGATCGCCGGCGGCAGGAACTGGATCGGGAAAGCCGCGCCGCCCAGAAACATCAGCGGAAAGAAGAGCAGGTTGCTCATCACCTGCGCGCTCTTCGCGTTCTCGGCGACGCTCGCGATGACGAACCCGATTGAGAGGAACGCGAGCGCGCCCGCGCCCGCCATCACGGCCAGCGACCAGAGACTCCCGGCGATCTCCAGTTTGTAGATCATCCTTGCCAGCACGAGTTGCAGGACAATCGTGGAGAGGACAACCACGAACCCTGAAATGATCTGGCTGCTGATGATCACGAGCGGGTGGATCGGGGCCAGCTGGTAGCGGCGCAGGATGCCGCGCTCGCGGTCAGAGACCAGCCCGATGCTCATCCCGAACAGCCCCGCCGACATCATGCTGATGCAGAGCAGCCCCGGCAGCAGCATCGCCACCGCCTTAGGGTTCCCGCGCGCAAAGATACTGCTGAAGAGGAAAAGAAAGAAGAGCGGGAAAGCGTAATTCCAGAAGATCGCCTGCCGGTCACGGAAAGTCAGTCTGATGTCCACGAGCGTGTTGTTGAGCCAGGCGTTCATTCGCGAATTCTCCTTCCGGTCAGCTCGATGAAGACGTCTTCGAGTGTGGGCCGCGTGATGTGCAGGTCGAGCAGTTCGTGCCGTTCGGCTTCGAGCCACTTGATCAGCTCGACGACGACGCGCGGCGCGAAGGCCGTGCGCAGCACGTACACGCCCTGCCGCTCGGCCACGCTGTCAACGAACGGAATCTGGCGCAGCAGTGCCGGAGCAATCGGCGACGCGGTGGTGAATTCGATGTTCGATTGCCCGCGCGCCCGGTTGACAAGTTCGCGCGGGCTGCCCGTCGCGATGATCCTGCCGTGATCAATGATGGCCACGCGGTCGCAGAGCTTTTCGGCCTCCTCGATGTAATGCGTCGTGAGGATGATCGTTTTGCCCTGTGTTTTCAGACGGTCAATGATGTCGTGCAGTTCGCGCCGCGACTGCGGATCGAGCCCCGCCGTCGGCTCGTCGAGAATGACGACTTCGGGGTCGTTGACCAGCGCCAGCGCGACCGCCAGCCGCTGCTTCTGCCCGCCGGAGAGCGAATGAAAAAAGCTGTCCGCTTTCTCCTTGAGCGAAACCATGGCGAGCAGTTCTTCGGTGTCTGCCCGGCGCGGGTAGAACCTGGCAAACAGCGCGAGCGCTTCACGCACTTTGATTTTATCGGGCAGCGCCGTCGCCTGCAGCGTCACGCCGATGCGCCGCTTCACTTCGCTTGTCTGTGTGACCGGGTCAAAGCCGCACAATCGCACCCGCCCGCCGTCGGGCGCGCGCAATCCCTCGATGATCTCGACGGTGGTCGTCTTGCCGGCGCCGTTCGGGCCGAGCAGGCCGAAGACTTCGCCGCGCCGCGCCTCGAAGCTCAGGCCGCTCACCGCCTTCACCTCGCCATAACTTTTGCGCAGGTCTTCGACAACGACCGGGGCGTGATCGGCGGGGCTGACCGGCTTCACGACTGGTTCAGTCGCCTCAACTGTTGTTGTATTCATAGCTGGTTCCTTTTGCAATTACCGGGCGTGACAACCAGTGCAAGTTGTTGAAGCGGGCTTCCTGTTATCGAGCAGCGCCTTCGCCCGCTCGGCATAGGCGGAGCCGGCGCATTCCTTCACCATGCGTTCAGCATAGCCGCGGGCTTTCTCCTTGTTGCCCAGCCGCTGCGAGCCTTCGGCCAGCCCCCACAGGAGTTCGCCCCGGGCGTGAACCCCGAGCTTGTCGAAGTAAGGCTTTTGCAGTTCCAGCGCCTTTTCGTAATCGCCCACGCCGGTTTCCAGCATGGCGAGTGCCTGTGCGGGCATGGGCACGTACTTTGACGACTGGATGTACGTCGCGCCGCGCGCGATTCTCACGCCGACGTTGTCAGGCTCAAGCGCGATGGCCGCGTCCATCTCTTTCTGCCCGCGCTCCCACAGTTCCGCGCCCTTTTGCATCTCGCCTTTCTGAAATGATTGCCCGCCCATAAACAGCAGTCCCGAGCCGTGCCAGACCATCGCTTCGGCATGTTTCGGGTTCTTCGCGAGCGTCTCTTCGCAGAGTTTCAGCGCGCGCCGGAACTTCTCCTGATCGCCGGCCATCCCGGCAAAGAAGTCTTCGCGCACCAGAAAGTCAAAACGCTCGGCGCGCCGCCCGGCCTCCTGGTGTGCCGTCGCGGCGGGAGTCAGCCGGCTGTCGAAAAAGAAAATCTGAGTGATTGCCAGCACGGCCAGCGCAACGAGAGCAATTTTGAGCTGCGCAACCCATCGCTGCGAGGCAGGTTGATGTGACACATTGCGCTGATCAGCAGATGAATGAAGCTCAGTTCGTTTCATGTTTCCCCTCCCTGAGGGTTTCAAAGTCAGTCAGACGTGTCGGGTCGCCTCGGTTGTACGCCACCGGGCAGGGCAATTCTCAGGGATTAGCGTGAGCGGTAGGAAAAAGCTGCTGAGTGGTGATCGGGAGAGGCCGAGTGGGGGCAAAGTAAAAAGTAAAAGGCAAAAGGGAGAAGCATCAGATCAGCCTGCGCGGATACTGGTTGCTGCTTTACCTTCTGCCTTTTTACTTTTTACTTTTTACTTTTTACTTCCTTACCCTGTCCTGTGGCGACGGGCAATCCTTCGGTTTTGCTCCACTCAATGAACGAGCCGTCGTACATCGCCGCGTCGTAGCCAAGGTATTTCGCCGTGAAGTAAGCGTGCGACGCCTGCATCCCGGTGCGGCAATAAGTCACGACCTTTTTGCCGGCCGTCGCGCCTGCGGCTTCGTACATCTTTCGCAGCTCTGACGCCGGAAGCATGGTCGGATTCTCTTTGCTCGTCAGCTCCTGCATCCAGTAGATGTTCGCCGCGCCCGGAATGTGACCGCTGCGCGGCAGCCCATCGCCGGTCTTCGCGCCCGTGTAATCCTCGGCCGGGCGCGCGTCAATCAGGGCCACGTTCGGCGCAGCGACGTTGCTCGCGACCCACGACGCGTCGCGCATCACGTCGCGCACAACCAGGACTTTCGGATTGACGCGCGGCGTGAATTTCGCGGCCTTCACGTCGGCCGCGGCGGTCGAGACTTCGCGTTTCTCGGCCTTCCATTTTTCGAGCCCGCCGTCGAGCAGCGCCGCCTGATCGCCGAAGCCCAGGTAATCCAGCGTGAAGTATGCCCGCGCTGCCACGAGCCCCGACTGCTCGCCGTAAAGCACCACGCGCGAGTCGTCGCCGACGCCGAGCTTTGAAAAGACCTGTTGCAGCTTGTCCACCGGAGGCAACTCATTCGGCACGCCGTCGCGCGTCGCGAGGATTTCGCCGAGCGGCAGGAACCGCGCGCCGGGGATGTGCCCGGCGTCGTAACTCGCTTTATCACGTGCGACGTGCAGCACGACGACTTTCGGGTCTTTCAGGTATTTCATCAGCCACTCGGTCGAAACCAGCAGGTGAGCGCGGACCGCCGGGACGACGGATTGCCTGCGGGGTTGCTGCGCTTGGGCACGCTGCGAACCGGGCAGGCCGGCGACGATCAGCAGTGCGATTGCCGGACAAAGACTGAATGACAGGGTGTGATGGATGCGTGTCATTGACTGCCCTCCTTAATTGAAAAATATGGCGCGAACTGTTAGTTTCGCGATTGTTTTCAGCAGCAACCCCTCAGGAGGAGACGGATGCGAACCGGCCGCTGGTGTCGCTGCCCCGAACCCCGGATTCAGATTCAGGAGACGCCCCGAATATGCGCCGCGAGATCACCAGCTGGTACAGCGAGAGATTGTATCAGGAGATGCCCCTGGTTGCGTATGGCCATTACGGCCCGCCCGTGCTGATGCTGCCGACCGCGGCGGCCGACTTCCTCGAATACGAGCGCTTTCATCTGATTGATTCCGTCAGATGGTGGCTGGAAGAAGGCCGGGTCAAAATATATTCGGTCAACAGCGTCAACCGGCTGGCGCTGCTCAACGACCACGCCTCGCCGCAGGAAAAGATCGCGTGGCTGAATCGCTATGATGGATACATCACAGAGGAAGTGCTGCCGCTGATTCGCAACGACTGCCATGACGCGTGGGTGAAACCGATGGTCGCCGGCATCAGCCTCGGCGCTTACCTCGCGGGCAACCTGTTCTTTCGCCACCCCGATCTGTTCGGCGGCGCGATCCTTCTGAGCGGCAGCTACGACATTCGCAACTACCTGCACGGTTACTATAACGATGAGGTCTACTTCAACAACCCGGTGGAGTACCTGCCCCGGATGAATGACGATTACCACCTGCCGATCCTGCAACACGGCGGGCGGCGGATCATCATCTTCAGCGGGCAGGGGGCGTTTGAAGCGCCGGAGCGCTCGCGCCGGCTTTCTGATATTCTGCACAGCAAAGGCATCCCACACTGGCTGGATATATGGGGCCACGACGTGAATCACGACTGGCCCTGGTGGCGCGAGGCGATGCCTTATTACTTCGGCAAACTTTTCGGTTGAATCATTACCGGCAAAACCATGGAGCAGTGACGAGTCATGAAAAAGTTATTCAATCAATCAAACATTCTGTGCGCCGTGGTCATTCTGTGCGCGCTCGCGGTTTCAGGTTTCGCGCAGGAGGCGAAGAAGGATGACCATTCCGGCAAGTCGCACGATCATGCGGCGCAGGCCGATAAAAAGGCCGGCGGCTTCAAGGGCAAAGGCGACGGCATCGCAACCTGCCCGGTCAGCGGCGAAGCGATCACCAGCAAGGATGTCAAAGCGGAATTCTTCGGCCGCACGGTCTGGTTCTGCTGTGACGACTGCCTGGCCGACGCGAAGAAGAATCCCGAGCTTTACCTGAAGAAGACTCAGGAAGAGCAGAACGCGGCGGTCAAAGGGATGGCGAAGCCGGAAGGCCACGGCCACCACGAGCAGGCCGAGGGCCAGACAAAGAAGGAGGCCCCGAAATTCCTCGGCAGAGGCGACGGCATCGAGACCTGCCCGGTGACGGGCGAGAAGGTGGACAAGAACATCAAGGCCGAGATCAACGGCCGCACGGTTTACTTCTGCTGCGCCGATTGCATAGATGATGTGAAGAAGAACCCTGACCTTTACCTGAAGAAGGTTGAGAACAAATAACAGGACGTCAGGCCGGACTCAGGCCGTTGAGCGCCGAGTAACATTGAAAGGTTTGTCAGCTGAATCGTATGAGGCGATTGATCGCTTGTCTCCTGCCCCCGTTTTTGCTGCTGACTGCCGTCGCCCTGCCTCGGCAGGGCGCGCGTGACGGCGCGAAAACCGAAGTGAAGGACGCCGCCGCGAAGGCAAGGCTGCTCGGCGATCACCGCCTCTCGCTCCAGTGGATCAGCTGGGATTATTTCGGTAAGGCCAGCGTCACCGAAAGGAACGGCACGCTCTTCATCAAAGGCGAGCAGAAGAGCCGCAAGGGAGATGACTCGCTGACGATTGACGGCATGATCACTTCAGTCGAGGCGACGCAGTTCAGGTTCAGGGGGACGATCATTACCAGAGTCAGCCACATCAACGGCGGCGCGCCCTGCCGGCGCGAAGGCGAGATGACTTTCGCGATCAAAGGCGCGCGCCGGTACTGGCGGTTGAAGGAGATGGATAACCCCTGCGACGGCGTGACGGATTACGTTGACGTTTACTTTCGCTGAAGGTGCCCGCGCGCGGCGCGGAGTCGCGCAGGCGGCGCTTGCCACCCGAAGCGGGTTTACAAAGGGCAGTAAACCCCTGACAGCCCGGTGAAATGATGGCGACTGAATCTGTCCTTAAAATCCCCAACGTCGAACTTGGCGCCAGACTGGGAGAAGGCGGCTTCGGGGCAGTGTATCAGGGGTGGCATCAGGTGCTTGAGATTGACGTTGCGGTCAAAATCCTCACCAACTCACAATCCCTGGCCGGGGCAATGAGTCTGGAGCAGACTCTGCGGGAGGCACAGTTCATGGCCCGGCTCGATCACCCGAACCTGCTGCGTATTTTTGACGCAGCCCGGCTCGATGATTCCATCTATTTTGTCCTGGAATTTATGGACGGCGGGTCCTGTGCCGGCCTGCACAATCTGCCTCCGGATCGTGCCTGGAACATTACTCAGCAATTACTCTCCGGCCTTCAGGCGTTACACGACGCGCGCGTCCTGCACCGTGACATCAAACCTGCCAATTGCCTCATTCGGACACGGGACGGACGGCTAAAACTGGCCGATCTCGGGATCGCGGTTGAACTGGCGACCCACAGTGAAAGGGTCTACAACACAGCCGGAACGATCCCTTTCATGGCGCCTGAGTTATTTGACAGTCCCCCTCAATACAGCGTCCAGTCGGATCTTTACGCCCTTGGAATGACACTGGCCTGCCTGCTGCTTGAGGCGGACCCATTCCCGGCCGGCTCGCTTCCTGAAATGCTGGCGTGGGCACGCAACGGCCAGCATCCGCAGCTTACCCGCCTGCGACCGGACCTGCCCCCTGCTTTGAACAGGCTGGCGGAACGGCTGATCTCCAATGACAAAAAGGATCGCCCCCGGAGCGCGACGGACGCGCTGGCGATTCTCAATGAAGCAGGCATTGCTCCGGCACACGGCAGTCAGTCTCCGGCGGCCCCGCCAGCCGACAGAGTCGGCCCCTGGGTGATTGGCGACCAGATTTACGCCTCATCCAACTGGCACGGATTCGCCGTCACACAGGCGGAGACGGGTGCGGCGGGCCGTTTGATGCAATTGCAGCCCGGCGGCCCGCTGGGGCTGGCGCGCGCGACGGGGATGATCCTTGAGTGTGCGGAACGCGCTTCATTGCTGGATCATCATGGAATTGTGCCCGTGCTTGACTGGGGCGTCCGCGACAAACTGGCTTACGTCATCACAGGACAACAGGGCCGCCCTCTTGATGAACTGGTGAAGTCAGGTGGCCCGTGTTCCGAAGTCGTGGCGCTGGAGTTTATGATCGCCCTGGCAGAGGCGCTTGTGTACCTCCACGAAAAAGGGCTGGTCTATCAGATCGTCGATCCCGGCTCCACGGCCATTGCCCCGGATGCCCGATCAGCGCAGCTCGGCTTTTCAGTCTTCTGTGTTCAGGCCGGAACCCCTTCAGCCTTTCGTGCCCAGGTGCCTATGTTCGCGGCCCCGGAAGTTCTGGCAAGAGCGAGTGAATCCATCGAGCAATCGGTGGACCTCTACGGACTGGGAACAATACTGTACTTCCTGATGGTTGGTCATGAAGCCTATGTGTCAAACCCCAGGCCACAAACGCTGGCCCATGTTCGCGGCGCAGCCCCGGGAACCACAGCCCCCACCGGCAACGTAATTCTTGAGTTGATGCACTCTGACCCAGCCCGCCGGCCTGCCGCGATAGTGGTGAGGGATGAGCTGTCCCGGATTCTGAGGCGTCTTCGGGGAAGGTAATTTCAAGTCTTTGCCCTGTGAAGGGCTCGCTTGCCGGCGAGAAGCAGTTAGTAATCAATGTCCCATAATTTTGTCCCCACGAAATTGCTGCTGTCGGAAAAACACTGGCTGTCGTCCGAAGGCCTGACCGAACGCATCTTCAGCCCTTCCGCCAGGGCAGCCCTCCAGTTCAAAGGATTACTGACTTCAGCCCTCAGGGAAGTTTACGGGAAGCCTGTGTCCGTGGAATGCCTGCGCCAGTCGGAGTGGGCGGAGGGCGGAGAAACTCTCGGGCTCAGGCGCGATGTCATGCTCAAGGCCGGTGATACCCCGTGCGTGACGGCGTCAACTTTAATGCCGTCGAGTGTCATCAAAGTCTGCCCCTGGCTCGCGAGTCTGGGCAACAGGCCACTCGGAGAGGCTCTGAAAAATCGCGTCCGCCACCGACGGGGGCCGTTTGAATTTACGCGGCTCGACGCGGATCTGGTCTTCCGGTGCGCGCCGCCGCCCGCGCGATTTGCCTGGGCGCGCAGGTACAGGTTTACGCTCGAAAGCGGTGACCTGCTCGTGACGGAGGTCTTCTTCCCGGGGGTTCTTGACCGTTTGAGGCTCGCCGGTAATAGCCCGTAAGAATCCATTTCAGACCTGCGATCCTTCTGCCACTTTCGCCGCCCCGGCCCACTCTTCAATCATCTGCTCCAGTTCGTCAGGATCAATCGGCTTGGAAAGGTAATCGTCCATCCCGGCCTCCAGGCATTTCTCACGGTCACCCTGCATGGCGTGGGCAGTCAGGGCGATGATCGGCGTGTGAGTGTGCGTTATCCTCTCCCGCCCTCTGATGGCCGCGGTCGCTTCGAGCCCGTCCATCTCCGGCATCTGTACGTCCATCAGGGTCAGGTCGAAGCTGCCGGTCAGGTGCGCCGCCGCGGCCTCGTGTCCGTTATTGACTGTTGTCACGGTGTGCCCCAGCCTCTCGATCAGCCGCCGGGCCAGCTGCTGGTTGACCGGGTTGTCTTCTGCCAGCAGAATGCGCAGCGCCCGCTGCCCGCCGCTGGAACTGTTGCCCGACTTCGGCCCCGTGACCTGCGGCTCACTCATGCCGGGCACTCTCTGTTGCTCTCGCCCAAGGCGCAGTGTGAAATGGAATGTGCTGCCCTCTCCCTCCCTGCTCTCCACCCGAATCCGCCCGCCCATCATCTCGACCAGTTTCTTCGCGATGGTCAGGCCCAGCCCAGTGCCGCCGTACCTGCGTGTCGTCGAGCCGTCGGCCTGTGAGAAGGAATCGAAGATGGCCTGCTGCCGCTCGGGCGGGATGCCGATCCCGGTGTCGCTGACGGCGAAATGAAGACAGACTTCAGTCCCTGACATCTCTTCCATGCTGACACTCACGGTCACCCCGCCCCGCTCGGTGAACTTCACGGCGTTGCCGACCAGGTTGGTGAGGATCTGACGAATTCGGACGAGGTCGCCTGACACAACGTCGGGCACCTCAGGGGCGACATGGTGCGCGAGGCCGATGCCTTTCTGGTGTGCCCCGAGCGCGAGCGGCTTGAGCATCTCACCGAGGCTCTCGCGCAGGTCGAACTCAATGGGGTCGAGGCCGAGACGTCCGGCCTCGACCCTGGAAAAGTCGAGGATGTCGTTGATGACGGTCAGCAGCGAGGTGGCGCAGCCCTTCACCGTCCGCGCGTAATCCCCCTGCTCCGCGGTGAGGTCGGTGTCGAGCAGCAGGCCGGTCATCCCGATGATGCCGTTCATCGGGGTGCGGATTTCGTGACTCATGTTGGCAAGGAATTCGGATTTCGCGCGGCTGGCGGCCTCGGCGGCCTCCTTCGCCTGTCGGAGCGTCACCTCCGCCTGCCGGCGCGCAGTGATGTCCTGAATCTGGGAGATGAAATGGAGCGGCTGCCCCTCGGCGTCCCGCACGAGCGAGACACTCAGCAGGATCCACACGACCTCCCCGGTCTTGCGGAAATACCTCTTCTCCATCTGGTAGGTGCGGATCTCGCCGGCCAGCAGCCGCCGCACGTAGCTCAGGTCGGCTTCAAGGTCGTCCGGGTGGGTGATGTCCTGGAAGGTCAGGTTGAGGAGTTCCTGCTCCGCGTAGCCCGTGATCTCGCACAGCGAGTGATTCACCTTCAGCCAGCGGCCGTCCGGCGCGACAATCGCCATCCCGATGGTCGCGTACTGCATGGCATTGCGGAAGCACTCCTCACTTTTCCTGATCGCCTCATCCGCCCGCTGCCTGTCAATCACGATGCCCGCCAGATGGGCCGCCGCCCGGACGAGTTCAAGCTCTTTGCCGGTCGGGCCCCCGGGCTCGGGGTAATAAATGGCGAATGTCCCCAGCACCTCTTCAGTCTGCGAGAGGATGGGCCTTGACCAGCACGCCCGCAGGCCGTGCTTCAGGGCCAGGTCGCGGTGATCCGACCAGAGCGGGTCGGAAGCGATATCCGAAGCGACTACGATCCTCCGGTCGTGAGCGGCAGTTCCGCAGGAGCCGACTTCCGGCCCGATAACGACACCGTCAATCGCCCGGCAGTACTCCTCGGGCAGCGTCGGGGCGGCCCCGTGGCGGAGTCTGTCACCTTCGAGCAGGAGCAGGGAACACCGCCCCCTGCCTGACTGCCCCTCGATGAACCTGACCAGCGCCTCAAGGACCTCGGAAAACGGCACCCCGGTGGCAATCATTTCGAGGATGCGCTTCTGCCCTTCGATCAGCGATTCGGCCCATTTGCGCTCGGTGATGTCCCGCGAGATGCCGAAAACCCCGAGTATCTTTCCCGACTGGTCGCGGTAGATGCCTTTCGTCGTCAGCCAGGTTCGGGTGACGCCTGCCGCCGTACTCTCCCGCTCGTAGGTGAGGGGCTTGCCGGAAGCGACAATCCGGCGGTCGCCTTCAATAATCTCCCGGGCGCTTTCGGGCGAAAACAATTCCGCATCGCCCCTGCCGATCACCCCCGCCGGAGGCCGGCCCAGCAAAGCCGCCCCGGCGGAATTCATCATCACGTACCGCCCTTCGATGTCCTTCACAAAGAAAGCATCGGGCGTACACTCGAAGATTGAGTTGAGGAGGTTATAGCTGCCCTGCAGGGCCTCCTCCATCCGCTTGCGCTCGGTGACGTCGGTGATCAAAACGAATCGCGCCGGGCGGTCGGCGAAATCAACCTCGTGCGAAGCCACCTCCACATCAATGACCGTCCCGTCCTTCTTCAGGTGTTTCCAGCAGCCTGACCTCTGCAGGGTCGAGCAGCCCTGAGCCAGGGTATCCAGCAGGGCTGCCACATGCCTGCTCGGGCGGATGTCCCTGATCGTGAGGCCGAGGAACTCTTCGCGCGTATACCCATAGTGGGCGGCGGCGGCATCGTTGACCGCGAGGAAGCGGAGCGTTTCAACGTCATAAATCCACATCGGGTGCGGGTTACTTTCAAACAGGTCCCGGTAGCGCTCCTCCGACAATCGCACGGCCTCTTCCAGCTGCTTGCGCCCGGTGATTTCAATGATCACGCCCTGCCAGCAGGTTGGGCGGCCCTGTTCGTCCCTGACGAAAGACCCGTGATCGTAGAACCAGCGCACCGCGCCGTCAGCCGCAATCATCCGGTACTCATAAGACACCTCCTCGCCGGCGGCCTGCGCCCTTTCGGTCTCCTCAAGGATCTGGTCGCGGTCTTCCGGGTGGAGGGAATTGACCCACAGGTTCGGGCGCTCGTACCAGTCCCGGGCGGGGTGCCCCAGTGTCGTGATGCTCGGGCTGACGTAGATCGTCTTGTAAGGCCAGACCGGCTCCGCCTGGTAGACAATCGCCGGAAGGGTATCAACCAGCGTCCGGAATTCCGCCTCGGCCTGCTTCCGCTCCGCCGCCTCCCTTTGAAGCTCTTCAGCCGCCGTGACCAGGTGCCTCGCGTTGCGCCTGATCTCAAGTTGCGAGACGACTTGGCGGGCGAGGGTCACGAGTGATTCCTGTTGCTCGCCGGTCAGCTCCCGCGGCACATAATCAATGACGCAGAGCGTGCCCACAGCATAACCGGACGGCGTGATGAGAGGCGCCCCGGCGTAGAAGCGGATGTGAGGGTTGCCCGTGACCATCGGGTTACTGGCAAAACGCGGGTCCCGGGTCGCATCGCTGATAATGAAGAGATCGGGCCCGGGGATCGCATGGGCGCCGAAAGCCGTGTCGCGTGGCGCCTCGATCAGCTCGATCCCGAACCGTGACTTGACCCACTCGCGCCCGGTGTCCACGAGACTGATGAGCGCGCCCGGCGTCCGGCAGACGTAAGCGGCCAGTCTGGTGAGGTCGTCATACTCCCTTTCCGGCAAAGTGTCGAGGATGCGGTATTGCTGGAGCGCTGCAATCCTCTCTTCCTCGTTCGGCGGCGGAGCGGCAGTGGTCATAAAACTTCCGTGGGGGCAGGCAACGGGGCGGGGTACTTGCGACGTTCTCAGCCCGGTTAATCGGGTCGAGCCCTGTCTTTCGATCAGGTCTCATCAGGCTGCGGAGAATTGCAGCATCACTCCCGGTTCAGGTGCCTCGTTTCTCATCAACTGTTTCCTGCCGGGCTGGGGCGTTTTATTGCTGGGCTGGAACCGTTGTTTTTATATCACATAGCGGGATTCGACAAGGGAATTTTTGAAGGCCGTCAGGGCCGGATCATCGGTGCGATTACAACGCCGAATCAGGATTTCGCTAATACAGATTTCAATTACCTGCCGCTTTCTTCTCCTCATCCTTACCGTCCTTCTTCGGCACGTCCGGCCTGGCGAAGTCCGGCAGCGGGTCGCCGAAGATGTAGTGGTTGAACCACGCCAGGTTGTGCTGCATCACGGCGCGCATGGATTTCGGTTTGGTGATGCCGTGGCCGTAGCCTTTGTAGACGACCATCTCCACCTTGACGCCGCGATCCTCAAGGCCCTGCCGCAGTTCATAGGCATTCGCTATCGGCACGCGCTTGTCGAATTCGCCGTGCTGGATGAGCGTCGGCGTCTTCGCCTTTTTGATGTAAGCCATCGGCGAAGTCTTCGCATAGATTGCGGGATCATCCGCCGGGTCTTCGCCAAGGTACTGGATCGTGAACGGCGTGATGTCGGTGTTGTAATAATAGGTCGCCCAATTTGAAATCCCGGCGCCGACCGAGATCGCCGCGAAGCGGTCAGTCGAAGCCGTCAGGAAGGCCGAGATGTAACCGCCCTGGCTCCAGCCCATGCAGCCTACTTTCGCCGGATCAACCCAGCCTTTGCCGATCAGGTAATCCACGCCCGAAAGCACGTCCCACGCGTCGCCGACGCCAAGGTTGCGGACGTTCAGTTGTCTGAACTTTTCGCCGTAGCCCGCGCTGCCGCGGTAGTTGACCTTGAGGATGAGCGCGCCACGGGCCGCCCAGATGTCTGACGGGTAGTAGCGCGCGTCGAGCAGCGTCGGGCGATCAATGCCCGTCGGCCCGCCGTGGATGATGCAGAGCAGCGGGTATTTTTTCGACGGGTCGAAGTCGGCAGGTTTGACCAGAATGCCCTCGATGGTCGCGCCGTCCTGACTCTTCCACGAAATGACTTCGCGCGTCGCGAGCCTGAAGTCTTTGACCTGATCGGTCAGGGAAGTGAGCTTTTCCGGCGTAAACTTCGCGAGGTCTGAAACGAAAATCTCATTCAGCGAAGTGGCGGAGGCCGCCGAGAAGGCAACTCTTCTGCCGTCGTTCGTGAAGCTGAATCCACCGGCCATCAGGCCGTCGGGGCTTGAGAGCCGCGTGACTCTGGCCGTCGCCGGGTCAACGCGGAACAGGTGCGATGCGGTCTTCTGCAAAGACTGGAAGTAAACGCCGTCATCTTTCCAGTCAATCAGGCCGGGCTGTTCGTCGAAGGCATCGGTGATCGAACGCGGCGTGCCGCCTTCGGCAGAGACCACCGCGAGCTTTGAGTTGGCGTGAAAGAACTTCGGATTGCCCATCGCCGACGAAAAGACAATCTGCTTCCCGTCAGGCGACCAGCGCGGATTACTGTCCGGCCCTTCCTGCGCAACCAGCTTCCTGACGGCGTTGTCATTCAGGGACAGGACGTAGATGTCTGACGTGCCGCCGTTGATCAGATCGGGATTGATCGTGGCGCTGAATGCGATCTTTGATCCATCGGGTGACCACGCGAATGAGCTGACGCTGAAATCCCTGCCTTTGGTGCGTTGCGTGCCGGTGACCGGCTCTTTCAGGGCTTCGGCCACAGCAAACGTCCAGATGTGAGAGTGGCTATATTCCTTCCGCACGACTTCGTAATCGCCGAGGTAATCCTTGCGTTCTTTCGCGGCTTTGGCATCGGCGTCGCCCGCCGTGAAGGCGATGCTTTTGCCGTCGCGCGACCACGCGAATCCGTTCACGCCGTTTTCGACTTTGGTCAGTTGCACTGCTTCGCCGCCGTCCGGGTGAATCGCGAAAATCTGATTTTTGCCGCCAACGCGATCAGTGGTGAAAGCGAGCCACTCACCATCCGGCGACCACTGCGGGTTGTTCGCTGATTTGTCTCCGCGCGTGAGCTGGAAAGTTTTGCCGCTCTTCGCCTCGGCCAGCCAGACGTGGCTGACATACGCATCCTGTTTGAAGTCGGTTTCGGTGACCGTGTATGCCACCCGGCTGCCGTCGGGCGAAATCTGTGCGCCGCCGGCCTGCTTGATCATCAGCAGGTCGTCAACCGTCGGCACGCGGTGCTGTGCTGATGCCGACAGACAGATGAGCAGGGAAAGTGACAGGCTCAGAGGCAGGATGCATCGTTTGTTCATAGTGACCTCCACGTGGATGGTTGATAAACGAATGGCTATAACTTCAGATCCGTCACCCACACTCCGGCACGATCAACCTTCAATCGCGATTCTCTCACTGTCAGGCTGAGGCCCGGAATTTCCATGTCGGGCGCCAGATCAGCCAGAGGTTCCAGAACGAAAGCCCGGTTCTGCAATCCCGGGTGGGGCACGGTCAGGCCGGGTTCGCGAATGATCTCAGAACCGTAAAGCAGCAGATCGAGATCGAGCGTGCGTGGCCCCCACTGCTCAACGCGCTCGCGCCCGCGCGTGCGTTCGGTCTCAAGCAGGAACCTGAGTAACTCCCTCGCCGGAAGTTCTGTGATGAGTCGAACTGCCGCGTTAAGGAATGGCCCCTGGCCTTCCGGCCCTCCGACCGGTGCTGTTTCATACACGCGGCTCTGGCCGGTGACTTCGATGCCAGCGCGTTCTCTTAAAGCGCGAACGGCGGCGCGCAGGTGTTCGAGGCGGTCGCCGAGATTCGAGCCGAGTGCGATGTAAGCCGTGATTTGAGACAAAACTGATTTACCGACTGCGAGTGACTTCGGCAAAGACGTCGCGAAAGACGCCCTGAATCGGCGCGTGGGGTTTGTGAACCCGCACTATGACCCGGGCGATCTTCGGCTGCTTTTCCAGCACCTCTTCGGCGATGCGATTGGCCAGCGCCTCGATCAGGTAGAAGCGGCTGACCGTCACCTCCCGGGTGACAATCTCATAAACCGCGCCGTAATCAACCGTGTCCTTGATGCGATCTGAAATCCCATCGAGTGAAAGATACATTTCGAGGTCAATCACAAACCGCGCGCCGAGTTTGTTCTCTTCGGCGTGGACGCCGTGACGACCATAAAACTCAAGGCCCGAGAGAACGATCCTGTCTGAGGCTTTTTCCATGATTTTGGGTTGACCGAAGGTTACTTGCTCTCTCCGAGCCTTTGCCAGACCTTCACCGCCTGCGCATGCCCTGCCACGTCGTGAACCCGCAGAATGTCAGCGCCCGTCATGAGTCCGTACAGGTGCGCCGCGATGCTGGCCGGGTCGCGCTGTTCGGACGCCGTGACGCCTGTGATCCGGCCCAGCGTACTCTTTCTGGATGCCCCCAGCAACAGTGGGTAACCGAGCGCCCTGATTTCACCGAGCCGGCGGATGAGTTCGAGGTTCTGTTCCACGCTCTTACCGAAACCGAAACCGGGATCGAGGATCACCGAGGGAACGCCGGCATGCATCGCCTGCTTTGCCAGCGCAGCCAGTTCGTCGCGCACTTCGATGACCACATCGGTGAAGGGCTGAGCTTCCTGTGACCATTTGAGCGTTTCGGGCGTGCCGCGCATGTGCATCAGCACCGCCGGGACGCCGAACTCGGCGCAGACTTCGCGCATCGCCGGGTCGCGCAACCCGGTGACATCATTCACCAGATCAGCCCCGGCCCGGAGCGCCGCGCGGGCGACAGCAGGTTTGCGCGTGTCTGTCGAAATCAGCACATCAAGCTCGCCGCACGCCCGCAGGCCGTTGATGGCTTCGATCACTGGCAGGACGCGCTCAAGCTCGGCTTCCTCAGTGACCACAGGCGCTCCGGGCCGGGTTGATTCGCCGCCGACATCAATGATGGCCGCGCCCGCAGCAGTCATCGCCCCGGCCTGTTCCACAGCCGCGTTCAGGCCGAGAAACTGACCGCCGTCAGAGAATGAGTCAGGCGTGACATTCAAAACGCCCATGATCGCGCCGCGCTCAAGACGGACGGTGCGGGTGCGCCATCTGAGTTCAATCAGCTCTGCCACGTCTTAACTCTTCAAGCCCTGATGAATCCCGCCGCAAAACCGGGATTATCCCGGCAACTCGTAATCGGCGAACTGCGCGCGCAGCACTTTCTTGTCGAATTTGCCGACGCTGGTTTTCGGCAGCGAATCAATGAACAGCACTTCGTCAGGCAACCACCATTTGGCGAATTTCGATGCCAGATAATCCAGCACCTGCTGTTTCGTCACCGCCTCGCCGGGTTTGACGACGACGCAGGCGAGCGGTCGCTCCTGCCACCGCGGGTGATTGACGCCGATGACGGCGGCCTCGGCGACGCCGGGGATGGCCATAATCGCGTTCTCCATATCAACCGACGAGATCCATTCGCCGCCGCTCTTGATCACATCTTTCGCGCGGTCGGCAATCGCGATGTAGCCTTCGGCGTCAATCGTCGCGATGTCGCCAGTATCGAACCAACCGTCGGGGAAGCGCTCGGGTGCGTCGGCCTTGTAATACTCGCTGGCGATCCACGGGCCGCGCACGAGCAGCCGGCCCATCTCGACGCCGTCGTGCGCGGCTTCGTTGCCGTTGTCATCAACGATGCGCGCTTCGAGCCCCGGAGCGATGATGCCGCAACGCTGCTTCACGTCCAGAATCTTCTCGCGCGGCCAGTCCTTCATCTTGGATTTGAGCTTCGTGACCGAACCGAGCGGGCTGGTTTCGGTCATGCCCCACGCTTGGTGGAACTCGATGCCGAGCTTCGTCTCGAACCAGTCAATCAGCGCGCGGGGCGGGGCGGAGCCGCCGCAGACCATCGTCTTCAGGCTCGACAAATCGTATTTGCCGGGATTGCTTTCGAGTTCGTTTTTCACGCCCATCCAGATGGTCGGCACGCCGGCGGTGAATGTGACGCGCTCATCTTCGATCAGCCGGCAGATTGACGCGCCGTCCATCGTCGGGCCGGGGAAGACCTGTTTGACGCCGAGCATGCAGCAGGCGTAAGGCAGCCCCCACGCATTCGCATGGAACATCGGCACCACCGCCATGACCGTGTCAGTGCGGGCGATGCCCATGCTCTCGGTCAGACACTGGGTTATCGTGTGCAGGTAGTTCGAGCGGTGCGTATACATCGCGCCTTTCGGGTTGCCGGTCGTGCCGCTCGTGTAGCACAAACCCATCGGCGAGTTTTCGTCCAGCTCGGGCCAGGCGAATTCGGGTTTTTCGGCGGCGATCAACTGCTCGTAATCGTGCGCGGGTTTGAGCTTCGTCGTGAATTTGCCGGTGTTGCTCATGACGATGAAATGTTTCACCGCCGGAATCTGCCCGTCGAGCTTCTCCAGAATCGGCAGCAGGTCTTCGTCCACGCAGATGACGGAATCTTCGGCGTGGTTGATGACGTAAGCGAGCTGATCCGCAGCCAGCCGCAGGTTCAGCGTGTGCAGCACCGCGCCCATGCACGGCACGGCGTAATACAGTTCAAGATGCCGGTAGCTGTTCCAGGCGAGCGAGGCCACGCGGTCACCCCGCCTGATGCCGAGCTTCACGAGCGCATTGGCGAGCTGCCTGCCGCGCCTGTCCATCTCGGCATAAGTGTAGCGGTGAATGGTGTCGCGCATCTTCGAGACGACCTCGGCGTCGGGGGCGAAGAGCGCGGCGCGCTCCATCAACACTCTCATCGTCAGCGGTGTCTGCATCATCGTCATGGTCTGGATCTCCTAAGGGATGGAATGGAAGACTGCCGGGGGAAGAGTAATTTCTCCGGCGCGTGATTTCAACGGATTCAGCCACAATTGACAGCCCCATGCGCCGGGTGTAGCCTGTCGCCAGCATCGCGCCCGCTCCTGCTCGTTATTGTTCCTGTTCCGGCGCGAGAATACGTTTCCTTCCACAACATTGTTAGTCTGTCTTGTGATCATCCGTAGTTAGTTGGCAGAGATGAGCTACGGCCCCGACCGTGGCAGCGGATTCAACCGCGAATCCGCTTTTCGGGAAGTCAACCATCAATCAGGGAGGATCATGCAATGGAACAGACACAGAACTACGCCCGCTACAAGATACTTTTCTCGATTCTCGCGCTGGCCGTGCTGCTCTGGGGGGCGATGGGCGCGCTGGACATCGGCAACATCACTTACATCGGCTATGACACCAGCCCTGATAATGTCGTGACGCTGGTGCGCCCGGGCAGCCCCGCCGAGCAGGCCGGGCTGAGGGTCGGCGATGTGGTGACGAAAGTTGACGGCATCCCCATCTATGACGTCGCCGGGTTTTACAGCCGCGAGCGCCCCGCCATCGGCAGCAGCGGCACGCTGACGGTCAGACGTGACGGGGCGGAGCGGACGCTCAACTTCAAATACGGCGCGCAGCCGACGACCGACATGATCGTGAATTCCGGGTTCGGCACGCTGACCGGCCTCGCGTTTCTGATCCTTGGCGTCATGGTTTATCTCAGGAATCCGACGCGGCTGAGCATCACGCTCTGCGCCCTGAGCCTGATGTTCGCGGCGCTGTTTTTACCGCGGCCTTACGTCGCTTCGCCCACGTCGCGCCAGATCGTCAACGCCTTCTTTTCGGTGATGGTCGGCGTCCTGCTCGCGGTCATGCTCGATTACTGCCTGCACTACCCGCGTGCAAAGAAGGTCATTACCGAACGTCCCTGGCTGCGTCAGGCGATTTACATCTTTGCGCCCGCGCTCGGCCTGCTGTTCGCCTCGATCAACCTCCTGACCCCGCAGATCGGCGCCCGGCGCGGGATGGTGCTGAGCATCGGCTCGGCTCTGGTCTATGGCGGGTACATCCTGCTCGCGGTGGTGGCGGTGATTCACAGTTACGTGAAAGCGAGCGCCGGGGAGCGGCGGGAGACGGGGCTCAATCTGATGATGCTCGGGATGGTGATCGGCTTCGGCCCGCTGCTCGTCTCGATCCTGATGCATACGCTCATCCCACACATGGGCGAGCTGCCGACGGAGCGTTTCTGGCCGGCCACTGTCATTGCCATTCCCATCGGGCTGGCGCTGGCGCTGATGAAACTGCAACCGGCGCGCGCCGCCGCGCAGGCGCCGGAAAGCGCGTCGGCCTGACGGCCACGAATGGAAATCAGTCAGTTCATCTGGTGGGGCGGGATGTCCCGCCCCACCAGTCTTTATCCATTCTCTATTCGTCCCACTCGATCCCGTAGCAGTAAATCAAAGCGGCCAGCACGAAAAATGAGCTGGTAAATAAAGCGCACAAAACCTCGGTCATCAACGGCATCAACTACTCTCCTCAATCAACGTAGTGCGATTCCAGCAGGCATGCAGAAAACCCGAATATAAAATGACGTCAGGGGGATGTGGCATTCCCTCGTGATCATGAGCAGGGTGAATGACAGTGAGCGTCAATTACCGGCCTGATGATCGGGAAGTCAGCGGCTGCTGCTTCCGCAGCGCTGGTGGAATACCGAGTTGTTTCCGGGGGGACTTCCGGGGGGAATTGCCGCAGAACAAAAGTCTGCGGTAAAAGGGCATGTCAATTCTCATTGTTTCAAGGCATCACTGTCAATAATGAAAAAAGGAGAGGGGCAGCTTTGCGCAGTGATCTTGTAGCAGCGACGCGAGGATCGTAGCTGAAGCCTGTCCGACATCGGCATGGAGCGAATTACCGCGCGTAGTTACAATCGCCAGGGAGTCGGGCACGCGCAGGTGTCCACGACCGATTTTGCTGTGGCACTCAGGAAAGAGACCGCGCCCGACGGTGAGATCGAAATCTTCCCCGCCCAGGTTATCAGGGGGAACGGTCTGAGCTGGGACATAATCAGAATTCCGGTCACACCGCAGCTCTTCAAAACTGTGATGGCGGGGCCGAACAATAAGTTCACCGGGGCGCGCCTGTAAACCTTGATTCAATCACAATCCCGGTTGGCGCGACTCCGGTGCAACGTGGGTTCGGTGCGATCAGTTGTAATTCAAATATTCATTGAATGCCTTTATATTCACTAAAACATTTTCCACAGCGGGGTTCGATCTTCAGATCCTCAAACCAATCTTCCCATTTTAATTGCTGACCAAAGTCGAGTCTAAAGCCATATCGAGCTATACAGTCTTTACATAAAGGGTAAATAACTTCCTCACCTGTATCAAAGACAGAAAATTTTACATTGTCATAATCGCGTAATTGTTGATCTTGGAAAATATCCTGATGGAGGTGTGGACAGATAAATGTCATTCCTGTTTTGCCATGTTTTCTACAGAGAATTACGCCCATTTCATGCCCTTAATATAAATCAGAACGTAAATAAATATGCTTCTAGCAACTTTATATTGCCGCAAGATTTGTCTTCAAAATTTATATGCACACAAGCACCGAACGAGGCGGATGAACGGGTCATCTCAGCCCTGTCCCATATGGAGTCTATCCTCAGGTAACAGGCTGGTCTATAGGTTGAGTCAGTAGCTTTGCGATCTTTTCCAAGGCTTCGCGTAGCGCCCCCCGGGTCAACCGGGTGACC